>Ga0335075_10000254_pt1 | contig 100076 bp, 85 predicted proteins | sample Lox_Sample_24_FD_206723 | JGI IMG/M metagenome (GOLD analysis project Ga0335075, IMG submission 206723) | Soil microbial communities from Loxahatchee National Wildlife Refuge, Florida, United States - Lox_Sample_2.4 | ecosystem: Environmental > Terrestrial > Soil > Wetlands | place: USA... | reverse complement strand
AGAACAGTGCCCGGTAGCGGTTTGCCGTGGCCGCGGTCTCCGTGTTCCGGGCAATCCAGCCGTCGATGTCCTCGGGCTTGATCTGGTCGGCCTGTCGATTCTGGAAATCAGGAAGGATGCGCTTCAAGCGCGATTCGATGTGGCCCCGGTCGCGGTGGTGCTTTTCGCTGTAGCTTCGAATGTCCTCAGCGAGCTGCCCGAAACGGATCGACGCCCGCCGCATGTTCTCGGGAAGCTTTGCGCCCATGCGGATTTCGTTCTTGCGCTTTTGATAAAGGGCCAGAGCGTCCGACTTCCGCCCCACTTTCTCTCGGTGAAGTGTGCCGTTCTCGCGGTAGCGAACCCACCAGATTCCCGAGCTCGGGACCTTTTCCCAGACTCCTGTGACCCTGGCTGATGACCTGCGCGGCATGGGGAGACTGCTTCCTGGAAGGCATTGTGCGAAAGTATCCCCAGAAGTATCCCAGCGCAGTCCCCGGATGTCCGTCATGTATGTAAGTTGATTTTTGGTGGGCCCGGAGGGATTTGAACCCCCAACCAAGGGATTATGAGTCCCCTGCTCTGACCATTGAGCTACAGGCCCTTCAATGACTTACAGCCGCCGTCTCTTCAGTGTAGCGGAAGCTGCAGCCGGTAGCTGTCGTGTCGGATCGATTCCGCGCCTGCGGCGATGAATCGCAGTTGTGCTGGTTCTGTTTTTCGCATTTCAGAAGGCGCTGCCGGCATAGCTTGTCAAAGGCGTATAAGCCGACCTCTTCCCGTCCGATACCTGCGAGCTCCGCACCGATGTCCAGGTTCGCCATCACCAGGTCAAGAGTGCGGCCGTCGCAGAGCCTGAGAAACGACGCCGACAGGGGCGTGAGCTCCACGATGTCCGTGGTGCTCGACAGTCCGAAACGCGTTGCCATGGCGGTGGGTTTCAGCGCGTGAACACCGGGAGGGCCCTTGCCGCTGCGCAGCGATACAAAGACGGCCCGCAAATCGACGTTGAGATCGAATACCTTCACGTCCGGGCCCGGCGAAGGAACGATCGTATGCGGCGGATCCTGGATGGTCCGTCCATCCGATCTCCCTGGGGGAGCGAAAGGCGACTCGGGCCGACCCACAGAGACGTTCTCGCCGAGCTGCAGTAAGCCACTGAGCGCCGCGTCGGAGTCCTCACCGCGCAGGTACGAACTTCTTACAAATTCCGTGAAATGCGTTCGGAACTCCGGAGAGGCGTAGTAACGCTCCAGATCTTCGCCATCCATTACCCTCGTCGGCGTGGCCCGGTCCCAGGTTTGGAACACCGCCATGATGCCTCCACGATACCGGTGCAATGCCACCGTAACCCAGCGGAAACGCTCAATTCCGCGAAGCACGAAGATGCGCAGACGCTTGAGCCAGGCGCGATCCAGGCCGGGCGTGGGCACTCCGCAAAAGTTAGGGAAGATATCCGGATAAGAAGCGATCAAATCTCTGTCGCCCGCGTCCTGCTTCCATCCCTGATGCGACATGTCGGAATGGATGCCGTCCAGCAGAAGCTGCCCGTGGAACTGCCTGTGCATCGGGGTGCCCGCGAGGGGCGCGAGGATGTGCAGCTGCGGGTCGGCCAACTCGTGCCGCGCCGCACTCATCGGAACTGGACCGTCTGCTTCACATCCTGCTCGGTTTCCTCGGGAAATCCTGTAATCAGCGAAACGGTGGAGCCCATGCCGACAGATGTAGTGCGGCGGATTCGCGCAGCAGCGTCTTCCAGATCGAGGTTCTTATGGATCAGGCGCTGCATTCGGGGAGAGCCCATTTCCACGCCGAAGAAGATTCCGCGGCATCCGGCGCGATACATCAGCCGGATCAGTTCATCGTCAACGCAGTCGGTGCGCGCGCTGCAACTCTTCAGGGCAACGTCGCGACCGAGGACCAGATGGGTCGCCTGGTAGACCTCTCCCATCCCGCCTGAGCCGAGTTTGCGCCCGATTCGGTATTGACCGAATATCGCTGCTGGAGAAAGCGGCATAGATTAGCCGGGTGGACCACTATTCCAGCGGCTTCCGCAGCGACCAGCAATCGATCGGCTACGCGATCGGCTACGCGACTGGTCAGAGTGGTGTTCGGTCGGGAGTGCAGCAATCCGCGGTCGCGGAGTAGCCGCCGTCAAAGCCAAGAGGATGGTTGCGCAGCTTATTTTGCAGCTTCGTTCGGAATCCTGAGCACCGCGTAATACGCCGGCGTGGGCTCGCCGGCGCGATTGAAGAGCAGCGGATAGTTCGTGCGGCCGGGAATGGGCCAGTTGTTCTTCCACGACTGAGCGTTGGTGACGCCCCATAGGGTCACGCGGCTGATGTCAGCGCGGTCCCTGTAGAAGACCTGGAACAGCGCGGCGTAGCGCCCGGCGAGCTTTTGCTGCATCGCGGCGGGCAATCCGTTTGGCCATGGGTTCAGCTTCGGATTGGCCGCCATGTGGATCGACACGCTGGCGGTGTTCTGCTTCAGAGGATTGGGCAGCACGTTGACGTCCATCTCGGAGATGGCGACCTGGACGCCCGTGGCCGCGATGGTGCGGATGGCTGCGTCTACCTGCTCCGGCGTGGGTGATTCGAGCTGTTCGTGGCTCTGCATGCCCACGCAGTCGATCGTGATGCCTTCCGCTTTGAGCTGCTTTACCAGGCGAATGACGCCGGCGAGTTTCGCCGGACTCGCCAGGTTGTAGTCGTTGTAGGTGAGCTGCGCCTGCGGGTCGGCCTCGTGCGCGTACTCGAAGGCTTTGGCAATGTAGTCGGGGCCAATGATCTTGTACCAGAGCGACTGGCGGAGCGTTCCGTCGTCGTTCAGCGCCTCATTGACCACGTCCCAGCTCTGGATTTTGCCTTTGTACCGGCCGACCTCCCGGAGAATATGACCCTTCATCCGCTTCAGCAGAGCGTCCCGGGTAAGCAGCTTGCCATCTTTGTCGCGGAAGACCCACGCGGGCACCTGGTTGTGCCAGACGAGGTTGTGGCCCACGATCCACAGGTGATGCTTCACGCCGAAAGCAACGTATTGATCAGCAAGCCCGAAATCGTACTGGCCTGGTTCTGGATTCACGATTTCCCACTTCAGGGCGTTTTCCGGGGAGATGGAATTGAACTGGCGCAGAACGATGGAGTCGCTGAGCTGGTCCTGACCGGTGATTTCCGCTGCGTCGAGGGCAGCGCCGACGTAGAAGTCGCCTTCGTAAGCCTCCTTCAGCGAAGTGGGCTGCTGGGCGGCTGCGGTGGCGGCAGTGACAAACATGCAGCAGACGGCTGTCCGCATGAACATGCGCCCGGATACGGGCATAGATCCTCCTTGCAGAGAACTTACTGCGGCGAGGCAGCCTCGGCCCGCTCAAAGCCTTTGCGGCGACCGGCCAGCTCGTCGGAGATTGTTCGGTTGAGACCGCGCGAAATGGGGTAGAAGAACAGCACCGCGGCGGTCAGAAAGAAAGCGATGCCGGACCAAAGTCCGGCGGTGAGGCAGATGCCACTGAGCGAGCGGGCCGTCTGCACGGCGTTGGCGACGTATCCGTAATACGAGAAGAGCCAGCCGGCCAGGGCGCCGCCGATCGCCAGCCCCACCCAGAGAGCGAAGACGACGGCCGAGGTAACGGTGCCGGTGGCACGGCGGCCCGTCTTCCATTCGCCATAGTCAGCCACGTCGCCCATCATCGCCCACAGCAGCGGCCCGGAGGTTCCAAAGAAGAACTGGCGCAGAACTTCGGACCCAATGATCGGCACCGTGGCGGTGGCGGGCAGGAAGAGCACGGCGAGATTGAAAAGGCCGGTGAGCGCCATGCTCAGAATGAAGAGCGGCCGCTTGCCGATTCGGACCGAAAGGAACGTGGAGAAGGTGACGCCAAGGATGAGCGCGGCCAGCCCGAATCCGTTGAACCAGCTAAAGAGATCTTCGTTGCCCGCGTTGTATTTGAAGTAGGGCAGCATGACGCTGCCGCGCATCGCCAGCGCCGCGAAATAGAAGGTGGTGGCGAGGAACAGGACGATCCAGGCGGAATTGCTGAAGAGGTCGGCGAGGTCCTGGCCGAGCGAGGTCTTCTGCCGCGGGTCGGGCTGGATGCGTTCCTTGCTGCTTGCGAAGGCGATGAAGAAGAAGATGACGCTCAGGATGGAGAGCAGCCCCATGGTGAACTGGTAGCCTTTGGCGCTGTTGCCATGGCCGAAGAATGCGATCATCGGCACAGCGAGGCTCTGCACAATGAAGCCGGCCCCGTTGGCCAGCACCTGACGATAGGAGGCGATACTGGTACGCTCGTCGGGATCGCCGGTAATCACTCCGTTGAGCGTGGCGTAGGGAACGTTGTTGGCGGCGTAGATGAGTCGCAGCAGCAGATACGTAACCCACGCGTAGACCAGCTTGCTGGTGAAGCTGAGGTGCGGCGTGGTGAAGGTAAGAATGCCCATGATGCCGAAGGGCACCGCGGTCCACAGCAGCCACGGACGGAACTTGCCCCAGCGCGTGCTGGTGCGGTCGACAATGACACCCATTACCGGGTTGAAGACAGCGGCAATGAGACCGACGACCAGAAAGAGAGTGCCGGCCCGCGCGGCACTCAGGCCGAAAACATCGGTGTAGTAGTTCAGTTGCAGGGCGAGCAGCGCCTGGAAGATGAAGTTGGCGGCCATGTCTCCCAGGCCGTAACCCAGCTTCTCTCTGAAGGAAAGTCTCTCGATCATCGTGGTCCCGCTTTCGCTTCTTACGGCGTTACCTGCAGCGTGAGCTTCTGAAGGTCAGCGTCGCGCGAGGAGGTGCCAACCATAATGATGAATTCGCCCGGCTCCACAACGTATTTCATGTTTACGTCCCAGAATTTCAGGGGATCAGGCGTGATGTCGAAGGTCACAGTTGTGCTCTCGCCGGGCTGCAGATGTACCTTGCGGAAGCCTTTCAGTTCCTTCACCGGGCGCGTCACCGAACTAACCGCATCGCGGATGTAGAGCTGAACGGTCTCCGTGCCCTCGCGCTTGCCGGTATTGGTAACTTCGACGGATACCTTGGCGCTTCCGTCGGTGCGCATCTTCTTCTTGTTCAGCCGCGGATTGGCGATTGAGAACGTTGTGTAGCTCAGCCCGTAGCCGAAAGCATAGAGCGGCGACACATCGTCGAAGAGATACCCGCGGCGCGCCGAGGGCTTGTGGTTGTAGAAAACGGGCAGGTGGCCGACCGAACGCGGGACGCTGATGGGCAACTTGCCGCCGGGGTTGGTTTCGCCGAAGAGCACGTCGGCGACGGCGCGGCCGGTCTCCTGCCCCAGATACCAGCACTCGTAGATGACCGGAACGTTTTGCGCGAGATAGTTGATGCTGAGCGGACGACCGTTGAAGAGGAAGGCAATGACCGGCTTGCCCAGCGCGAGCATCGCCCTCACGAGCTCATCCTGACGCCCGATCAGGTTCAGGCTGGTGCGGTCGCCCATGTGATTCAGGCCCCAGGCTTCGCGCGAGGTCTGCTCGTTGCCGCCGACCGCCAGCACGATGACGTCGGCCTGCTTTGCCACTTCGACAGCTTCCTGAATTTGGCGCCGGTCCTCTGCGGGATCGCTGGCGACGACTTCGTCCCTGTTCCAGTTGCCGTCGATGGTGATCTTGCAGCCCTCGCTGTAGAGGACCCTGGCCCTCCCGCCGACCTTCGCCCTGATGCCGTCGAGGACGGTGATTTCCTGCTTCGGCACGCCACTGTAGCCGCCCAGCAGCGTGCGGTTCGCGTTCGGACCGATGACGGCGATGGTCTTGATTTTGTCCAGATTCAGGGGCGCCACGCCGTTTTCGTTCTTCAGCAGCGTGATGGCCTCGTGCGCGGCTCTCAGCGCCAGGTCGCGGTGCTCGTCGCACCCAACGACGCGATCGGCTTCGTCGGGATCGACGTAAGGATCGTCGAACAAACCCATCTCGAACTTCCAGAAGAGCATGGGCGCGACCAGCTCATCCAGCTGCGACTCCTTCAATACGCCTTTCTTTACCAGATCGACGAGGTGCAGGTAGCAGTCGGGATCGGGCAGCTCGATATTGACGCCGGCCTCGACGGCGAGGCGGCAGGATTCCCTGCTGTCTTTCGCCACAAAGTGGCCATGCGTATCCGGCCGGTAGCCCAGCTCCCGGATGGCGTAGTAATCCGATACAACAAAGCCCTTGAAGCCCCATTCCCTGCGCAGAACGTCGCGCAGCAGCCATTTGTTGGCATGTGACGGTACGCCGTCGATCTCGTTGTAGGAGGCCATCAGCGTTACTGCGCCTGCTTCGCGCAGCGCTTCCTGGAAGGTGTACAGGAACGTCTCGCGCAGGACGCGCATCGAGACGTTCGCCGGTGCGCAGTTCATCCCCGACTCCGGCTGCCCGTGCCCGACAAAATGCTTCAGCGTGGCCAGCACGTGGCGCTTGTCGCGGAAATTGCGGCCGCCCTGAAAGCCTTTCACCGCCGCGATCCCCAGCCGCGAGACCAGGTAAGGATCTTCGCCGTAAGTTTCTTCCACGCGGCCCCAGCGCGGCTCGCGGGCTACATCGACAACCGGAGTCAGCGCGTGATGCGCGCCGCGCAGCCGCGCCTCGAGCGCCGTCATCGTGAACAGCTTCTCCACCAGTTCCGGATTGAACGTCGCGCCCAGCGCGATAGGCTGCGGGAAGCTGGTGCCACCGGGAGCGGCGTGGCCGTGCAGGCACTCCTCATGGAAAATGACCGGAATCCCCAGCCGGCTGTTTTCCAGGAAAAACCGCTGAATGGCGTTCGTTAGCTCGGCCGTCTGGCGTGGATTGCGTCCGCCCCCCGCGTCGCTGGGGCGCCCGACCTGGCCCAGACCGCGGCCGTCGCGGAAGAATTTCTTCGCCTTCGCGAAATCGAAATTCCCGCCGGCGTCGGTCATCGTCTCCGGTTTCTTCTGCCAGATGCAGAGCATCTGCGCGGCCTTCTCTTCAAGGGTCATGCGCGACAGCAGATCCTTCATGCGCCGCTCCGACGGCAGGCCGGCGTTCTTATACGCGGGCGCGGCGCCGCGCCCCTGCTTCTTCACTGCAGATTGCTTCTTCATTCCATGAGTCCTGTTGGCTGAGGGCGATGGCCGGACAAGAGAGCGGACCGTCAAGGAGACACCTCCGGGACTGGCGTACAACTCTCCCGGCTCAGGAAAACGCATGCCTGCGCTGCCTGGATCAATGTAGCCGCTCGCCGGGTAAAGAGCAACAGCAAATCGATTTTGCACGATCGCGACGAGGTGAATTGCGCCGCTTGCGCACTTCAAGGTCTGCCTGCAAACCATGACCCAAGGTTTCCTCGGTAACCAAAGGGGTTCGCTTCCTTTTTCGCAGTAATCCCCACCGAGCGGGCGGTTTGTATAATGAACACGTGCTCGGGGGATGTCGTGTGGACGCCGGTCCCTTGCGAACCGGCAGTGTGTCTCCCTCGCGGTGCAGAGTTTCGGGTCTTTCCCGCCCCCGGGGGAAGAGCCTGAATCGCAGCAGCAGCTCGTCGATTCGCATATGGGGCCTTCATCCGGGAGGAAACCGCGATGCCGCATGCCGCACCCAACTCAGACAACTCGCCGGACCCCGGCCAGACGCCTCTCCTGCAGACGTCCGAACCGATGGGCGAAATCTCGCCGCTGGCAGAGATGCGGAGTTCTGAACCTCAACGCGTTGTAGCGTACCTGCGTTCGGAAATCAAAGCCACACTTCAGCCGCGGCCCAAATCCGAAACCCGATTTTTCAGCTTTTTGCATCGGAAGCGCCGGACAAAATCCGTAGGTGGGGTTGGCATCACACCCGCAGCAAAATCGCCCGTACTCGTGGATGAACTTGACGAACCAGGTTCTGTCCCGACGGTATTTCCGCCGGCGGCCGAGCCGGTGGCCGAAGAAGACCACGCAGAGCCGTTTCAGGCCGTGCTCCGGGAAGCGCCAGGCAGCGAATGGGTGCAGGAGGAAGAATCGCTCGATCCAACCGCAGCCTCTCAATTCACATCGGCCAAATCGTACCAAATTTCCGACGTGGAAGCAGCTCAACCGGCGACAGCACCCGAAAATTCAGCGATAGAGGAAGGCGCCGCGGACGAAGCGTCCGAGCCGATCCTTGAGCCTGCATTGGAATCCAGCGCTGAGCCTGAGCTCCTGGAAGCCGCGGCACAGCTTCCCTCTTTCCGTGGCGAGGTGCTGCCGCCGGACATGTTTGATCCCGAATTTTCCGGCTCGGCTGGGCAGCCCCGCGCTGCCGAACCCGCGCGCGTGATCACGATGCAACCGGCGACGCCTGAGCCGGAGAGGGAAGCGCCACCCACCTGGCCCTCCTGATCGCGCACCAGGCTCAGGCCCGGGCCTCGCCGGCCGGTAACGTCCTCGGCGCCCACTCCCCGCGCCAGAAGCCAGCCCCACTGGCCACCCTCGTGCCGGACAGGATGCTCATTCTGTAGGCTGCGCGATCTGCCTGCGCGGACCGCGCCCGGGTCGGCCCCGAACGCCGCCCTGTCGTGCGGATGTACGCGCTCTATCCAGGCTCTCACCGGCACGCACGACTCGCCAGCCGCGGTGAGTGCCTGCCAGCGATGCGATCCCCACAGCCGGCCCGCGATCAGATCCCGGTCCCGGAAACCCTCCTGCGAAGCCTGCAGCGCCGGGGCATAACGGTGCCACTCATCTGGCTGCCAGCGTTCTGGTTTCTGCGGCATCGTCGTGTGTTCCCGCTCGGCTGGACGCTGCCCCGAGGCACAGCTGCCCTGAAATCACCGTAGGCGCCCGTACAGGGCCTGTCGGCACGCCGAGCGGGGGGCATGAATGTGTCTCCCGGCTGCCGGTGAGGCACCCGGCAGACATCCGCCCCCCGGCCTTACAATTCCTTCGGAGCCATTCTCCCCGCGGCTTCCACAGTCGACGCGTCTCCTTTTCCGTGCGAAGCCTGCTTCGGAGGTTGCCATGCGCGGCCGCATCGCTCTCCCGCTGACGCTCCTTGCGCTCTGCGTGGCGGCCCCACCGCTGCGGGCCAAACGGAAGCCGCCCGCGCAGCCGCAATCCGGCGCAGCACCGGCCTTTTCCGTCACCAGCCGCATTGTGCTGCTGGATGTTGTCGTTCTGAACCACAACCAGCCGGTCTGCGGGCTCAAAACGCGGGACTTCCAGGTGCTGGAAGACCGTCAGGACCAGCGGATCGAATACTTCCAGTCCCACTGCGGCAAAGATGCGAAGCCCGAGCAGGCGTTGCCGAAACCGCCCTCGCCGCCGCCGCACACCTACGACAATCTGCCCGTAACGCCGGTGACGGACTCGGTGACGGTACTGCTGCTGGACGGGCTGAACACCCAGGTGGCGGACAACCAGTATCTCCGCCTGCAGATGATCCAGTACCTGAGGAATCTGCCGCCGGGACAGCGGATCGCCATCTTTGCGCTGGGCTCGCACCTGCGCATGCTTCAGGGGTTCACGACGAATTCCGAGCAGTTGCTGGCGGCCATCTCCAGCAGGAAGGCCACGCCTGCAGCTTCGCTGCTGCCGTCGGCCAGTCACACATTCGCGCAGCGGCAGGAGCTGGACACGCTGCGGGAGGCGGGCATTTCGCCGCAGACGATCATGAACATGAAAAACTTCATGAGCGAGAGCGATACCCAGGAGACGGGGATGCGCGTCAGCATGACGCTGGAAGCCATGCAGGAAATGGCCCGCTATCTCAGCGGCATTCCCGGACGGAAGAACCTGATCTGGTTTTCCGGCTCGTTCCCGGTGGAATTCTACTCTGACGTCGAAACTCCGACCGGCAACACTTACACGGTAATAACCGGCTCCTTTCAGGATCAGCTGAAGGCGACGGCCGCCATGCTGGCTGCCGCTCGCGTAGCGGTTTATCCGGTCGATGTGCGCGGCGTCCTGGTGGAGCCCATGTTCGACGCCTCGCAACAGACGGATTACGGAGAGGTGATCAACAGTGTGCCGGTGGGCCAGCTGCGATTCGCGCACGACGGCATGCTGGCTGATCTCGAGCGGATCGAAGAGCACGGAACGATGATCATGCTGGCGAAGGAGACGGGAGGGCGCGCCGTATACGACTCGAACGCGCTCAAAGAGGCCGTGGCCGACGCGCTGAGCGATGGCGAGCACTTCTACACCATCGCCTATACGCCTCGAAACGCTGACTTCAAAGGGAAGTGGCGAAAAATCGACGTGTCTCTCGACGTGGAGCCAGCGAAAGGCAAATACAAGCTGCTGTTCCGGCATGGATATTTCGCGACCAGCGGCACGCCCGAACAGGACACCGGAGAGCAGGGCGAGCGGCAGGTATTCGCAGCCGCCATGCAGGATGGGGTCCCTCCGTCCTCGCAGATTCTCTTCAAGGCGCGGGTGGTCGCGCCGGACAAGCATCCGCCGACGGGCCCGATCCTCGGGCAGAACCAAAAAATGAAGGACCGCGGCGCCCGATACGTGATCGACTACGCCATCTCCCTGCGGCATGTGGATCTGGCGCTCGCGCCGCACGGCGTCCATGCGGGCAGGGTGATCGTGGAGGCGGTGGCTTTCAACGACGAAGGGAACCCGGTGAACTGGATCTCGAACGTGGCCCCCATCGCGCTGACTCCCGCGGTATGGAACATGTACGCCGAGGACGGACTGCAGGTCCATCAGGTACTCGACGTGCCGAAAGAAGAAATCCGCCTGCACCTGGGCGTCTACGATCCGGCCTCTGGGAACGTCGGAACGATGGAGATTCCCATCCAGGCAGGCCCGAAGAAACCCGCCCTGAAAACCGAGGCACGGCGCTGAAAATCAAATCCCCTCGCCCATGCTCACCAATCCCTCGCCCGACTGCTGGCTGCGGTACTCGTTGCGCTCCTCTTCCTCGCTGGCCAGCGACCGCACCTCATCCAGGTCGCGCGCGGCCTGCTCCAGCTGGCCGTCCAGGCAATCGACGCGGGCCCGCAGCCGCCGTACCTCCTCGCCCAGAGCGATGATGACGCCCGAGAGCGGGTCCTTCACCTGGCTGGGATCGGTGATGAGCACGCGCTCGCCATTCTGATACACGATGTGCGCCGGTACGCCGACGACCGTGGAGTCCGGGGGCACATCGCGCAGGACTACCGACCCGGCGCCCACGCGGGAGTTCTCGCCGACGCAGATGTTGCCGAGGACTTGCGCGTTGCTGCCCACGAAGACGCCGGCGCGCAGCGTGGGATGGCGCTTGCCGCGCTCGTGCCCCGTGCCGCCCAGCGTGACGCCCTGGTACAGCGTCACGTCATCGCCGACGATCGCGGTTTCCCCGATGACCACCCCGGCGCCGTGATCGATAAAGACCCGGCGCCCCACGCGCGCCCCCGGATGAATCTCAATGCCGGTGCAGAAGCGAGCAATCTGCGAAAGCATGCGCGCCGGCAGATGCAGTCCGGCGTGCCACAGGCGCGAGCTGAGCCGATGCGTCCACACCGCGTGCAGGCCGGGATAGCAGAGCACCACCATGGCGCGCGAGCTGGCCGCGGGATCGCGCTCCAGCACCGACCGGACATCTTCCCGCATGGTGGCAAACGGGCCCATGGGCAACAGCGTACAGGGCGCAGCGCGCACGGTACAGAGACAAGTGAACGCGCGCCACCGATCCGCATACCGAACGAGCGCCAGGGAAGTGAACGCGTGGCCTATTTTGCCGAGGTCGTAGAAGCCGACAGCGCATTCAGCGCCAGGTTCAGCTCCAGTACATTGACCCGCGGCTCGCCGAGGAAGCCGAGCTGGCGAGGCTGAATGTGCGCCTTCACGAGAGCGCGTACCGTGGCTATCGGCAAATGCCGCGCAGCCGCAACCATCGGCGCCTGGTAATACGCGCCTTCCGGAGAAATGTCCGGATCGAGACCCGAGGCGGAGGTGGTGACCAGCCCGATCGGGACCGGGCCTTTCGCGCCGGGATCGATCTTATGCCAGTCGGCGACCGAGGCATCTACCCGGCTGACCAGCGCCTGGCTGGTGGGGCCCAGGTTGGAGCCGCCGGAATTGGCCGCGTCGTATCCGTTGCCGGCCGCGGAAAGACGCGGGTGGAAATAGCTCGGGCCGGTGAAATCCTGGCCGATGATGGCCGAACCGATCACCTGCCCGTTGCGCATGATCAGCTGGCCGTCGGCCTTGTACGGCATGGTGAGCTGCGCAATGCCGGTAATCATCAGCGGATAGACGATGCCGAGCAGCACCGCGGTGATCAGAGTGTAACGAAGCGCAACGAGAAGCACGCTGCGCAGCGGACTGTCGCCTGGAACGCGTGTCTGGCTGCGGACTTGCTCGTCGCGATGCTGGCTCATCATGGTTGCCATGATAATTCTCCGAGTGCCTTACACCAGGTGCAGGCCGTTCAACAGCAGATCGATTGCCTTGATTCCGATAAACGGCACGATGATGCCGCCGATGCCGTACAGGATGAGGTTGCGACGCAACAGCGACTGCGCCGACATCGGCTTGTACGTCACGCCCTTCAGCGCCAGTGGGATGAGTGCGACGATGATGATCGCGTTGAAGATCACCGCCGAAAGAATGGCAGAATGCGGCGTGGCCAGGTGCATGATGTTCAGCGCATTCAGCACCGGGAAGACGCCGGCGAACATGGCGGGAATGATGGCGAAGTACTTGGCCACGTCGTTGGCGATGGAGAAGGTGGTGAGCGCGCCGCGCGTCATCAGCAACTGCTTGCCGATTTCCACGATTTCGATGAGCTTGGTGGGATTGGAGTCGAGGTCCACCATGTTGCCGGCTTCCTTGGCCGCCTGCGTGCCGGTATTCATGGCCACGCCCACGTCGGCCTGAGCCAGCGCGGGAGCATCGTTGGTGCCGTCGCCGGTCATGGCCACCAGCTTGCCTTTCCCCTGTTCGCGCTTGATCAGGTCCATCTTGTCCCTGGGCTTCGCTTCGGCCAGGAAATCGTCCACACCGGCTTCGCGCGCAATCACCGCTGCGGTCAGCGGATTGTCGCCGGTGATCATGATGCTGCGGATACCCATCGCGCGCAGCCGCGCGAGGCGATCCTTCAGGCCGCCCTTGACGATGTCCTTGAGATGGACCACGCCGAGAGCGGTGGCATTTTCCGCTACTACCAGAGGCGTTCCGCCCATGCGGGCAATCTCCTCCACACGATCGGTCACTTCGCGCGGCATGCTGGAACCCTGCGCTTCCAGAAAGCGCGCAATGGCGTCCGCCGAGCCTTTGCGGATCTTCGATCCCGGCAGATCCACGCCGGACATGCGCGTCTGCGCGGAGAAGGGCACGAACTCCGCTCGCATCCCGCTCACGTCGCGCCCGCGCAGGTTGTATTTTTCCTTGGCGAGCACGACGATCGAGCGCCCCTCCGGTGTCTCATCGGAGAGCGAGGCGAGCTGCGCCATGTCGGCCAGGCGCTCGGAGCTGACGTGGGGCGCGGGGAAGAATTCGGTTGCCTGGCGGTTGCCCAGCGTGATGGTCCCGGTCTTGTCCAGCAGCAGCGTATTCACGTCGCCGGCGGCTTCCACCGCGCGGCCGGACATGGCGAGCACGTTGTACTGCACCAGCCGGTCCATGCCCGCGATGCCGATGGCAGAAAGCAAGGCGCCGATGGTCGTCGGGATGAGGCACACCAGCAGAGAGACCAGAACGAAGATAGTCTGCGGCGCGTGGGAGTAAACGGCGAAGGGCTGCAGCGTGGCTACGGCCAGCAGAAAGATCACGGTAAGGCCCGCCAGAAGGATGCTGAGCGCAATCTCGTTCGGTGTCTTCTGCCGCTGCGCGCCTTCCACCAGGGCAATCATGCGGTCCAGAAAGGTTTCGCCGGGGTTGGAGGTGATGCGGATCCTGATCCAGTCGGAGAGCACGCGCGTGCCTCCGGTGACGGCGGACCGGTCGCCGCCGGCTTCGCGGATGACGGGCGCGGATTCGCCGGTGATGGCCGACTCGTCGACGGAGGCGACGCCTTCGATCACTTCCCCGTCCCCTGCGATGAACTGCCCGGCGTCCACTTTGATCACGTCGCCGGCGCGCAGTTGCGAGCTGGAAACCGTCTCCATCGATCCATCGTCGAGATACCGGTACGCGATCGTCTCGCCCTTCGCCTTGCGCAGAGTGTCGGCCTGCGCCTTGCCGCGGCCTTCGGCAATGGCCTCAGCAAAGTTGGCGAACAGCACCGTGAACCACAGCCAGAGCGTGATCTGCAGATTGAAAGCGAGGGGCTGGTGATGGATCGTGTTCTCGACAAGCATCGCGCTGGTGACCACGCTGCCCACCTCGACCACGAACATGACCGGGTTCTTCATCATCACTCGCGGATCGAGCTTGCGGAAGGAGTCGACCACCGCCTGACCGAGGATTTCCGGATTCCAGAGACTGAGCTTTTGCGCCATGATCGATTTCTCCTCGCCTTAGGAAAAGAGGACTCCATGCTGCAGCAGCAGGTGTTCCAGAATCGGACCCAGGCTGAGCGCGGGGAAGAACGTGAGCGCGCCGACGATGAGGATGACGCCGGTGAGCAGCACGGTAAACAGGGCCGTGTTCACCGGGAACGTTCCCGGCGAAGGCGGAATACTCTTTTTTCGCGCCAGATTGCCGGCCAGCGCGAGCATGGGGATCATCATGAGGAAGCGGCCGCTGAGCATAGTGAACCCCAGCGAGACGTTGTACCACCGGGTGTTGGCGTTCAGACCGGCAAAAGCCGAGCCGTTGTTGCCTGCGGCCGAGGAAAACGCGTAAAGAATCTCCGTCAGCCCATGCGGGCCGTGGTTCGCCAGGCTGTTCAGACCCATCGGATAGAGTACGGAAATCGCGGTGAACGTGAGGATGATCAGGGGAAAGACCAGAACGTAGAGCATGGACATCTTCACGTCGTAGGATTCGATCTTCTTGCCCAGATATTCGGGCGTTCGTCCCACCATGAGGCCGGCGATGAAGACGGAAAGCACGACGAAGACGATCATGCCGTAGAGGCCGGAGCCGACCCCTCCGAAGATGATTTCGCCGAGCTCGATGTTGAGCAGCGGGATCATGCCGCCCAGCGGCATAAACGACTCGTGCCAGGAATTGATGGCGCCGCAGCTCGCGTCCGTCGTGATCGTCGCGAACAGCGCGGAATCAGGAACGCCGAAGCGTGTCTCCTTGCCTTCCATGTTGCCGCCGGACTGCAGCCAGCTCGCGTGCTGGTTCACGCCGTGCAGTACGGGGCTGGGCTGCGACTCGGCCCAGTAGGCGACAGTGAATCCCGCGGCGAAGAGGATGGCCATACAGGCGAAAACCGCCCAGCCGTGGCCGGGCGAGCCGGTCATGCGGCCGAGAGTCACCGTCAGCCCCGCGCCGATGAAGAAGATGGAGAACATCTCAACGAAATTGCTCAGCGGCGTCGGGTTCTCAAAGGGGTGGGCGCTGTTGGCGTTGAAGAATCCGCCGCCATTGGTGCCCAGCATCTTGATGGCTTCCTGCGAGGCTACAGGCCCCTGCGCGATCGTCTGCGTTTGCCCCTGCACGGTGTGGGCGACGGTGTACGGGTGCAGGTTCTGAATGGATCCCTGACCGACCAGGAACAGCGCGTAGACGATGCAGATGGGGATGAGGACATAGAGGCAGGCGCGCGTCGTGTCCACCCAGAAGTTGCCAATGGTCTTCGACTCGCGGCGCGCGATGGCACGTACCAGGGCGATGGCGAGTGCGATGCCAACGGCCGCGCTGAAGAAGTTGTGATACGCGAGCCCCGCCATTTGCGTGAAGTAGCTCATGGTGGTCTCGGGCGTGTACGCCTGCCAGTTCGTGTTGGTCGTGAACGATGCCGCAGTGTTCCAGGCCAGGAACTGCTCCACTGCAGGGAAATGTTGTGGGTTCCATGGCAGAAAATACTGCAACCGCTCGATCACATACGTCAGCAGGAGCGAGACAAAGCTGAACAGCAGCATGGCGGCGGCATATCCGCGCCACGTCATCTCCTGGTCCTCGTGAACGCCGGAAACCCGGTAGATACCCTTCTCCAGGAAACCGAGAAACCGGTACTTGCCGTTGAAGACGCCGGTCATGTAGATTCCCAGCGGCCGCATGCAGACCAGCAGCACCAGGAAATACACGAGAAACTGGAACCAGCCGTTGGCGGTCATCAGAATTTCTCCGGGTACAGCAGGGCCAGAACCAGATACGCGAACAGCCCCGTGGTAATGGCCAGTATGGCGAGAGTGGCGATGTGCATGGGGTTACCTCAGCTTCTCGCAGGCCGCCACGTAGAGCAGCGCGACGGCGAAGAAAGCGATGGTGAAGGCCAGCATGAGAAGCTCTGTCATCGGTGTCACGACCTGCCTTTCATTCAAGCCGCCGTCTGCCAGGGGCGGCATAACGAAGGCATAAGGAGTTTGTAAAGACGCGGAGCAGTTCGCTGAGCGTAATCCGGAGCTGACCCTGCGCCCGGACCCTGGCAGCACAGCGGCGCGCATCAGCGCCTGGGTCCGAAAAAGGCGACGAAAGCCACCGTCAGTGTCGACTGAGCGTCCACCCGGTCCGTATTTCCTTTGTGGAAAAATGCCACATCCGACCAGTCGTGCCGGTATTCCACACGGGTCAGCAGACCCTGCACCCACTTGTATTCGTAAGTTCCGGTCGCCTCCTGCACATCCTGAGCGGTTCCCGTGGTAAAGCCCTGGTTGTCGTCGAAGTATTCGTAGCGAGCACTGAGGGCGGCCCTGCTGGTGATCTGCTCATGCGCGGCAAACGCGACGCCCGACCAGTGAGCGGAAGACGCAGGCGTGGCCGTGCTGCCTGAACCGAAAGCCGGCGTAAGGTTCTGGCCGTAGTCGTAGTTGATATAGACGCTGAATTTCGCGTTGGGCGTGAGCAGAAGGGTGGTGTCGATCAGGTTCCGATACCCTTGCTGCGTGTCGTAGTTCTGTGGTCCCGTGTAATAGTTCAGGTCCCAGGTATATTCGGGTTTGGTCAGCGCGCTGGTCAGACCGACAGTGACTCCGCCGTTGTTGGCGACCACATCATTCCAGCCGTTGACCACCTGCAGGCCGGCAGTCCAGGTTTTGGTGAAGGGCGTAGAGGTTCGCAGTCCGAAGTGGTAGTACGGCACAGCCCACGAAAAGAGCAGCGAACGCGAGTAATTCCAGTTGTTCATCGCCGGAATCACCTCCGCGCCGGCGGAGCTGACGAATTGTCCGAAGTCGAACTCCGAACCATGGGTCTTCGGCGGGGTAGCGCTGATGTAGGCCTGCTCGATGTAATTATCGGTGTCTTTTTCGCTGGCCGAATGGATCAACGTGTTGGTGCGGCCGGCGATGAGGTCGGCGTGGAACCCGACCGGATCTGGATTGTGGTTGACGGTCAGGTCCAGCGCGCTCAGACTGAACTGGTCGGTCTTGTCATTGAAGTTATAGAGGTCGCTGACCTGGCCGTTGGCGGCATTGCTGGGCCGGTTCTCGTTGTAACTGTAATAGCCGTCCAGGAACCCGCTGAAGTCCATCGGACCGACACGCCAGGCCGGTGCGGAGGCAGGCGGAGCCGGTGCGGAGGCACTCTGCACCTGAGCCGCCGCCGCAGCCGCACAACAAAAAAGCACGCCGCCGGCTACTCTCAATCCATATCCGGACCTCATATTTCTCCAGTTCGGCCGATGCCTCGGCATTCCGGCCGGCAATTCCGGAGACTACGAAGCGGACCGCAAGGAAATGCGAAGGAAGACGTGAGGGAATCGTAAGGAGACTTCAGGATGCGGGTGATTCGGGAGCGCCTTCGGGAAGAAACCGATAGCCGATCCAGGGCTCGGTCTGGATATATTCCCTGCGGTCGCTGCCCTGAAGTTTTTTGCGCAGCTGGCCGACGAAGACGCGCAGGTATTCCGGCTGCTGGGCGGACTGCGCACCCCATACCGCCGTCAGCAGTGCACGATGCGTGAGCACCTTGCCGGCATTGCGCGCGAAATAGAGCAGGAGGTCGAATTCGCGCGGAGTCAGGTGCACGGGCCGGCCGCACAGCGTGACGGAGTGGCCCTCGGGATCGATGACAAAATCGCCGCTTTCGATCCGTTCCTGCACGTTCCGCTGCGGAGCGCGGCGCAGCTGGGCGCGCACCCGGGCGAGCAGCTCCTGGATGCTGAAGGGCTTGGTCACATAATCGTCGGCGCCGGCGTCCAGCGCCTCCACTTTGGTACGCTCCTGGTCGCGCACGGAAAGAACCAGAATCGGCGTGCGGCTGCGACGGCGCACGGCGCGGCACAGGTCCACGCCCGTCATCCCGGGCATCATCAGGTCGGTCACCAGCAGATCCGGCTTCCACTCCTCAAAGAGGCGCAGGGCCTCTTCCGGATCGTTAGCGGTGCGCACGTCATAGCGCTGCGCGGCCAGCGAGGCACGAAGCACCCGCGTGATCTGAATCTCGTCGTCCACTACCAAAATGCGTTCAGCCATCGTTCTCAGCCAGCGGTATGATCGCCTGTGATGCAGCCCTTCACGCAGAAGCATACGCCTGGTCCGGCGCGGACGCTGGTCCGCTACGCAGCCCTGACGACGGCGGCGCTGCTGCTGGTGCTGCTGTTTCGCACCGTGGCGCGGGTGAACGAGACCACCGTGGCCCTCAGCTTCCTCATGCTGGTCATGGTCACGGCCTCGCGCTGGCGGCTGCAATATTCCGTCTATCTGTCGGTGCTCTGTACCCTGCTTTACAACTTTTTCTTTTTGCCGCCCATCGGTCGGCTGACCATTGAAGACCCGCGCAACTGGGTGGCACTCACGGCATTTCTGGCGTGCAGCGTGCTGGTCAGTCACCTGTCGAACCAGGAGCATCGGCAGGCAGACGCGGCTGAGCAACGGCGCCGGGAAGTGGAGCGGCTCTATGAGTTCAGCCAGCAGCTTCTGCTGCAGGATGACCCGCGGCGGCTGGCGCGCGCTGCACCCTCGGCGGCCGCGGCTGTCTTTGGGTTTCGCGCGGTGGCACTCTACGTACGCGATGACAATGCGGTGTTTTCCTCCGATCCGGCCAACGAGCTGATTTCCGCGGCGGAGCTGAAGCTGACCGCCAGCCAGGGCGAGTCTGCAACCATGGTGCGCGAGGGATGCCGGATCATTCCCCTTTCGCTGGGCATGCGCTCGCCCGGCGTGCTGGCGGTGAGCGAGGCCGGTTATTCCCCGCAGATTTACGAGGCGATCGGGAGCCTGGTGGCCATCGCGCTGGAGCGCGCCGGGGCACTGGAGCGCAGTAGTCGCCTGGAAGCCTCGCGCGAGGGCGAGCGTCTGCGCAGCACCCTGCTCGATTCCGTCACGCACGATCTGCGCACGCCGCTGACCGCCATCCGCGCCGCTGTGACTACGCTGGTGAGTGCGCCCGAGTTACCCGAGCCGGAACAGACAGAGCTGCTGTCCGTGGTGGATGAGGAGAGCGCGCGGCTCGATCGCCTCATTGGCCAGGCCGTCGAGATGGCGGAGCTCGACGCGGATGCGGTGAAGGTCCACCACCAGCCGCAGGACGTGCAGGCGCTGATGGAGACCACTGTGGAGGAGTTGCAGCCGCTGCTCCGGGGACGCCGCGTGGAGCTCCAGGCGCCGGACGATCTGCCGCGCGTGCCCATGGACCGCGAGCTGGTGGGTCGTGCCCTGCGGCACGTTCTCGAAAATGCCGTCCGCTACTCGGCTCCGGACTCGCGCGTGGTGCTGGCGGCCGCGCGAGAGAGCGATCGCCTGCTGCTCACGGTCACGGACCAGGGACCAGGCATCGATCCCGCGGAGCAGCTCTTTGTCTTCGACAAGTTCTACCGCGGCCGGCAGTACCGCGCATCGATCAAGGGAAGCGGGATGGGGTTGGCCATCGCCAAAGCCATTCTGGAAGCGCACGGCGGCGGCATCACGCTAGCCAGCAGCCCCGGCCAGGGTTCACGCTTCACCCTCTGGCTCCCGCTGGCGGCTTCGCGCGTGGAGGAGAAACTGCTCGCAGATTGATATTGGGAGTCGTGATGCTGGACGCAACCTGCCATGCGTGCCCCCCCTCGATCGCGGTCGCATTCGACATGGCGTACAACTTTCCGTCTCTCGTTCACCTCCCTGTGGAGTCACCTCGAGTGTCCCTGAAAACAGCCGCCCTCCGAATCTTTATCCTCTGCGCACTCTGCTTCACCTGCTCCTTCGGACTGGCGCTGCGCCAGGGCGAATTCCCCAACGCCTTTACCTTTCGCTTTGTCGGGCCGGAGACACGCTCATGACGAAGGAGATTCCAGCGTTCAACCACGCGCTGCTCTCCCACAACGTCGCGCCCATCACCGATGCGGGCAGTCCGCAGTAATCGCTGGGCCGCCGGTCACCCTGGAAGCGGCGTGCTCTGCACCCGAGGCCGATGGGTGAGGGCCTGCCTGACGGTGGCGCGCACCTCTTCAAGTTCAGCGCCGATCACTTCCAGCCGCGGCGTCCGCAGCCGTGCATTACCCGTGCCCTTTTCCTGCTGCGCCTGTTAGATCAGCTGGATGAACTTCGGGACCGTATCCATCCGAAGCAGCCGCAGGAACCAGCGATCCAGTGCGAATGCCTGGTCGCGCCGCCCCTCGATCGCGCAGGCCGCCTGCGGCGCACTCTCGGGCGCAGGCGGCGCCCACAATGCCGGCGCCAGCCACAACCACGTCCCAGGCGTCGGTCATGCGCGAATTCCGGACCGAAACGGATCGTCGGGATGGAAGATGAGCTGGCCCTGCGCCGTAACATGCGCTTTGCCCGTGATGCTCGGAACAATTCGGTCCGGAGAGCCGTTCTCCATGCGGTAGGAGCCTTCAAACGAGGTGCCGAGAATGCCTTCCTGTCGCCATACCTGTCCCGGCATGAGCCTGCGGTCCGCAGCCAGGCACGCCAGTTTCGCGCTGGTGCCGGTTCCGCACGGCGAGCGGTCGTACGCTTTGCCCGGGCACAGGACGAAATTGCGGCTGTCCGCGCTGGTCGCCGGCGCGGAGAGCTCCACATGATCGATCTCTTCGCCGTCCGTTCCGGTAATGTGATTTCGCTTCAGCGCGCCGCGAACAGCCCACGCATACTCGGTAAGCTGGTCGCAGTTCCCGATGGTCAGCTCCACCGGCCCCGCATCGACCAGAAAAAACCAGTTGCCGCCCCAGGCCACGTCGCCGCGTACCACTCCAACATCCGGCACGTGAACCTCGACGTCCCTGCGATACCGGTAACTCACAACGTTTTCAAGGGTGACTTCGCCATTCGCCCGCAGCATGGCGCTCACGGTCCCAACAGGTGTTTCAATCCGATGCTCGCCCGCCTGAATGCGCCCCAGATGCGCCAGCGTGGTCACGACGCCGATGGTTCCGTGCCCGCACATGCCGAGGTAGCCGACATTGTTGAAGAAGATGACACCCGTCGCGCAGTCCCGGTCCTCCGGCTCGACCAGCAGGGCGCCCACCAGCACGTCGGAGCCGCGGGGCTCGTTCACTACCGCCGACCGGAAGCTGTCGTGTTCGCTGGAAAGCCGACGCAGCCGCTCGGGCAGTGCGCCTTTCCCCAGAGGTGGCCCGCCGCCTACGACTACTCGTGTCGGTTCCCCGGCCGTATGCGAATCGACAAAGTCTATGACGGTCATACGCTCCTCTGATCCGCTCCGCACCGCCTCTCTGGCTGGATCAGCACCGGGGTCTTCAGATGCGGTCAGGGACTCATGGTAAGCAGCAGACTACCGCCCCTTCATCCCCGTCAGCATGCCCATGGCGCGGCGCTGGAGCAAGCCGCCCTTGCCCATGCCCCTGAACATCTTGCGCATCTGCGCGTACTGGCGCAGCAGCTGGTTCACTTCCTGCACCGTCGTGCCGGAGCCGTTGGCGATGCGCCTGCGCCGCGAGCCGGAGATGATCTCGTGATGATTGCGCTCCTTCGGCGTCATGGAGTTGATGATCGCCTCGACGCGATTGAATTGCTTCTCGTCCACCTGGCCGGCCATCTGCTGCATTCCCGCGAACGGACCCACCGACGGCAACATCTTCAGGATGCTCTCCATCGAGCCCAGCTTCCTGATCTGCCGCAGCTGATCGCGGAAGTCTTCCAGCGAGAAGCCGTCGCCGGAGAGCGCCTTGCGCGCGAACTCTTCGGACTTGCGCCTGTCCAGCTTCTCTTCCGCCTTCTCGATGAGCGACATCATGTCGCCCATGCCCAGGATGCGGCTGACGATGCGGTCAGGATGGAATGGCTCAAAGGCGTCCGGCTTTTCGCCCGTGCCGATGAACTTCACCGGCTGCCCGGTGACGTGGCGGATGGAAAGCGCCGCGCCGCCGCGCGCATCGCCGTCCATCTTGGTCAGCACAGTGCCGGTGAGGCTGAGCTGCTTGTGGAAGGCCTCCGCCGACCGCACCGCGTCCTGGCCGGTCATGGCGTCGGCCACGAACAGAATCTCCTGGGGCGAGAGCAGCGCCTTCAGCTTCGCCATCTCGTCCATCAGCTCGGCGTCGATGTGCAGGCGGCCGGCGGTATCGACGATGAGCGTGTCGCAACCGGTGATCACGGCTTCGCGCCGCGCTTCTTTGGCCAGCCGCTCCACCAGCGGCGTTCCGGCGGCCTCGCCCTTCGCGTCGCCCTCATAGATGTTGGCCCTGATCGACTGCGCCACCACCCGGAGCTGCTCGCGGGCGGCGGGGCGATAGACGTCGACCGAGACCAGGATGGGGCGATGCCCGCCCTTTTGCAGCCAGGCAGCCAGTTTCCCGGCCGTGGTGGTTTTACCGGAGCCCTGGAGGCCCGCCATCAGGATCACCGTGGGCGGGCGCGAGGCGAACTGGAAGCGCGCCGTGTCCTTGCCCAGCAGCGTAACCAGTTCGTCGCGCACAATCTTGATGACCTGTTCGGTGGGCGAAAGCGACGTCATCACCTCCTGGCCGAGTGCTCGCTGGCGGATGTGCTCGATCAGCTCCTTCACCACGTTCAGGTTGACGTCGGCTTCCAGCAGCGCGACGCGAATCTCGCGCAGCGCCTCCTGCATGTTTTCTTCGGTAATGGAGCCCTGTCCGCGCAGATTCTTGAAGGCGCGCTGGAGCTTTTCGGAAAGATTCTCAAACATAGCGACAGCTTCAGTTTACCAGCGCGCCTCCTGGGGACGCCCCCGCTGTACCAGCCGCCTGCGGCCAGCGCCCTGGGCCGCCCACCATGCGCCGGTCGGGCTCCCTCAGGCTGCGCGTTCGCGGGCTTGAGCATCCAATAAGGGCATGGTTGAGCCACTTGTCCATCGCGTACCGCGCGACCCTCGCGAACGGAGCGAAGGCCCCAGCTTCCTGGTGGTGGTACTGATCAGCGGCGTCGTGCTCGTGGTCTTTTTCGTGGCGGCGTTTTTTGTGCTGCGGGAGACGGTGAGCGATCTGCTGCCGGGGGTGGCCCCTGTGCGCAATCCCCACGCCGTACTGCGTCTGCCGGAGCCGCCGGTCCGGGCGGTCTGATCGCGAAGGCGGATGGGACGGGCCGCGCTTTTGGTAGCCTGACGCATGGCCCCTATCGCCAAAGTCGAGTTGCACCTGCACCTCGACTGCTCGCTCAGCTACTCCGCGGTCGCGCGGCTCGATCCTTCCATTTCCCGCGAGGAATATGACGCTGAATTTGTCGCGCCGCCGCTGTGCGCCAGCCTCGCCGACTTCCTCACCCGCGCCCCACGCGGCTTCCATCTGATGCAGACGCGCGATGCGCTGCGCCTGGCCACGGAGGATCTCTTCGCCCAGCTGCGCGCCGACGGCGTCTTCTACGCCGAGATTCGCTTTGCGCCCCTGCTGCATCTGCTGCGTGGGCTTTCTCCGGAAGCCGCGGTGGAGGCTGTGGATCGCGCCACGGAAGAGTGCATCGCGGCCACGGGCATTGAGGCGCGGCTGATCCTGTGCACGCTGCGCCACTTCGATGCCGCGCAGAGTCTCGCCACGGCGCATCTCGTCGAGCGTTTCCGCGGCAGCCGTGTGGCCGCGCTGGATATTGCCGGCGACGAGGCGGGGTATCCGCTGGATGCCCACGTGGCAGCCTTTCGCCACGCGGCGGAGTGCGGGCTGCATCGTACCGCCCACGCCGGCGAGGCCTGCGGTCCACAAAGCGTATGGGAGACGCTGCGGAAGCTTCAGCCCTCGCGCATCGGCCACGGCGTGCGCAGCATGGAGGATGCGGAGCTGGTGGAGCACCTGCGGCGCGAGCGCATCCACCTGGAGCTGTGCCCCAGCAGCAACGTCCAGACCCGCGCCAGCGCCAGCTATGCGGAGCACGCGGTCGACCGCCTTTACCGCGCCGGCGTGTCGCTGGGCATCAGCACCGACGCGCGCACCATCACGAACGTGACGCTGGAGCAGGAGTACGCGCGCCTGTTCGAGCACTTCGCCTGGGGCGAGGCGGAGTTCATCGCCTGCAATCGCGAGGCACTGCGGGCGGCCTTTGTGGAGGAATCGGTGCGGGAGAATCTGCTGCAGCGGCTCGGCCCGCCCTCAGAACCCTGAAGCCCGGCGCGATTAAAACTCTTCCCCGGCGCCGTCGCCTGCAATGTCCCCGAACAGGGTATAGTCCGCGACCCAGCTCACGTCGATGGACCCGGTGGGACCGTTGCGCTGCTTGGCGATGATGATTTCTGCCTTATGCTCCAGATCGGGGTTCTCCCGGTCGTAGTAGCCTTCGCGATGAATGAAGGCCACCACGTCGGCGTCCTGCTCGATGGAGCCGGATTCGCGCAGATCGCTCAGTACCGGCTTCCGGTCGCCGCCGCGTTGCTCTGAGGCGCGGGAAAGCTGGGAAAGCGCGATCACCGGGATTTCCAGCTCCTTGGCCAGCGCCTTCAGGCCGCGGGAAATCGCGGAAACCTCCTGGGTGCGGTTCTCGTAGCGCCGCGCGCCCGGGCCCGTGGCGCTGGCCGTCATCAGTTGCAGGTAATCCACCACTACCAGGTCCAGCGCGCCTGCTGTCTGGCGCAGACGCCGTGCCTTGGCCCGCATTTCCGTCAGCGAGATCCCCGGCGTGTCGTCAATGTGGACCGGCGCCTCCACCAGCCGCGCCAGCCCGTTCGTCAGCGCTTCGCGATCCCGGCCGGAGATAAACCCTGTCTGAATATTCCTCGCGCTCACATGCGCTTCCGAGGCCAGCATGCGGCGCAGCAGCGACTCCTTCGACATTTCCAGCGAAAAGATCGCGACCGTCCTCCCGCCCCTGATGGCGGCGTACTGCGCAATGTTGATGGCCAGAGCGGTTTTGCCCATCGAGGGCCGCGCCGCAATGATGGTGAGCTCCGACTTCTGCAGCCCGCTCGTCATCTCGTCGAACTTCGTCAGGTAGGTGCGCAGCCCCGTCACCTGATGCTGTCCCTGACGGTACAGATTGTCGATGGTCCCGAACGACCCGGCCACGATGTCGTGCACGCTGGAGAAGCTGCGGGCGATGCCCTTCTCGCTCACCTCGAGCAGCGAGGTCTCGGCCGCGTTCAGCACCTCCAGCGCTTCTTCGCTCTGGTCAGCGGCGCGGGAAATCGCCGTCGAGCATACGTTGATCAGCTGGCGCAGCAGCGACTTGTCCTTGACGATGCGGACGTATTCTTCGATCGACAGCCGTCGCGGCAGGCCCTCGGTGAGCGAGGCCAGCCACGCCACGCCGCCCACGGATTCTATCTCCTTGCGACGCGCCAGTTCCTCGCTCAGCGTGACGATGTCCACCACGCGGCCGCGGTCGATCAGCTCGCCCATGCGCGCAAAGACGCGCTGATGCGCGGTCAGGGCGAAATCCTCGGGGCGGATCAGACTGGAGGCTTCGCTCCAAGCCGCGTTATCGAGCAGGACCGCTCCGAGGATGGTCCGCTCGGCGTCCGGGGAAGCGGGCAGCCCGCGCTCGAATTCGATGTCAGGGGTGGAAGCCATAGGCGCTTCCACAGAGTGTAGGACGGATTGGCCTCTGAATATCCTGGACCTTCCTGTGAAAAAGCAGTCACCCTGCCGTCGCGCGTGGCCCGACCCCGCCCGACCGGCTATCATGAAACGCAGACAGCCTATGCTAAGGAAATCGCTGACGATGACCCTGCTGATGTGTGCACTGGGCGGTTTCGGTACGGTGCGGGCGCAGCAGGCCGAGTCTGTTGTGCCCGGCCACCCGCTGCCGCCTGAGGTCAGGCTCTTTCAGGGCCTCGAAGATAAGTGGAGCGTGGCCGTGGTGAACAAGGACCAGTACACGATGGACCTGCTGCTTTCTCCGTTGTATGTGGGCATCTCCTCCACCGGTGAAGTCTTCACGCGGAATCAGCAGATCGCGGATATGTTCGACAAAGATACGCAGCCGGTGAGCATGCTGCAGCGCGTCATCAGCGTGCGGATGTTCGGCGATACCGCCGTGGTGAGCGGCACCTACGACCTCAGGTGGAAAACCACCGGACCTGAGCGTGAGGAGCGCGGCATCTTCACCCATGTGTTCGCGCAGGAGCAGGACCGCTGGGAATGCGTGAACGCGCAGCGCACCGCGGTCGTCGACCTGACCCCCGGCTCGGCGAAGAGGAAGAAATCGAAACAGAAAAAGAGCGACGCCGAAGAACCATTCCACATCCCGTTCTTCCACAAGGGCGCCACATCGACGGCCCCCGGCAGTTCGCCGAACTGACAGCAGACATTCCGCCGGACGCCGCATCCGGCCTTCACACCATGACCCTCACACGACCCATCTGGGCGGAAGTCTCTCAGGGAAAACTCGCGCAGAACTACCGCCGCCTGCTCGGCCTTGCCGGCCCGGACGCCGAGCTGCTGTCTGTGATCAAGGCCGACGCCTATGGTCACGGGCTGGCGCAGTGCGCGCGCGTGCTGGCCGCCGAGGGCGCGCGCTGGTTCGGCGTCACCTGCGTGGAGGAAGCCGCAGCCCTCCGCGGCATTTGCCCCGACGCGCGGATCCTGTCCCTGTCCGGCCTGTGGCCCGGCGAGGCTGACGCCGTGATCGAACACGGATTAACACCATCGGTGTGGACCGAGGCGCATCTGGATCTGCTGGGAGAGGCGGCGCGGCGCCACGGAATGCGCGCAGGAGAACTGCCAGTTCATCTGGAGATCGATACCGGCATGTCGCGCCAGGGTGCGCAGCTCGGCGAGTTGCCGGCGTTGCTGGAGCGCTTCCGGCCGCCTGGCCCATTGCGCCTCGAAGCCGCTATGACGCATTTTCACTCGCCGCACGAGCCCGAGGCGAATGCGGGCCAGATGCGGGCCTTTGCGCAGGCGGTCGAGCAAATCGTTCGCGCCGGACTGCGTCCGGAGTTCCTCAGCGCGGGCAGCTCCGCGGATGTGCTGGAGCAATCTACCGCGGCGGTGGCCGAGCTGGGGCGAGGCCTCGGCGCGCGGCGCATGCTGCGGGCGGGGCTGGGACTCTATGGTTACGCGCCGGATGGTCATCCCGACGCCGTGCTCCAGCCCGTCCTGGCCTGGAAGACGCGAATCACGTCACTGCGCTGGATTGAGCCGGGAACGACGGCGGGCTATGGCGCGACGTATACCGCACGGCGCAGGACGCGCCTGGCGCTGCTCCCCGCAGGCTATGCGGACGGGCTGAGCCGCCTGCTTTCCAACCGGGGCTGGGTGCTCGTGCGCGGACAACGTGCCCCCGTCGCGGGCCGCATCTCCATGGATCAGACCATGGTGGATGTGACAGAGATCCCCGACGCCGTCGCAGACGACGAAGTGGTGCTGATTGGAGAACAAGGCCGCGAACGGATCACTGCGCAGCAGATCGCGGAGCTGACAGGAACCATAACGTACGAGGTGCTGTGCGCGATTGCTCAGCGTGTGCCACGGACCATGGTAGAGTCGCCCGCGCCATGCTGAGCAATCTCTATCGAAAATGGATGGTGGCGTGGGAAACGGCACTGACCACGCGCGATGAAAATCGCATCGTGCGTCCGCTGGAGTGGGGCTTCGACTGGATGGAAGATTTTGTCGCAGCCGCGGGTCTTCGCGAAGCCGTGACACGCGCGAAGCGCGACCCCGAAGCCGCCGAAGCAGCGATGATCGCTCTGAATCAGGCCATCGTTCGCGACAGCGACGCTTTCTTCGGCTACCGGCGGCCTACGGATTTTCGCCTGGAAGCGCGTGCGCCGCAGTTGTTTCCCACCAATGTGCGGCCGGAGACCCTCGAGCGCGATGCCGAGCTCAGGCGCCTGGCCCGGGAAGGCAAACTGAAGCACGCCCGGTTTCTGCGCTTCACCTCGCCGGTGCGGACGCCCTATCCGGAAAACGATCTGGCCAACGCGCGCTGGTTTCCAGCCAGCGAAGAGAATATGCGCGGCAAGCCGCGCCAGGCCATGATCGTCATGCCGCAGTGGAACGCCGACGCCTTCAGCCACAACGCGCTCTGCTCGCTCTTCAGTCGCTTCGGCATCTCGGCCCTGCGGCTCAGCAAGCCATTCCACGACATCCGCCGCCCCCCGGAAATCGAGCGCTCGGATTATGCGGTGAGCGCGAACATCGGGCGCACCCTGGCTGCCGGCCGCCAGGCTGTCGTCGACGTCCGCTGCTGCCTCGACTGGCTGGAGCAGCAGGGGTATGAGCAGTTCGGCATCCTCGGAACCAGCCTGGGCTCCTGTTACGCATTCATCGCCAGCGCCCACGATGCGCGCCTGCGCGTCAATGCTTTCAACCATGCATCGATGTCCTTTGGCGACGTGGTGTGGACCGGCCAGAGCACGCGTCACATCCGCGCCGGCTTCGAGCAGGCCGGCCTCACCCAGGAGCAGCTCTGCCAGTTCTGGAGCGGCATCAGTCCCGTCAGCTACATGGAGCGCTTCGCGCGCGACCGCAGGAAGGTCCTGGTGATCCACGCGCGCTACGACCTCAGCTTTCTGCCCAGGTATTCTGAGCAGGTACTCCGGACCTTCGCAGCGCAGGGCATTGACTTTGTTTCGAAGGTCCTGCCCTGCGGCCACTACACCACCGGCGAAACCCCCTACAAGTTCCTGGACGGCTGGTGGATCGGCTCGTTTGTCCACTCGGCGTTCGGAGAACTGGCGCAGGAGTCGCAGGCGCCGGAGCGCAGACAGCATCCCGAATCGGTGCGGTAACTTCAGCTCTCCAGATGTACCGTGGCCATGGCCAGCTCCGCTGTATGCGTGAGCGAGAGTGAGACACGCTGGACACCCAGCTGTCCGGCAATGGCACGCGCCCGGCCGTGCAGGTGCAGCGTCGGCCGCTCGCCCGGCACGCGCCGCACTTCCAGCTCCTTCCAGGTAACGCCATGCTGAATGCCGGTGCCCAGCGCCTTGGCGCCAGCCTCTTTGGCCGCGAAGCGCGCGGCAAAACTCTCCGCGGCTCTCGCTTTTCCCCGGCAAAAAGCGATCTCCTCCGCCGTAAACACGCGCCACAGAAAACGCTCGCCGTACCGCTCGATCGACTGCGCGATGCGCGGGACCTCAATCAGGTCGATTCCGGTGCCCACCAGCATGACGCCACAGTAGCACAGGAGAAACCCTTAACTGCGCAGGGTCACGGCAGATCGCGAAGTGCGGGGCCAAATCCTCAGATGGAGCGGGTGTGCGCGAACTCGCGGAAATGCAGCGAAATCCTGCCGTGTGGGACCTGAACGTGAGGGATCTGAATCTGAGCGCGCTGTGCGCGGACCATGCGCCGCGCACGGTGCGCTTCCTCACCGGTGCGGTCCTCGCCTGCGGCGGCAACGTGCGGTCGCGGCGCTTCCATCCTGGCGACACTGCCGCCACCGAATTCGAATTCCTGCGCGTCACCTGCCTGGAAATGCACAGCCTGCCCATCGCAGCGGGGCTGGAGCTCACCACCCAGTCACACCGGATCATCTCCGCTCTTTGTCAGTGCAACCGCGAAACCCTGGAAGGCACCGCGTCGTTCCCGGCCCGCGTGGAACTCGCCATTCGGAAGCGGAAGGCGGCCCCGGCGCCGGGCGGATTGTCGGACCCGTCGCACGCAGCCCAGGCGATCTGCCGCCCCGCCGTCTCCATTCCTTCCCGCGCCATACTATTTGTCATGGATCTGTGGGACGCCATCGTCGTCGGCGCGGGACCCGCGGGCTGCGCGGCGGCTTATGACCTTGCCGTGGCCGGGCGCCGCGTCCTGCTCCTGGACCGCGTCGCTTTCCCGCGGCCCAAGGCCTGCGCCGGCGGACTGACCCGCAAATCCCTCCTCGCGCTGCGCTATTCCGTGGCGCCCGTCATCCGCCGCACAATCTCGTCCATTGTGGTCGAGAAGCGCGCAGGCGAGGCGGCCACGCTGGCCAGCCGCACTGCTGTTTGCGCCATGACCGTGCGCCAGGAGCTCGACGATTTTTGCCTGAAGCAGACTCTGGCGGCGGGCGCGCAGTTTGCCCGCACCGGAGAGATCGCGGCCATCGAAGAAGGCGCGCAGGAAGTCGCGTTGCGCGCAGAGGGCCAGACCTTCCGCGCGAGATTCCTGGTGGGCGCCGACGGCGTGCACAGCCGCATGCGCCAGCTGCTCTGTGGCGATGCTCCAACGTGGCTGCGCCGCGGCTTCGCGCTGGAAGTGCAGGTGCGCGATGCCGGAGATTCGCGTCTGATCTTCAACCTCGCGGCCGTTCGCCAGGGTTACGCGTGGGTATTTCCCGAAGGCGATCACCTGAACGTGGGGCTTTACACAGAGTCTCCTGCGCAACGGCTCAGTCGCGAGCGGCTCATGCACTGGATTCAGGCGCGCTTCGGCCAGGCGAGCGTGGGCCATACCACCGGCCAGCATCTGGGCTTTGGCGCGGAGAGCGCGCCCCCGCCCCGCCGCCGCGTTTTCCTCGCCGGCGATGCCGGAGGCTTTGCCGACCCGCTCAGCGGCGAAGGAATCTACGGCGCACTCGCCAGCGGCCAGGCTGCGGCAGCGGCGATCGATGCGGAGCTGCGCCACGGGACGCCCGCGGATTCCGTCTTTGCTGAACGCACCGCTCCGCTTCGCCGCGATCTGCGCCTCTCGGCTGCCGGCGCGCGCTGGTTCTACGGCAATCTCGACGCCGGGTTCCGCGCGCTCACCGCACCCCTGCTGCGCGGAGCCGCGATCAACGCCTATGCCAACGGCACAGGAATTGCTGCGCTGGCCAATGCGGTGAAGCGATTTGCGCGTGTGTTCGCAGCCAGCGCGTGAATGCTGCGCGAAATTCCGCGACACCGAGCGGCGGTGCGGCGCATCAAATTATTGCTGCTAGAATTGTTCTTTCCGACGGAGTCAGAACTCCTTCTGACCCGCGCTCGACACGTATCCACCTGACGGGCATTCCCGTGGCCTGGTTCCCGCCCGTCCCATCAACTCCATGGGCACTGCAGTTTCGGCTTCATAACGGATTCTTGACGCACAAGCAGATGAAATCGATGAATCGGGAGCAAGGAGCGCACGCGGCTCGGCTGACTTTCCTTCTCATTCTGGCGGCGGCTCTGGCCGGCCCGTCGGCGTGGGCGGATCTTCCTCAGCAAACGCCCAGCATCTTTGCCCCGGCCTCCACGCCGGCCTACAGCATCTTCGGCCTTTCCATCTTTGCGCTGGCCATCACCGGCGGCATCTTCGTGGTGGTGGGCGGCCTGATGGCGTACGCGGTCATCCGCTATCGCGAGCGCGCTAACGACGACACCAGCGAGCCGCCGCAGATTTACGGCAGCACGCAGGTCGAGCTGGCCTGGACCGTCATTCCCATCCTCATCGTCGTGGTGCTCTTCCTCACCACCGCCCGCATTATCTTCGCCATTCAGGATGCGCCCCAGCCAAAGGATGCTCTCGACGTCACTGTAATCGGCCATCAGTTCTGGTGGGAGTTTCGCTATCCAAAGCTGGGCATTGTCACCGCCAACGAGCTGCATGTGCCGGTGAGCACGCCGGGCGATCCGCAGCCGACCTTTCTGCACCTGCTCTCCGCGGACGTGGACCACAGTTTCTGGGTGCCGCAACTGGCCGGCAAGACCGACCTGATTCCAAACCACCCGAACGAAACCTGGATTGAGCCAACGCATACCGGCCTCTATTACGGCCAGTGCGCGCAGTTCTGCGGCGTGGAGCACGCCAAAATGCTGCTCCGCGTCTACGTGGATTCCCCGGCCGAGTTCGCGGCCTGGGTGAAGGATCAGCAGCAGGCCGCGGTGAACGATCCGCAGGTTACGGCGGGACGCGAGGTCTTCGAGACCCACGCCTGCGCCAACTGCCATGCCATTAAGGGCACCGGCGCCGTTGGCACCTTCGGCCCGGACCTGACGCACCTGGCCAGCCGCGCCACCATCGCCGCCGGCGCGGCGAACAATACTCCCCAGGATCTTTACGCCTGGATCAGGGACCCCGACGCGTTTAAACCCGGCTGCCTGATGCCGGCAATGCAGCTCAGCGACAGCGACATTCACGAGCTGGTGGCATACCTGGAAACACTTCACTGAGCTTCAGCGAGACAGGAGCATGGCGGACCAGAGCATACCGATTGGCGGATCTCTCGACATAACGCCCCAGGAGCGCGAGCCCCTGCTTGACCGGCTGCACGAGTGGGTCGTCACCGTAGACCACAAGCGGCTCGGCATCCTCTACGTTCTTTATGCGCTCTGCTTTATGCTCATCGCCGGCGCGGAGGCGCTCTCCATGCGCATCCAGCTCGCCGTGCCCAATAACCATTTCCTGCCGCCCGAGATCTACGACCAGTTCTTCACCATGCACGGCACCACCATGGTCTTTCTGGTGGGCATGCCCATCCTCTTCGGGATCGCCAATTACGTGGTGCCGCTGCAGATCGGCGCGCGCGATATGGCCTTCCCCCGGCTGAACGCCTTCAGCTTCTGGCTCACCGCTTTCGGCGGCGTGCTGCTCTACTGGAGCTACATCGGCGGATTTGGCCTCTATGGCATGGGCAACGCGCCCGACGTCGGCTGGTTCGCTTATGCCCCGCTGACCACCAGGCCGTTTTCCATCGGGTCGTCCATGGATTACTGGGCGCTGGCGCTCATCGTCAGCGGATTCGGCACGCTGGGTACGGCCATCAACATCATCGCCACTACCCTTTCCATGCGCTGCAGGGGCATGACGCTGCTGCGCATGCCGCTGTTTGTCTGGCTCATGCTGGTGGTCAGCGCGCTCACTCTCATCACCATTACGCCGCTCACCGCCGCTCAGGTGATGCTGCTGCTCGACCGCTATCTTGGCGCACATTTCTTCGACGTGCAGGCCGGCGGCTCCGCGCTGCTCTGGATCCACTTCTTCTGGATCTTCGGTCACCCGGAGGTGTACGTGCTGGTGCTGCCGGTGTTCGGCATCGCCAGCGAGATCATTCCCGTCTTCTCGCGCAAGGCGATCTTCGGCTATCCCGCCATGGTGGCAGCCTCGGTGGGCATCGCTTTTGTCAGCCTCGGGGTGTGGGCGCACCACATGTTCACTGTGGGCATGTCCTCGGTCAGCAACACTTTCTTCGTGCTCTCCACCATGCTCGTCGGCATTCCCACCGGCATCAAGATTTTCAACTGGCTGGCGACCATCTGGGGTGGCAAGGTGCGCTTCCAGACGCCCATGCTCTTCTGCATCGCCTTTCTTTTCCAGTTCCTCATCGCCGGGCTCACCGGCATCATGCTCTCCGTCGCGCCGTGGGACTGGCAGCTCCACAATTCCTATTTCGTCATTGCGCATTTCCACTACGTGCTGGTGGGGGCCATCGTCTTCAATATCTTCGCCGCCATCTACTACTGGTTCCCCAAGGTAACGGGCAAGATGCTCAGCGAAACCCTCGGCAAGTGGCACTTCTGGCTCTTCCTGATCGGATTTCACCTCACCTTCGACACCATGCACTTCGTCGGCATCCTCGGCATGCCGCGCTCCATTTATACCTATGAGGCCAACCGCGGCTGGGGCACCCTGAACTTCATCATCTCCGTCGGCGCCTTCATTCAGGGCATCGCCGTGCTGATCTTCGTGTGGAACGTCATCCGTTCGCTCAGGAAAGGCAAGGAGGCCGGCAACGATCCCTGGGACGCCTGGACGCTGGAATGGGCCACGCCGTCGCCGCCACCCGCGTATAACTTCGCTTCCGATCCGGTGGTGCACAGCCGCCGGCCGCTGTGGGATATCAAGCATCCGGACGATCCGGACTGGAAGTACGAGTCATGAGCGCGATTCCTGTTTCGCCCGGCGCCGAAGACTGGGAACTGCCCTCTCGCGGCAAAGTGGCCATGCTCTCGCTGCTCACCGGCGAGACGGCCATCTTCACCATTTTCGTTGTCGGCTACATTTTTTATCTCGGCAGGGACATCAGCGGCCCCACCCCCCGCCAGGTGCTGGACATTCCCGTTTTCAACACCATCTGCCTGCTCTCCTCGAGCGTCACCATCTGGCTCTCCGAGCGCCAGATCGAGCGGGGCCGGATCAAAGCCTTCGCCGCGCTCTGGGCGCTCACCCTCGCCCTCGGTATCGAGTTCCTCATCGGCACATGGCTGGAATGGAAAAAGCTGATCTTCGTCGATGGCCTGACCATCCGCACGAATCTCTTCGGCACAACGTTTTATTCCCTGGTCGGCCTGCATGCGACGCATGTGGTCATCGGCGCTATCGGCCTGACGCTGATTCTCATCTTCACGCTCACGGGGCACATCAACGAGAGCCATACGGAGCGCATCCAGGTTTTTGCTCTGTACTGGCATTTTGTCGACGCGGTGTGGGTGGTGGTTTTCACCGTGGTTTATATCGTGGGGCGATAAGGCAAGGACTGGAATGAGCGAAACGGTCCGGCAAAAATCCGATCCGGTGCACGGCGAGTCCATCCATCTGCCGGCGCCCACCCACTGGCCTGTCATTCTGGCCTTTGGCTGCACGCTGGCCGCCGCCGGCCTGGTCACCAACCTCGCCATCAGCGGTCTCGGCGCCGTGCTCATCCTCGCCGGCTGCATCGGCTGGTTTCGCCAGGTGCTCCCGCACGAGGCGCACGAGGACGTTCCCGTGGTCGTCCAGCCCGTCACCATTACCACCAAACGCCGCATGGTGGAGCGCATTCACATCCAGCCCGAGCATCGCGCCCACCTGCCCGTCGAAACCTATCCAGTTGCCAGCGGCATCAAGGGGGGCATCGCCGGCGGCATCGCCATGGTGATCCCGGCGCTCCTCTATGGCCAGCTCGCGCATGGAAGCATCTGGTGGGCGGTGAATCTGCTGGGTGGCGCTGGCGTCGCCCACTGGAGCCACGTGACCGATGCGCAGATCGCTGCGTTTCACGCGGAATGGCTGGGAGTCGCGATCGTGATTCAGGCGATTGTCTGCACGCTGGTCGGCCTCCTCTATGGCGCAATGCTGCCCATGCTGCCGCGCCACCCCATTCTTCTGGGCGGGGTGCTGGCTCCGCTGGCATGGACCGGTTTGCTCTACTCGGCCATGGGCGTCATCAATCCCGCTCTCGACGCGCGCATCGCCTGGGGATGGTTCGTCGCCTCCCAGATCGTCTTCGGCGTCGTCGCCGGACTGGTCGTCTCACGCGAGGAGAAGGTCCGCACCGGCCGCGGCCTGCCTTTCGTCGCGCGCATGGGCATCGAGGCGCCCGGGCTCATCGAATCAAACCTGGACGCGGGTCCGCCCAGAACGACGCCTCCGCAGAAGGAGGAGAAACACTGATGCGGCTTCGCTCGACAGTTGCCGCGGGCTGGGTTTCCCTGGCGCTTCTGGCCGCCGGCTGCGGACGCATGCCCGGCTACCCCGCCGGCAAATACGTCCCGCCGGACCAGGTGAAGAATTTCCGCACGCTCTACAACACCAACTGCCGCGCCTGCCACGGCCCCGGCGGCGAAAACGGTCCCGCCATCGACCTGGCCAATCCGGAATACCAGGCTCTGGTGGACGACGCCAGCCTGCGCAACATTATCGCCAAGGGCATGCCCGGCACCCAGATGCCGGCCTGGGCGCAGTCCGCCGGCGGCATGCTCACCGACGCTCAGGTGGACGCCATTGTCGCCGGAATGCGCAAAGAATGGCAGAAGCCCAATGCCTTCGAGGGCACCACGCCTCCGCCCCTGGTGCAGCCCGCCATCCCCGATGCAAAGACCCGGGCCGCCGCCGTGAAACAGGGCCGGCAGCTCTACCAGGCGCACTGTGCATCCTGCCATACCGGACCGGCGCGCCAGCAGCTCACCAGCCCCATCTATCTGGCGCTCATCAGCGATCAGGCCCTGCGCAGCATCATCATCGCCGGCCGCCCCGACATCGGCCAGCCCGACTGGCGCCACGACAACGGCCAGCTCTCTCCGCAGGATGTCACCAACATCGTTGCGTATCTCGGTTCGTTGCGGAACAGCATCACCATTTCCGCACCCGCCGTACCCCTTTCCTCGAGGAGATAAACGTGGTTGAACAGAGCGACAGCCCGCATTCGCCCGGAACCGGCCCTGAAATCGACAGAGCCACCGGGCTGGCCTCCGATCGCGACGGCCCCCGCGTCGTCTCGCGGCGCTGGATGCTGATGAAAGCCGCGATCGCGCTGAACGGCCTCATCGGCATCGGCCTCGCCATTCCCATCGTTCGCTATCTGTTCGCGCCGGTACGCCCGGATTCCGCCTACAACTCCTGGGTTTCGCTGGGCTCCGCGGACCACTTCCCCATGGGCCAGACGCGCCTGGTCTCGTTCACCAATCCCTGGCGTCGCCCCTGGGATGGCCAGACGGTCGACATTCCCTGCTACGTCCGCCGCACCGGCAAGCGGCAGTTCCAGGTCTTCGCCATCAACTGCGCCCATCTTGGCTGCCCGGTGCGCTGGTTTCCGCAGTCGCAGTTGTTCATGTGCCCCTGTCATGGCGGCGTCTACTACGCCGATGGTTCCCGAGCCTCCGGCCCGCCCACGCGCGGGCTCTTTACCTATCCGAACAAAGTCCTCGCGGGCAATCTCCAGATCTATGCCGGACAGATGCCGACGCTGGCGAATGTGCCGGCGTTGCCGAATCACGCTGAACTGGTAAATATCGCGGCGCCCAATCCTGAGGGAGACTGCCCATGCCGCGGATGAAGCGAGACGCCAAAACCGTCTACAACTGGTTCGAGCGCCGGCTCCAGATCGAAGGGCCCGTCAAGGACGCAGCCCTCCACAAGGTTCCGCGCAGCACGGCAAGCTGGTTCTACGTCTTCGGCAGCGCCGCCTTCACGCTGCTCCTGGTCCAGGTGGTCACCGGAATTCTGCTGGCGCTGGTTTACTCGCCCACCGCCGCCAATGCCTGGAACAGCCTCAACGTTCTCAACCACCAGATACCGCTTGGCTGGTTCATTCGCGCCCTGCACGGATGGGGATCGAACTTCATGGTCGCCATCGTCTTCATCCACATGTGCCAGGTCTTCCTCTTCGGCGCCTACAAGTATCCGCGCGAGCTCACCTGGATCGTTGGCGTCTTCCTGCTCCTCATGACCCTGGGTATGGCCTTCACCGGCCAGGTCCTGCGCTTCGATCAGGACGCCTACTGGGGCCTGGGCATCGGCGTTTTCATGTTGAGCCGCGTGCCGCTGATCGGCGGCGCGCTGGTGCATTTTCTCCTGGGCGGGCCGAACATTTCGGGGGCCACGCTCTCGCGATTTTTCACGCTCCACGTTTTTGTGATTCCCGGCCTGCTGCTGACCTTCGCCATGGTGCACGTGTGGATGGTCCTGAAGCTGGGCATCAACGAGTGGCCCATGCCGGGTCGCATCGTTCGCCGCGCCACCTACGTCGCTGAATACAACCGCCTCTCGCATGAGGACGGCATCCCTTTTGTTCCCGGCGCGTTCTGGAAGGACCTGGTCTTTTCCGGCGCGGTGGTCGCTGCGGTGGCCGTCTGCGCCCTGGTCTTCGGGCCCTACGGCCCCGGCGGCATGCCCAATCCCTCTATCATCCAGACCGCTCCCAAACCGGACTTCCCGTTCCTCTGGATCTTCGCCATCCTGGCCTATCTGCCGCCGCAGATGGAGACGCCGGTCATCCTCATCTGTCCCATCCTGGCCATCGCCGGCCTGCTCATGCTGCCCTTTGTCGCCGGCGAAGGCGAAAAGAGCTGGCACCGTCGCCCCGTGGCCATCCTCACCGTCAGCTTCGTCGCCGTCGCGTGGGGAGTCTTCACTCATCTCGGCACCCATACTCCGTGGAGCCCGCACATGGACGCCTGGAGTTCCGATCCAGTCCCTGCCCACTACACGCACAACGCTACGCCGCTGGTGCGCGAAGGCGCCGTGGTCTTCCAGGCGAAGCAGTGCCGCAACTGCCACGAGATCGGTGGCGTCGGCGGTCAGCGTGGCCCGGCTCTCGATGACGTGGCCACCCGCATGACCCCCGACGAGATGCGTTACAAGGTCGTCACCGGCGGCGGCAACATGCCCGCCTTCGGCAAGAACCTGTCGCCGCCGGAGATCGAGGCCCTGGTCGCCTTCCTTGAGACGCTCCACCCGGCCAATGAGCGGCCCGCCTACGACGGCGCGCTGCGCTCCATCTACACGCACAACGGATCGCCGCCGCCCGTTACCGGCAGCAAATAGCGGGGCTTTTATGGATAGATCAGCACTGTGGACGACGTGGGACATCCCCTGGGGGGTTACCTCGGTGCTGATCGTCTCGGCGCTGATTTACACCCGCGGCTGGGCCCGCATCCGCCGCACGCGGCCCGATATTTTCCCGCGCTGGCGGCTCATCAGCTTTCTCGGCGGCATGTCGGCCATCTTCATCGCCGTGGCTTCGCCGCTCGACGCCTTCGCCGACCGACTGCTGGTGATGCACATGGTGCAGCACTTCTTCCTGATGTTCGTGGCGCCGCCGCTGATCATTTTCGCAGCGCCGGTCGTGCCCATGCTTCGGGGGCTGCCGCGGGGGCTGATGCGGCGGGGACTGCGCCCGCTCTTCGCCAGCGGCATTCCCCACAAAATCGGTGCGTTCCTCACGCGTCCGCGTGTCGCGTTGCTGGCCTGGATCCTGGCGTTTCTGGGCTGGCACATACCCCACATGTACGAGCTCGCTCTGTCCAGCGAAACGATTCACGAGTACGGCGAGCACGCCTCTTTCTTCCTCACCAGCCTCATGCTCTGGTGGCCGGTGATTGCGCCATGGCCGTTCCGGCACGGCAAAGTAAGCGCGGCCGCCAGCACGCTGGGGGGAGAGGCCCATCGCTGGGTCCTGATCCCCTACCTCATGCTCGCGGACGTGGCCAATACCGCTGTCTCGGCCTTCCTGTGCTTTTCCGGGCGGGTGCTGTACCCCAGCTACGCGCTGCAGCCCCGGCTCTTCGGCCTGAGCGCGCTCACCGATCAGATCGCGGCGGGAGCTTTTATGTGGGTGATGGGCTCCATGGCGTTCCTCATCCCCGGCATGATCCTCACCGTGCAGTTGCTTTCCCCGCGACGCCGCCAGCGCCTGTACACCGTCCCCGTGGCTCGATAGCGGTTACAGCGCGGGATCGGAGAACTCCACGCCGTACTGCCTGCCCGCGGCGAGGAGCTGTTTGACGTCCGGCGGCGGGGCGCTGGTCACCACCTCGAAGGCCGCGTCCACACGCCTGCCCAGCGTGAGGAAACAGCCCTCCATGTCGCCGGGCGAGAGAACGACCTCCAGCCGGCCCACCCCGTCGCCGACATTGCAAAACAGATGAGGCTCTCCGCCAGGCAGGTGCACGACAGCTCCTGGTCCGGCCGGCAATTGCACTACCTTGCCGTCGCGCAGGATGTGGAACTCGAACTTGCCGGAGAGAACGCGGAACGTCTCCGCCGTCGGATGGGTGTGCATCTTCGGAGGGCCGCTCCTGGGGGGCAAATCCGTCTCGAACAGGCTGAAGGCCCGCCCCGTCTGATGGCTGCGCACCTTGAAGACAAACCGGGAGCCGAAGAAGTTGACAATATCGCCCTCGCCCGGCCCGAGCAGAGTGATGGATTCACCGGACTTGATCTGACGCCTCCTGAACAGACCTGAGAAGTTTTGAGCGAAAGTGCAGCAGCACAGGGCAGGCAAGCGGGATGAAAATCTGCTTCGCCGCCGGCAGTTGGGCCCTCCCAGCGGTCTGAGCTCTGTGCCCCGATCTCTGTGCTCTGTAAACTTGTTTCTGATATGTCTTCCAGCACGAAAACCCGCTCGCAGACCCGCCCCTGGACCGGCTCGGAGATCCGCGAGGCCTTCCTGAGCTTCTTCGAGTCGAAGGGCCACCGCCGCGTCCATTCCTCCTCGCTCGTCCCCGCCAGCGATCCCACGCTGCTCTTCACCAACGCGGGCATGAACCAGTTCAAGGACGTCTTCCTCGGCCTCGAGCGCCGCGACTATTCCCGCGCGACCAGCTCGCAGAAGTGCGTCCGCGCCGGCGGCAAGCACAACGACCTTGAAAACGTCGGCTTCACCCGCCGCCACCACACCTTCTTCGAGATGCTCGGCAACTTCTCCTTCGGCGACTACTTCAAGAAGGACGCCATCGCGTACGCCTGGGAGCTGGTCACCGGCCCTCGCGACAAAGGCTGCTTTGAGATCTCGAAAGACAACCTGTACGTGACGATTTTCAGGGGCGAGAATGGTGTCCCGCGCGACGAAGAAGCGTACAAGCTCTGGCTGGAGCACGTCCCCGCCGAGCGCATCCACGAGTACGGCATGAAGGACAACTTCTGGCAGATGGGCGACACCGGCCCCTGCGGTCCCTGCTCGGAGATCTTCTACGACATGGGCATCGAGGCCTCGGACACCGTCGGTCCCGACGGCAAAGAGCTCGACCTTCCCTTCGGCCAGGACGAAGCCCGCTATGTCGAAATCTGGAACCTCGTCTTCATGCAGTTCGACCGCAGCGCCCAGGGCCAGCTGAACCTGCTGCCCAAACCCTCCATCGACACCGGCATGGGCCTCGAACGCGTCGCCGCGGTGCTGGAAGGCGTGGTCTCGAATTTTGAGACGGACCTGTTTGAACCGCTGATTAAAAGAGCCGCCGAGCTATGCAAGGTGCCCACAGAATTGGAGGCGCCGCAGCTCATTCGGGGTGAGGAATCAGCCACTCAGGCGGGCCCGAGCTCACTGGTTGACGAACTGACGAACAACGCCTCCCTCCGCATCATCGCCGACCACGCCCGCGCCTCGACCTTCCTCATCTCCGACGGCGTTCTGCCTTCCAACGAAGGCCGCGGTTACGTCCTCCGCAAAATCCTCCGCCGCGGCATCCGCCACGGACGCCTCCTCGGCCAGGAAAACCCCTTCATGTGCCAGATGGTCTGCGCCGTCCGCGACGAAATGCAGGACGCTTACCCGGAGTTGAAGGAATCCGCCGATCGCATCGCCGGGGTCGTCGAGGCCGAAGAGCACCAATTCGCCCGTGTTCTGGCGGTTGGGCTTATCCACTGGAATGAGCTGGAACGAATTTCGAGATGGAAGGCGATGGAGGAATGGGTCCGAGCGAATCCCAGCCACCCGTCTCTCAAAGATCTGTTACACGCATCAGCGGAAGGCGGCAAAATCGATCTTAGCGATCGCGCTTTTCAGGAGAAGATCGGGGCCGAGTACCTCTCGCATTTATCGCCACAGCCCAAAGTGACAATTGCGGGCACCGAATCTTTCCACCTCTACGAAACCTACGGCCTCCCTCTCGACTTCATGATGGACGCGGCTCGCGACGCCGGCATCCACTTCGACCTCGAGGGATTCGAGCAGGCTCGCGCTGAAGAACAGGCTCGCGCCCGCGCCTCCTGGAAAGGTGGCTCGCAAAAATCCGCCAGCCCCGCCTTCCGCGAATTGCCGAAGACCGCCTTCGAAGGTTACCGCCAGCTCCGCACCGACGGCGCCGAAGTCCTCGCCATAGTCAAAGACGGCCAGGGCGTTCCTGCTGCCGCTCCCGGCGATGCCGTCGAGATCGTCCTCGACCGCACCAGCTTCTACGCCGACTCCGGCGGCCAGATCGGCGATACCGGCTGGCTCATGTCCGACGACCACAACTCCGTCGTCGCTGACATCTCCGGCTGTACCAGGCCCGTGCAGGGCGTCTTCGCCCATCGCGCGATCCTCCGCCAGCCGCTCCGCGTCGGCGACCGCGTCGATACTGTTGTGGATGAGCAGTTCCGCAACGCCATCCGCCGCAATCACACCGCTACGCATCTGCTCCACGCGGCTCTGCGCGAGGTCCTCGGCACCCACGTCAGGCAGGCCGGCTCGCTCGTCGAGCCCGCCCGCCTCCGCTTCGACTTCTCGCACTTCTCCGCCATCGCCGACGAAGAACTCCAGGACATCGAAAACATCGTCAACAGCCAGACCCTCCGCAACACCAAAGTTGAGACCCTCGAAGACGTGCCCATCGACGTGGCCGTCAATGAGTACCACGCCATGGCGCTCTTCGGCGAAAAGTACGGCGAAAAGGTCCGCGTGGTCCGCATCGGCGACTTCTCCACCGAGCTTTGCGGCGGCACGCACACCGGGGCGACGGGCGAAATCGGTGTAGTCAAGCTGCTCGGCGAAGGCTCCGTCTCCTCCGGCGTCCGCCGCGTGGAAGCCGTCACCGGCCTCGGCGCGCTCAATGAGTTCCGCCGCGACTATCAGGTGGCGCAACTGGCCTCGCAGCTCGCGCCCAGCGCGGACCTCGCCCCCGCCGAAGCCCTTCGTCAGCGCCTCGCCGCCCAGGAAGACGAGATGAAAAAGCTCCGCCGCGAACTGGACGAGGCGCGCATGAAGTCCGCCGCCTCGCGCGTCTCGGGCGCGGCCGACCAGGCCGTCGAGGTCGCAGGCATCAGGGTCCTCGCCCAGCGCGTCGATGCGCTCGACCGCGGCCAGATGCGCACCCTCGTTGACAATCTTCGCAGCAGGCTGGGCTCCTGCGTCGTGGTCCTTGGCGGCGCGCAGGAGGACGGCAAAGTCGCCCTCATCGTCGGCGTCACCAAAGACCTCACCGGAAAAGTGCAGGCCGGTAAAGTCGTCGGGCAGATCGCGAAGCTCGTCGGCGGCTCCGGCGGCGGGCGTCCCGACATGGCGGAAGCCGGCGGCAAGGATGCAAGCCAACTCGACGCCGCCCTGAAATCAGCTCCCGAAGTCGTCAAAGGGCTGCTATCGTAGAGCATCTCTTCCGGCGGCATCGCCCAGAAGCTGAGCCGGAACAGCATGCCTCGGGGGTGGCCGGCCATGCAGTACGTGCTCGCGCTCGATCAGGGAACGACCAGCTCGCGCGCCATCCTCTTCGACCAGAAGGGGCAAATCGCCGCTGTCGCGCAGCATGAGTTCCCTCAGATTTTCCCCGCACCCGGCTGGGTGGAACATGATCCCGTCGACCTGCTGACCTCGCAGCTCAGCGCCGCTGTGGAAGCGCTCGGCAAAGCCGGCGCCGGCCCGCGCGATGTCATCGCGCTCGGCATCGGCAACCAGCGTGAAACCGCCATCATCTGGGATCGCCGCACTGGCAAGCCTGTCTATAACGCCATTGTCTGGCAGGATCGCCGCACTTCGTCGCTGTGCGACCGGCTCCGGGCGGAAGGCGTCGAGGAGACCGTCCGGCGCAAGACCGGGCTGCTCCTCGATCCCTACTTTTCCGCCACGAAAGTCTCCTGGATCCTCGACCACGTCGAGGGCGCGCGCGAGCGGGCCGAGCGCGGGTGCCTCGCCTTTGGCACCGTGGACACGTGGCTGGTCTGGAATCTCACCGGCGGCACGCGCCACGTCACCGACCGAACCAACGCCTCCCGCACCCTCCTCTATAACGTCGTGGAAGACCGCTGGGATGACGATCTGCTTCGCATCTTCGGCGTTCCGCGCAAGATTCTTCCCGAGGTGGTCTGGTCCAGCGAGCGAATCGGCCGTGTTACCGCGCCGCTCGGCCCCGCCGGAGTGGAGATCGCCGGCATCGCGGGCGACCAGCAGGCGGCTCTCTTCGGTCAGCTCTGCGTCCGGCCCGGCGAAGCCAAATGCACCTACGGCACCGGCTGCTTTCTGCTGGAAAACATCGGCGACTGCATCCGCCTCTCGCAGCAGCGTCTGCTCACCACGCTCGCATGCAGCGCGCATCGCAGGCTGCGCTACGCTCTGGAAGGCAGTATCTTCATCGGCGGCGCGGTGGTGCAGTGGCTGCGCGACAACATGCGTTTCATTTCCTGCGCGCCCGACGTCGAAACGGTGGCTGCCACCGTGCCTGACAGCGATGGCGTGGTGCTCGTCCCGGCCTTCACCGGCCTCGGCGCACCGCACTGGGACCCCTACGCCGCCGGCATGATGATTGGCATCCGCCGCAGCACCCAGATCGGGCACGTCGCCCGCGCCGCGATTGAGAGCATCGCCTTCCAGGTGGCCGACGTGCTGCGCGCCATGGATGCGGATACCGGCATTCCCTGCCGTGAGCTGCGCGTCGATGGCGGCGCGGCAGCCAACGATCTGCTCATGCAGTTCCAGGCGGATCTGCTCGGCATCCCGGTGCATCGCCCGGCCATGCTGGAGTCGACCGCCCAGGGCGCGGCGTATCTCGCCGGCCTCGCTACCGGCTTCTGGTCCAGCATCGATGAAATTGCCGAAACGCGCGCGGGCGCGGTCTTCACGCCCAGCGCCGACCGCGAGCAAATGAACGCCCGCTACGCCCGCTGGCATGACGCCGTCGAGCGGGCGAAGGGCTGGAACGCTGACAACCAGTCGCGGGTCGCGGGACAATAACGGCCCGCAGAGGGAAATCCTCTCCATTTTTTTGCGGGACGGGGCGCTTTGCTGCCGCTGAGGACCGGCCGCGAAGCCATTTTGGAGTTTATTTGCAGCCTCTGGTGTGCTCTCCTAGGTCAGGAGCACCATGCCGTTCACCCTGTCGCACGCCGCCGCTGCCATCCCGTTTCGACGAACGCGCCTGATCATGTCGGCAATTGTGACGGGATGCTTTGTGCCCGACTTTCCTCACTTCCTCCTCTTGTCCCGCCACGTGGCCTTCAGCCACACGATTGTCGGTATGTTTGTGCTGGATTTGCCGCTGGCAATTGTCGCTCTCTGGATCTTTCACGCCTTCATCAAGCAGCCCATGTTGATGTTTTTCCCATCCGGAGTTCGGCGCAGGCTCACGACCAGCGTGGATACCTTCGGGTTCTGGCCGCCAGAGCGTCTCTCGTTGATTGTTCTTTCCATCCTGACCGGGACGACAACGCACCTTCTGTGGGACGCGTTCACTCACGACAACTCCTGGATCTGTCAGAACTGGGCCTTTCTGCGGAGGTGGGTTGATTTGCCGGTCACCGGCGGAATGCCGATGTACACGTTGCTGGAGTACGCGAGCAGCGTGTTCGGCCTTGCACTGGTTGCTGTCTGGATTTGGCACTGGTACCGCGTCTCCACGCCCTCGGCCGCGCTGGTCACCCAGCCAATGGATGCCGCGCACAGGCGCGCCTTCGTGGCCGCCCTGACGGTTCCTGCTGCGCTCGGTGGCGCCCTCCGCTCCTGGCTCATAAACGGGATCCACCTGCAAATTCGGCCGATCGTGCACTTCACTGCCGATATGCTGGTTTCGGCCATCACGTTATTCCTGCTGGGATTGTTGGTCTGTGGCGTGATTCTTCGCCGGAACACGTCTGTGTCTTCCTGCTCTCCGGTCTGAAAGCCCGTAACTCCCGGCCGTGCAGGAGCTGCTCGCTGGCCTTTACCGTGACACAGGAGATGCTGAGGCGCAGGAGGACTCGGCAATGCCCGCCGTGCACCTGCGAGGCGGGGGAGACGGGCCGCCGCCATTAGACCTTTCGCGTGAGCCGTCGCAACCACTTTCGTGGTATGTGCTTCGGTCCGCTGACTCCGTTACTCTCAGCTCATTCGCAGCCAGGTCAGAAACGGAGAACGAATGAGCACCACAGCGATTGCTTCAGCCGGGACCGAAGCAAAGGTTAACAGGGAGCATCTGGCAGAGTTGCGCAGCATCTGTGCTGTCACACCTGTGAATCCACTGGTTCTCGATGTCGAAGCAAAGGTAGAGGCAGGCGAAACGCTGAATTCCGTCGAGTATGGCGTCCTCTGGCACGCAATCACGAACGAGATGCTGAACTTCGTCCGGGAGCATCCTGAACTGCTGGGCTGACGGAGGTCGATGCCGATGTCTTCCGAATTGGTTGCGGTCGTTGACAGTAATGCCACTTGTTGCGCCATCAAAGCGGGAACCATTCTGTTTCGGCGCGGCGATCCGGTATCCGCCGTCTATGTCGTTCGCTCCGGGCGGCTTGCGCTGGAGTGGTGTGCCGGTGAGAACGTCCTGCAACTGGATTTCGCAGGCCCTGGTAACCTTGTAGGCCTACCCGCCGCGTTTAAGGGGGAATATTGCCTGTCCGCCCGCGCGGCCGAAGATACAGAATTAGGCTTTGTTCCGCATCGCCGGGCAATTGAGCTTCTTGAGCGCGATGCCCGCCTGTCGCTGGCGGCGACCCGGATCGTCTCGAGAGAACTGACGAAGATGCGCCGTACACCCTTCAGGAACGACCATGCATCGCCGTGGCGGCGTCTGACGTCCATGGCGAAGTGAACCCGCCCGGCACCCATCCTGTCCAGGGGTGGGCGGACCTGCTGCAGGTTCCGTGATGGTTTGCAGCCTCTTGCGCAGCGCCTCCCGCAGGCCACAGGCCTCACCCCATATCGTGCTACACTCCACGTGGTTGACTGAGCGGAAATGGAATACCGCGTGTTTGAACAGGCTGCGGCCGAGGTGAGGGCCGGAATTCAGGAGCTTGACGCGGAGGTAAGTCGGCTAACAGCAAAAAGAGCATCTTTGCAGGTCCTGGAAGCACTTCTGCGCCAGGCCCTGACGGTTGTCCCTGTAAGCAGCGAGTCGATTCCGGACGAAGAAGGCAACCACGCTGCAACGCCCCCGGAAAACCCAGTCGCTGAGCGGCCTTCCTGGGCGGGAAGTCTGCCGGAAGGTGACTCTGAATCGCTTCAAAAGGAAAAATCGCCCACCGAATCTCCTGGTGGCGCGACAGCGGAAACACCGGCCGATGAGCGGCCCTCCCTTGCGGACCTTCTGTCGAGGGAAAGGCCATATTCCCTTCGGAAGGATGGATGGCCAGCCATCTCGCCGATTGACCCGCATGAGATCAGAAAGCGACTTCTATAGGGTTCTTCGCAGGATGTGACAGATATCACCGGCTGCCGCCCTCACCTGCGGACTATCATAGTTTCCGCACGGGCCCCGGCGGAGCCCGGCGCTCGGCCGCACCCAGGAGCCCGCCCATGTGTCTCGCAATCCCCGGCAAAGTGGTTGAGATCGTCGCCCAGGAGGGCATGCACATGGCCCGCGTGCAGTTCGGCGGCGTCACGCGAGAGGCCTGCCTCGACTACGTGCCGGAGACGTGCGTCGGCGATTACGTGCTGGTCCATGTGGGCTTCGCCATCAGCCGCGTTGACGAGGAAGAGGCGCGCCGCACCTACGAAGCCCTCGCCCAGATCGACGCCCTTGGTGAACTCGATGCGCCTTTCGCCCCTGAACCTGCCGGAGGCCCGCGATGAAGTACGCCGTGCTCGTGAAAACCCCCGTCGGCGGAACGCGCGTGATCGACGTCTTCTTCGGCGAGCAGTTGCCGAGAATTTGCTGAGGCCGCCCAATGCATGAGCTTTCCATCGCGCTCAGCATGATCGAGCAGATCGAGCAGGTAGCTGCGCAGCACCCCGGCACGGTGCGCTCTGCTCAGGTCCGCATCGGCGTCCTCTCCGGCGTGGACTGCGAAGCGCTGCGTTTCGCCTGGGAGATTGCGCGCACCGGGACCCCGCTGGAATCCACCACCCTCCAAATCGAAAGCGTTGCCCTCCGCGTCCGCTGTCCCGTCTGCGGCAGCACGCACGCTGCGGAGATTCACTCCATCCTCTGCCCGCGCTGCGTCGCCCCCGAGCAGGAGATTCTTGAGGGACGCGAATTGCAGCTTGCTTCGCTGGAGATCGACGAATGACCGCACAACCTCGCCTGATTGAAGTCCGCGCCAACATCCTGAAGGAGAACGACATCCTCGCCCGCCAGTTGCGCGAAGGCTTTCAGAGCGCCGGCGTCACCGTCGTGAGCTTCGTCTCCAGCCCCGGCTCGGGCAAAACCACCTTCCTCGAGAAACTCATGGCGCGCCTAGCCGCCCGCCATCGCCTCGCCGCCCTCGTCGGCGACCTCGCCACACAGAACGACGCTGTTCGGCTGCAGCGCGCCTGTCCCCGGGTGCGCCAGATCACCACCGGGACGGTCTGTCATCTCGACGCGAAGATGATCGCCGCCGCGCTCGAGGGCTGGACCCTCGAAGATCTGGATTTCCTGTTCATCGAAAACGTCGGCAATCTCGTCTGCCCGTCCAGCTACGACCTCGGCGAGCAGATGCGCGTCGTGCTCCTCTCCGCCACCGAGGGCGAAGACAAGCCGCTCAAGTACCCCACCATCTTCAACACCGCCGACGTCGCCATGATCACCAAGATCGACCTCGCCGCCGCCGCTGAGTTCGACCGCGAAGCCGCGCGGCGCAGTATTCTCAGCGTTCGCCCCGGCATGAAGATTCTCGAAGTCTCCGCAAAGTCCGGCGCTGGCATGGCGGAGGCCGAAGCGCTCTTCGCCTCACTCCGCGCTGCGGCCGGCCGCGTCGGATGATCCTGGACGGGGTTGGCGAAGGCCCGTATGGAGCCGACGACCGGACTTGAACCGGTGACCTGCCGATTACGAATCGGCTGCTCTACCAACTGAGCTACGTCGGCCTTCGCTTTGCTGATTTTATCGTTCCCTCCAGCGACCGTAAAGCCGCCACGCCCGCCCGATCAGTCTCCGAAAAACAGTCGTTGTAACGCTTTCTGGCGAAACTGCCACTGCTCCAGTTCTGTTCTGTCTTCGAGTCTGAGAGTGCAGCGGCCCGCATCATTGACGGCGACGTGTGCCTGCCACTGAGTTACAGTTGCGGCATCGGCTACTACGATCGACTCCCCCACAATCCCAATCTTCACCACAATTCTCGGCATCCGGCCAGACTGCGCGACCACGATCGTCTTGTTGGTCATGTTCGCGGCAAACTTGTCCTCTTCACTGACTCCTTTTGCGTGGTTGATAGCCTCTATGTCTTTCTGAATGCCGAGGCAGAGTTCATCGAAAACCTGCTCTATGTTGCATGCCGCTCTTGTCGAAACCCAGTCCAATTCCTGCGGTACAATACTCATGCTGTCACCTCCACCAGGCCTCCCACCCTCCAGAAATCCCGCGCCGGCGACGCAATCACTGGAATCCGTTTGCCTTCGTTCAGGACCTTCGCCCCGGCATCCTCATGCAATCAATGCAATACAAACCCGGAATACCGTCAAGCCAAATCTGGCATTGGTTACCACTTTGCTGTCCTTTGCCTGCCCTTACCCACGCTGCCGTACCACCGCGTCGGTCCCCATCCTTATATACTGCTGGCGATGCAGCCTCATTTCGCCGACGAGTGGCAGCGCCTCACCCGCCTCTACGCGGAAAAAACGGATGAGGAACTCCTCGAGCTGTCGGAGGACTTCGCCGCCCTCACTGAAACCGCGCAGCAGGTTCTGCGCGACGAGCTACGCAAGCGCCGTCTGCCCGAACCGGTCGCGCCGCAAGAAAAACGGGACCGTCTCATCTTCGGCTGGTCGCCGATCGCCGCAGCTCCCTCGCCACAACCATCCGCCCGTACTGATGTCGGCGACGGCTCGCTGCCACACGAGTACACCTGGAAAACATTGCTCTGCGAATGCCCCGACCAGGAACATGCCTGGCAAATCTCCGAGGTCCTGAAACGCGCCGGCATCGAGAGCTGGATCGAAGCGTCCTCCGGCGACCTGGATCTCACCGGACCGCGCGTGCTCGTTGCCGCCGATCAGCTCGACGAAGCGCGTGTCCTCGCCGAGCGTCCCATCCCGCAGGACATCATCGTTCAGTCGAAGGTGAAGGAGGATGACTTCATTCCGCCTGTCTGCCCCAGGTGCGGCGCTTCCGATCCGGTGCTCCTCGGTGTCGATCCCGCGAATACCTGGCGCTGCGACATCTGCGGCGCACAGTGGACCGACTCCGTTTTGTCCCCGGAAAGCGAAGCCAAACCAGCCAGATAAACTCTCCTGGAAATGAGAAAAGGCCGCCCGGCAACAGGCAGCCTTTCCTTCAGGGAGAATAGTTCCAACGGAGGCAAAGCCATCAGAACTTTCTGGCGCAATAGTATGGTTGGGCAGAAAGGGTGTCAAGGTAAAATCTGCCCGATTGTAATTCGCTGATTTTGCATGGATTTAGCAAGGTCTCACCGTCACAAACGAGCATTTTGCTAGATTCGCCTTATATTCGCCAAAGAGGCGGCGAACCTTCTTCGTAAATCCCACGTTTGTGGGACCATAGCACGTCCGGGGGATCAAAAATCGGCCGCTCGCCTTCCCCTCACCGCCCCAGATTCAGCGAGATGAACTCCTCGTCGCTCAGCGAAGAGATCGGCTTACCCTGGATTTTGCGCACCAGCGCACGACCTCCGCCCAGAAACAGCGCCACCAGCAGAGCAGCGAGGACCAAAATTCCCGTGAGCGACGCGATACCGATCAGCAGTTGCGCCACCCTCGCTGCTTCGTTCACGTAGCCTTCCGGCCGGTCCATCACCACCACGTCGTTGAACCGCACCGCACCCAGCAGTTGCTTCGCTCGCGGATCCGTGCGGCTGACCACCGCCAGCAGCGGTCCACTCCGCTTCGTCATCAGGCCTGAGCTTCTGGCAAGCGCGTCGATCGCCTTCAGGTGGCTGGCCGCGATTTGCGGCGTTGGATACAGGATCAGCGTCAGCGTGCCCTGCCGAGGTCCATACTTCGCTGTCACGGCTTCGGCTTCTTCGTTGAAGCCGATCATCCCCGCCGGCAACTCCCCGCCCATTTGCTGGTAAGCCGCAGGCCCGATGGCATAGCGCACGCTGGTTGCATCCAGCCCATCTTTCGGCAGGTAGTTCGGCAGCGAAGGCGGTACCGATGCCCCGCCCCCCACGCGCGGAAGCTCCGCCGCGAGCGCGTTGAGCGCTGCCTGGTCGCCGCCTGATGGACGAGAGAAGTTGGCCGCGATCACGGTCTCGCCGTGCCACAGCAGGAAGTGTCCGCCTTCGGCTGCCCCTCCGCTGCCGATCATCTCCGCATGCATTTGCGGCTGAAGAAAGAATGTGAACGCTCCATACGCGCCGGTGGCATCGTGAAACTCCCACGCCCGCACCGTCAGTCGGTTACCGCCGGAGGCATACTCCGCCGTCACCACCTGCGCCAGGCCATACTCCTGCATCGCCGCGGCACTCGCGCTCGTCGAAGCAGCGGGCGCGGCCGAAGTTTCCTTCCATTCGGCAAAGCTGTGGGGCAAAATCGGCGGGTTGGGCGCAGCATAAGCCAGCATGGAAACCAGCAGGACGGCGCCGGCAGAAGTTCGCATCATTGGATTAGATACTACCCAGACAGACACCGCACCAGGGAAGAAGGTTTCACCGCCGGGGTTATTCCGAGCTCCCCGGCCGCGTCCCTGCCTGCGCTACTCGCACGCCGTTCAGGCTGGCTACGTACTTCGCAACCCCGCGATACAACGCCTCGGCAATCCGCTCCCGGTACGCCGGCTGGCGCAGTTCTTCGGCGGAATCCGGATTGGTAAGAAAGGAGATCTCCGCCAGGATCGACGGCATGTTCGCGCCGATCAGCACCACAAAGGGAGCTTTTTTTGCGCCCCGGTCCCGGAAACCCGGATTACCCCGCTCCAGTCCCTCGTACAGGCTCTGGTCCACATCCGCAGCAAACTCGCGCGACTCGTTGATTTTGCTGTCGAGCGCAATCTTCTTTACCAGACTGGAAAGCTGGTAGATCGACTCATCGGAAACCGCGTTCTCGCGCGCCGCGACTTCCAGTGCGTCCGCCGAGGTCGTAAAGTTCAGATAGTACGTCTCCACGCCTCGCACCGTGGGGTCCGAGCTCGAGTTGGCGTGAATAGAGATGAACAGATCCGCCTGTGCCTGGTTCGCGATCGCCGTCCGCGTCTCCAGCGGAATGAATGTGTCCGTCTTCCGCGTGTAGATCACGTCGGAGCCGAGCCGGTCGTGCAGCAGCCGTCCCAGCCGCAGCGCCACATCGAGCACCACGTCCTTCTCTTCGATCCCGCCCGGCCCCAGCGTTCCCGAATCGTGCCCGCCATGCCCCGGATCGATGACGATGCGATTGATCTTCAACCCCAGCTCCCGCACCATCGACGTGGGCACTCCGGCCTGCGCGGGAACCGTCTCCATCGCCGGTCGCGCCGTCGGCGTTGCGGCTGACGTCTCCGGCATGCCCGGTGCGGTCCTGTTCGAGCTCGCAGATGCAAAAGCGTGCCGCCGCGCGGGATGTCGCCACGTCTCCGGCTGCGCTGCCGGCGTTGTCCCGGCCACCGCATCGGCCACCGGCTCCATGGTAGGCTCCGGCGTTGCCCTCACCTGATCAGGCTGGCTGCTCAACCGCTGCACGTCGCTGTCCCTCCCGGGAAACACGCCGGTCTGCACCGTTTGCCGCGGCTGCGCGCGCACCGCAGGAGCTACCCCAGGAAAGGCGCTGCGCACCGCTTCGGTCGCCGCTGGTGCGCCCCTCCGCCCATGCACATCGATGATCAGCCGCGGCGGGTCCGGCAGGAAGAACGCCGAGTAGTCGCTGAGGCTGTTGACGCTGAGCACGATCCGCGTTACGTCGCCGGAAAACTGCGCCACGCGGATGCTCTTCAGGAACCCGTCGTCCGTCACATCGTCCCGACGCCCCAGCAGCCCCGGTGCCAGCCGCGCGCCATACAGGTCGAAGTAGATGCGATCCGGATGCGGCACCCGCACCGCCTCGTATTGCACTTCCTTTTGCAGATCGATCGCCACCCTCGTGTACACCGGCGTCGACCAGTGCCGAATCCCGGTAATCAGCGGCACTCGCCCGCGAACCGACGGGACGCGCTCCTCAATCACCGGCGTGTTTGCGGAACGCCGCGCCACAGCTCGGATCACGGTTGGCCGCTCCGTCTCAACCACGCCCGGCTGCTCCGTCCGCACTGCGACTGGCTGCTCCCCCCGAGACACAACAGGTTGCTCGCTTCGCGCCGCAGGCGCTTCTCTGATTCGCGCAAACTCTCTCGGAACCTTGCCGCCGGGCAGGGTCCGCTGCCGCCGCAGATCCCGCAAATCCACACGCACTTCTCCCGCCAGATCGCTCCGCGGATACAGCCGCAGAAATTCCAGATACGCCGCCCGCGCGCGTCTCGCGTTGCCCAGGTCCCGCTGCCAGATTTCCCCTTCCGTCAGCAGCGCGCCCGCGCGCCAGGGGCTCGCCGGATACTGCGTGCGCAGAAACTCATACTGCCCAATCGCGTCCCGATACCGCGTCCCGTCGTGGAAGACATGGCCCTCTTCGGCCAGCAGATCGGCCACCGCCATAATCGAGGCATCCGCCTTCGCCGCGGCGGGATTACGGTGGTAGATCGCGCGATACGCGTCCAGCACGCGCTCGTACTCCGTCCGCGTGCGCTCGCGCTGCGGCCGCCGCTCCAGCCGCTCGCGGAGGTGCTGCGCCCGCGCAAAGGCCGCCACGCTGGACGAAGCCCGCACCATCGGCCCCGCACTGAACAGCAGCAGAGCCGCGCCCAAAGCACAAATGGTTTTCGCCCGGAAGGGCGGCGCAGACTGCATCGTGAATCGAAAATCGCGCTGCATAGATTCAAGGCGGAGCCCTGCCGCGCGGAGTCCCTTGCCGCCGTAGACTGCTTCGATTATAGGTTGCGCCTGCGCGGCCCCAACCAACCGCTTCTCAGCACGAACCCGGATGGTCACCGCCGGTTGCGCGCCGCCTTTCAATTTGAAACACTGACCCTGTTTCCATGGTTTGCCACTTTCTCGTCCGCGGGCGCGTGCAGGGCGTGGGATTTCGCTGGTTCGTCCAGCGCGAAGCCGCCGCCCTCCAGCTCAACGGGTGGGTGCGCAACACCGAAGATGGCCACGTCGAAGTCGTGGCCGCAGGCGATCCGACCTCGCTGGATGGGCTGCGGCAGACCCTTCGCCGCGGACCCCGCGGCAGCCGGGTCGACGCCGTCATCGAGCACGAGCTGGACCCGAAGGAAGGCGAAAGCCTCGGAGCGTTTTCCATTGAAGGAGCCTGGTAAGACCATGACCCCCTGCACCACTGACTGCGAGCCGCTCAAAGCCCTCATTCGCACCGTTCCCGACTTCCCCAAGCCCGGCATCCTCTTCTACGACATCACCACCCTGCTCAAGGACCCCAAAGGTTTCGCCGCCCTCATCGATGCCCTCGCGCAGTACTACATCGACAAGGATATCGACCTGGTCCTCGGCATCGAGGCCCGCGGCTTCATCTTCGGTCCCGCGCTCGCCTACCGCCTCAACGCCGGATTCGTCCCCGTCCGCAAGCCGCACAAGCTGCCCGGCCCCACCGCCCGCGTCACCTACGACCTCGAATACGGCTCCGACACGCTGGAAATCCACGTCGACGCCATCGAGCCTGGCCAGCGCGTCGTCCTCGTCGACGATCTCCTCGCCACCGGCGGTACCATGGAAGCCACCATCAAGCTGGTCCAGCAGCTGGGCGGAGAAATCGCCGGCCTCGGCTTCGCCGTCGAGCTCGACTTCCTCAAAGGCCGCGACCGCCTGAAGGATTTCGACGTCTTCAGCCTCCTGCACTACAACGAGTAACCGCGTCTCAGCAGGCTTTATGTCGACTCCGGCTCCGGCCGCTCCTCTTCCGCGGCTCCGCCTGGTTCCATGACGCTTGCTCCCGGCGCGGGCAGTATCTGCACCAGCTTCGGCTCTGCCGGCTCCGCCTGCGCCATCGCCGCCTCATGCTGCTGCCGCGCGGCCGCGTCCAGATCCACTGGAATCCCTCCCGGCACAATCTCATCGAACCCGAATTTATACTTCAGATCGCTGGTCCCCCACATCACGGCAATCACCAGCGCCGCCGCCGCCAGCACCCCGAAAAGGCTGCTCTCCGGGCCTTGTCCGTCGCCCGTCACCCACGTCGGCCCATGGCTGTTCGTCACAATCACCGGCGAGTAGCTCAGCGGCCCCGCCAGCGGCAGCCCGAACAGGATCCCGATCGCCGCCGCCCACGCAAAGTGCAGCCCCCAGCTCACCCACAGCGCGCGCGTCCGCAGCGCGCCCAGCGCCAGCGCCCACCCCAGCAGGAACGCCGTCAGCAGCATCGCCGCGGTTGCGGGAGCCTGCCGCGTCCACCACAGCGCGTAGACCACCGCCTGGAACAGTGTCGCCACCGCCGACCCCATCGCCTCCGTCAGCCGCTGGAACGGATACCCGCGAAACGCGGCCTCAATTGCCAGCGTCCCCGCGCCCAGCGCCACCACGTCCACCGCGATCATCCAGAACTGATGCGGATTGGTGAACGCCCGCACCACCAGTCCCCCGATCAGCGCCGCCGGCAGCACGCACGCCACCACGCCGCCCCATCCCAGCGCAGCGCCCAGCGCCCATTCCCGTCCCCACCCCGGCCGCACCGCCAGCCCCGTGGCTCTTGCCCCGCTCTTTCGCGGCTGGCCCACGCGGCTCATCGTTCGGTAGCCCAGAATTAACAGAAACAACAAAAAAATCCGGTACAGCGGGTCCTGCAGATCGCCTTCTGTGATCCCGTTGGCTGCCCGGAACGACACCAGGTCTGCGAACAGAAACCACGCCGCGCCCAGCAAAAACCAACCCAGCGCCCGCAATCGCTCCGCAAATGTCACGCTATCGCTCCGAAGATTCGGCACTGGCCGTTCGCTATCCGATTGTCACATTGAACCAGCAGAACCTGCATGGGAGGAACAGCCCGAATTGCACAATCTCCGGCGTCGCCGCAGTCGCTCGAGGCTACTGGCTACCGGCTAACCACCGTCCTGTAGAACTGCGCAATGTTCCGGAACTTCTCGTATCTCCGCTGCAGCAGTTCTTCCAGCGGCATCGCCTTCAGCTCGTTCAGATGCAGGCTCAGCCTCACCCTGAGCAGCGCCGCTGCCGCTGCCGGATCGGTATGCGCGCCGCCCTCCGGCTCCGGCACAATGTCATCCACACATCCCAGCGACTTCACGTCGTCGGCAGTCGCCTTCAGCGCCACCGCTGCCTCCACGCGCCTGGCTGAGTCCCGCCACATAATCGAGGCGCACGCCTCCGGCGAAATCACGGAGTAGATTGCCTTCTCCATCATCAGTACCCGGTCCGTCACTGCCAGTCCCAGCGCGCCGCCCGATCCGCCTTCGCCGGTAATCGTCGCAATCGTCGGCACCCGCAGCCGCGACATCTCCCGCAAATTCCGGGCAATCGCCTCTGCCTGCCCGCGCTCCTCCGCGCCCAGTCCCGGATTCGCGCCCATCAGGTCGATCAGCGTCATCACCGGCCGCCGGAACTTCTCCGCGAACTGCATCGCCCGCAGCGCCTTCCGGTAGCCTTCCGGATCGGGCATGCCGAACCGCCGCTGCACCTTCTCCCTGGTCGACCGCCCCTTCAGGTTGGCGATCACCATCACCTCTTCGCCTTCGAACCGCGCCATCCCGCAGATCATCGCCGGATCGTCGCCGAAGGCCCGATCCCCGTGCAGCTCCGAGAAGTCCGTGAACAGGCGCTCGATAAACGCGTACGGATCGGGCCGCTGCCCGTGCCGCGCCAGCTCCGTCTTCTGCCACGCCGCCGGGACCGGCTCCGTCTGCGGATTGTCCTCTGCCAGCTCGCTCATCGCTCAACCGCCGCGCCCCGCGATTCCGCGAACCGCGCAATCTCCGATTGTATGGGGCTGGCTAGTCCCCGGCAAATCCTCCCGGAGGCCTGACTCGATCCGCAGCGCCTGGATCGGATCGATCCGCGACGCCCGCCACGCCGGAATGAGGCACGCCAGCGCCGCTACCGCCAGCAACATCACCGCAACCAGGGCAAACACGGCTGGATCGAGCGGCTGCGTTGCGTACAGCATCGACTCGATCAGCCGCACGGCCCCCACGCTCGCGGCCAGCCCAGGTCCCAGCCCGTACAGCGAGGGTCGCAGCCCGGTGCCCACCATCGGTCGCACCACCTGCTCGCGCGGCGCGCCCAGCGCGAGGCGCACGCCGATCTCCGACGTGCGCTGCGTCGTCAGGTACGAGAGCACTCCATAGAGGCCCACCGAGGCCAGCAGCAGAGACAGCAGCGCGAAGGCCAGCACCAGGCTGGCGCTCAGGCTCTGGTTCCCCAGCGGCTGCGCGAGCATCTGCTGCATGGTCAGCACATCGGAAACCGGCAGTTGCGGATCGAGCTGCGCGATGATCTTCTGCACCGAAACCGAAAACGCCGGCGGCGTCCGATGCCGTCCGCACCACCAGCGTCAGGCCGCCCACCTGAGTTCCCGCCAGGAGCACGGAACCGTACATCATCGGCTTATCTGGCTGCCCACCTGGTACAGCGTGTCGCCGACAACCCCAATGATCTCGTAATCGCTGTTCCCGAGAGCGGGCACGTGCAGATGCAGGCCCAGCGGGTTCTCGCCCGGAAAATACTGCCGCCCGCAAGGGCCGGAAAAAACAAGGGCCGGTTGCGCAGGATCCGGCCCTTTACCTGAGGAGGTGGTACGAACTTATTCCGCGGCGACTGGCTCCACGGCGACAAAACGTCCCGTGCGTCCGCGGTCGATGAACTTCACCCGCCCGTCGACCTTCGCGAAGAGCGTATCGTCGCTGCCGCGCCCCACGTTCAGACCCGGCTTCAGCTTCGTTCCGCGCTGCCGCACGATGATCGACCCGCCGGTGACCGTCTGTCCGGCGAAAATTTTCACGCCCAGCCGCTGTGCGTTGGAGTCGCGGCCGTTCTTCGAGCTGCCTAATCCTTTTTTGTGTGCCATATCTTCAGCCTCCAGCTGCCAGCTGCCAGCGGTTAGCTCTCTCGCTAACTGCTGACTGCCGGCGGCTGCGTTATGCCGTGTAGCTGTTGCCGTCCACCTGGATTTCGCGGATGCGCACCTGGGTGTAGTTCTGCCGATGCCCCTGCAGCTTCTTGTACTGCTTCTTCCGCTTGAAGTGGAAGACCAGAATCTTGTCGCTGCGGCCTTCGCCCACCACCGTGCCCAGAACCCTGGCTGACTGCGGCTTGACCAGCGAGCCGGACTCCTTCGAGAAGGCCAGAACTTCGCCGAATTCCACCGCGCCGTCGTCGCCGGCGGTCAGGCTTTCCACCCTGACCACGTCGCCGGGAGCGACCCGATATTGCTTGCCACCTGTGCGGATCACCGCGTACATATATCCTCCAACGCCCGCGGAGATTCACACCGGATGCGGCGGGCGCAGCCTTGCACTTTGTGCTGGGCGGATTGCCATGCGTTCCCTGGCGGGCTAACCCACTCAAGGGGGGGTCCCACAGATACACGGGACGGGCGGAATCGCCGAACTGACTTAGTTTATCGGCAGTTGCCGCTGCCGGTCAACCGCCCCGAACCCGTCGGAAACGCGCCTGGGCACGCGGCTTCGGGCCGGATTTCCCCCTGTCCCGCGCGCCGGTAGAATCGAACCATGTCCTACGCGGCTGCGATTGAGAGCCTGCACGCCCGCGCCGGCGAGCTCCACAGCGCGCCCGGGCAGCCGCGGCACAAATTTCGCCTGGAGGAGATGCGGGCGCTGGTGGAAGCTCTCGGCCATCCTGAGCGCCGCTTTCGGTCGGTGTTGATCGCAGGAACGAATGGCAAGGGCTCGACCGCCGCGACTCTCTCCTCGATTCTCGCCGCCGCCGGCTACAAAACCGGGCTGTACACGTCGCCCCACCTGTCGCGGGTCAACGAGCGAATTCGGATTTCCGGACAGCCGATCAGCGACATCGACTTTGCGCGCCTTTATTTCCGTGTCGATGACCTGGCCGGCCAGTTGGTAGCTGCGGGCCATCTTCCCGCCTACCCCAGCTTCTTTGAAAGCCTGACAGCGCTGGCTTTTGAAGCTTTCGCCGAAGCTCAGGTCGATCTGGCGGTGCTCGAAGTGGGCATGGGCGGACGTCTCGACGCTACCAATGTTGCCGAGCCGCTGGTCTCCGTGATCACGGACGTCTCGCTCGATCACGTGGAGTGGCTGGGCGATACGATCCCGCTCATCGCCCGCGAAAAGGCAGGCATCCTGCGCCGCAGCGGCGTGCTGGTCACACTGCCGCAGCATCCTGAGGCGAACCGGGCGATTGGCGAAGTGGCTGTGGAGCTGAATGTGCGCGGGGTCAGCGCTGCCGAATACGTTCCTCCGCCGCAAAGCTTCGCGCCGGGGGAGGGTGCGCTGCGCAACCAGTATCCGCTGGCGGTCCTCGGTGAATGCATCCAGGTCGACTCGCCGCTCGCCGGAGTCCATCAGCAGCGCAATCTGGCTCTGGCCATTGCCGCGGCGGCAGAGCTGCGGAACCACCATGGCTTCGAGATCGCACCGGCTGCCATCGCCGAAGGGATCCGTCACACCGAATGGCCAGGCCGGCTGGAACGCATCGCCATCCCGGGCTGCTCTCCGGTGCTCCTCGATGTGGCCCACAATCCCGCTGGCGCCTGGGCGCTGCGTGCCGCTGTCTCTGCGCTGGACGGCGAATCTCCGCGCGTACTGATCTTCGGCTGCATGAAGGACAAGGCCATCGACGAGATGGCCCGGATTCTGTTTCCTCTCTTCGATCGCCTGATCGTTGTGCCGGTGGCGTCGCCGCGTTCGGCGACGGTGGACGACCTCCTGCGGGCAGCCGCGAAAACCGGCGTGCCTGCGGCACCGGCCGCGGACGGCCCTGAGGCTCTGCGCCTCGCCTGGTCCGCCGTTCCTGCACCGAAACTGGTCGTCGTCGCCGGCTCGGTCTATCTCGTCGGAGAAATCCGGCCGGTGCTTGTGGAACGCAATCGCCAGGCGGTGACGCTGCGATGAATTCAGGCTCTTCCCGCGGCCCCCGGCCCAATCCGCTGCCCTGGAGCGAGTGCCTCGTCAGCTATGGAATCCGCGTGCCGCTTTTCTGTCTGGGAACAGGCTTCTTCGGCAGCCTCGCGCTCGCCGCGTCGCTCTTCGACTGGCGCGGAGAGCTCCAGCACCGGATCGCGCGGCTCTGGGCCGGGTTTTGCCTGACGGTGAGCGGGGCGCGGCTCACAGTTCTGAACGGCGAGCGCCTCACCGGTCAAACGGCGGTGTATGCCTGCAATCACCAGTCCTACATGGATACTCCGGCGATCTTCCGTGCGCTTCCGTTTCAATTCCGCATTGTGGCTCGCCACGACCTGTGGACGATGCCGTTCATTGGCTGGTATCTCAACCGCTCGGGACAGGTTCCAGTGGAGGTGGGGAACGGCAGGGCTTCGGTCGCCAGCCTGCTGGGGGCTGTCCGGACGCTCAAGTCGGGCATGCCGCTGTTTATCTTTCCGGAAGGCGGCCGCACGGAAGACGGCCACGTCGCGAAGTTTCTGCACGGGCCGGCGTTCCTGGCTATTCGCGCGCAGCTGCCCATCGTGCCCATGGCACTCGCCGGCACATGGGAACTCCTGCCCATTCACTCCAGCTCATTTCATCCTGTTCCCGTCACGCTGGCTGTGGGCGAGCCGCTGGAAACCCGCGGAATGACCATGAAGCAGGTGGACGAGCTGACGGCCTTGCTCCATGAGAGGATTGCGGCGTTATATTATGAGCACTCCTGGCTCGCGCGGCCCCGGCTCGCCGATGAGCCGGACAATTCGGCCGAATCCAGTCCGGCGGAGCGCCGGAGAAACGCGCAGCCGGGAGAACTGGCAGCTCCGGGCATTGCGCGAGACCTCGCCATAGGTCATTCTGAAGACGTGGAGAGACGATGAAGGCACCCCGCATCGCGATCCCCGATCTGAACTCTGCGAACCGCGATTACAGCGAGCGCGCCTGGCCTCTCTACGCTCACGCCGTGGAATGGGCCGGCGGAGTTCCGGTGAAGGTGCCGCTCAGCGAATCCCCCGCCGGCGTGGCGCGGCTTGTGGCCTCCTGCGAAGCGGTGCTGTTGCCCGGCAGCCCGGCCGACCTGAATCCGCAGAAGTACGGCGAGGAAGCCGATGCTGACTGCAATCCCGCCGATCCCGCCCGCGAGGCGGTGGACGAGCTCCTGCTCCAGGATGCTTCCAATCTGCACAAGCCTCTGCTTGGCATCTGCTACGGATTCCAGTCCATGAATGTCTGGCATGGCGGCACGCTCCTGCAGCACCTGAAGACCAGCGTGAACCACCGCGCCGGACGCACCGTGAAAGACGCCCATGTCATCGAGGTCGATGCAAAATCACGGCTGCGCCGCCTCCTGGGCCTCGCCGGCAAAAGCGCGCTAACCGTCAACAGCAGCCACCATCAGGCCGTCGCGCGGCTCGGCGACGGCCTCATTCGCGCCGCGTGGTCGCCCGAGGATGGAGTGGTGGAAGCGGCCGAGGGGCACGGCGATCATTTCCTGATCGGCGTGCAGTGGCATCCCGAGCGCGCCTTTGAGGAATGCCGCACGGCGCAGTGTCTCTTTCAGGCTTTTGTGGATGCCGCTGCCGAATGGGAGCCGCGCATGATTCACGAATCGGTCGCCGACTAAAGTGGCCGGGCCGGCAGCGGCATCCTCGCGATCAGACTGCTTCCGCTAAATACACGCCGAACCAGGCGCGAGCATCCGTCCAGCTGTGCCGGGGAGCAAACCCACCTCGTTCCAGGAGCATATGCACTGCATCCGGCGTGAATTTATAGCTGTTCTCCGTGTGCACGCTCTCGCCGCGGCGGAAGCGCACCGTCAGCTCCAGCACGGGAATGGAAATCTCCTGGGCAACAAGACTCTCCAGGTGCATTTCCATGCGCGACTCGCGATCATTCCACAAAGCCCGATGCCGGAAGAGGCGCGGCCGGAAGTTGGCGCCCAGTTCCGCGTTGATGCGAGCCAGCACATTTCGATTGAATTCCGCGGTCACGCCCGCGCCATCGTTGTAAGCGCGCAGCATCGTGGTGCGGTCCTTGACATGATCGACGCCCAGCAACAGCCAGTCGCCCGGCGCGAGCTGACGGCGCACCCTGCGCAACAGAGCCGCCGCGTTCGGCGGATGGAAATTGCCGATGCTCGACCCGATGTACAGGACGAGACGGCGGCGTTCGGACCCGGGCAGCTCGCCCAGGCTGCGGGTGTAGTCACTCACAATGGGCTGGACCGTCACCTGAGGGCACTGGGTGGCGATCCGTCCGCAAGCCTTGTCCAGGGCCGACGCCGAAATATCGATGGGATAATACGCAACCTCGCTCTGGCGGCGCGCAGCCGCCTCCAGCAGCAGGCCGGTTTTGGCGGCGCTGCCGGCTCCCAACTCGAGGATTGCCAACCCGGAGTCGCCAGCGGCTGCCAGAATGGCGTCGCCGTGCCGGGCAAGGATGTCTCGCTCCGTGCGAGTGAGGTAGTACTCCGGCAGCTCGGTGATGGCCTCAAACAGTTCTGAGCCACGCTCGTCGTAGAAGAGCCAGGGAGCGAGGCGTTTGGGCCGCGCGATCAGGCCCCGGGTGACTTCCGCGCCGAGCGGCGTGGCGGCGGCTGCGGGAATGGGCGGAATATAAGGGAGAGGAGAAACAGCAGTCATGCGTGGGTGGCGCCTCCGCCAGGAAGATCAGTGGCTGGCCAGGCGAACGCCGGAAAACTGCCAGCGGGTCGCGGGCGGGAAGAAGTTGCGGTAGCTGGCGCGCAGGTGAGACGCCGGAGTGGCGACGGAACCGCCGCGCAGCACCATCTGGTTGCACATAAACTTGCCGTTGTACTCGCCGAGGGCGCCGGGGAGCGGCCGAAAACCGGGGTAAGGAAGATAGGAACTGGCGGTCCACTCCCAGACGTCGCCGAAAAGCTGCTCCAACTGAGATGCGCTCCGGGCGGCAAGCGGGTGCAGAGAATTATTTTCCAGCAGGTTGCCGGCAACGGAAACCGTCGCTGCGGCCGTTTCCCATTCCGCCTCCGTGGGGAGGCAGGCGCCCGCCCAGCGGGCAAATGCTTCGGCCTCAAAATAGCTGATATGGCAAACCGGTGTTGCCAGCAGATCGTCCAGCGGGACCAGCCCGTGGAGAGTGAAAACCTGCCACGAGCCGCTTTCCGGATCGCGCCACCAGTAAAGCGGTGCCTCCCAACGCTCGTTCTGTACCGTTGCCCAGCCTTCGGAGAGCCACAGTTCGAAACGGCGGTAGCCGCCGTCTTCGATGAACTGCAGATACTCGCCGCAGGTCACCGGGCGCGAGGCCACGCGAAAGGGTTCCAGGAAGACGCGATGGCGCGGCGTCTCGTTGTCGAAGCAGAATCCGCTGCCCGTATGGCCAATATCCACCAGGCCGCCGGGGAAATCAACCCATGCTGGCGCGTCCGGCATCCGCGCCGGGCGCTGCGTGGGGAGTGGGCCGGACGCATACGCCGGATGCAGCGGGTTCGACCAGAAGGCGTGCTGGATGTCGGTGAGCAGCAGCTCCTGATGCTGTTGCTCGTGGTTCAGGCCCAGCACAACGCGCTCGTCCGGGGCCCCGGACGCGTTGGAGAGCAGGCCCTCCATCGCGGTATCCACATATTCACGGTACGCGAGGATCTCCTGGGCGGTGGGGCGAGAGAAGGAGGAACGGAGCCTCTTCTCCGGCTGCGCGGAGACAGCGTTGTAGTAGGAGTTGAAGAGCCAGATGAAATCCGAATCGAAAGGCCTGTAGGCGCGGGCAAACTCGCGCAGCACAAACGTCTCAAAAAACCACGTTGTGTGAGCCAGATGCCACTTGGCGGGACTGGCTTCCGCGCAGGACTGCACCATCATGTCTTCGGGGGTCAGCGGCTCGCACAACACGAGGCTTTGCCGCCGTATGCGGCAGTACGCTTCAGCGAGCATCGACGGGCTTTCAACATTCATCGATCCCATCCTCACATGCGATCTTTCCGCAGGCGCAGAGCCGGCGGTCTTGCCCGACAGGATAGCGCTTCTCCCCCCTGACAGAGATCAGGATGCGGCAATTCGGACGAGAGGTTCACTATTCCTGGCGGTGCAGAAACGCCACCCGTGCCAGCCGGGGCCGGAACACGCGTCTTTCCAGCCCTGGGCTCGTCTATCTCGGCAGACCCAGGCGGCCTTATGATGCAACAGTGTGGACAGGCCGGCCCTGAACTGGTTTTCACCCGGCTGCAAACGACTTGGTGAGACCGCTTCTCGGGTACCCCAGCGAGCCGAACTGTCTCGCGGGAAGGCAGGAACGATGCGATTCACTCCTTTTTGTACGGCGGGCCTGGCGCTCTGCCTGTGCGTTTTCGCCGCCGGCAGCCCGTGGTTGCTGGCACAGGATGGCGGCGCGCAGCAGGGTCCGGGCCAGGGACGCTACGGCAGCGGCGGCGGGGGCGGCATGTTCCTGATGGGCGCCAACCATGCGGAAGGAACAGTGACGGCTGTCAGTGGGGACAAGATCACGATCAGGGACGAACAGGGCCAGGTGTACACGGTGGAGACCGGACCGAACACACGCATCCGCAAGGATCGCCAGGAAATCAAGCTCTCTGACATTCATCCCGGCGATGTCGTCGTGGCCGCGGGGAATCTGGACGAGCAGGCGAAGACGGTCGGCGCGATGTTCGTCCTGGTGCTGGATGCGCAGCAGGCCGCCCGCCTGGAGCAGGCGCGCGCCGATTTCGGCAAAACATGGACGGCCGGCAAAGTGACCGCCAAAAAGGATCTGACGCTGACCGTCGAGCGCTCCGATAAGGTTACGCAAACCATTACCGTGAATGAGAATACGGAGTTCCGCAAGCGCGGTCCCGATGGCGAGGAGGACATCGCCTTTCCGGATATCAAGGTGGGCGACCACATCATGGCGCGCGGATCCCTGCAAAACGGCAGTTTTGTGGCCACTATCGTTGGCCTGATGGAGCCGAGGCCGCACGGACAGCGCCGATTCGGAGGTCAGCAGCCCGGTCCGGGCGGCGCGCCGGCGCAGCAGCCACCGGCGAACCCACAGAATTAAACACGATGATCCGGCCGATGCGCTTTCCCGCTCTCTTTCTATCCCTGCTGGTCGCGGGGTCATTCGCTCTTGCGCAAACGGCGCCCGCGCCGGCTGCGCTGACAACGACGGCCGCGGCGGCTCCTGCTGGCGCGGGCGGGACGATTCACGGCGCAGTAATGGCCGGAAAGGTTCCGCTGCCGGGGGTGACCGTCACCGCGGAAAACACGCTGACCGGGGAAAAATACAGCACCACCACCGACATCACCGGCACCTACGCGCTGGTGATTCCGCAGAATGGGCGCTACGTTCTCCGCACCCAGCTCACCGCCTTTGCTCCGGTGACGAAAGAGGCCCTGCTGAACGGCGCCTCGGCCGCCCGGACCGTGGATTTCTCTCTGCAACTGGCCTCGCGCGCTCTGGAACAGCAGGCCCGCCAGGCAGCTGGCGCGCAGCTTCTTGGCGGTGCGGGTGCGCAGAACCTGGATCTGCTGGGTTCTGGCTCGGATTTGATTCAGGCCGGAGGAGGTGGAGGAGAAACCGGTGCGGAGCTGCCGTCGCTGGCAGGGAATTCCAATTTTTCCTCGGGCGAATCCGTTGCCGTAACCGGCCAGAATGGAGTGACGAATCCCTTCGCCGGCGTTGATTTCAGCCAGATGCGCGAAGATGCGCAGCTGAATCAGTCCGTCAGTGGCAGCGGCCCGGGGGGACCGGTGGTCACAGGTCCGGGTGGACGAGGCGGCGGCGGATTTCGCGGGGGTGGTGGTGGAGGCGGGGGATTTCGGTTCCACGGTAATTTCCGCAACTTCAAGCCGAACCAGCCCCACGGAGCCATCTTCTGGACCGGTGGCAACGGTGCGCTCAATGCCGACGATTTCGCGCTGCGCGGCCAGCCCATTCAGCAGCCGGCCTATGCCTCCAATCGCTTCGGCGCCACCCTCTTCGCGCCGCCGTACATTCCCAAGCTGCTGACGCACGACACGAACGACATTGTGTTTTTGACGCTTTTTGGCACCCGCTCCTCGCAGCCGTTCGATCAGTATGCGACGGTGCCGACGCTCGCGGAACGCGGAGGTGATTTTTCCAGTCTGACCACGCAGAACGGCACTCCGATTGCAATTTACGATCCCGCTGGCTCCTCCTGCACGGCGGACGGCAATACGCCCGGCCAGCAGTTTGTCGGGAACAAGATTCCCGCCAGCTGTATTTCACCCCAGGCCCAGGCTCTGCTGAACTATGTTCCAGAGCCGAATCCGAATCTGCCCGGGACCATTCAGAACTATCAGCGTCTGGCCAGCACCGAGACCAACACCACCAACATTGGCATTCGTTTCATGCACACCTTCGGCAATTCCGGAGGGGCCAACCCATTCCTTCGTATGGCGCGGCAATTCCTCGGCGTAGGCACTCCCGGCATTACCCAGAGCATTCACGCCAACTACAACTACCAGAATTCCTCATCCGACGACCTGAATGTCTTCTCCGCGCTCGGCGGTGCAAGCCAGACACGGCAGAACTCGCTGCAACTGGGCTACTCCATCGGCAAGGGGCGGCTGACGAATAATCTGAACGCCGGCTGGAACCAGACGCACAGTCAGGTCAGCAATCCATTCAGCAATGTGCAGGATGTGGCCGCATCGGTTGTCCATCTCAGCGGCCTGCCCACCTCGCCCCAGCTTTGGGGCCTGCCCAATGTCACGCTGAACCAGTTCACCGGCCTGAACGAGACACAGCCGCGCTTCGAACTCCAGGAAACGGTTTCGATCGGCGAGATGAGCATGTGGATGCATGGCAAACATAATCTGCGTCTTGGCGCGGATTTCCGGCGCGTCTATCAGGATCAGATCGGCGACACCGACTCCACAGGGACCTTTACCTTCAGTGGCTTGTTCACCGAGATGCCGGGATCGAGCGAAACGGGCAATCTCGGGTCCAGTGGCGCGTCGGGTCTGCCGTCCAGCGGTTCTTCGCTGGCCGACCTGCTGCTCGGCCTGCCCCAGGAGACGACGATCCAGGCCGCCAACGTCGAAGCGCATCTCCGCCAGAACGCAATCGACTGGTATGCCCAGGATGACTGGCGAGCGGGCAGGAACCTGACGATTCTCTACGGGCTGCGTTACGAATATTTCTCGCCGTACTCGGAAGAACACGACCGGCTGGCCACGCTCGATGTGAGCAGCGACTTCTCCCATGCTGCGGTCGTGACGCCGAATGGAGTGGGATCCTTCACGGGCAAGTTTCCTCACGATCTGGTGTATCCGGAAAAGAACAATTTCGAGCCGCGCCTGGGCATTGCCCTCCATCCCATGCACGATACTGTCATCCGCGGCGGCTACGGGATCAATTACACCGTGGGGCAGTACGTGGATTTCGTGCAGAACTTTGCCTTCGCGCCTCCCTTTGCCAATGTGCAGGACAACACGGTGTACTCCGCGGCCGATGAGGCGGGCGTTGTCAGCTGCTCGTCTTTCTGTCTGGCCAGCGGTTTTCCGGTGCCGGAGAGCGAGCAGATCGGCACCTGGGCGGTCAATAAGAATTACCGCCTGCCATATGTGCAGGTCTGGAACGTGAACTTACAGCGGACGATTCCCTGGCAGGTCGTCCTGAATGTCGGTTACACCGGGACGAAAGGATCGCGCCTGGACGTGGTGGATGCGCCCGGCCGATATCCGGAAACCGTGGCCGGCGCTCTGACCACGACGCAGCCAGTGGCGGCGGCCAATCCGGCGCTGATTGTGCCGTACGATTACGAGAATTCAGGCGCCTTCTCGAATTACAACGCGCTGGCCGCCAGTGTGGGCAAAAGGCTGACCGGCGTGAACGGCGGGATTGCGCTGCGGGCAACCTACACGTACTCGCATGCGATCGACGACGCCACTTCGATCGGCGGCAACGGAGGCACCACCTGCGGCGGCACGTGCCTCGCCCAGAACTGGCAGAACCTTCGCGCCGAGGAGTCGAACTCCAGCTTCGATGTGCGCCACAACGTGACTGGAAACTTCCTCTACGAGCTTCCTTTCGGCCCGAACACGCACCTGCTGACCGCGGACTGGCTGGGTCACGCGCTGGCCAACATGAGTTTTTCGGGGACCTTCCAGTTCGCTGCCGGAAACCCGCTGACGCCGCATTACGAGGACACCGCCGAGGGAGTGACCACCGGGACGACGAATTCGCAGCGTCCCGACCGGGTTCCTGGCGTCTCCCTCACCGCCGGCGCAGGACACCTTGAAAACTGGTTCAATAAACCCGCCTTCGCGTCGCCGCCGGCGACAAGCGTGTACGGAACGGCATCTCGCCTGAGCATTCCCGGGCCCGGAACGGTCTCTGTCGATATGTCCGCCTCAAAGAGCATTCGTTTTGGCGACTTCAAAACCTTCGAGATGCGGGCTACGGCGAATAACGTCTTTAATACTGTCCAGTATGCCGGCGTCGACACCACGCTCGGCGACCTGTCCTATGGCCAGGTGAATTCGACCGCGCAAATGCGCCAGTTTACCTTCATCGGACGATTCAGGTTCTGAGGGGATGATATGAAAACCCGCATCTCCGGAATTGCTTTTGCTCTCGTCTTGCTGATGCCGGCCGCCTGGCCGCAGCAGTCGCAGCGGAGCAACTCGGTGATCACGTTCAAAGTGAACAGCGAGATCGTGCTCACCAACGTGGTCGTGCGCGACAAGCGAACTGGTCAGCTGGTGCAGGGCCTCACGGCCAGGGACTTCAGCATCAGCGAAGACGGCAAACCGCAGCACATCATCAGCTTCGATTACGAGAACGTGGACGAGGCAGCGCCGCTGAACGAGGCGACCATCAACGCCAGCGCGCCCAACGGGATTTTTGGGGCGCGCACCGGAACGGCCACGCAGCAGGAGCTGCACAATCACCGGCTGATCGTGATGTTCTTCGATCTCACCTCCATGCAGCCGGAAGATGTGGAGCGGTCGCAGGAGGCGGCGCGGAATTACATTGAGCAGCAGATGCGTCCGGCCGATCTGGTTGCGATGGTATCGCTGGACACAACGCTCTCGCTGGACCAGGATTTCACCGCCGACAAACAACTGCTGCTGCGCGCCCTGAACAACTACTCCGGCGTCGAAGGCCAGGGTTTCGAACCGGGCGCGACCAGCACCACCAATCAGGTGGAGGATGCGACCTCCTTTACGCCGGACGAAGAAGAGTACAACGACATCAATACCGACCGCGAATTGTTCGCGATTGAGGACATTGCGAAATCGCTGACCTACCTGAACGAGAAGAAATCCCTGCTGTATTTTTCCGGCGGCATCCAGCGCGATGGCATCGAGAATCAGGCTTCGCTGGACGCCGCAGTCAATGCGGCGGTGCGCGCCGATCTGGCCGTTTACAGCGTGGATGCGCGCGGCCTCGAGGCGATTTCGCCGCTGGGGGACGCTACCACCGGCAGCCTGCGTGGAGCCAATGCGTACAATGGCGCGGCAACGCAGAATAATCTGGACGCCAACTTCAATACGCAGGAAGTGATGGCGACGCTCTCCTCGGATACCGGCGGCAAAGCCTTCTTCGACTCCAACGATTTCTCGCCGGCCTTCGCGCAAATGCAGAAGGACACGTCGGCGTATTACGTCATCGGCTACCACTCGACCGACCTGAGGCGAGATGGCCGGTACCGGCGGATTTCGATTAAGGTGGACCGCCGCGACGTGAAGCTCGAGTACCGGCGCGGCTACTATGCGCCTGCCGATTTCAAACATGCGACGAAGGATGAGCGCGAACAGCAATTGCAGGACGAGCTGGCCAGCCCGCTGCCGGCGACGGAACTGCCGGTGTACCTGGAGGCGCTCTACTTCCGGCTGTCGCCAGGCCGCTTCTATGTGCCCATTTCGCTGGTGGTGCCCGGTTCCGAGATTCCCTTTGTTCAGGGCGGCGACCGCGATAAGGCCACGCTGGACATCATCGGCCAGGTGCGCGACATGGCGGGCCGCGATATCGGTGACGTGCGCGATACGGTGAAGCTCGCGGTGAATGAATCCGAGCAGGTGCGGCAGAAGAACGTGCAGTACACGACCGGATTCAGCCTGCCCACCGGCAAATATCACGTGAAGTTTGTCGTTCGCGAGAATGAGACGGGACGAATGGGATCGTTCGAAACCGATCTCTTCGTTCCCGACCTGCGCAGGGTGCCGCTGAAGATGAGTTCCGTGGTTCTGGCCAGTCAGTTGGCGCCGGCGCGCAAGCAGCTCTACAGCCCGCTGGTGAGCGGCGGGCGGGAGCTGGTTCCGAATCTGCCTCACGTCTTTCGCCAGGATCAGCATCTTTACCTGCTATACGAGGTGTACGATCCCGCCCACGCGGCGCTGGAGAAAGCGGCGGAGACGAAAGCCGGAAAGGGCGCCAGGGCACAAGGCGAGCCGGTACGAGTGATGACCAGCATCGAATTCCTGCGCGGTTCGGCCAAGGTGTTTGAGACGCCGGTCGTCGAGGCCACGCGCATCAATGTGCCGGATCGCGACGCGGTGGCGTTTCAGTTTGACCTGCCGCTGGACAGCCTGAAACCCGGAACCTATATCTGCCAGATCAACCTGATCGACGACGCGGGCGGGACCTTCACTTTCCCCCGCACCGCCCTGCTCATCCGTCCCGCACCGCAGTCCTCGCCGTCGCCGCCTGCGACCGGCGGCGGAAATTGACCAGGCAAGGCTCCGGTCTTCTCGTTTATCGGGCCTTCCCGCCCCTGGGCACCCCCGGAGGCACGAATCTGTTTCGTACCTGCTTATCCACTGAAATTTTTGTTCCTGCGCTTGCCGCCGTCCTGCTCTCCAGGGATAATCGGTTCAAATAAGGGAGCCATGCTCCGCCGAGTGAACCGATACAGCCGTCAGGATGTTCTTCGGATACTGCGCATCTCTTCCCGGCAACTGCGCGCGTGGGAGAGGGCAGGACTCGTTGCCGCCGCCGCCGATTACGGTTTCGAGGATCTGGTTCAGCTAAGAAAACTTCGCGATCTGCGGGCAGTTCGCATTTCCGCATCCAGCATCCGCGCCAGCGTGCATGCCATGCGGGCGGTTTCCGGCATGGCTAACCCGCTGCTGGAAGCGGGCCTGACCACGCGCGGCCCGCGCATGGTGTTTCGCCATTCCGGAGCTGCGATGGATCCGGTGGCGCGGCAATTCGAGTTTGATTTCGAAGCGGGCGGTCCGCGCCTGGCGGCGCTGGGCGAAGACGCCGGCTCCGCGAACCAGCGGCAGAATCGAATGGAGGCGCTCTTTCTGGAAGGCGTCCGTTGCGAAGAACAGGGGAAGCTTGCCGCAGCCTCCGCCCTGTACGAGCAGACACTGGCGCTCGGCGAACACGCGCCCGCTGCCATCAATCTCGGAACGATTCTTTATAACCAACGTCAGTTCTCCCGCGCGGAGCAGCTGTACCGCCGCGCCGCCGTGGCCAATCCCGACTATGCGCTGGCATTCTTCGACCTTGGCAATGCGCTCGATGAATTGCAGCGGCTGCCCGAGGCCGTCGAGGCGTACCGCGCGGCGATTCTTCTGGCGCCTGGCTATGCCGATGCCCATTACAATCTGGCTCTGGCTTACGAGCGCTCCGGCGAGCGCCGCCGCGCCCTCCGGCACTGGAACGCCTACGCGAAGCTGGATCCGGTAGGTCCGTGGGCCAATCACGCCCGCCTCCAGGCGCGCAAAATCCTCGACCGCGAAGGGCTGGCCATTGCCTGGCGGAACACCCGCCCCGGACTCACTTCATCGCAGCGTTGATTCCACCTGCCGCCGTTGACTGCACGGCACGGCGCAGAATGGCCCTGACTCAGGGCACGCGGAAGCCCTTCACTGCGATCGCATTGGGTCGATTCCCTGCTCCGAGCACGGTAAACAGCGATCCGATCACGGGCTGCCCTTTGGGGGTATAGCTCATCGTTCGCAGCACGGAAACATCGCCGGAGAGGGTGTCCACCGCCAGCAGCAGGAAGCCGTCGCTGCTGAGCGCCAGCGGACCCGGCCCGTCACCCACCTGGACAGTATTCACTCGCTGGCCGTCGTCAATGGAATACGCCGCGATGGTATTGTCCCCGAAATTGCTCACCCACAACGTCGAGTTATCCGCGCTGACGGCTCCGCCCCATGGCTGCTGCCCGATCATGTAGCTCCAGCCGACCTCGTTGTTGTTGGTTGTGATTTCGGAGATCGTGTCGCTGCCGAAGTTGGAAACGAAAATCTCTCCGCCGTCCGGCTTCAGCGCCAAATGAATCGGTTGCGGACCGACATCCAGAAAATCCAGCAGACGATCGGTGCGCTGCTCCGGCAATTCGCTTTTCGGATTGGCCAGCCCAATCGCCATCACCTGATGGCTTCCGGAGCAGGCAATGAAGGCCTTCGACGAATCGGGGAGAATCACGGCGTCAGAAGCCTGCGGGCATCCGGTAAAGACAGCGCGCACCGTCAGGCGGCGGGCATCGACGATGCTCACACTGCTGCCGCCGCGATTCGTCACTATCAGCGTGTTGCCATCCGGCGAAATGCGCGCCAACGCCGGCGATTCGCCGACCCCGATCGTGGCGATTTCCCGCAGGTTCGGCAAATCGATTACGGAGACATCGTTGGAGCCGGAGTTGGCGACATACGCGCGGGTTCCTTCCTCGTTGACGTCGATTGAGACCGGCTGCCGATGGACGCCAATCGTCGCCGTCACCCGGTTGTTCACGGCATCGATCACGCTGACCGTGCCGCTGCCGGAATTCACCACGTACACTTCTTTCCTTCTCGGATTCACTGCGACCGCGACCGGATCGATGCCTACCGGGATCGTTTTGGCTGAAACCATGTTGAGCAGGTCGAGCACGGTCACGGAATTGCCTCCACCGTCGGTCACCCATGCGTACTCGCGAAAACTCGAAGGATAATGCGGGAAGCCGCGATCGCGGCAGCCCACCAGCAGCAGAGCGGCGCAGGCCCCCAGGCCGGACAGCAGGCGCTTTCCGCCTTTCCGCCAGTTCGACGGTTCTGCCTGCTGCGGTCTGGAGATCATCCGGATCAGAATACGCGTGCCTGGCGCTGGACAGAAAACCAGCGGCCGTTCGCTATCGTGCGGCCACTCCGGCGCCCGCTTCCGTGTGCAGGCCGCGCGGCACGGTGCGGTGCAGAACCGCGGCGATCTGCGAGCACTCGTCCATCAGCTGCGCAAACTGCTCCGGCAGGATCGACTGGATGCCGTCGGAAAGCGCCTTGTCCGGCTGATGATGCATCTCGACGATCAGCCCGTCAGCGCCTACGGCGACGGCGGCCCGCGCCAGGGGCAGCACCTTGTTGCGTTTGCCTGTTCCGTGGCTGGGATCGACGAGGATGGGCAGATGGCTCAGCCGCTGCACGGCAGGCACAATCGAAAGGTCCAGGGTGTTGCGCGTGTGGTCGGCAAAGGTGCGCACGCCGCGCTCGCAGAGGATCACTTCGTAATTGCCTTCGCTCATGATGTACTCGGCCGCCATCAGAAACTCGTCCAGCGTCGCCGCCAGGCCGCGCTTCAGCAGGACGGGTTTTCGTTTCCGCCCCGCGGCCTTCAGCAGCGAATAATTCTGCATGTTGCGCGCGCCGATCTGGATCACATCAGCGTATTCGTCCACCAGCTCCAGCACTTCATGATCGATGGCTTCGGTCACGATGCGCAGGCCAAATCGCTCGCGAATCTCCGCCATGATTTTCAGGGCTTCCTCGCCCAGTCCCTGAAAGGCATAGGGAGAAGTCCGAGGCTTGTAAGCGCCGCCGCGAAAAAACTGCGCTCCCGCCTGCGCTACATGCTCGGCGATGGCAAAAGCCTGTTCGCGCGATTCGATGGAGCAGGGACCCGCGATCATGGCCAGATTCGTTCCGCCGATCGTGGCACTGGTTCCCGGAAAGCGGATGACCGTGTCGTCTTCCTTCACGTCGCGGCTAACCAGCTTGTACGGCTTGGAGACGCGTATGACCTCCGCGACACCGGACATTTCCTCGAGATTGCCGCGCTCGATCTCGCCCTGGTTGCCGGTAATGCCGATGGCGGTCCGCTGCGCTCCGGGAAGAGGATGCGCGCGGTACCCCATCGCCTCGATCTGATCGCAAACCGCCTGCACTTCCTCCCGGGTGGCCTGCGCCTTCATCACGACGAGCATGGTGGAGCCCTCAGGGGTCAGTGTAGTGCATCGGCGCGGGGAAGATGAAACGCGAAGGCTCCGTCCGGGTTACCAGAGTGAGCGGCGCAACTTTGCCGCCGAGGTGGGGTTCGAAGCAGGCGTGGGAAGTCCCGGCGGGCTTTCTCACTCAGCAGTAACCCTCCTCGGACAACGGGGTCAGTTCTCTGCGCCTCATTGCAGCGGCCCCGTTGCTTTTTCGTCGGCCAGCTTGCCGGTTGGTTTCTTCTCGGAAGCGCCTGCGGCGCACCTTCTGATATGCGGACAGTGCAAACGCGCTGCGTATGCGCAATGGTGGCGCAGAAAGACCCGCCTGGCCTATCCTGCTGCTTTGCGCCAAAGGTCGAGGGTACGCAGTGAACAAGGTCTTTCCGAGCGCCGAAGCGGCTGTCGCCGATATCCCGTCGGGCGCCACCATCATGATCGGCGGATTCGGCCTGTGTGGCATTCCGGAAAACCTCATCACCGCCGTGGTCGCGGGGCACACCCGCCGCGGCCTCACCGGTCTGCATACCATCAGCAACAACATGGGCATCGACGGCTGCGGGATGGGCCTCATGCTGGAAGCGGGCATGGTCGTCTCGCACATCGGCAGCTACGTTGGCGAAAACAAGCTGCTCGAAGAAAAAGTGCTGAAGGGCGAGCTCGATCTGCGCCTCATCCCGCAGGGCACCCTGGCGGAGCGGATTCGCGCCGGTGGCGCTGGCATTCCCGCTTTCTACACGCCCGCCGGCGTGGGAACGGTCGTCGCCGAAGGCAAGGAAAGCCGCGAATTTGACGGCAAGACCTATCTGCTGGAGCGCTGGCTGCGCGCCGATTATGCTCTCGTGAAGGCCTGGAAGGGAGACACGGCCGGCAACCTCGTCTACCGGAAGACGGCCAGGAATTTCAATCCGATGATGGCCACCGCGGCCCGCATCACCATTGCCGAAGTCGAAGAGCTGGCTGAGCCGGGCGCCATCGATCCGGATCGCATCGTGACGCCCGGCATCTACGTCCAGCGCATCGTGCACGGCCGTGAATACGAGAAGCGCATCGAGCGCCGCACCGTGCGCTGAGGCTCAGGGTCTCCGCAGCAGCAGATCCGTCGCCACAAAGAGAAAGAAAATTACCGAAATCACGCCGTTCATCGTGAAAAACGCGGCGTTCAGCCGGCTGAGGTCGTGCGGCGATACCAGCAGGTGCTCCCACAGCAGCAGCAGAGCCACCGCAGCTACGCCAATGATGGCCACTGGGCCAAGGTGGAACAACTTCACCAGCCACAGCAGCAGCGCCAGCATCGCGAGGTGCATCGTCCGCGCCAGGAAGAATGCCGTCTTCGTGCCCAGTGTCGCGGGAACACTCAGCAGCCCGGAATCGCGGTCGTGCGCCTCATCCTGGCAGGCATAGAGCACATCAAAGCCGGCCACCCAGAAGAGCACCGCCGCCGAAAGCACCAGAATCCGCGGGTCCAGCGTGCCGCGGATGGCGATCCAGGCGCCGGAGGGCGCGAGGCCGAGCGCCAGACCCAGAAACAGGTGCGACCAGCGGGTAAACCGCTTGGTGAACGAGTAGAGGAGCAGCACGGCCAGCACCAGCGGCGCCAGCAGCAGGGCCAGCCGGTTCAGTTCCGCCGCGCCCAGCAGGAAAATCGCGGACATCGCCACCGTGAATCCGGCGGCGAACCTGCGGCTCAGCAGTCCGGCGGGGATGGCCCGTGCGCGCGTACGGGGATTGTCCGCGTCCAGATCCGCGTCGGCCCAGCGGTTGAAGGCCATCGCGGCGGAGCGTGCCGCCACCATGCAGACCACAATCCAGAAGATCTTTGGCAGCGCGGGCCAGCCGTGCGCGGCCAGCATGGCTCCGGTCAGCGCGAATGGAAGCGCAAAGACCGAGTGCTCCCACCGGATCATCTCGAGCGTGACACCGACGCTGCGCAGGAATGCCATGACTCCAGGGTATAACGGACGACCGCAGCTTGCACGCCGCAGGAAAAGGCCGGCCCGCAGGCAGGCCCTTTACCTGCGCCACCGCGCGCTCACCTGGACGGCTTTTCGTTCTGCTGACTGGTGACCACGATGTCGTTCCTGACGCTGAACACTCCTGGAACGCTGTTGGCCCTGATACCCGCCACGTTCTTCTCCGCTTCAGTGTCCACTGTGCCGTACAGCGTTACGTGCCCGTTCAGCACCTGGATGCGAATCGGCTTTGCCGGGTTGATGAGGTAATACGTCAGGAACGGCGAGCTGTACACCGCCCGGAACACCGCCCGGCGAAGCTGCATGTCCATGGTTGAAACGGGATCCACCTGCAGGTGGTCCACCACGCCTTTCACGCCCGGCGTGTCATCGATAATCGACATCGCATCATTCGCGGCAATCGGGCCGGCGGCATAGCCGCCCACATATACCACCCCGTTGTGCACCCCGATCATGATGGTCTGGAAAGCCACCGGAACGTATCCCTCCAACCCATAGGTGACCTTGTCGATCAGCCTGTTCTGCAACTCTGGATCCGGAATGTTCGGGCCGCCCACCTGAATCTGGTCGTTGATCCCGGCCACTCCGTGGACTTTGTGAGCCTTCTTTTCCGCCTGCAGCTTGTACTCATAGGACTTCACGGTCCCCGTCAGGGTCACATCATTGCCCTGCGCGGAAACCTGAACGTCCTTGTACTGCGATCCCTTCAACTGCTTCTGCACCGCGCTTTGCAACTGGCCATTACCCTGGCCGAATGCAGCCGACACAGCCACGGCAGAAGCAAGTAAAAGCATTGCAAAGGTTTTCATAGACACTCTCCCGGCTGTTTCCTGGGAATATTCTTATCGCGGCAGGTCCTGGCGGCCGTAGTTCGCCAGATTTCCACGCCTGAAGAAACAGCCAATCTAACTAATCAGACACGGCACAGACTCGTTTGGATGCGCAAAATGCTACATATTTTTCTCCCATTTCGTGCCAAATTCCTCCCCGCCGTGTCCTTCAGGTTCCCGGGGTTTTCGATCTTCCCGCGAGGAGTTAATTCACTTCACGGATAGCGCCGGTGCAACCGGAAAATGAGGCTGAAGACGCCGGACTCATCGCGGACCGCGAGGATGGAAAAGTTCTGCGTCAGGTGCCATTCCCCCTGGATCAATTGCTCGGCTGTGGAGTTCACATTGGTCGCGTAGGTAAGGGTGGCCTGCTTCGAAACCGGCTCGGTCACGGTAATGCGCGCCGTCGCGTTGCCCACCCCGCTGACAAAGGTCGGATCGATGCGCACCGAGCCCCCGCCGAAGAGCTTCTGGATGCGGCTGCTGATGGACGCGTTCAGGGCGCCGCCCAGCAGCGCGTTGGCGGTGGAATTCACGCCCGCCTGCTGCTCTTCGTTCTGATAGATTTGCTGCTCTTCCTGGGTTCGCCCCATGGCCAGGAGCGAAAAAATGTCCTGCTCGGAGAGCGGCGGCTCGGAGCGGAAGGTGGGTGTCAGATTCGACGGGGTTCCCTGCAGATCGATGGTGATGTTGTAGTCCTCCACCCGCGTCGTCGCAGTGAGATCGATGACGGGCTGAATGCGCACCGGGTTGCTGAAATAGATCTCGCCGTGCTGCAGCTCAAATTTGGCGCCGTTGAACGTGGCCGTGCCCTCGGTGATGGTCACGCGCCCCAGCACCGTGGGCTGAGCCAGCGTGCCGCGGATGGCCAGATTGACGTTGCCGGCCAGAAGGGCGAAGGAATTCTGGAAATTTAACGACGGCGCAGAAGTGATCCGGATGTCGAGTCGTACACGATTGGCCGGCGAATTGGGATTGGGCGGCAGCGCCACGCTCGTCGAGACGGAGGAAACGGCAGCGAAATCGACGTTGGGGCTGATCGAAAAGCCGGTGAGCGTAACGTGCCCGCTCAGCACCATGCTGGCCTGTGTTCCCTGGAAGCGAAGCTGGGCATTGGCCGTCGATGTCACGCCCTCCGGATAGCGGATGCGCACCTGGTCGGCGCTGGCGCTCAAATCGACGTAAAGGCCGTGATGGTAGGTGGCAAATCCGCCCACGCGAATCAGCCCACCACCGGAATAAGCGGTGACATCCCTGAAGTCGAGGCGATCCTGATCGAAGACCAGGGTGCCGTTCATCCGGCTTAACCCATTCGTAATCTGGTCCAGAGAAACATTAACATTGGTGAACTTCACCTGACCGTTCAGATCCGGAGCCTTTGTCGTTCCCTGGGCGTTCACTGTAAAGTCCACGCGCCCTGAAGAGACGATGTCCGTATCCAGAGTTTCCACCAGCGCCATGTTGACGGATCCGCCGGCGCTCATCCGGATGGGCCGAGGCGTGGAGAACAGGCCCAGCGACCCCTGCGCGTGCACATCAGTATCCGGTCCCACGATGCGCACCGGATCAACGCGCAGCGTGCCATCCTGCAAAATCGCATGCAGAGTTCCCTGGCTGTGCAGCGGAACATCCTCCAGCGTCACCGCGAGTTCGCTCACGCTGGCTTCGCCGCTGAGCTGCTTTGGATGCCGCAGCGGCCCCTCTACCGTCACCGCAGCGCCAATCTCGGAGCTGCCGCGAATTCCGGTGACGCTGAACGTCTTCAGCAGCGGGTCGATGTTAAAGCGGGCGACGTCGAGTTGCGCATGCGTCTCGAAATCCCCGCCCAGCTGCGTCCGGCTGTTCATCGTCAGGGTCGCGGTATTCAGATTTGCCTGCACCTGCAGCTGCAGCGTCCCATTCCGGGTGCGCGCGCTGGCATCCACTGAGCCGGTCGCGGTCTGAGCGAAGCTGAGTCTGCGCACATGCAGAGTGCCTTCCAGCGAGGGCGATTCCAGGGGACCGCTGCCGCGCGCCGCAAACGACACCGAACCCGAAACCGGATACTGCTCAACCTGGACGCGGCGGATATGCGCCAGCTCGAAGCCGCTGCCCTCAATGTCAAACTGCACCGTGCGATCCGTGAAGTCGTACCCGCCGCTGCCGGTCACTTGCCCGCCATCGAGCGCAAGCGCCAGGTGCGTGGCGTTCACTTCGCGACCCTGAATCTGCAGATCGCCGGTCAGCGACCGGTACGGTTCGCCGTCGATCGAGCCGCCGGTGAGGCTGACGCGTCCGCTCCCCTGCAGGTCACCGATCGTGCCCATCGCCTGCGCGGCCAGGTTCAGCGTTCCGGAAACCGGATAAGTCCTGCCTGTCAATGCGATCCACTGCGCCAGCCTGGCGTTGCGCACCTGCACAGCCGCTTCGACGGCGGAGCTTTCAGCGAACAGATCGCTGGGCTTCTTCGGATTCCCGCGCACCTGTCCATCGATATGGATGATCGTTCTGCCTTCCACCAGCGTTGCCGCGCGAATCGCCAGCGATCCCGCCGCATAGTCGGCGTCCGCGGTCAGCCGGTCGAAGTGAATCCTGCCCAGCGCCTGAAGCGATGGAGTTTGTTCGCTCGGCGCAATTTCGAAATCTGTCGCCTCCACATGACCGCGAAATTCCGGCGAATCCAGGCTGCCTGCCACGCTGCCGTGGAATTGCGCTTCGCCCTGGAGCTGCGCGGGAATCGGGCTCGGCTCTCCTCCGGCGGAGATCCCAAAAGCCGCCAAAATGGGGTTGAACTCCGACAAATTGCGCGTCGTCGCACGGGCTGTGATCTGCGTCGGTCGCGTGAACGGATAGACCCCCATGGTGCCCGCCATCCGGAGTTCCGAGGCCGGCGTGCGGACCTGGAATTGCCGGATCACCACCATCCCGGTGCGCTGCACGTACTCCGCATTCACCGCTCCGCTCACCGGCACCTCATGCGGCACAGGCGTCGATGGTGGTGTCAGCCTCACGTTGACTGACCCGGTCAGCGATGACAGATGCCCCGTCCAGTCCACGTTGGCCGTTCCTGTCGCCTCCGTAGCGAAACCGAGCCGCCGGAAGCGTCGCGGAGCCACCTCGTCCAGGATGGAATCCAGGGAAAAACCGGCGAGGTGCGCGCGGATGGCGCCCTTCTCCGGCGCGGCTCCGGCTGTCGCCGGAGACGCGGAGCCTGGACTGAGCCAGTTGCTGAGGACGAAGCTGGCTTCGAGCGCTCCTCCTGATGCGAGATGAGCGTGAACGCCGGTCAGGGCGATCTGATCCTGCGTGACATGCACGTGGGTGGCCGCGCTGGCTCCGGTGATGTACACCGAGCCTTCGCGGTACGCTCCTCCCGTGATTCCGGCCAGACCATCCACGGTGAACTGGCTACGCGTGCCGTGGCCCGTGGCGCTGAGCTGCGCGATGCCCGCTGTCAGCCCTGGCGCGCCGGTCAGCGCGTGAACCTCCCGCGCGTCGACAGCGCCCTTCACAAAGAACTCCCAGTAGGGATTGGCGAAATTGCTCAGGCTGCCGGTGAGCCGCACCACCGTCTTCTGCCGCCGATTCCGAGGACCGCTCTCCAGGGTCAGCGATACGAGCCTCGCATTGCCGCGACCCACGTCCACTTCAGCGTCCAGCACGGAGTGAACCGGCGTCTCATTCCCGCGCTGCGCCACCACGTCTTCCGCGTGGATGCTTGCCACATAGTGGTCGTCGGAAGTCACGTAACTCACCCGCGCCGCCACGTTTCCTGCTGAGAGCTGAAACGGGTATTTCCTCTCGTTCAGAATGGCCAGGCCGTCATTGACAACGGTGTGCGCAATCTCGAGATCGAAGATCTCGTCTTTTACGGATCTCCGACTGGGGTGCCTGGGGCGCGGCTCATTCGTCGACCCGTCTGCATACACAATGAGGTGAAAGACGGGGTGATCGGCTTCCAGATCGCTGAGCGCGATCTTCGGCTCGAAGAACGAGAGAATCTGCAGCCGCACGTACAGCCGGTCGATATGCAGCCAGGGAATCTGATCCGGGGCTTCCCGTCCGTGGATGGTCAGGTCCTCGGCCGTAAACTCCAGATGCGTCAGATGCCAGGTGAACCTCCTCAGCTCGACGCGTCCACCGGTAGCCGTTTCCAGCCTTGCAGTCACCGCATGGCGAACGCGGTTCGCAAAGGCGGGCGTGGTCGCATACCAGGCCAGGGCGCCGGCGAGCGCGGCAATGACCAATATCACCCCAAACACGGCCAGCAGCACCACTCGGCCAACAGGGCGCCGTGGCTTTGCAGGATCGGGATGAGCCGAGGTGCTCATTCGCTGCCCTCTCCGCTCTGGATGTCGAAATCGGCGCTGAAGGCCGGATCGATGATCTGCACGTTGCCCTGATCGCGCAGGCTCGCCAGCCAGTCCTGGAAAAGGCTGTTCACCTGCTGCTGCAACAAAATTTCCTCGATACGCGAAGAGACATCCGCCAGTGGCGGCGCCGGTTCGTGGTCTTTGGCAAGTGCCGGAAGCAGCGTTGCGCTGTAATAGTCTTCGATCTGCTGCTTCGAGACGCGGACCCCGGCGCGGAAGCGCATATCGATGAAGTGCAGAATGGCGAGCCGCTGGCTCCAGCGTTCCTCGACCAGATCCGGGGTGAGGTCGTGCGCCTGCAGGAACGCATCCCAGCCCTTTTCGGTCTCGCAGCGATAGCGGCTGCAGTCGGGAATTTCCCGCCGCAGCTGCTCAATTGCCTTCTGTACCTGCGCAGCGGGGGTGGTCACCGGCTGCTGCTGAACCTTCATCTGTTCCAGAATCAGCGTGCGGTCGATCAGGCGGCGCAGGGCGCGGTCGGGCGTATCCTGGCCGGGCAGCACCTGCAGCGGCTCCAGCGCAGAAAGTCGCATCTCTTCGCGCACATCGCTCTCCAGGATGACATTGGCGCCGATCGCGGCGACCACGTGATCCAGCTGCACAGCGCCCGCCGGCGGAGCAGGGGGTTGGGTCTGTGTGCGCGCCGGCGGCGCGCCTGCAGCCAGGGCCGCGTACAGAGTCGAAATGAGGACGCCACGGTTCATCAGAAGGCCTGCCCGATGCTGAAGAAGAAGTTAAAGTGCCCGGCGCGGCCGACGCAGGGCGGAGCCAGCGAGCTGTTCTCGCATGCGCTGGAAGTCGTCGTAGAACTCGCCCCGTAATTCACGATCACCGGATAGACGGGAGGATTCAGGTTATAGCCCATGTCGAAACGGATGGGCCCGATCGGCGTGTGATAGCGAACCCCCGTTCCCACCGTCTGCGAAAAATCGTCGAAGCTGCAGGTTCCGGTCGGATTCGTGCTGGAGGACCGCGTCACCGCCTCCTGCACTGTGGCCGTCAGGTACTGCGGCGCCGTGCAGGTATATGTGTGCGGCTGCCGCACGCGCAGCATGCTCGGCCAGATCTCCGACGTGTTGTTGAAGACGTTCCCCATATCCTCGAAGAGCACGAAACCCAGCGCTCTGCCAAAATAGGGGAGTTCCGGATGCGGAAAACGGAGTTCGGTCTGGTTCACAAACACGCCGGCTCCGCCGATCGGGAACCCGGTCTCGGCATCGCGCGGCCCCGCCGAGTTCAGGGGAAAGCCGCGCAGCGACTCGGGTCCGCCCGCATACAGACGTTCCGGCAGAGGAATGAACTCGTAGCGGTTTTCGCCGAACGCCCGCTCCATGCCGAAGCGGGTATTGCGCGCCAGCACCAGATTCCCCCGTTTGCCCAGCGTGTAATAGGTGGAGTTCGTCCAGTCGAAATGAGCAAAGTTCGACTGAGAGGTCATGAAGTAGTTATCCGTGGCGAAAACCTGGATGCTGTTGTACATGCCCGCCCGCGCGTCCAGCGGTTCCGGCCGCCGCGTGTCGTGGACCCATGTGAGTTCCGGCCCTCCCACGCGGATTGGCTCCGTGAGCAGAGAAATCAGGTTCGGAGAGACCTGGATTGTGTTCGGGTCCACCTGCACCCGCCGGTATGAAATCTGATAGATCAGCGTGTCCACCGGGTTCGCCCGCTGCGTCAGCCGCAGGTCTCCTTCTGATGTCGAGGAGGCGAACGTGATCACGTTCATCGCGTTGATATAGCCGCCGCTGAGCGAAAACGCCAGGGAAGGATGATTCAGGAAGTCCGGCGCATTGAAGTTCGCCGTAAATTCCTGCTCCAGGCTGCCGTACTCGCCGCGGAAGCCCAGACTCTGGTTGCGGCCAAACAGGTTGATCCGCGACACATCCAGTTCCGCCAGCGCGCTCACACCGAACTTGCCGTTCGGGTTGCACGCGTAACCGATCGGATTGATGCCGAGGGCGATCAGACTGGCCGGGGTCGGGCAGTTCGTGGCCGGAGTCCCCGTCTGCGCCTGAAATCCCGCACCGTAGTCCAGGTCCCAGCGCCGCGCCTCATAGAACTGCGCCAGCACGTTCTTACGCGGAACATTCCCGTCGGGATCTTCGACCGCCGTGTTCACCTGATTGAAAAGGGTCAGATTGTAAAGCTGGCGCTGCGTTTCCATCAGCTTCGCCTGATCCAGCGGTTGTCCCGGTTTCACCAGAATCTTGCGTCTCACCGTCGACGGGCGCGTGTAATGCAGGCCGCTGACCAGAACGTTCCGGATGAAGATCTGATTTCCGGGAATCACCTGGACCGTGACGTTGATGAGGTTGCTGTCATGGTTCGATGGCTGTTGCCGCAGCGATACATCGGCATGATCGTATCCACGGTCGAGGAAGTAGCCGAGAATGATGTTGCGGTCCGCAATCAGGCTGGCGCCGGAATACGGCTGCCCCACTGTCAGGTTCAGCTGTGGCCGGATTTGAGCCAGCTGTTCCGGGGTCACTCCTTCGATCTTCAGGGTTCCGACCTTTTGTTGTGCCCCTTCTTCAATCCTGTAGACGACGGCCAGATTGCGCTCGCCGTGGGTGATCGAAATCTGCCGCACTTCCGGCGTCACCTGAACGTGCGTGAAGCCGTTGCTCTGGTAGAGCGACGTGATGGCGTCCACGTCGGCCTCCTGCAGCGCCTGGCTGTAAATTCCATGATGCACAAAGAACGACGCCGCCTCCACGCCCAGCCGCTCTTCGATCAGCCAGGTTCCAAAGTAGTGATTTCCAGTCACGGAAACCGACTGTATACGGGCGAGCGGCCCCAGTTTGACCTGATACGTAATCTGCGTGACGCCGTTCTGCGTCCCTCTGGAGTGCGTCACCTTCGCCTCGAAAAAGCCCTCCCGCTGGAAATAGTCCCGAATACGCCGGCTTCCCTCGTTCAGCAGGTCTTCGTCCAGCGTGCCCTCCGCATAAACCGGGACCAGGTTGCGGATCTTGCTCCTGCTCAGGGAAACTCCAACCACTGCGACCTTCACGACTGGGCCGCGCTGGTCGTGGAACTCGTAATTCAGCCGATGGTCGGGCGGCTGGAACTGTTTCGAAGCGAGGGTCACGCTTGCTTCCAGCCGCTGCTGCTTCTGGTAGTACTTGCGCAGGTCGTTCAGCGCGCGGCTCACCGTATCCGGAGTCACCCTGGAGCCGGCCTTCAGCTTCGCTCTTTTGCGAAACGCAGAGTTGGTGAGTCCGCTGTCACCCTGCACCGCCACCTTTCCCACACGCGCCTGCGGTCCGATTCCTACCTCCAGATCCACGTTCATCTCCGCCTGGGCCTGATCCGCAACCGTGTGCGGCGTCACCGTGGCCTGGTAGTAGCCGTTGTCCTCGAGAGTCTGCTCCAGCAACTGCGTGGCGCGGCTCACCTTTTGCTCGGTGAAAGGAGTACCCGGACTGAGCCGCGTCGAGTAGCTGAGTTGCGTAGCCAGCTGACTGCTTTTCACGCCGGTCACCGTGATCCGGCCCAGGAAAAGCGTGGGCTCCCCGCGAAAAATCAGCACCACCTCGTTTCCCTGTCGCTCGCCGTCCACGGCGATCGATCTGTACAGGCCGGTAGCGTACAGGCGGCGCAGGCTTTCGCGCATCTTCACTGGATCGAGCGGAGTATTCGGCTGTTGCGCCAGTTCCTGGGGCAGCGGCTCCAGCGCTGTGCGGCTCACGCCTTCGAAGCGAACGGCTTTCACCCTGAGCCCGGACCATCCCCGCAAGGTCTTCGCGGTCGGCACCGGGGTCAGGCCTGGACCTGTAGTAGCCGGGCTGTACGAGGGCAACGTCGTCCCAGGCCGGACCTGGGGCGTTCTCCTGTTCCGCCGCGCCCCCGTCGTCGGCTGAGGTACCTGGGGAGCGGGATTGACAGGCTGCTGCGCAAGCAGCCGGGCACTGGCCACCAGAAGCAGGACCAGCAGCGCCGCAGTCCCCGCGATACCCGGAACGGGCGCCGGGCGTGGTCTCCGCTCTAACCGAGGCTCGCGCAATGCGGAAGAATCTCTCGAACCCAAACTGCCCTCATCCTGCACGGAAAGGAGGTGTCCAGGAACCGTGAGATGCCGCGTGGAGGGGCATGCGAAGCCCGTCACGGCATACCGATCTCGCCCTTTCGCATGCAACAAGTTTCTATACTACTGACGGATGTCAGCTCCGTCTCAGGTCGTTGCGGAAAGATATTCGCGCCAGGCGCTCTTTGCGGGTGTCGGCCCGGAGGGCCAGCAGCGGTTGCTGCGTTCGCATGTGGCCGTGGTCGGCGCCGGTGCTACCGGAGCAGCGGCTGCCAGCCTGCTGGCGCGCGCGGGCTTCGGTACCCTCACCCTCATCGACCGAGACTTCGTTGAGGAAAGCAATCTGCAACGCCAGGTGCTCTTCGACGAAGCCGACGCCCGCGACGCGCTTCCCAAAGCCGAGGCGGCGCGCCGGAAGATCGGAGCCTTCAACAGCGAAATCGACGTGCACGCCCAGGTGGCGGACCTCGTTCCCGGTAATATCCACGAGCTGCTGCGCGGCGCGGACATCGTTCTCGACGGCACCGACAACTTCGAGACCCGCTACCTGCTCAACGAATACGCCGTGGAGCAGGGCAAGCCCTGGATTTACGCAGCCGCCGTCGGCGCCTACGCCGTCACCATGAACATCCTGCCTGGCGAAACCGCCTGCCTGGCCTGTATCTTTCCCCAGCCACCCGGGGGCGCAGTGGAAACCTGCGATACCGCCGGCATCCTGAACAGCGCCGTGAATCTGGCCGCTTCCATCGAGGTCACCGAAACCCTCAAGTGGATCGTCGGCGCGCGCGCTCCATTGCGGCGCACCCTGCTTTCCTGCAATCTGTGGAGCAACGAGTGGTCCGAGATCGCCACCGGACGACCCCGTCCGGACTGCGCTGTCTGTGCCAGGCGCGACTTCACGCGCCTGCGCGGCGAAGGCCGCCCGCACATCACCCTCTGCGGCCGCAACTCGGTCCAGATTCACGAGCGCTCCCGCCCCGTCGATCTGGCCGAAATGGAATCCCGCCTGCGTCCCCACGGCCAGGTGCGCCGCAATCCCATGCTGCTCCGCTTCCAGCGCGGCGAGTACATCCTGACCCTTTTCCCCGACGGCCGTGCCATCGTTCAGGGCACCAGCGATATCGCGGTGGCACGAACCCTGTACGCGCGGTTCGTGGGATCTTAGGACGGGGACCGGAGAGCTGCCGCCAGCGCCGCGCGTCCTTGCTGTACTCGCCGCAGTGGATTCCTCCGGAGCAGTGAAGGACGATGGGAATGTATTTCACGATCCGCGAGAAGCTGCGCTTCAACCCGATGGTGAATAAGGGGCTCTGTCTGGGGCAGAGCCTGTATCGCTCGCATTTCGGCAGGCTGGTGGACGACCTGCGGCGCAGCCCCAAAGCAGCACGCGCGGCGAAGGGCGCAGCGCTGCGCCTGCGCTCCCGCGAAGAAGGGCGATCTCCGGCGGAGTGGCTGGAGTACCACCACGCCGCAGGGGTGGACCATTTCTATCTGTGCGACAACTGTAGGGCCCACAATGACCGCGAGGTCGCGGATCCCTGGCTGAAGGCCGGCCTCGCAACGGTAGTCGAATGGCCGAAAACGCCGGCATACCCGTTTGCCAAGGAAGACTTCATCCGGCAGGCGCCGGGCCGGTTTGCCCGGGTCGGCTTCCTCGATGCGGATGAGTTTCTGGTCATCCGCGACAGGCGGAGCGTCGGCGAGTTTCCGGAGGGCTTCCCGAAAGCGCCCCGGGGTCGGGCCGCAATGGGGGATGCACGGGTCCTCCATGCGTCGCCGCCGGCCGAAGGAGCCGGTGATCGTGGCTTATCGGCAGAGGGCGGAGAAGACCAACCAGCATGTCAAATCGTCCATCCGGCCATGGCGGGCGGCGCAATGCCGGAACTCGCATTCGTGGTTTTACTTCCCGGTGGGCGTGCCGGTGGACGAACACGGACGGCCGCTGTACGGCAGCCTCAGGATGGATCCCACGGCGGAGGTTGCCTGGATCAGCCACTATTACGCCAGAAGCGAAGAGGATTATCCGAAAAAGGTGGCGTGACGCTCCACGCTGGACAAGGTGGGAGTCAACTCCCCGACGCGGCGGACAGAAAAGATGGCCGACGAGATGAAGAAGAACGGCGAGGTGGAAGACGCGAGCGCCGTCGCGTATTACCAGGCGCGCTCTGCCGCGACCGGACGCCCCGCGCAGCTGCTGAAGCCGGAAGCGGCGCGGAACAGCGCGAGCTAACTCCGGCGACGATTCCGAATTCACCGGTAATCTGGTCCTGAGCGCCGTGAACGCCTTTCAGGCTGAAGCCGTCATTCTCCGCACCTGGCCTGTCCAGGAAGCCGACCAGATCGTGTCGCTGTTCACGCGCACCCAGGGCCGCATCCGCGGGGTTGCCAGGGCCGCAGCCAAATCCCGCCGGCGATTCGGCGGCGCGCTGGAGCCCATGACCTGGGTCTCGGCCAGCTACGTCGAAAAGCCGAAACAGGATCTCGTCCGCCTCGATTCCTGCGAGGTCCTCGCTTCGCCGCTCTCCGATCCTGTCGATTATTTCCGCGCCGCCGCGCTGGCCTTCTACGCCGAAGTCCTTGAGGAAGCGCTGCCCGACCACGATCCCAACGAACCAGCGTTCCGCCTGCTGCTGGCGGTGCTCAGCCAGACCCGGACCAGCCAGATCTGGATGCCGGTTACGTATTTCTCGCTCTGGATCACCCGTCTGCTCGGCTGGATGCCTTCGGTGACTCACTGCTCCGTCTGCGGCGAGCCCTTCGCGGGCGAGGCCGCCTGGTTCCACGCGGAGGAGGACGGCCTCGTCTGCGCGCGGCACAAGCGTCCTGCCAGCCGCATGCTTTCCGGCGACTCGCTTCTGCTGGCGCGGCGCACCTTTCAGTCGCCGATTGCCGCGCTGGCGCAGGAGCCCTGGCCCGCCAACCGCGCCGCCGACCTGCGCCGCTTCGCGGTCCAGGCGCTGGAGCGTCATCTCGAACGCCGTCTGCGTTCCGCCGCCGCTCTCGCCAAGCTGGGTGGCTGACCGGCGGGTCGGCGCGCTGCATTCCTGGAGTCCTGCGCCGCATTGGTCTCATCTACACTGGTGACAATCAGCACGTCGCAGGAAAGAACCCATGAAAATAGCAGCCAGCGTCACGGATCTGATCGGCAACACCCCCCTTGTCCAGCTCAACCGCGTCGCCGCCGGAGCGCACGCGCACGTGGTCGCGAAGCTCGAAAGCGCCAATCCGGTGAACAGCGTCAAGGACCGCATTGGCTTCGCCATGATCGAGGCGGCCGAGCGCGAAGGGCGCATCAAGCCCGGCGAAACCGTCCTCATTGAGCCCACCAGCGGCAACACCGGCATCGGCCTGGCGTTCGTCGCCGCGGTAAAAGGCTACAACCTCATTCTCACCATGCCGGAGACAATGAGCCTCGAGCGCCGCGTGCTCCTCCTGGCTTTCGGCGCTCACATCGTCCTCACGCCCGGACCCAACGGCATGAGCGGCGCGATTGTCAAAGCGAAGCAACTCGTCGCGGAAACGCCGCACGGCTACATGCTCCAGCAGTTCGAGAATCCGGCCAATCCGAAGATTCACTACGCCACCACCGGCCCTGAGATCTGGAACGACACCGACGGCCAGGTGGATATTCTCGTCTCCGGCGTCGGCACCGGCGGCACGCTCACCGGCGTCGCGGAGTACATCAAGCCGCGCAAGCCGTCCTTCCGCTCCATCGCCGTCGAGCCGACGGACAGCCCGGTGCTCTCCGGCGGCAAGCCCGGGCCGCACAAGATTCAGGGCATTGGCGCCGGATTCGTGCCCGGCGTGCTGGACACCAAGCTCATCGACGAGATCGTGCAGGTTTCGAACGACGATGCCATCGCCATGGCACGCCGCCTGCCCCGCGAGGAAGGCCTGCTGGTTGGCATTTCCTCCGGCGCGGCCGCTCATGCCGCCGTCCAGGTGGCGAAGCGGCCGGAGAATGCGGGCAGGCTGATTGTGGTTGTGCTGCCGGACTTCGGCGAACGATATCTTTCCACCGCGCTCTTCGAGGGGCTGCGGAACGAAGCCCAGCAGCTGCCCGTCACTCCGGTTTAGCCCCCGGGGGAGGGATCGCGCGGGAAAATGTTCTCAGAAATGGTCGTGGAGAGAGGATTTGAAACCCTGGGTCCCCAACGAAGGGTGAACTCCGGGATTGGGTGTCGTTTAGAAGCAAAAGCACCCTGAAAAAGCCCTTTGGTTAGTCCCAAAGTTTAGTCCCAGGTACCGAACACACAAAATGCGAAAATCTGGAGGGTTTCCAAGAGGCTAAGATTTCGCCATGGCGAGAGCGCTGTTTTGTGAAAATGGCCACTTCGTTAATGCGACCACGCCGAGTGTTCCAGGCGTCATAAGCCGCGTCGACGCCCATCTGCGGGATCAGGAGCGGATACGTAACCGGCGCAATGTATTTTGCGAATATTGTGGAGTGCCCGTCATCAGGGGCTGCACCCCCTGCGGCGCGTCAGTCGAACTCGATTTTCCGGGGAGCAGGCCCAGCCTACTGTCATTCTTGCGGGAAGCCGTTTCCATGGACCGAAACTGCGGTTGCGGCCGCCAGGGAAATGGCCGACGAGCTGGACTTGTCCTCTGAAGAGAAAACAAAGCTGAAAGCTGCATTTGATGACCTCACAGTTGATCCTCCCCGCACCGAACTCGCTGCGCATCGGTTCAGGAATTTCATGAAGAAGATCGGCCCGGCGGCGGGCGATGTACTGGCGAAAATCATGGTGAACGCAGCGAGCGAGGCAGCGAAGAAGGGAATGCCGCTTTAGCGAACGGGCAGCGCAGCAGAACCTGAAGTCCGCGTGTCCTGAGCCGCTTACGGAATATCATGAGGGTGCCACGAAGAGCACGACACCTGTGGCAGCCGAGCCTGGTGTGTCGTTTTTGCGACTGCGGGAATGGCCGACCGGCAGATGCGCCCTCGGCCTGAAATCATCGCCGCGCCATGGCGAGGAATAAACGAAGTCTGCGCTGCGACCCACAGAGGTCAGAGCCGAACAGCAACAAGTGTGACAATTTTCTTTATGGCATGCATTGGTAATCGACGCTGATCGTGGCGCTGGTTGCGGCCACTGCATTGGTTATTGTGAATGACGCCGTGCTGGGCGTCCCGTGTCCCAGCCCGTAATAGGTTGCGCCTCCGTTCGGCTGTACAGAGCAGAACGGAGCAGCGGACAGTGCCGCCGAGAATGACAGCGTGGCCAGAGTGCCAGTCGTATAGCCGGAGCCGGTAACTATCGTCGCTTCGCCGCGCGTGTTCGTTGCGCCCGAAGCCAAGGTGCAGGAAGCGACGTTCGTTCCGGCCGCACAGGTGGGCGTGTTGTTGGGGATCGACAGAGCCGCAGAAAGCGTTGCCGTCGCGCCGTTGACCTGAGCATTCAGCGTGTTCGTGGATGAATTGCACCAGATGTCGCCGTTCACCAGCGTCGAAGGATTGCCGGCGTGGCAGCCGACACTCACACCTGCCCGCGCCGAGGTCGTGGTGAAAGTCCCCTTTCCGCCGACCATCAGGCTGTCCGCAATGTCTAGTCCGATACCAGGTGCGGCGTTGGAGTTCAGCGACTCAACCCACACAGAGCCCGTAAAAGATATGCCGTAATATCCTGCGGAGCCGGTCGTCGTTTCTGCCTGAAACTGACCTCCCGATGACACAGAGAAGGTCAGCGTCATTGTGCAGACGGCAAGAGTAGGATTAACACTGCTTACTTCCACTATTGCGCCGGGTGTAGTTCCCCTTCCGCCGCAGTAGTTATTGACCCATTGTCCTGCAAGAATCGCCTGCCATGGCTTTCCCGTCGAGTATGTTGTGTTGCTAAATGCTGTCTCAGCGGCGTTAGTGAACGACCATTGCCCGCGCAGGGCATCCTGAGGGTCCAAAGCTACGGGCACATACGGAGTGGCCAGGTACGAAGGAATTGTGTCTCTATATGTCCACGGCTCGCCGCTCCATGGTACATAGCCGGTTTCGCAGACAAGGTTATGCGGATTGGTCGCAATACCGTTGTCTGTGTAGGCGCTGCAATTGATCTCCGTTCCGTCTAGTCTAGTGCCCACTGCGGACGAATTAATCGTGATGCCATATAGCTGGCCACCGATAATCTGCGTGTAGCCACCGCTGAACGTAGAGTTTCCCCCAACAGCGGTTCCAACCACATTCAGATAAACGTCCTGAATCCCGGCCTCCACAATATCGGCACCCGTATTTGCCTCCATATCGAGACCGTCGACGGTATCCCGAGCGTTGCGCGTGCCATTGTTATTGCAAACACCATGAAGGTTCTCTTCAGATGTCCCGGCCGTGATGTTCATTCCCTCCGTATACAGGAAGTCGATGCCGCAATTAGAGACGCCTTCAATCGTCGGATCAATCACCGCAGATGCGGTAGTCCCGTACCCTGCTGCAAGCTCGTCGTAGCAGAGGCCGTTAGCGGGGGAGCCGCCCGACGCTGATCCGATGTATGTTGCGTCATTGATCGAGACACGGATATCCTGCTGGGTATCAATGACCGAGAATTCGGTATGCACCCCGCATCCGGAAGCGCCCCAAAGGGAAAGATCCGTAAGCGCGCTGTGATGTGTCGCTTTAAGCAAAACTACGTCTGTAACGTATGCCCTGTTGCCGCTTATCCACATACCGCTGACTGCGGTATCCCATAAATAAGTGGAAGGGTTGGCCACGGAGGCGTCAGGATTGGCGATCGTCAGGACCGCGGAGACAGAAGCAGTTCCGGTGTAGTAAAGTTGTGTGCGCGCGGGTCCTTCACCGACTATCCTGTCGTTGCTTGCAGGGATCGTCCAGGCTGCCGAAGATTGAATTCTTACGTCACCAAGCAGCAGGAGAATCGGTGTTGTAATGCCTGAAAATGGATTCGATGAACAGCTCTGCGTGCCAGTGAATCCGCGAGCGTCTACGGTGCCGCCGTTCGACCCGAGAGACGCTGCGGCGGCGTTGATTTTGGCGCACATATCACCAGAGGCTGCGGAGCCATACGCCCGAGCCATATTGTTTAGTAATCCAGCCATCACCGGCCCGTTGAACATATGGCTGCTTGCCGTCCACCTCGCCGCTCTTCCGGCAGCAAAGGAGAACGCCCCGGAAGTATTCAGGCTCGGAGAAGTGAGCCCTGTTGTAGCGAGGGGCCCTGTCATCGTGCCGCCGGCGAGGGGGAGCGCGGCAGCCCGGGCTGTCTGTGGGACACTTGTCGCGTTGTGAGCAGCCTGCGCAACAGCCGCCGTTCCTGGATCTCCAACAGCCACGTTGAGCGAATAGGTAGTAGTCCCGGGATAGGAGATCTGCTCAACATACTGGCCGGAGAGCGCGTAATACTGATAGTTGCCGTTGTTGTCGGCGGTCAGCGGTACGGTTGCCTGCGGGATCGGATGAGCACCGGCGGAGTCGCTGTAGATCATTGCCGGCGAGTTACACGGTGTACCGGTCGAACCGGCGGTGCAGACACGGATCGTCGCGTAAGGAAGCACGCGTGCGACATTATTGTGTCCCTGCGCGAAAGCAGAGCCTTGGCGGCGAATGGACGTCTGCCCGGTAGCGATGCCGCCGAACAGCACGAGGAAACCGAAAAGGCGGAGAAGTCGCATATTTACCTTCGGGGTTCTTATGGCTCTGATTGTGTTTGTTGCCGTCGTGCGGAGGCCTGGTTGAAACCAATCCGGATCGACGGCAGGAGGTCGAGATAGTCAGTCACCTCGCGGGCTTGTGCGAGCAGCAACCGGGCATAGAGATAGCAGCAGCGGTCGGAGATCGGGGTACAGGTAGTGATGACCAAAGAATGCCCACACACACACCAACCCACGGCGAAACAACCGGAGATGGGCGTCCTTTTGCGAACAGAACCGCCTCTTTTCCTCACGACTCGCACGGGCGCGCTGAACATCGTGGAAGAGATCGCTGATCTGGCTCTCGCTGAGTTCTTCAGGGCCGGTTCCGCCGTCTCTTCTGCGGGCGGCCGCGCCTGTGATTCACCCTTTTCGTCGAGAGCCTGATCATAAATCCTGCTCTGGTATGCGGTCCATGCCGCCTCCACAGGAGGCAGGTCCCAGAGACGGTCATCCGCAAATTGATACAGGTGATTTATGTACCCTTCCGTCGGTCGCGCCGCCCGCGTCCGCCAGTGCCACGCATTGAGGACAGCGCGTTCGAGCATTGGCTGAAGTTCGGGAGTGTCCAGTAGGTCCCGGGCACTTTCTGGATTGCCGTCATCCTCGAACCGCCTCCTGAAATCGCTCTGGAATCGTGAGTCGAATCAGTTCAGCCAGCGTCGAGTTTGCATCGAACCTGGCCATTCTCTGAAGCCTGCGTTCGTCCTGCGGCGACAGCGAGCGAGGATCGTCCCTGGTCAGATACCTTCTCGCCTCTATTGCAGCCTCATCCGCAGATGCCGGACCCCTGTTGTGGGCCCGGCTGTCCCGCCTCTGGAGCGACGGCGTTCTGTCCTGGTCATCGTCAAGCACGAAACGGTCGTGGCCTGGCATCGCCGGTTCCGGGCCTCAGGATTTAACGGCCACGCGAGGGGAGATTTGTGCATTTGCGCAAACATCTTGTGGCTAAACACTGAGGATGTAATTGCGCTCCTCTGACGTTGGCCGACATCGCCTGTCCGAGCGAAGGTTCCATCGTCACAGGTTTGGCGACAGTACAAAGATCACGTTTCGGTAACGGTGAACAGGGCGGCAAGTGACCTGGCAAGGCTCTCGAGCGCGGCTTCGTCTGGCAGAGTGACAGTGAGTCGCGGGCGGCCCTGCTCATCGCGCTCCAGACACTCGGCGAGACCAGCTTTGAACTCGCTTGCCTTTAGCTCTGCGCGGTTCGTTGGCTGACGCTGCGGGATCATTTCACCGAGGAATGCGAAGGCGGCAGCGACGAGTTGGCCTCCAGCCTCTGCCACACGCGATCGGCGAGCGAGCCGCTCTGCCTCTTGCTGCTGGCGCTGCTTTTCCGACTCGTCTGCCGCGGCGTGTGCCCTCGCGCCGAGCAGCACCTCGAGGCGCTGCTTCAGCTCTTCGATGCCGGATGCGAGTGCGACCTCCCGCACATTAGATTCCATATCCAGCGCGGCGAGAGCCAGGTCATGTTTGGCCGAGAGCGTCGCCAGCAGCTTCTCCTCAATCGTCCCTTCCGTCACGAGCAAATAGACCTGCACCGGGTTCTTCTGCCCCATCCGGTGCGCGCGGGCGATGCGCTGCTCGAGAACGGCCGGATTCCACGGCAGATCGATATTAATGACGGTATTCGCCGCCTGGAGGTTGAGTCCCGTCGAGCCCGCGTTGGTGGTGAGGAACACGCGACAGGTCGGATCGCGCTGAAACTGGTCCACCAGCTGCTGCCGCTTCTTCTGCGGGACGGATCCGTCCAACCTTACGGAATCGAGCTTGAGTCGCGTGATCTGCCGCTCGATCAAAGTGAGCATCGTTGTCCATTCGGAGAAGAGCACGATCTTGCGATCGTCCTCCGCGGCCAGCTCTTCCAACAGCTCCTGCAGCCGCTCCAGCTTGCTCGAAAAGCCAGGAGCGTGCTTGTCCACGAGAAAGGTGCTGTCCGCATTCATCCGTGCGAGCAGCAATGCTTTCTGCAGGCGCAACAAGTCCATCTCCGAGATATACGACTTACGGACGATGCTGCTCACAACCTGCATCTGCGCGAGTTCGATGCCCACCTGCTCATCCGTGGGCGCGATCCGCACAATTTCCGTCGTGCGCGGGGGCAAATCCTTCATCACCTCGCTGCGCGTCCGGCGCAACAGTACCGGCTTGAGTCTTTCGCGCAGCAGATTGAGATCCTTGTAACCCAGGACCTTGCCGCGCTCGTCAGTGACGCGGTGACGGTTGAAGAATCGAAATGCAGGCCCGAGACGTCGGTCGTCGATGAACTCGACGACGGAGAAAAGATCGTCGAGCCGATTCTCCAGCGGCGTGCCGGAGAGCACGAGCGCGAACGGCGAACGCAGGCTCTTGATGGTCTGAGCCGTCTTCGCTTCCCAGTTCTTGATGCGCTGGCCCTCATCCAGAACAATCAGATCCCACCTCACCCGTTCGATCGCGATAATGTCACGCAATACCTGCTCGTAGTTGCAGATGGTGAAAAAGCATTCGTTCTGGTACTGACCGCTCCGCCCCGCAGCGCTCCCTAACACGATTTGGCAATCGCGCCCTGAGAAGCGGAGAACCTCGCTGCGCCATTGGGCTTTCACGGACGCGGGGCAAACGACCAGGACTTTGCGGATGTCTGCTTCGCGCGCCAGCAGCTCCGCCATACCGATACCCTGAAGGGTCTTCCCGAGTCCCATATCATCAGCCAGGATCGCGCGCCCAGCGCCTGCTGCGAAAGCGATGCCGTCCAGCTGATAGGGAAGGATCTCCACCTTCAGCAGCGTCGTGCGCAGTGGATGAGATTTCGGATTGCGCCGGATTTCGGCGACCTTTGCCGCGATGCGCTGAAGCAGCAGACGGGTCTGGATGTACTCCTCCGCATCCGGATAGACCGTCACGGCGATGTCGTGTGCTTCGAGTTGACGGATGCGTTTCAGCAGATCCGGGAGATCGGTGATCGGCCTATCGCGGATCGAGCGCACGATGCCGCTGGCCACCTCATCGAGGTGGGGCGGCAACAAGATCCGCAATTCCAGGTCCTCCCCATATGACAGATGCACACTGATGTCCCGGCGCCGATACGGTCGATTGCGCTCCGAGTCTGAGAATCGTCTTCGGACCTTTTCCAGCGCATGAAGGATATGCTTGCAGGTGCCGAGCGTGTTCTTGCGGAAATCCGGGCACGCGCAGTACGACTGTCCCGGCTGCCACCCTCGCAAAGCGACCCGGTACGACTTGCCAGAGGCCGCATTGGTCAATGTGTAGTCGGTCCAGATCTCCTGACTGTCGAGTGACGTGAGCCGCATTTTCTCGGTCCGGGCGCGCTCTGCCCGCTCCGCGAGCGCTTGCGCGACCAGCGCCTCCTCGCTCACGCTTGCAGCTGGGGCCCTCGCGGGTGGCGCTCCGGCCAGTCCCAGCGCGAGCTTCTCTTCCAAAATCAGAGAGAAGGCCGCCCCGGCGTGCTCACACGGCACCTCGCACGCGTCGCAGCGCCATTCGAGACGATGGCGGGCGGCCGGACTCAAAGTCAGCGTGACCGCCGCGCCGTCCAGAGTCAGCCGAAACATGTCCCGATCGAATTTGACCTGAGTGGTGAGGTCAATGTCGAATTTTCCGCCTGTACCGATGAGGCGGTTACCCGTGGGGCCGAGCAGCTTCGCAGCTCTGGTGAACGTGAGTCGCGAAAGTGTGTCGAACAGCGTCAGTTCGGCGCTCGGTTTCGTCAACATGAGGTGTAGGGAGTCCCATGGTGATTATTACACTGAAGGGACGAAATCCACCTCACAGCCGACGGCTTGCACTTCCGAGATCCGGCTCGGATCCACTATCTTTGCTTCCGACTCACCCGCGAAGAACGTCGTGATCCGGATGTTGCTCAGGGGGTCTTGACGACGACATTGTGGGGACCGAACTTCACTACTCCCATCACCCGTTCGAGCGAATACGACTGCTGGGCGGGGTGCCAAAGCTGCCTGGCGAAGCCTGGTGATTGAACGTCTAATCCGGCCTGCGTGGCCAAATCGTCGCCCACCCAGGTCCCGTCGCGCAGGCCAGCGGTCTCGCAGCGCTTGAGGCGGTCATGCATCGTGTTGAAAGACGGGATGGAGTCCGACAGCATGTCTGCCTGGACGCGCAGGTACTTTCGCCATATTCCCCGTTTGCGGGCGAGAGTACTTTGGGCCGGAATCGCAAGCAACGGAAACGAGTGGCCTGTCCGATGCCCCGATAAAGCGAGACTTCTCCTGCCGGGATGCTCGGCTGATCGTCCAGGGAAAGCCGTGCTCGTCCTTTTCTTCCTTTGCGCCGCAGACGACGCAGCCTCCACCCAAATTAGACCAATCATTAGCGAATGCTGAAAGGGTCTCGGCAGCATCGTCCGTGTCGGCGACGTTTTCCTTCCATTCGACCTGCTCGCTCTCGCGGATCGATAATGTCTTCAAATCGAGATCGTCTGCCATTGGACTACATTTTCAACAAAACGCCGCGAAGTTCAAGTGTTGTAGTCGTTTGGCACTAGAATCGTTCGCAATCAGGCTTCCATCGGTCACGAGACCTCGACAACCTGCAATCGCTCCGTCGTCCCTGCCACAACGGGAAAACGGCGGTGGACAACGCCCATCACAGCTTCTTGCCGACCTCGGTGAACCATCTTTCGATACGATAAGCCACTCTCGGGTCGTCTATTTGGAGCTTCTTCGGGCCTGAGGTAGCGAGGTGCGGACGAGCGATGACCGGAGCGGATTTCGTTTTTGGCTGAATCTTGACGAACACGCCGTATGCTTCTATTCCTGTCTTGAGGGGACGAGGAGCGGTGCGCGGCGGAGGGTACCTGCGGGATCGTCGCGGTCGTACTTCAAAAGGGACCGCGAGAGCTTTTCATGCCGGGGTTGTTGGCAATTGCCACGTTTGCAGCTACTGGACCGTTCTTTGGGGTGGCGTCTAAGGAACCAGGCCGTATCCGTATCCGCCCATTCCTGTCTGGAATCGCAATACTTTTTTTGTGTGGGCCTCTGACGGTTTTCTATTCAGCACTGCGTCTGGGCCTAATTGGAGCGGAGACGTTCGATGGACTCGTAGTGACCGCTGCTGTCGGTGCGCCCTTCGGCGTGGTCATTGCCTACTTCGCGATGCGCGTTCAACTCAAGGGCAAGAAGGAACTGGTTTAGAAAACCACGCCAGTTTCGGCTCGGCGCGTCTGTTGTTTCGCTGTTTATTCAACAGCTTAATCGTCGATGCGCTCATCGAACGTCGCATGTTCCCCGAATCCTTCGCGCTCAAGGGCCGACGCAGAGCCGACTTACGTGGAGCAACCTGTCGGGATGCGCAGACATTCCTCGTCTCACCGTGCCCCGGTGCAATTCCGGGCAGACGGTCCATCCCGACCAATCCGCCACGGCGCGGACGTCAGGGAGATGCTGGTCGCCTTACCCGCGCAGCGTTGCGCCGGAAGAGCGCGTCCCCCAGCGGCCTGCCGGAGGCGTGCCAGCACCGGATCGTCTCGTACACCAGCACCGTCCCATAAGTAACCGCGATCCACACAAACACGGCCTCGATGGGCAGGTTGTCCCAGGCGCGGATGTACAGGCCCACCATGGCGGCGGGCTGATAAGACCACCAGCCATACGGAATGGCCAGGGTGGCCTCCCAAAGCAAACTGATTAGCAGGATCATGAAAAGCGTGAGGCTGAGAGCACGCCAGTTGATGACACGGCGGACCTCTCGGTAAAGCGCGGTCGACGGCACCAACGCCGTGAGGACCAGGAAGGTGAGATAACCGGGAAAGCCCGGTGAGTCGGGTTGCGCAATCCGGCGAGTGACAATTGCGCCGCCGATGAGCAAGACGGCAAGGAAAAACGAGTTGGCATGGAGTCCAAGAAGACGATCGAAATCTGTTCGCCTGGCGTCATCCTCCGGTACCGCGAAAGCGTGCAGCCAATAGCCATCGAGCCATACGTAGATCGATAAGACCGCCAGAAAACCGGTGAGGTAGAAGAGATATTCCTCGACAGGAACTGGATGGCCCAGCGCCGGGGCTAATATGCGCAGGGTGGCATCGGGATCGGGAAATCGAAAGAAAAATTGCGCAAAGAAGAAGTCGAGCCCCGCGCCAAACGGAAACAGGATTCCGACGGTCCACCAGAAGGCCCGCTGCGAAATGTGGATATGTTCCTGCGGGAAAAACCAGAAGGCGATGGCCAGGACTGGTACGACAAAAATGAGCAGGCTGACGGAATATCCGAAGGGCGTAGGATTCCCGGCTACGACCCGGTTGAGTGGTTGAAAGGCGGAGGCTTTCACCGTATGGAGCGTGAATGCCGCCGGAACCGAAATCATGGCGAGCATGGCCAGCACAATCCAGAACCCGGATGCGGACGGCTGGCGAGGATTCCGGACGTGCATGGCGGACTCCTCCAGGAGATCAGATGGAAAAACTATAGGCTTCATGAGGAACTCGCGGCAACAATGTCGGCTTCCCCCGGACGTGATGAAATCGAACATCAGTGGTGATCCTTCTGCGCAAAGCGAGATTGGGTATCCCGACGCCTTTGCCGTAGAACACCCGGGAGGGTTGAGGGACAACATTGCGCCACCCGGGGATGGAAGAGCCTCAAGCGATTGAACTATGAGCTTCTTGTTCCGAAGGTCGATAACGTCGTTGTGCAAATCGTTCAGGCCTTTCTGTAGCTGCGCGATGTGTTTGTTTACCGCCTGATACTTCCCAATGTCTGAGTTGACATTTGTTATCTTGTGCTGAATATCGATAATTTGCTGCCCGGCGGTCGCAAGATTAGCATTCGCGTTATCGACTGCGCTCTTCATTTGAGATTGCCCTGCATCCACGGTTCCTTTTATTTCAGCTTGGGCGTGTTCGATGGTGTGTCGAACGTCAAAATAGCTTTTCCCAAGGAGCAGACCAAAAAGGACAACAGGAGCGGTCGCAAAGAAGATCAATATAGTAGCCCACTTCTTCAGGCGAGTTGCAACTACTACTGTCAGTTCGATCTCTCTCGTTCTCTGCTCTCGCAAATCTGAGGCTCTGCGGCGCGCGAGTGCGGGGGCCGTGATCGGTTCCCCGTTCGCATGGGCCATCGCAACGGCGTGCGGTGGATACTGTGCCAAAACTCCGACCCGCGTAGTGGGACACAAGTAGTCATGGTTTGATGTATACGTCAAAAAGAAGGTGTTCATGGGATTATTTTGACGTATACTACAAAACATGCAGACCCTACAGGAACTCGGCCAGGCTCTCGCCGAAAGGAGAAAGGCGTTAGGGCTCAAACAGGGACTGGTAGCGGAGCAATCTGGCCTGTCTCAAGCCCTGTTGTCCCGTCTGGAAAGAGGCCAGTTGACTGAATTCGGGACGCGCAAACTGCTAGCCGTTCTGGGCGTCCTTGGGATGGAGCTAGCTTTCACCGAGGCCGGAACCGCAGGCACTCTCGACGAGTTGCGACGTGAGCGGGGTGGAGCATGAAGCTGAATGTCCACGTTCTCGACAAGCACGTCGGCATTCT
>Ga0335075_10000253_pt1 | contig 100651 bp, 77 predicted proteins | sample Lox_Sample_24_FD_206723 | JGI IMG/M metagenome (GOLD analysis project Ga0335075, IMG submission 206723) | Soil microbial communities from Loxahatchee National Wildlife Refuge, Florida, United States - Lox_Sample_2.4 | ecosystem: Environmental > Terrestrial > Soil > Wetlands | place: USA... | reverse complement strand
GGACGGATGACATACTTCACCCATGCTCAGCGACCTAGCAGGGAGCGGGACCGGAGCGAAGGCAGCGCTGCTTCCGCTGCGCGCCTTCCTCGGCATCACGTTCTGCTTCGCGGGCCTGCAGAAGCTGGCCAATCCCGGGTTCTTCGAGGCCACCAATCCCGGGTCGATCCAGGCGCAGCTGGCCGGCTCGGCCCGCAGCAGCCCGGTCAGCGCGCTGGTCTCGCCGCTGGCCCACGTCGCGATCCCGCTTGGCGTCCTGATCGCGCTGGCCGAGCTCGCCACCGGCCTGGGGACCCTGCTCGGGCTGTGGCAGCGGCTGGCCGCGGCCGGCGGCGCGGTGCTGTCGCTGCTGCTGTTCCTGACGGTCAGCTTCCACGCCACGCCGTACTACACCGGCGCGGACATCGTGTTCGTGTTCGCGTGGACGCCGCTGCTGCTCGCGGGCAGCGGCCCGATCGCCTCCGCCGACGTGGCCTTCGCCGCCCGGGCGCGGGCGCGGCGTGACTCCCCCGGGGTCAGCGCCGAGGAGGCCCGCCGCCGTGATGTCGTGCTGAAGGGGTCGGTAACCGCGGCGATGGCGGTCGCGGGCCTGATCCTCGGGGGCGTGGTAGCTGGCCTGGGCCGGCTGGCTGGCGGCGTGAAGAACACCCCAGGCACCCCGCGGCTATCGCCGGCCCTGCCCGCCCCCACGTCGGCCTCACCCGGCTCAGGCGGGGCAGGCCGCAGCCATCCGGCGGGCACGGCGATCGGGGCCGCCAGGAATGTCCCTGCCGGCGGCTCCGCGTCCTTCACCGACCCCGGCACGGGCGACCCCTCGATCGTGATCCAGGCCACGGCAGGCAAGTTCGTGGCCTTCGACGCGGTGTGCCCGCACGCCGGCTGCACGGTCGGGTACGACAAGGCCGCCGCTCGGCTCGTCTGCCCGTGCCACGGGTCCCAGTTCAACGCCGCGACCGGCGCGGTCGAGGTCGGCCCGGCCACCAGGGGACTGAAGCCCATCTCGATCGCCGAGGACAGCAACGGCCAGCTGTTCGCCACCTGAGCAGCGCGGGCCGCGCCGTAGAATGCTCGGGTCTGAGAGGTCGATCCATGACAGCAACGCCATCGGACGGGGCGGCCTGGCCGCTCGGGCTCCGTACCGCAACCGCGGATGACCTGCCCGCGATCCGGGCGGTCATTGACGCCGCGTACGCCAGGTACCTGACGCGGATGGACAAGCCGCCAGCCCCGATGCTCCGCGACTACCGGCCATCGGTCGAGGCCGGGACTACCTGGGTCACCGGCTCCCCTGTCACCGCCGTCCTCACGCTCTATCCCCGCGAAGACCACCTGTACGTCGAGAACGTCGCGGTGGATCCCAGCGCCCAGGGCGCAGGCCTCGGCCGCGCCCTCATGGAATTCGCCGAGCGGGAAGCCGCCCGCCGCGGCCTGCACCGGATGGCCCTGGTGACGCACGAGGTCATGACGGAAAACCAGGCTATCTACGCGCGGCTCGGCTACCGGGAAATCGAGCGGCGGACCAAGGATGGCTACCGGCGCGTCTACATGGAAAAGCCGCTGGCCGGCTGAGCCGGTCCGCCCGCGCTGGCCGGGCAATCCCCGGGGGCACCGCGGGCCGTAGTGCATCCGGGCAGGCATTCCTGCCCCGGCAGGAGCACGGATGGCGCGATCAGCGCCGGCCCGCCTGGAAGATGCGCGTGGTGATAGTGCTGGATGAGATGAGCTGCGGCGAGCTGGGCGACGTGGCGGCCGAATTGGCGCTCGGCGCGCTGACCGGGCGTGAGCGCGGCCGGGCGCTGGTGCACCTGGACTGGTGCCTGGCGTGCCAGGAGAGGGTCCGTAAGCTCACCGTGGCCGGCGAGGACCTGCTGGGGCTGCTGCCCGGCCAAGATCCGCCACCCGGGTTCGAGATCAGGGTGCTGGCCCGGATGGGACCGCCCGGCGATGAGGTCAGCGGCACGGGCAAGGCTCCCTGACCGCGGTTGGCCGCGACGAGTCTTGCCGGCAACAATCTCCCGCAACCTTGCCCGCGAGGCGAACTATTTGCCCACCCCGTGCGTTCCCCTACCGAGGACCCCGGTCGGGGGACAGACAGGAAGGCTAGACGTGAGCAGCCCCTACACTCCTTACCCGCAAGGCGGCGACGAGGGCGGGTACGGCCAGCCGTACCCGCAAGGCGATGGCGGCTGGGAGCCGGGCACGCCGCGGGGCTACCTGCAGGGCGCGCCAGTGGGCTTCGGCGAGGCCGTCTCGCAGGCGTTCAGGAACGTCCTCACCTTCAACGGCCGCGCCTCGCGGTCCGCGTTCTGGTGGTTCTTCCTGGTCCTGGCCATCTTCGCGATCGTCGTGGACATCATCGCCTTCGCCTCGGGCGCCAGGGCCCTCGAGTACCTCGTCCAGCTGATCGTGATCCTGGCGAACCTCGCCCTTCAGGTCAGGCGGCTGCACGACACCGACCGCAGCGGGTTCTGGTGCTTCATCTACATCATCCCGGTGGTGGGGTTCATCGTCCTGGTCGTATTCGACTGCCTGCCGGGCACGCCCCGCCCCAACCGGTTCGGGTGAGCCGGGCAGCCGGCACTATCGCCTGGGATAAAGGCCTGCCCGGCGCCAGATGAGCCTGGCGGGCCCCTTGATCAGCCCGGCCGCGGTAAAGGTCTCGACGGCCTTGCGGGCGAGCCAGTTCGCTGAGGCCCGGCGATGAGGGTTACGGCGGGCGACCCGCCTGGCCACCTTCGGGTCAAGGCCGACCCGAGCATAGGCGGCCGGGTTGATCAGCCGGTCCACGCTGATCGCCGCCACGATCGCGAGGGCGATCCGGCTCACCGCGCGCCCGAGCAGAGGCTGGGCCGACCAGGCGCGGATCAGCTCCTCGCGGGCGTACCGCATGTGCCTGGCCTCCTCCGTCACGTGGATGCGGCACACCGCCCGCGACAGCGGCTCGAGGCTCTCGTCGCGCATGATCTCCCGCTGCCCCTGGTCGAGAAGCTCCTCGACGAACAGCGTCGCGGCGAACGTGAGCGGCCCGCTTGAGAACGTCTTGAGCGCCCGCCCGAGGAACCGGGCCAGCGGATCGGGTCGGTAGTAGGTGGCGCCGAGCTTGCTGATCATCCGGGCGAACATGATCGTGTGCCGGCACTCGTCGCCGATCTCGGTGTAGGAGTACTGGATGTGGCTGCTGCCCGGATCCCGGTCGTAGGCATACCGGATCAGCATCTGCATCAAGATCGCCTCGAACCAGATGCCGACGCTGGCGATGCAGGCCACCTCCTGCCTGCTCAGCTCCTTGCGCTGCTCCGCAGTTAGCTGGTCCCACAGGCCGGTGCCGTACAGCGAGAGGCGCTGCGGCGGCATCGCGTACCTGTCCATGTCCACCGGGGCGTCCCAGTCGATCTCGGTGAGCGGGTCGAATGAGGCCTTAGCCGAGGAGATCAGCAGGCGGCGCGCGATCTCCTCCCGTTCGGTCGGGTGCAGCGAGGTGCTGGTCATGGGCATGCCTCCCTTCCTTCCTTGCACTACTCTTGCCCTGCAGCAAACGTTACAACGACCATTGTCACAATGCAAGATGTAACCTAAGCTCCATGGCTGAGTACCGCATCGACGAGCTGGCGCGACTGGCGCAGGCCACCGTCAGGAACATTCGCGTCTACCAGGACCGCGGCCTGCTCGCCCCGCCACGTAAGCAGGGGCGCGTCGGCATCTACACTGACGCCCACCTGGCCCGGCTCCGGCTCATTGGCCAGCTGCTCAAGCGCGGCTACACGTTCGCGAACATCGCGGAACTGCTGGGTGCCTGGGAGGGAGGTGGCGATCTGGCCGACGTCCTCGACTTCGAGTCGGCCCTCGGCGACCCGTGGTCGGACGAGGTGCCTGGCCACGTCACCACGGACGCGCTCATCGAGATGTTCGGGACCCAGGTGACGCCCGAGACGGTGGACAGGGCCGTGACGCTCGGCCTGCTCGAGCCCGATGGCGACCGCTTCCTGGTGCTCAGCCCCCGGCTGCTGAGCGCGGGGGCCGAGCTGGTCGCGGCGGGGATGCCGCTGCCCGCCATGCTTGACCTCGCCGGGCGGCTGCGGGCGCACGTTGACGCCATCGCGAGCGACCTGACCACCGCGGTGGCCAGCTACGTGCTCGTGCCGAAGCTGCAGGACGGGCTGCTGCAGGGCGAGAACGTCGCCGAGGTCGCCGCGGTGACCCGGCGGCTGCGGCCACTGGCCCAGACCGCAGTGGACGCCATGCTCGCCCAGGGCATGTCCCAGCACGTCCAGCAGGCCCTCGGTGATCACTTCGCCGCGATCGCCGAGCACATACGGCAAGGCGGGGACGCCTCGGCCTGGTCCGCGTGATGACATCACGATGACGCGCCCAGGCTCGCGACCGCTAGCCGCTGAACGTGTCGATGCCCGAGATCTTCCAGGAGCCGCCGTCGAGGATCACGTTGACCGCGAGCATCGCCGCGGCCGTGGAGGGCGTGCTCACGCCGGTGCTGCCGTCGCTCTCTGTGGCGAAAACCAGGACCCGGGCCGAGCTCGGCGTGAGCAGTTCCACGCCCACATGAGACACCCGCGTGGTGAGGACCAGCTTTTCCTTCGGCGCCTTCTGCCTGACCTCGGCGAACAAGGTGGCGTACTCCTTGACCGCCGCACCGGTCAGCAGCTGGCCGGCTGCCTTCGTTGTGGTGCCGGGGCTCGCGTAGTTGTAGGAGAACAGGGCGTTAATCGCCGTGGTGACCTGGCTGGTGACCTTGCTGGTCTCGCCGGGGTTGGCCAGGGCCTGGTTCTGCGCGGACGGTGCGCGGTCCAGGTTGCCCGCCTCGGTGCCGAACCAGGCCGCGAGCCCGCCGGACAGCAGCGTCGTCACCGCCAGCGTCACCAGCAGGATCAAGCGCAGGGCCGGCCGAGCAGGTCGCGGCGACACTGCGGCCGCTTCCGGCACCGCAGTCTCCCCCACCACCACGGTCTCCCCCACGGCCTGGGTCTCCTCCACCGCCGTGGTCCCCTCCACCACGGCAGTCGTCGCTGGCGCTGCCGTCGCGTCGCGGGCCGCGTCCCACGGGGACTCGCCGCGCGGGGCCGGGGACGTCCGGGCGCGGCGGGCGGCGAGCCGACGGACCGCGGTGGCGTCCACGCCTGCCTGACGAGGCCGCGGGCCCTGCCTGGGCGGGCCCGGCTGCTTGCCTGCGCTCACTGGCATCTCCTATCCCTCTTGCGGGTAGCCGAGCGAGCTGAGCTTCCAGCCGGAGGCGGTCCGGGTCAGCTGGCCGACCTCGCCTTCCCGCTCGGTGAACGAGCTGCCCTTGGACGGCGTCACGGTGACGTTCACCGCGATCATCACGCTGGCCGTTCCCCCGGTGATGTCAAGCTGGGTGACCGCACCGTCCAGGATCTTCGCCGTCGTGATCGTCTTCTTGCCCTGCACTAGCTTGACCTCTTCTTGCAGGTCCGCCGCGAGCTGGCTGTGCAGCGTGCCGGTGCTCGAGTCGAGCCACAGCTGAAGGCCAGCTGGCGCCTGGTGGTAGTTGAGCGTGTTGAAGTTCAGCACCGCCTGCTCCGCGTCCTGAAGCACGATGTCGCGCGCCCGCGCGTTGGCGAGCGCGGACGAGTGCGCGGCGCTGTACCAGGACCAGCCGAACCAGCCCGCGCAGGCCGCGGCCGCGACCGCCAGCGCCGTCGCGGCCGCTAGGGGCACGTTCCTGGTCAAGGACTCGCTGCCGCTAGCTTCCCGTTTTCCCATCAGTAGGTCCACCAGTGCCTCCAAGCGACGGTGATCATCGGGCCGCGATGCCGGTGATCAGCCACCGGCCACGGATGAGCTGCGCGGTTACCTGAAGCTGGGCGGGAACGCTGCCAGCCGGCTTGCCGGCCCGGGTGGTGGCCTGCTGGAGGAAAGCGAGCAGGGTGGCCGTGTCCCCCGTCAGCGACCGCACGCCGATGGCGGTTACCTTCGTCACGACCGTGACCCGTTGCGTGACCGCGGCCGACAGCATCGGCGACAGCTGGGCGAACTGGGCGGCGGCCTGCCCGGCGAGCACCTGGCGGGCGGTGCGCGTGGTGGCCGCCAGGTCGGTGTAGGAGTAGGAGTAGACGCCGGCCAGGCCGGCGCCCACGGCGTCCGACACCTGACTGGTCCTGGCGGCATTGGCTAGCGCCTCATTCCCGGACGCGGGACCGCTGCGATCTCGTCCCGCCAGGTCGAGCAGCACCACGCCCGCCAGGACAAGGAGCAGGCTCGCGCCGAACAGGGCCAGCGGCCCGCGGAAGCGAGCCATGGCCCACGGGCGGCTGGGGGCACCGGGCATGGCCTGGAGCGCGCGCATCGGTCATCCTCCGGTCAGCGAGCTGATCTTCCAGCCCGCGCTGGTGAGGGTCAGCGTGGCCAGGTAGCGGTTGGCGACCGTGTCCGAGACGCCCGCGGCGTTGGTTTGCACGACGCTCACGGTCGCGATCATCCGCGCTGACCCGGTCCGCGGGTCAAGCGTGGTCAGCGCCGCGTCGGTCACGGTGGCGACGGAGCTGGTCTTCACCTTGCGTATCTGCGCGGCCGCCGCCGGGTCGGTCTGCTGGATCTTGGCGTGCTCGGCGCCGGTGGTGTCGCCGAGCCAGCGCTGCTGCCAGGCGGTGAGGCTGTGCACCGAGACCGTGTTGAGGTCGGCGATCTCACGGGTACCCGCGCTGAGCGCGGCGTCACGCGCCTGGCCCGCGGACCGGGCCGGGCTGGCCGCGGCGGAGGCATACCGCGTCCCGGCCCAGGCGGCGAACCCGGCGGCCAGGACGAGCGCGAGCCAGCCCGCGAGGATGACGCGGCGCCTCATGGGCGGTGCCAACCGGGGCGCGGCCGCGCAGGGATGCGCCTCATGGCCTGGCCGCCTTGGGAACGGGACCGCCGGACGGGGCGTGCGCGGAGCCGCGCACGTCGATGCCGGTGGACGACGGGCTGTCGCAGGCGGCGTTGGTGTTCAAGGTGCCTGGCCTGGTGTCGGTGCCGTTCTCGTAGGTGGTGCCCTGGTACCCGTCGGTGCACGGGAGCGGGTCGAAGAACGTGAGCGTGAGGCCGAAGTTGGCGCCGTCCTTCGTGACCACGGTGTCGCCGATGGCGGCCAGGGCGGGCAGGGCGCTGAGCAGTTCCTGCAGTGCGGGCTGCCTGCTGTCGGCCAGCTCTGACGTCGTCAGCAGGTTCGCGATCGTGAGGCCAAGGTCGGGGTCGTTGTCGTTGAGCAGGCCGCTGACCTGCTCGGCCGCCTTCGGCGCGGCCGTGATCAGGGCGCGCAGGTCGGGATCGGAGCTTTCCAGTTGCTGCGCCAGCTCCTCGATGCTAGTGGCGAACGACTCGATGTACCCGCTGTCCTGCTCCTGGGTGGCGAGCACGCCCTGGCTGTCGCCAATGAGCTCGGACGTGGGCGTGATGCTCGCGTTCGCGGCCCTGGTGTAGTCGCTGAAGTCGTCGAGCAGCTTCTGCAGGTCCTGGCCCTGGCCGTTGAATCCCAGGTAGAGCTCGTTCACGACCGTTTGCAGCGACGACGTCGGCAGCGACCGGGCGAGCGCGTCCACGTTGGTGAGCAGGCCGGTCACCGGCGCCGGGATCGCGGTGTCGGCCTGCGGTATCACGTCGCCCGCGGTCAGGTACGGGCCTGCGGACGAGGTCGGGCGCAGGTCCACGTACTGCTCTCCCACCGCGGACAGGTCCGCGACCACCGCCTGGCTGCCCGCAGGGATCCTCGGCGCGGAGTTATCGATGTCGAGGTCCGCCTGCACGCCGCTGCCGGCCAGCGACAGCGAGCCGACTCGCCCCACCGTCACCCCCCGGTAGGTCACGTCCGCGTCGGTGTACAGCCCGCCGGCCTGGGCGAGGTTCACCTTGACCACGTAGTAGCCGGGCACGCCGAAGAACCGTCCGACTCCCGCGTAGCGGATCCCCGCGTAGGCCAGGGCCACGACCGCCAGCACTACGAACAAGGCGACCTTGGCTCTGGTCAGCACGGTAAGCATCGGGCGACCTCCTCAGGGCTGCGGCGGGCACTGCTGCGGGGCGGATGAGGCACTGGGCTGCGGGGCCAGTGAGGCACTGGGCTGCGCGCCGGGCACGAGCGGGGCGTAGACGCATGTCCCCTTGGGCGCCGTCACGTTCAGGAAGGCGTTCAGGTAATCCCCCTTGATGTCGCCCAGGACCGCGTCGGTGAATGGGTAGGTGAACAGCACCTGCAGCGCGTCCGGCAGCGCGTTCCCCGCGTTGGCGAGGTTGCGCAGGATCGGCTGCAGGCTCTTGAGGTCGGCGACCATGTCCGCCTCGGACGCGTTGATCGTGGAGACGGCCACGCCGGACAGCTTGTCCAGTGAGTCAAGCAGCGTCACCAGCTGGCCTCGCTGGGAGTTCAGCGTGGCCAGGCCCGGGGTGATGTTGTCGAGGACGTAGGCGATCTGCTGATCGCGGGCGTGCAGCGTCACGGACAGCTGGTTGAGCCCGCTGAGCGCGCTGGTGATATCGCTGCGGTGGGCGTTGAGGTTCGTCACCAGCGTGGTGATCTCCGACAGGACCGACCGGACCTGCGGCTCGTTGCCGGACAGGGCGTCGTTGAGCTGCACGGTGATCGTGTGGATCTGCGCGAGGCCACCGCCGTTCAGCAGCAGCGACAGCGCGCCGAGTACCTGCTCGACGGTGGCGTTCTCGGTCGTCCGCCGCAGCGGGATCGTGTCCCCGTCGCCGAGGGTCCCGCTGCCCTTGCTCCCCGGCGGCGGCATCAGCGCGACGTACTCCTCGCCTAGCAGGCTGGTAGAGGTCAGCTCCGCGATCGCGTTGGCCGGCACCTTGACCGAGCCGTTGATAGTCATCGTCACGGTGGCGTCCCAGCTGCCCGGCGGCACGGACAGCCCGGTGACCTGCCCTACCGCCACGTCGTCGACCTTCACGTCCGCGTGCGGGACCAGGTCGACGACGTTGGCGAAGACGGCCTTGACCGTGTAGGGATGACTGCCAAGCGACGGCCCGCCGGGCAACGGCAGGCTGTAGATGCCCTGGAAGCCGCCCGAGGATCCGCACCCGGCCAGCAGGCTGGCCGCGGTGGCGGCCACGCCGATGAGGGCGGCGAGCCTGCGGGCGCTCACGGTGCGCTTCCCGTCGGCGGCAACGGCAGCGGGCAGCCGGCCTGGTCCGGGTTGCTGATGTAGCCGCACGATCCCCGGCTGAGCTCGTTAAGGTCGTCGCGCGCGTTCAGCGTGCCCGTGGCGGGGTCGTAGGCGGCGATGAAGTTGTCGGCCGCGAGCGGCTCGTTGTCGAGGGCCTCGGCCAGCGACGCCCGTTCCCTGACGAGCACGCTGGTGATCCCCTCCAGGTTCGTGATGTTGGCCTTGAGCTTGGTCCGGTTGGCGCTGATGAACGACTGCACCTGCCCGAGCGCGGTGGACAGCTCCGACAGCGCCGCCGCGAGATCGGAGCGGTCCGCGGCCAGGAACCCTGACACCTCGGCCAGCTGAGCCTGCGCGGTCTTGACCTGGCCGTTGTTCGACCGCAGCATGCTCGCGAACTTCTGCAGGTTGTCGATCGTGCCGAAGAAGCTGTCCTGGCTGCCGCTGAGCGTCTGCGCGAGCTGGCTCATCTGGTTGATCGTCGTGGCCAGGGACTGGCCGTTGCCGTTGAGGTTGGCCGCGCCGGTGTTCAGCACGTCCGACAGGGCACCACGGGAATTGACGCCGTTCGGCCCGAGGTCGCCGGCCAGCTTGGCGATCGCGGAGTAGACCTGGTCGATCTCGACCGGGGTGGCGGTGCGGCTCTCCGGTATGACGGCGCCGGCCGCGAGCGCGGCACCACCGGTGTAGGCCGGGGTCAGCTGGATGTAGCGGTCGGCGATGACACTGGGCACGATCACCACCGCGTCGGCGCCGGCTGGAATGGTGACGTTCCTGTCGACCGACATGACGACCTTGACTTCCTTGCCCTCCGGCCGCACCGAGTCGATCGTGCCCACCTGGACGCCGAGGACGTCGACGTCCGACCCCTTGTACACGCCGACCGCCTCGCTGAAGTACGCGGTGTACTGCACGGGCCCGGGACCGCCGAGCGAGATCACCGCGCCGCCGATCCCGATGGCGAGCGCGAGCGCGACCAGCCCGGCGATGACGATCTTCCCCGTCCGGCCGGGCCGACGAAGGGCGTGGGCTGGGACAGCGCGACGGCCCGTTCCGAACAAATGGATCCTGAATCTCATTTAGGTGGCTCGCATCCGCTAGCCGGCTGGGTGCCGCCGTAGGACTGCGGGACCAGCCCGCAGAGATAGGTGTCGAACCAGGGGCCGGTTCCGATCAGGTTCCCGGTCAGCCGGGTGTAGGGCCCGGCGAGCTGGAGCGCCTTCTGGATGTTGGCCTGGTTCTGCTCAAGCACGGTGGTGACCTTGTCCAGCTTGGCCAGCATCGGGCCGAGCGTGGCGTCGTCGTCCTTGACGAGCGCCTCCAGCTGGGTGGACAGGGCCTGGGTGCCGGTAAGCAGGGAGCCGATCGCCTGCTGCTGTTGCCGCAGCTGCGCCAGCAGCAGGTTCCCGTCGTTGATCAGGGCGGTGAACTCGCTGTCCTCGCTGGCCACCGTCCCGCTGAGCTGCCTGGTGCCCTGGAGCAGGGTGGCGATCTGGCTGTCTTGCGACGCGATCGCCTGCGACAGCCCGGCCAGCCCGGTCAGCGCCTGGTGCACGGCCGGCGGGGTGTTGGCGAACGTGGCCGAGATCTCCTCCAGGGCCTTGGCCACCGAGGTGGTGTCGACCTGCTGGAACACCGTGCCCACTTCCTGTAGCGCCTGGCTGACGTCGTAGGGCGAGGTGGTGCGGCTGGCGGGGATGGGGCTGGACGGGTCCTGTGCCGACGGGCCGAGCGGGTCGACGGTGAGGTCCTTCTCCCCGAGGATCGTCACGATGCCGATCGCCACGGTGGAGTCGTCGCCCACCCAGGCGTTCTTCACGCTGAACGACACCTTCACCCGCGACCCGTCAAGCGACACGCTGCTGACCGTGCCCACGGTTACCCCGGCGACCCGGACCGTGTTGCCCGGCTGGAGCCCGGCGGCCTCGGTGAAGTACGCGGTGTAGCTCGTGCCGCGGCTGGCGAACGGCAGGTCATTGGCATTGAACGCGATCCTGGAGATCGCGGCGATCACCAGCAGGCCGATGATCGCGATCAGGACTGGCCGACGCGGCTGCTTCATGGCTTGCACCTCGCCGCCGTCACCGGGATGCCGGCCGGGACGGGCCCGCCGGCCGCCTGCACGCCCTTGACCGATGCGGCGCACTCGTACAGGTTGAACCAGGAGCCGTAGGAGCTGAGGCGGGCTATGTCCGCCTCCTTGGCCGGCAGGTTCTGCAGGAACCGGGTAATCAGCGGGATGTTGCCTGCCAGCGTGCTCGACAGCGCGCCGAGCGACTTGATGTCGCTGGCGAGCGGCGGGTTGGCCTGCTCAAGGAGCCCGGCGGTGGCGTTGGTCAGGTTCGACATGGCGCTGATCGCCGCGCCGATCGGCTGCCTGTCTTGCGCGAGGCCGGTGACCAGCTGCTGGAGCGTGGTGACCAGGCCGCTGAGCTCGCCGCCCCTGGCGTTGATCGTGGCGACCACGCTGTTGAGGTTGCTGATCACCGAGTCGATGACCTTGGCCCGGTCGGCGAGCGTGGTGGTCAGCGAGCCCACGTTGGTCAGCAGGGTGTCCATCGTGGTGCCCTCGCCCTGGAGTACCTGGATGATCTCGGCGGCGAGCTGGTTCACGTCGCCCGGGGTGAGCGCCTCGAACAGCGGCTGGAACCCGTCGAACAGCTGGGTCAGGTTCAGCGCCGGGGTGGTCTGGGCGACCGGGATGGTGCCGCCAGGGGCCAGCGTCCGGCCCGGCGGGCCGGTGCCGGGGGCGAGGTTGACGTACCGGTCGCCGATCAGGTCCTTGTAGTAGATCGTCGCGGTCACCGAGGCGGGTAGCACGCGGCCTGCTGGCAGGGAGAACCCGACCTGGGCCAGGTTCCTGTCGATGATGGCGATTGAGGTGACCTGGCCGACCTCGACCCCGGCGACGTCCACGTCGTCGCCGACCTGTAGTCCGGTGACGTCGGTGAACGTGGCGTGGTAGCCGGCCGACGCGCCGACGCTCGTGTTGGCGATGGACAGGCCGAGCAGGGTAGTGGCCGCGACCGTCACCCCGATGAAGATGATCGAGAAGGCCAGCGGCCTCGCGACGGACTTGCGGCGGATGCGGGCCGCCACCGGCGCCTGCGTGGTCTGGGTCACCTGATCTTCACCGTCGTTCCGCGGTAGAGCGGGCCGAGCAAGACGCTGGACCAGTTGGGCAGGCTGCCGGGCGCGACGTTGACCTCGGGCGCCAGCAGCTCGTCGACCAGCTCGCTCTCCTGGGGCGAGTTGGGCAGGCCCAGGCCGGCCGCGGCCAGCGCCTGGTCGCCGTCGTTCAGGCTGACGCCGCGCAGCGGGGTGGCGTAGCACTCGGCCCCGGTGTTGTCTCCGTAGCGGGGCGTGCTCGCGCCGGGCTGGTAGGGCCTTTCCGCGGGCACCGTGCGGATCGTCGCGTGCAGCCCGGGCTGCCCGGTGCCGGCGCCGAGGGCCTTGTCCATGGCCGGGACGAAGTCGGTGAGCTGCTGCAGGACGCAGGGGAACTCGGCGGAGTACCGCTGCAGCACCCGCAGGGGCGGCCCGCCGTCGTCGGACAGCGAGATCAGGTTCTGCTTGTTGCCGGCCAGGAACGTGGTCAGGCCCTGCGACGCGGCGGTGACGACCGAGTACAGCGAGCTCAGGCTGGCGGCCTCGCTGGCGACCGTCTGGCTCGTCACGCTGAAGTCCCGCAGCGCCTCGATGACATCCGGCGCCGCCTGCGTGTAGGCCTGGGTGACCCGCACCAGCTCGCGGATGTCCGCGTCTACCGTGGGCAGCTGCGGGTTGAGCTCCTTCAGGTAGGTGTTGACCTCGTCAAGCGTCTGGCCGAGCGTGCTGCCCCGGTCCTGGAGGGTGTCGGCGATGGCGGTGAGGGTGACCGAGAGCTTCTGCGGCTGGATGGCGGTCAGCATCGGCAGCACGTCGTTCAGCACGGCTTCCAGCTCGATCGCGTCGGCCGAGCGGTCCTGGCTGACGACCCTCGTCTCGGCCAGCGTCTGCGCTGACGGCGCCGACGGCTCGATGAGCGCCACGTACCGCTCACCGAACAAGGTGGTCGGCAGCATCTGGGCGGTCACGTTCGCGGGCAGCCGGGCGGCCACCGACGGCGTGATCGCTAGCTCGAGCCGCGCGCCGCTGGCGCTCGAGGTGATCGAGCGGACCTGGCCGACGACCACGCCGCGGACGCTCACGTCGGCGTTGATGTTCATCTCGTTGCCAGTGCTGTCGGTGTAGAGGGTGACCATCGTGTCCGAGGTGAACTCCTTGTTGTAGGCGGCGACCGAGATCCCCGCAAGCAGCGCGAGGAGGGCGAGGAACACCACCCCGGCCAGCCGCTGCCTGGTCTTGAACCAGGCGGTGGAGGGGGGCCTCAGCTCGGTCATCCCGCCACCCGCACGGTCGTGGTCGCGCCCCAGATGGCGAGCGACATGAAGAAGTCGACGATGTTGATCAGCACGATCGCCGTGCGCACCGCCCGGCCGACGGCGACGCCGACGCCCGCGGGGCCGCCCTTGGCCCGGTAGCCGTAGTAGGCGTGGATGCAGATCACCATCGTGGAGAAGATCAGCACCTTGAGGAACGACCACAGCACGTCGATCGGGGAAAGGAACAGGCTGAAGTAGTGGTCGTAGGTGCCCGGGGACTGGCCGTCGAACAAGATCGTCACCTCACGGGAGGCGAAGTAGGAGGTGACCAGGCCGACCGCGTACAGCGGGATGATGGCGACGACGCCCGCGATGATCCTGGTGGTCACCAGGTAGGGCAGGCTGGGCACGCCCATGCCCTCCAGGCCGTCGATCTCCTCGTTGATCCGCATCGAGCCGAGCTGGGCGGTGAACCCGGCGCCGACGGTGGCGGACAGCGCGAGCCCGGCGACCAGGGGGGCGATCTCCCGCGTGTTGAAGTAAGCCGAGATGAACCCGGTGAAGGCGGAGGCACCGATCTGGTTAAGCGCGTAGTAGCCCTGCAGGCCAACGACGATGCCGGTGGACAGCGTCATGCCGATCATCACCATGACCGTGCCGCCGACAAGGGCCAGGCCCCCGCTGCCGAAGGCGACCTCGGACAAGATCCGCAGGATCTCCTTGGGATAGCGCCTGATGGCGCGCGGTATCCACAGCAGCGCCCGCAGGTAGAACAGGAGCTGGTCGCCCAGCGTGTCCAGCCAGGACAGGCCACGGTCGGCCGTGCGCGCGGCCCTGGCGGCGAGGTCCCTGGTGGTGGAGTCCTCGGTGACGGCCATCGGGTCATGCCCCCTTCGCCGGGACGACTTGCAGGTAGATGGCGGTGAGAACCACGTTGACCACGAACAGCAGCACGAACGCGATCACGACCGACTCGTTCACGGCGTCGCCTACCCCCTTCGGCCCGGGCCGAGGGTGCAAGCCGCGGTAGCAGGCGACGACGCCGGCGATGAAGCCGAATATCAGCGCCTTGATCTCGCTGATGTACAGGTCGGGCAGCTGGGCCAGGGTGGAGAAGCTGGACAGGTAGGAGCCGGGCGTGCCGTGCTGGACGTACACGTTGAGGAAGTAGCCGCCGAGGATGCCGACGACGCTGGTCAGGCCGTTGAGCAGAACGGAGACGCCGGTGATCGCGAGCACCCGGGGCACGACGAGGCGCTGGACCGGTGAGACGCTCATGACCTCCATGGCGTCCAGCTCCTCGCGGATGGTGCGGGCGCCCAGGTCCGCGCAGATCGCCGAGCCGGCCGCGCCGGCGATCACCAGGGCGACGATGAGCGGGCTGGCCTGCTGGACCACGGCGATCACGCTGCCCGCACCGGTGAACGACTGCGCGCCGAACTGCTGAAGGAGCGAGCCGACCTGCAGGGAGATGACGGCGCCGAACGGGATGGCGACCAGGGCGGTGGGCAGGATCGTGACGCTGACGATGAACCAGAACTGCTCGATCAGCTCGCGCAGCGCGAACGGGCGCCGGAACGTCGCCACCACGGTGGTCCCCGCGAGGGCGAAGACCTGCCCGACCTGGCGCAGCGGTGCGAGCGCCGCCGCGGGCGCCACGGGCGGCTCAGGCGGCTGCCCTCGGGTGGCGAGCCAGTCCGGTCCCGGCACGGGCGGCTGGGGAAGGGTGGGCGGCAGGCCGGTCACAGCTGGCTCCGCGTGCCCGGCTGGCCTCCGGCTCCGGTGCCGCCCGGCTCGATCGGGTTGCGGGCGAGGCCGGCCGGGGTGAAGCTGTCCAGGATCGTGTCACGCAGGTGCCGGGGCACCGTGTCGATCATGGACATGACGCGTTCCCTGCGGCGCAGGACCGCCTGCCGGGCCGGTGCTCCGGGGGTGGGATTGAGCTGGGGCACTAGGCCGAACGGCCGGGCACCGGTGCCGCCATCATGATGGCCGGCGTCGACATGGGCTCGCTCGATCTCCATCGTGGCCTCGTCCTTCTCCTCGGCCATTCCGATCGGTCCGAGGCGGCGGCCCTCGAGGAACTGGGCGATCACCGGGTTCTGGCTGGTGAGCATCATCTCGCGGGGACCGAAGCCGACCAGCTCGCCGCGAAACAGCATCCCGATGTTGTCCGGGACGGTGGTGGCGATCTGGATGTTGTGCGTGACGATCAGGATCGTCGCGTCGATCCGGGCGTTGAGGTCGATAAGCAACTGGGACAGGTAGGAGGTCCGCACCGGGTCGAGGCCGGAGTCCGGCTCGTCGCAGAGGATGATCTCCGGCTCGAGGACCAGCGCGCGGGCAAGGCCCGCGCGCTTGCGCATGCCACCGGAAATCTGCCCGGGCAGCTTGTTCTCCTCGCCCGCCAGCCCGACGAGGGCCATCTTGTCCAAGACGATGTCCCGGATCTGCCTCTCCTTGAGCTTGGTGTGCTCGCGCAGCGGGAACGCGATGTTCTCGAACAGGGTCAGGCTGCCGAACAGCGCCCCGTCCTGGAACATCAGGCCGAACAGGCGCCGCGCCCGGTAGAGCTTGCGGTCCGAGCAGTTCACGATGTCCGTGCCGTCGACGTAGACGTGGCCGTACTCCGGCCGCAGGAGCCCGACCAGCGACTTGAGGAAGACCGTCTTCCCGGTGCCTGACGGCCCGAGCATCACGCTCACCTCGCCCGCGGGGATCGTCAGCGAGATGTCCTGCCACACGGCCTTGCGGCCAAAGAACTTGGTCAGGCCCTCAACCGCCACCTCAGCGCCCACTCGGCGACCACCGCTCCTTCCAGTTCCGCCATCTCGCGCTCTCGCGATCTCGCGGCAAGACCGGCTTGACCACATTCCCGCTGGCCGCTACCGCGATTGCGGGCAGAACAGCGGCTCGCAGTAAGTTACTCTCGGGTACTTTATTCCCGCTGGCCGGAATGGCACAAGTTAATGTCCGCCCGGCGTGACATGCGAATATCGTTCGTCACCCGGTGACAAAATGCCGGAGGGGAATTTATCAGAAAGACAAAAAGCACTGGTAGCGCGGATAGCGGAATGGCCTGGCCGGATTAATCACCGGCCAGGCCGTTCCCGAGATCGCGTTGCCCGGGCTACTGGGCCGAGCTCCAGTACTGGGCCAGCAGCTGCCCGTCGTCGCTGCCGGGCGAGCGGACGCCCGCGAAGTAGCTGGACGCGTCGTTGAGGGTGAAGCTGCTCTGGCCGGCCGGCGATGGCAGCCCTACCTTGAGGTCAACGACGCCATCGAGCACGCCGAGCAGCCCGCAGCCGGTCGCCCCGGGGATGGGCGCGGAGCCTGCGCCCTCGGTCCCGCCGGTGCTGGCAATCGACTCCATCACGCCGGCCGTGTCAGGAGTCCCATTAGCGTCGAAGAACTCGGCTCCGATCTTGGGCGCGGTCAGGTTCTCCGGGGTGAGCAGGATGGGGCTGGCGTTCGAGCCGATGTAGCAGTCCGAGCCGAGCAGCGGATTGACCAGCTGTATCTTGACCGGCACCGTGATGATCGGCACCCCCTCGCTCAGGCCCGCCGCCAGGCTGAACCCCGACGGGCTCCCAGCGGGCTGCACGACCGCGGTGACGGTGTTCAGGGCGCTGCTTGTGATCTGGGAGCAGACGGCGCTCACCACCGGGATGTCGCTCGGGCATATCAGCCCGAGCAGGCCGCCGGGGATCTGCACCGGTGCGGCGACGAGCGCGCCACCGGACGGCGAGACGACGGTGAAGCTATCGTCGCTCGTGTTCTCCAGCACGCCCGCCTGCAGGTTGACGTCGCCGCTGGCCACCGTGATGTTGCCGAGCGTGATGCTTCCAGAAGGCGAGTCAGAGGCCAGGCAGAACGCGAGCGTCGAGCTCCCGTCCGCGGCGAGCATGGACGAGTTCTCGACTGGGCAGCGATTGAACGGCGCCCAGTCCCCGTTCAGCGTGGTCGTCGCGGCCGACGCCCCACTGGCCGGAAGGAAGACGACCAGCGCCGCGAGGCCGCCGGCCACCGCGATGCCTAGCCGCCTAGGCAGGTATCTTTTCACGGTCCTCCAATCAGGACAAAGCAGGCCGAAGGGATTTCCTTGCGGCTTGTATTGGTAAATGCTTGCTGGCCTTGCCGGCTTCGGGCTATTTGACTACGTAACTGGGTATGAACAGCTCATCCTGGTCGTTGAGCGGCGGCGGACTGCCCACGACAAATCCGGGGCAGTCGCTGCTCACAGGAGCCAGCCCGGCCGCGAAATCGGTGATGGTCTTGGTCCGGTAGTCGTATATGACGTTCACCGAGCCCGCGCCATTTGTCGTCTGGGCGTTGCTGCTTAGCTCCATGGAGCAGGCTGACGCGCCCGGCCCCTTGCAGGTGAAGACGAGGTCGAAGGGATTAGCCGAGTCGCCGATCGTCCCCACCGCCTGCTCCGCGACCGGATCGTAGTAGGCCGCGTTGACTGGCCACGGAAGGCCGCTGCCCGTGGCCGAGCAGGTGGCGCCGTTCAGCTGGGCGGTGCAACCGCTGAGGCTGAATGAGCCGACGGCGCCGATGGCTCCGGTCGTCCCTGGCTTGGCGGTGACCGCGGTGGCGTGGCCGGCCGACGTGCAGCTGATGTTGCCGGTCGGGTGAGGGATGGACTCGCTGAAGTTCTGCAGCAGGACCTTTCCCTGGCTGCGGTCGGGAACTGGCGGCACCGGCTTGCAGCCGCTGCCCACCAGGCACAGGCCTCCCTGGGTGAGCTGGACGTCGTTGCCCGGTCCCGACACCGCGGAGCTCAGGAGCGGATCCAGGTTCTCGCCCGAGGGGGTCACGCAGCCGGTGAAGGCGGGGATGGTGACGGTTCCGGTCAGCGTGCCGCCCGCCAGGATGATGTACTGGCCCGCGGGCGGCGTCGACACGTTGCCAGAAGATGCCCCCACCACCTGGAGTCCCGCCGAGCCTGCCTGGCAGCGCGAGCCGACGTCCAGGGGCGTGCCGTCTACCTTGAGGTTGGAGAGGTGAACGGTTACCGAGGCCGTCACCGTGGTTTCCTGCCCAGCCGGGTACTGACCGTGCTGGATCGTCAGGAGGCAGACGCCGGCCGCGACGGTGTGATCCAGGTTCGCGCTCTGCGGCGCCGGGCAGTTGCTCTGCTCGGATGTCAGCGTAATGGTGGCCGTGACCGGCACGAAGCCGTACGCGAGGAAGGTAGCGGTGAACGGTGGGAGTTCAGGCAGATTATGGTAATTCAGCTGGGCGGTGCTGTAAACGATCGTGGTGCATTCCGGGCCGGTTGTCGGAACGCAGGCCGAGCCAATGGCAAGCTCAAAGGTCTGAAACAGGGTTATGTCGAGGTCCGCCATCGGCGGCGCCGGCTCGCCAAGCAGCGCCGAAGAGTCAAGCTTCTGGGCGTTCGCGTAGCCGACGGTATAGGAGATCTGCTGCTGCGGCGGAATAGGAACAATAATGTGCCCCGGCGGAAGGGTTGCCGCGGGCGCGGCGTCCCTGGTGAGCGCGACGAGAGCGCTGTCAGCCGGCCGGCTGGCCAGCGGGCCTGCCGGAGCACCGATGTCCCCGCCGACGCAGGCCGCGACGGCCAGGGTCACCACGATGATGACCGGCATCCTCATTCGGCGATTGCGCGGGGCGAGCCTGCTCAGCCGCACTTTCTCCTCCGGGCGTTGTGGTCGGCATGCGCTGCGGACGCCTGGCCCGGCCCGGCGGGAAGCCTCCGCCGGGCCGGGCCAGGGGCTAGACGACGGGCGTCCGGCCCCGCGGGAGCGTCACCCGGCGGGCGTGCCGGTGATGGTCTGGGTCGGGCTGACCGCGAAGGTTCCGGTGAACTCGGCCACGTCGTTGTCGTTGATGATGCCGTCGCACCCGTTGACACCGGATACCGTCAGCGTCGTCGTGTTCGGCACGAACAGGTCACCGGACGAGTTGGTGTAGGTCACGGGGAGGTCCGACGCGCTTTCCGTCACGCTGGACGTGCCGACGGAGCCGCTTACCGTGAACGAGCAAGGCGCGCCGAGGATGGTCCCGGACACGTTGGACACGACGTTGGTGATCGTCCCGCAGGTCACGCCGTTATCGGCACAGGTGGTTCCGGTGCCGTCCGTGGCCTGGAAGTGAACGCCGTTGAGGTCCCATGTGCCGGAGGAGGTCGCGCCCCAGCCGGGGTCGCCCAGCGAGTCGGTGCAGTTGCTGAAGATGGACGACGTGATCGTGCCGATCACCGCGGGACTTCCTGAGGCCGAGGAATTGATCGTCCCCGCGTCGGTCTCGGCCGTGCAGGTGATCGACTGGCCCGCGGTGGTGTCGGTGAGCGTGGCGGTCGTACTGGCCAGGCTGGAGGTGTAGGAGCCGCCAGGCGACGCGGTCCACGTGGTCGGGGCAGTGGCAAGCGCGGAAGTCGCGCTCAGCATCACGGCCGCCGCTACCGCTCCGGCCGTCGCCAGGATGGCACTTGCTAGTCGTTTGCGCATGGAATACTCTCCTCGCTGAGTGATGATCCGGGCGATCATCGACGGGTGCGGCCGGTCTTGCCGGGACTGGCCGCATCGTTGCGGACTGGCGGGCGACTCGATCGCCGGGCATTTCCCCGGGTCCTTCTCCGGGTGCTACCGGCGAGTAGGTGCTACCGGTGAGTAAACTAAGATGCCCTCCCGGGGGAGTCAAGGATTCCGCACGTGACCACACGAAAGCCGCCGAGGCTTAGCGAAGGTGATAAATCTCGCGCGGCTTTTTGCTCGATGCATATAAGGGTGGTCGCTTGCGTTCTGGACCGGCACTCAAATTAACTCAAGTCTCCTGTGTCACATCCTCGTTGACTGGCGTCACATGCGTCACAAGACACGCTGCTGGGGGATGTGGCTTACCTGGCCAGGCAGTGGCGTGATCCGTGGGAAATCCAGAGTTTGATATTTGCGATTTCATATTCAAGATGTATGCTCCCGGTCAGTCAGTGCAGGACGGCCTAGACCCTGATCCCGCAACCCGGGAGCGCAGTTCGATGACGAGCTCTGCTAATCGGCCTGTCCCCCAGGGCAGGATCATCGACGGGATTCCCCGTGCCCTGCCCGCCGCCATGCGCGCCGAGCTTCCGAGCCTGGCCGAGGAGATCATCTCGGAGATCCGGCGGGTCATCCCTGAGTACGCCCGCTCCATGGAGGGCCCGTACGGCGAGGCGTTCCGCACCGGCGTACGGCAGTCGCTTAAGACGTTCGTCGACCTCGTCGCTGACCCGTCCGCCCCCAGGGACGGCCGGGACGCGATGTGCCGGCTCCTGGGGGAATTCGAGGCCAAGGAGGGACGCACGCTCGACGACCTGCAAGCGGCCTACCGCATCGGCTGCCAGGTCGCCTGGCGACGGCTGGCCAAGGTGGTGCTGCGGGCGAAGCTGCCGTCGCAGGTCATGGCGGCGCTGGCGGACGCGGTGTTCAGCTACGCGGACGAGCTGGCCGTGGTCTCGGCCGAGGGGTACAGGAACGCCCAGCGGGACTCCGGCACGGCACGGCAGCAGTTCCGCGCCCGGCTGCTGCGGATGATCTTGTCTGAGTCCGGGCTGTCGCCCGATGTCCTGGGCAATCTGGCCGAGCGAGCCGGCTGGCCGTTGCCGGAGACCGTCACGCTGGTGGCGGTGCGCCCGGCGGCGAGCCCCACCGGAACCGGGAAGGGCGCGCACGCCGACCGGGCCGAGGGCGGCGTCTCGCACATCGACGACGACATCCTCTGGGACCTCGGTGGTTCCCGCCCCCACCTGCTGATCCCGGGACCCGTTCACGAGACCCGGCTGGCGGTCCTGGCCGCGGCGCTGCGCAGCTACCGGATCGTGATCGGGCTGACCGTGCCGCTCGACCTGGCCGCTGATTCCCTGCGCTGGGCCGAGCAGGCGCTGTCCCTGGCCGACAGCGGGGTCATCGAGTCCGCACAGGTAATCCAGTGTGAGGCGCACCTCATCGAACTGTGGCTGCTTTCCGACCAGAAGCTGGCCGACCAGATCACGCGCCGGCAGATGAGCGTGCTTGACCACATCCCGGCGAACGAGCGCAAGTGGCTGATCGACACCTTCGAGCCGTGGCTGGAACGGCGCCAGACCGTGGCCGAGATCGCCGACGTGCTCGGCGTTCACACGCAGACGGTCAGGTACCGGATCAAGCAGCTGAAGGAGATATTCGGCGACCGGATCGATGACGCTGACCAGCGGCTTACCCTCGAGCTGGCGCTGCGCGTCATGCGGCTGCAGAAACGGCTGGACGCGGACGGCGCCCTCAGCGCCTCGGCTGAGCCCACGGCCAGCTAGCCGCTTGATGGCGGGGCCTTCTCAGGCGACCTTGCGGTGGTAGGTGGCCTGGGCGAAGGCGTAGGCGACGATGAGGATGCCGAGGCACCAGGCGAGGGCGGTCCAGATGTCGCTGCTGACTGGCTGCTGCGCGAACAGGTCGCGGATCGTGTTCACGATGGACGTCACGGGCTGGTTGTCGGCGAAGGCGCGCACCGGCGCGGGCATGGTGCCGGTGGGGACAAAGGCCGAGCTGACGAACGGCAGGAAGATCACCGGGTAGGAGAACGCGCTCGCGCCGTCAGGGGACTTGGCGGACAGGCCAGGAATGACGGCCAGCCAGGTCAGCGCGAGGGTGAACAGGATCAAGATGCCCGCGACCGCGAGCCACGCCAGCGCGCCCGCGTCGGAGCGGAAGCCCATGGCCAGGGCGATAAGCACGACGACGGCGACCGAGACGAGGTTGGCCACCAGCGAGGTCAGCACGTGCGCCCACAGCACGGACGACCGCGCGATCGGCATGGACTGAAACCGCTCGAAGATGCCGCCCCGCATGTCGAGGTACAGCCGGAACGCGGTGTAGGAAATGCCCGAGGCAATCGTGATGAGCAGGATGCCGGGCAGCAAGTAGGTCACGTACGCGCCCGATCCGTGCTTGATCGCGCCGCCGAACACGTAGACGAACAGCAGCAGGAAGGCAATCGGCATGACCGTGGTGGTGATGATGGTGTCCGGGCTGCGCGCGATGTGGCGCAGGGACCGTCCGAGCAGGACGGTGGTGTCACCCAGGAAGTGCTTGTTCATCGTTGTTCCTTAGCTGGTGTGCGCGGCGGTGCTGTGGTCATCGGCGGTGCCCGCCGACTTGCCGTCGTCGCCGACGATGGCGAAGAAGACGTCCTCCAGGGTCGCCTGCTTCTCGACGTAGGTGACCTTGGCGGGCGGCAGCAGCTGCTTGAGCTCGGCCAGGGTGCCGTTCACGATGATCCGGCCCTGGTGGAGGATGGCGATGCGGTCGGCCAGCTGCTCGGCCTCGTCCAGGTACTGGGTCGTGAGCAGCACCGTCGTGCCGTGAGTGGTGAGCTCCCTGATGGCCTGCCACACGTCGATGCGCGCCTGGGGGTCAAGCCCGGTCGTCGGCTCGTCGAGGAAGATGACCGGCGGGTTCCCGATGAGGCTCATCGCGATGTCCAGGCGGCGGCGCATGCCACCGGAGTACGTCGACACCTTCCGCCCGGCCGCGTCGGTCAGTGAGAAGCGCTCAAGCAGGTCATCCGCGATCTTGCCCGGATACTTGAGGTGCCGCAGCCGGGCGACGAGCGTGAGGTTCTCCCGCCCGGTAAGGACCTCGTCCACGGCCGCGAACTGCCCGGTGAGGCTGATGGACTCCCGTACGCTGGCCGGCTGGGTGACGACGTCGAAGCCATCGACGCTCGCCGTCCCCGCGTCGGCCTTGAGCAGCGTGGACAGGATCCGCACGACCGTGGTCTTGCCCGCGCCGTTGGGGCCGAGCAAGGCGAAGATGCTGCCCCGCGCAACGTCGAAGTCCACGCCGTGCAGCACGCTCACCTTCTTGTACGACTTCTCGAGTCCCTGCACGTGGATCGCCTGGGCCTGCTGAACCGTCATCAGACTGCTCCCTCTTGTTCTCCGGCGGCGCGCTCGATGGCGCGGGCCAGCCGTTCCCGCTCGCGGCTGATCCACGAGCCCTGCGGGTAGTTGCGGAGGAACTCCTCGGCGAACTCCACCGGGTCCGGCCCGACGACTTCGCGTACCGGGGTCCCGCTCGCCGCGCTCTGCTCGAACAGGTCGATAAGGTCCTCCAGCATCGCCAGCACGCTCTCTCCGGTCCCCGGGCCGGGGAAGTAGTGCGTGTACCGCTCCACCGCGTCGATCGCCGTCCGGTAGCTCGCGGGAAGCCGCTCGGCGCGAGCCTTGTACTCCCGGTAGCGCCGCTTGTGCTGGATCCACTTCGCAGCCATGTCTAGTTACCTCCTTCGCGGAGCTGTTCAAGCCGTTCTACGAGGAAGCTCCAGGTCCTCCAGAACTCTTCGAGATACTCACGTCCCTGAGCGTTGACGGAGTACACCTTGCGCGGCGGCCCCTTCTCGGAGGGAACCTTCGCCACGTCGACGAGGCCGCGCTGCTCGATCCGCACGAGCAGCGCGTAGACGGTCCCTTCCGCGATGTCGGAGAAGCCCTGATCCCGCAGCCACGCCGTGATCTCGTAGCCGTAGGCGGGCCGACCGGACAAGACCGCGAGGACGATGCCCTCCAGCGTGCCCTTGAGCATCTCCGTCACCTGCTTGCTCATGGAGCACCTCCTCTCAGCTGCCTAGTCAGTGACGCTGACTACTGGTACATAGTAACGCTGAATAGCGGTATATAGCAACACTGAATAGTGGAGACCTGGCCGGGCCGTGACGGCGGACGCGTGAGGGTGCCGGCGCAGGCGGGTAGCGGGCGTGCGGCGCTGGGGCGCGGGCAGCGGACGCACCGGGTAGCGGGCGTGCGGGGCTGGGGCACCGGCCTGGGAACGGCCTATCCGGGCCGACGGAGACTGAGCGGTCCTGGGCGACAACACGCCCGCGGCGCCGCCGGGCGGCTGCCGCGATGGCCTGGAGCTCGGAGGCTCCAGGCCGTGGGGGTTACTCGCAGAACACCTGCACCTTGGCGTCGCCGTCCTCGATGTCGACGGTGACCTCGTGGAGCTGGTCGACCAGTTCCTCGAGTTGCTGCGGCTTGAGCTCGGCGAGGTCGATCGGCACCCCCGACTTGTCCAGCTCCGCGTTGACCCTGGTCAGCGCCTGCGGCGGGATAAGGCTGGTGAGCTGGACCCCGGCCCGCAGCAGTTGCAGCGGGACCCGGATGTTGACCCGGGTTGGCTCCGGTCCGCTTGAGCTGTCAAGTACCACCACGCGCAGGTACTTGGGCCTGGGCTTCTGGCGGGTGGCGGTGGCCGGCGGCAACTCGGGCTGATCTCTTTCGAGCGCTTCGATCAGCCGGTCGGCCTCGTCCGCGGTGATCTTGCCCTCGGCCAGCATCTGCAGGACCTGGCGGCGCTGCTCATTCATAGTTCTTCTCCTTTCACTCATCTGACGCTTACAAGCAGGGTCGTTTGGCCGTCCTCGATCTCGACCCGGGTGCCGGGTAGCGCCCAGAGCAGGTGCCCGGCGCCGCGCAGCTCGCTCGTCGGGCTTATCCCGAAGGTGACGCATGCGATGAGCCCGGCGAGAACGGCGAGGATCAGCAGCGGTGACAGCAGCACCGCGGCCGGCAGGACCGGCAGGTACAGCCGCAGCCACCGGCCGCCTGGGCCGCGATAGCGCAGGGTCACCAGCTGCGGGATCATCGGGACCGCTCCAGCTCGGCCAGCGCGTCCTCGGCGCTGATCTCCCCTCGCCGCAGGCGGTCAAGGACATCGGCGCTGCCGGGCGCCGGGTCAGTATCGACGAAGTCGAGGTGCCCGGCGATCCGGTTCAGCCGGGACTTGATCGTCGGGTAGCTCACCCCGAAGATCCGCTCCATCTCCTTGATAGATCCGTGCGACCGCACGAACGCGGCCACGAAGACCTGATCGTCCGCGCTGAGCTGGGCCAGCTCCGGCGGCTCGAACTGGCCCTCGACCACGATGCCACTGTCGGCCAGGCGAACCCGCTCGACCACGAACGGCTGCCCGCGGCTCAGGTCCGTCAGTTCCTGCCAGTCCACCCTCAGCTCCTTGCCCTCGGCGACGTCCTCACGGTTCATTTGTACCTTGATTTTCTTAAGCAGTCAACGTCAGAAGATTGATTTTCTTAATATCGACCTGAACCGGATGGATCGTCGGCCTCTCCCCCTGGTGACGGCCGCCGCGCCGGACGGACGTGGCCGGGCTCTCGGGGATGGAGGGGCTGCGGAGGTAAGCGGTAAACGGCATGGAGTCAGGTGAGCGGTTCCCGGGCCGCCGTCGAAAAGAATGGGACCGGCGGTGCGGCTAGGCGGGCTTCCTGGCGGGGCGGAACGTCTCCCGCAGCCTGTCGGCCAGCAGCCGCGGCTCGGCGGCGGCAGGGAAATGGCCGCCGCGATCGTGCTCTTGCCAGGCGGCGATGGTGAAGAAGCGCTCGGCGAGCTCACGGGGAGGCTTAGGGAACGGGACTATCTCGCCGCCGAAGACGTCAATGGCGGCCGGCACGGGCGCTGGGTCGTCCGCGGGCAGCGCAGCCGAAGGGGCGTGCCGATAGGCCCAGTACGGCAGCAGGGAGGAACCGGCGGTACTCGTGGCCCAGTAGAGCGTGAGCGTGGCCAGCAGCAGGTCGCGGCTGAACGCCGGCTCGCCGTCGGCGGTCGTGCTGCTCCACCGGATCAGCTTCTCGCCAATCCAGGCCGCCAGCGCGACTGGGGAGTCATCGAGGGCGGCGCCGATCGTCGCGGGCTTGGTCGCGTGCATCTGCGCGTACCCGCCCTCCTCCGCCGTCCAGTCCCCGGCCTCCTCGAAGTGCCGGCGCACCGCCTCGCCCCATGGTCGTGGCGGCGCTGGCAGGCCAGGGGTGGCGAGGTGTATCGCCGCGACCGCCTCGGGGTGCGCGCGGGCAAGCCGCGCGGTTACGCCGGCTCCCAGGTCACTGCCGTGCGCGACGAAACGGCGGTAGCCAAGGACTCCCGTCATGATCTCGTACCACAGCTCGGCGACCTGTTCGTGAGTCAGCCCGCCCGCCGGCGGCGGGCCGGAGAACCCGAACCCGGGAAGCGAGGGCGCCACCACGGTAAACGCGTCGGCCGCCCGCCCACCGTGCCGGGCCGGATCGGTCAGCAGCGGCAGCAGCTCCAGGTACTCAAGAAAGGAGCTCGGCCAGCCATGGGTCAGCAGCAGGGGCATCGGGCCCGGCCCGGTGCCTGGTGCGTGTACTAGGTGCACCGCAACCCCGCCGACCACGACGCGCAGGTGAGTAAGCCCGTCCAGGCGAACCTGGAGCCGCCCCGGATCGAACGCGCGCCAGTCGGCAATGAGGCGGCCTAGCCAGCTGGCGGGCACCCCGCGCTCCCACGTCTCGCCGCCTGAAGCCGGCGGCCGGGCGACTGCAAGCCGCCGGGCCAGGTCGTCAAGCGCGCCAGGATCGAGCTCTGGGCGGAACGACGGCGCTCCGAGACCGGCGGACGGCGCGGAGAAGGTCATGGTGGCGACACTAGCAAGGTCGCAGGCGGCGGAGCCTGCCGCTTGTGGCCCAAGACGGGCGGACGTACCATAACGGCCCGCTTAACCGGTAAAGCAACGGTTAGGCCGGGACCTGTCCGCAGCGTTCGCAGGAGCCACGCAATGTCCAGTCTGCTCACGCGCACACGCGCTATCACCATGGCTTTTGTGCTGACCCTGGCGGCCGCGGTCACCGGGGTCGTCTTGTCCGCGACTCCCGCGCCGGCCGATACCGGGGCCGCGTGCGGTGGAACTTTCACGATCGGATGGCAGACCCCGACCAACAGCCCGCCCGATTTCGGCGCTACGGTCACGGTCACCAACAACGCGCCATACACGATCCAGACCTGGACGGTGAGCTGGACGTTCAGCGCCGGGCAGACGATCGTCCCCGGCTCGCCCTACAGCGCGAACGTGACGCAGAGCGGGTCGGTCGTGACGGCGAGTCCCGCCGGGACCTACGACGCGGTGCTGACCTCGGGCCAGTCCACGACGTTCGGCTTCGACGGCGACTACAACGGGACGTCGAACCCCGTTCCCGTCGTGGCGTGCGCTGGGCCGTCGCAGGGCTCAGGCAGCGCCACGCTCAATGGCTCGCTCGATCCGCTCGGGGTCAACACCGCGTCGTGGGACAGCAACTTCCCCGACCCGGCCATCGCCAGCAGCCTGTCGTCGGCCGGCACCGGGCTCATCCGCTATCCCGGCGGGTCCTACGCCGATGGCTACCTGTGGCAGCCCAACACCTACCAGGGCACCGCCGACCCGGTCGACTTCGCCCAGTACTCCAGCCAGGTCGACGCGATCACCGGCGGCCAGAAGTTCGTCACGGTCAACTACGGGTCCGACACGCCGGCCGACGCCGCCGCCTGGGTCACCCAGTCCCAGACACAAGGGCAGGGCGTGTCGCTGTGGGAGATCGGCAACGAGGAGTACGGCTCGTGGGAGATCGACAACCACGCCAGCCCGCACACCGCCGCGTCGTATGCGAGCAACGCCCTCGGCTACATGCAGGCGATGAAGGCCGTGAGCCCGAACGCGCAGGTCTGCTACGACTACGCGATGGACGGGAACCTCGCCCCCGGCTCGGGCGTCACCAACTACCAGCAGTGGAACTCAACGATCCTGTCGGCCGACGCCGCCGACATCAACTGCGCCGACGTGCACTGGTACCCGATCAATGGGACCCCGACCGAGAGCGTCCAGTCGATCATGTCGCTAGTCGACAACATTCCAGCGGCGGCGGCGGAGGTCCACGCCACGCTCGCCCAGTACGACCCGAGCGCCTACTTCGTCGTCGGCGAGACCAACATGTCGCAGACCGCGAATGCCTGGAACGAGGAGCCAGTCGGCGCGCTGTTCTCCGCGGCCAACGCGCTGGAATGGCTGTCCTTCGGCGCCCAGTCGGTTGACTGGTGGGACGTGCACAACTACGGCAGCTCGACGGCCGACTTCGGCATGTTCTCGTCGGCCAGCAGCGGGGAGCCCGCCGTCGACACCCCCTATCCGCCGTACTACGGCTACGCGCTCGCCGCCAAGCTGGCGGTCAAGGGGGCCAGGGTCGGCACCCTGCTCGTGTCGACGCCGAACATCTACGCCTACTATTCACAACAGTCGGGCGGCGGCTACTCGGTGATGCTAATCAACGCCGACCCGTCCAACGGGTACACGCTCTCCACCTCCAGCCTCGGCATCACTAGCACCAGCGAGACCGAGTACAGCTACTCCGCGGCCAGCCCGTCCATCACGACCGCCAGCCTTACCGGGGCATCGGTGAGCGTGCCCGCGGAGTCGATCGTCGTGTTGTCCAACGGGACCGGGCAGCCATCGCCGACCCCCACTCCGAGCGTGACGCCGTCCGCGACCGCGACTGGCACCCCGTCCGCGACTCCCAGCGCCAGCGCAACCCCCAGCGCCACCACGAGTCCCACCCCGACGCCGACGGGCACGGCCAGCGGAGCCTGCACGGTCAGCTGGTCGGTGACCAACTCCTGGTCCGGCGGGTTCCAGCTCGGCTTCACCGTGACGAACCCGGGCACGGCGACGACGAGCGGCTGGTCGGTGGGCTACTCCTGGCCGGGGTCGCAGGCCATCTCGCAGATCTGGAACGCCACCGAGACCCAGTCGGGGGCGGCGGTCTCGATCGGTAACCTCAGCTACGACGGGGCGATACCGGCGGGCGGCTCGGCCACCTTCGGCCTGCTCGGCACGGGCGCCGCGCCCAGCACGCTACCGAACCTGGAATGCAGCCCCGGCTGACCCGCCCGGGCTGAGCGCACCGGGCGGAGCCCGCCATTGATAAATCTGGCCGACCGCCAGCGATAACGGCCCAGGAATCGGCGAAGCGGATTGCCTGAGTACCGCGTATCGCGAAAAAGGCGGTCGGCCAGGTGGTTTTCTACTGTGCGCATGCTAGATCACCGGCAATGCGCCCAGGGTGAGATGGGCAGTCAGCCGCCGAACCATTCGGGGGCGCCGAGGACGTGGAATAGCAGAACCAGGGAGGCCAGCACCAGAACGGCAAGGGCCGCCTGCCGCACGGCGTGTACGCGGGTCATGGGTCATATCCAAACAAGCGGTGACACTTGACGTCAACCCTTAAATCAGGGCACCGTAGTCCCGTCTGATTTACTCTCGTCCCAAGGAGAGCGCGTGGCCATCTTGCTGTTCGCGATACCAGTGGCGGCCGGCCTCTGCGTGGGCTGGGCCACTGGCGGCAGCCTGAGAAATCTCGTGGCGACGCGATTTCTGGCATTGTGGCTGATATGGGCCGTCGTCGCCGCGCAGCTGGCCGACGTGATCCCGGCCGCCCGCACCTGGGTCTTCGTGGCCACGTTCGCGGTGGCCGTCGGCTGGCTCGTGGTCAACGCGCTGCGCTGGCCCCCGGTCCTGCGCTACGGCGCGCTGGCGGTCGCGGCGGGCGGCCTGCTCAACGGGGTGGCGATCGCGGCGAACGGGCGGATGCCGTACTCGACGTGGGCCGCGGTCAAGGCCGGCGTCCCGGTCGGCCACCAGACCGCCAGGAACGTCGCGGCGACGCACGCGACCCGCCTGCTCCCCATCGGGGACGTGATCCCGGCCCCGTTCCTGCACGCCGTCTTCAGCTTCGGCGACATCCTCATCTGCCTCGGCATCGCGGTCCTGGTCGCCGCGGCCATGCGTGCTCGTCCGCTATCCAGCGCCGCGCCCGCGGCGGCCGGCCCCGGCCGGCTCCCGCACGGCCAGGGCCGGGCCGGCGTCCCGCGCGCGGTCACGGGGAAGCAGGGCTGGCGTCAGTAGCAGCAGCAACCCGGCCAGGGCGATCGCGACGCGGACGCCCATCAGCGTCCCGAGCAGGCCCCACAGCGCGGTCACCACCGCGACGGTCGCGTTGCTTGTGATCGCCCAGGCAGCCAGCGCCCGGGACACCCGGTCGTCCGCGAGCCGCTCAAGCCGGTAGGTCTGGTAGACGGGGGTGTACAACCCCATGAAGGTGATCAGCGCCGTCTGGACGGCGATGAAGAACGCCAGGCCGCCCAGGCCAGTGAAGGTGAACGCGAGGCCAAGCGGGAAGCAGGCCCGCGCGGTTCCCGTGACCAGCAGCATCCGCTGCCGTCCGAACCTGGCGGCCAGCGGCGACGCGAGCCGCGACGCGATGATCCCGCCGACGCACGGTACCCCGAAGGCCATCCCGTACATCCACGGCGTGAACTTCAGCTGCCCGAGCAGCAAGATGGCCAGCAGTGGCTCCGTCGCCAGGATCAGCGCGCCGGTCAGCACGCCGTTGGCCATCAGCCGCCGCAGCACCGGATCGGCCAGCAGGTAGCGCCAGCCGGCCAGCAGGTCATGCAGGCGGGACGGCGCCTGCGAGCCTGGCTCGAGCGGTGGCCGCCGGGGGGAATGCTCCTTGCCCCTGATCGCCAGGATGCCCGCGGCGGACAGCAGGTAGCTGACCGCGTCGGCCGTCACCGTCGCGACCGGGCCGAGCAGGGTGATCGCGACGCCACCGAGTGGCGGGGCGGCCGCGGTAACGGTCCAGGTCGACGAGCCGAACCTCGCGTTCGCGACCAGCAGCTGCTCGCGCGGGACAAGCGACTTGAGGTACGCGCCGCTAGCGGACGTGAAGGCGATCTTCGCGGCCGCGGTGATCACCGACACCACGAGCAGCTGCCAGAAGCCGAGCACGCCGAGCAGGTAGGCCACCGGTACGCTCGCCATGGCGGCGAACCTGACCAGGTCCATCGCGATCATCACCGATCGCTTGCGCCGGGCCTCGACCCACGGCCCAGCCGGCACCGCGAGGATCGCGCCCGCCGCCATGCCCGCCGCGGGCAGCGCCGCTACCTCGTCCGCGCCCGCGTGCAGCACCCGGACCGCGATCAGCGAGAACGCGCCGAGGGCGAACATCGTGCCGAACGAGCTGACCATGCTGGCCGACCACAGCCACCCGAACTGGCGCCCTAGCCGCTGCCGTTCCCCCATGCCTGCCCGCCTCTCGCCTTGGCTCCGGTCCACAACCACCGGTTGACAGCGATGATCGAATCACCTCGGGCTAGCAGGCCACAAACAACGTCCGGCGGGCCGCGCCACAACCTCTCGTTGTACCTGTAGGGTCCATCGGGTGGATCTCGACACCGTGCGCACGTTCGTGGCGGCGGCGGACCTGGGCCAGTTCCAGGGCGCGGCCGACGACCTGGAAGTCACCCAGCAGGCGGTGTCGAAGCGCATCGCCGCGCTGGAGCGAGAGCTTGGCGTCCGCCTGTTCACGCGCACCGCCCGCGGCGCACAGCTCACGATCGACGGCCAGGCGTTCCTGCCGCACGCGCGAGCCCTGCTGAGCGCGGCCGAACGGGCCGTAACCGCCGTGCGACCTGGCCAGCGTGCCCTGCGCGTCGAGGTGGCGAACCGCCGGTTCAGCCCGGCGCGGCTGCTGCGGGCCTTCCGCGAGGCACGTCCGGGCACGGAACTCGACGTCGTCACGCTCGCGGACGCCAGCGCGGCGATCGCCGCCATCGACGCGGGCACCATCGACGCCTCGATCCGGGCGGTGAGCGTGCCGCAGCGCCGTCTGCCCGCCGGCATCAGGCACGCCCACGTCTTCTCCGAGCCGCAGCAGCTGCTGGTCGGCCCGCGCCACCCGCTGGCGGGCGAGAAGCAGGTGAGCCCGGCGCAGCTGCGCGGGCATCGGCTCTGGATGCCGATCCTCCCGCCCGGCTCGGAGTGGGCCGATTACTTCGACGCCGTGACGGCCGACTTCGGGCTGCGGATCGAGCAGGCCCACCCGGACTTCGGGACCGAGCCACTGCACGACGTGATCGCCGATTCCGCCGACATCGCCTCGTTTGTCCCCGAGCAGGCGCAGATCCTCTGGCCCGATGGTCACGACCTGCGCCGTATCCTCATCCGCGACCCGGCGCTGATGTACCCGGCCTCGCTGATCTGGCGCGACGACAACCCCCACCCGACGCTCGCGGCCCTGCGCCGGCATCTGACCGCTGTCCGTCCCGTTCTGCCTGATGGGCAATGCTGGCTGCCCTCCTGGAGCTCCGTGCGGCCGGCCCGGGCAACCCGGTAGCACCGGCGTCCCAGACGATGCCGGCCCGGCCAGTGGCGCGCTATCGTCGTTTACGTGGGACCTCATGGCACTGGCGTTTCACAAGCGGTCGGGTTCTCCCTGCGCGCGCACCGCATGACGGCCGGGCTGACCCAGGGGCAGCTCGCCGTCCTCGCCGGGGTCAGCGTGGGGACGGTGCGAGACATCGAGCAGGGCCGGACTCCCGCGCCGCGGCCCGCAACCCTGGCCCGCCTGGCCACGGCCCTGAAGCTCACCGCGGACGAGCGGGAAGCCATGGCAGGCCTGGGCGAAGGCGACGATGAGGACGGCAGCGCCGTTCGGCCGCGGGCCGCGAGCCCGCGGCGGGCTTCGCAGCCGGCGGTGCGGATCGCCGTGCTCGGGCCGCTCAGCGCCTGGCGTGACGGAACGCGGCTGACACTGGGGACACCACGTGAGCGGGCGGTGCTCGGCCTGCTTGTGCTTGAGCACGAGGGCCTGAGCCGGGCCGCGATCATCGACGCGCTGTGGGGCGAGGATCCGCCGAAGGCCGCGGTCCCGATGGTCCAGGGTCATGTCAGCCGGATAAGGAAGCTGATCGGCCACCCGGGCGACCCTCAGCCTGGCGGCGAGGACCTTGCGACCGCCGTCCGCTGGGATGGGACGGGATACCGGCTGGCGGCCGAAGACATTCACACCGATCTTCAGGACTTCGCCGAGACTGCCCAACGGGCGCGGCAGGCCGCCGCGACCGGGGACCTGGCCACCGCCTGCCAGCTTTACGAGCGGGCGCTTGGACTGTGGCGAGGAGAGCCGCTGGCGGATGTCGCGGCCCTGCGCGACCATCCCGCGGTCACCCAGCTCGCACAGCAGCGCGCCGTCGCGGTGATCGAGTATGCCGACGCCGCGGTGGCGGCCGCCATTCCTGAGCGGGTGGTCGGCCACTTGCTGTCGCACGCCGGACGGGACCCGCTGGACGAGCGGGCTCATGCCCGGCTGATGGTCGCGCTGGCGGCAACCGGGCAGCAGGCAGCCGCCTTCCGCCTGTATGAGGAGCTGAGGCAGCGCCTGGACGCCGAGCTCGGGGTAGGCCCTGGCTCCGAACTTGCCCAGGCGTACCTGCGGATACTGCGCCAGGAGACCGCGGCGGACGAGGCTGGCCCGGTGCCGCCCGCTGCCAGCGCCCGCGGCGCCGCGGGCACGCGGGCGGCTTCCGTGCCCGGTGATCGCGGCGGCGGAGCCGTGCCTGACGCGGTGCTGCCCCGCCAGTTGCCGCCGGGAACCCCGCACTTCACCGGGCGCGAGGCTGAGTTCTCCGAGCTCAACGAGATGACCGCAAGCGTCGACGTCACGCCGGGCACGGCAACGATCATGGCGGTCAGCGGCGGGGCCGGAGTGGGCAAGACGGCGCTCGCCGTGCACTGGGCGCACCAGATCGCCGATGGCTTCCCCGACGGACAGCTCTACGTGAACCTGCGAGGGTACGGCCCGTCACAGGACCCGGTCGATCCCGCCATGGCGATCAGCGGCTTTCTTGACGCCCTCCAGGTCGCGCCGGAGCGGATTCCGGCTGGCCTGGACGCGCAGGCCGCCCTGTACCGCAGCCTGCTTGCGGGCAGGCGGATGCTGATCATGCTGGACAATGCCCGCAGCGCCGACCAGGTCCGGCCGCTGCTGCCGAGCAACCCCGCCTGCCTGGTCGTGGTGACCAGCCGGAACCAGCTGACGGGCCTGGCCGCGGCCGAGGGTGCCCGCACCCTCACCCTGGACACCCTCAATCACGAGGACGCGCGGCAGTTGCTGGCCGTCCGCCTCGGGGCGCAGCGGGTGGGGCGAGAGGCGGAGGCGGTCGATGAGCTGATCGAGCTGTGCGCCCGGTTGCCACTGGCGCTCAGCGTGGCCGCCGCCCGTGCCGTCCGCCATCCCGGCTTCCCGCTGGCCGCGATCACCGAGGACCTGCGGGACGAGGGGCACCGGCTCGACGCGCTGAACACGGAAGACTCAAGCACCGCGCTGCGGGCCGTGTTCTCCTGCTCCTACAGCCTGCTCACCCCGGCCGCGGCCCGGTTGTTCCGGCTCTTCAGCGTGCATCCAGGGCCGGACATAACCGTGCCCGCGGCGGCCAGCCTGGCCGGGATCCCGCTGCCTGAGGCGCGCGCGGCGCTGAGCGAGCTGGCCGGGTCCTGCCTCCTGGCCGAGCACCTCCCCGGCCGCTTCGCCTGCCACGACCTGCTGCGGGCCTTCGCCGCTGAGCGGGCTCGCGCCACCGACGGTGAGGCCGAGCGGCGGGCGGCGCTGCACCGGACCCTCGATCACTACCTGCTCGCCTGTTACTCGGCCGTGGGCGAGGTACATCCCGCCGCGCTGGCCACGATTACCCTGGCCCCTGCGCAGCCGGGTGTCACCGCCGAGCGGCTCGCTGGCTTCCAGCGCTCGCTGGCCTGGTGCCAGGCGGAGCACACGGTGCTGATGGCGGCGTTGCGGCGGGCGGCCGATCAGGGCTTCGCCGCGGCGGCCTGGCAGCTGGCCTGGCTCACCGATCACCTGTCCTACCAGCGAGCCGCCCGCTGGCATGATCTCGTCACGGCCTACGGGATCGCGCTTGAGGCGGCCCGCCGCCACGACGACCTGGCGGGCGTGGCCCACGCCCGCTGCAGTCTGGCCCGGGCGTACGCGGTCCTCGGAGCTCCTGACGATGCCCGGCATAACCAGCACGAGGCGCTGCGGTTGTTCCGGCAGTTGCGGGACACGGCCGGCCAGGCCTGGGCGCACCTGTACGCCGGCCTGGCAACGGCCAGGCAAGGGCGGTATGCCCAGGCGCTTGAGCACGCGCAGCGGGCCGCGGAGTTCTTCGCGCGTGCGGGCAGCCAGGCGGGACGAGCCGGCGCGTTCAACAACATCGGCTGGTACTGCATGCTCCTGGGGGACTACGAGCAGGGGCTCGCCTACTGTCAGCAGGCCCTGGCTACGTTCAGCGACCTGGGCGACCGGCGCGGCACGGCGATCGCCCTCGGGAGCCTGGGCCATGCTTACCTGAACCTCGGCCACTACGCCGACAGCGTCGTCTACACCCAGCAGGCGTGCGAGATCCTGGCCGAGATCGGGTCGAGGAACGACTGGGGAATGAACGTCGCGGCGCTGGGCGACGCGCACTACGCGCTGGGCGACGAGGCGGCCGCCCGGCAGGAGTGGCAGCAGGCACTGGACGTGTTCGGCTCGTCGGGCTCGCGGGACGCCGATGAGCTGCGGGCCAAGCTCAGCCGCCTCGGCCCGCCCGGGCCAGCCTCCTGATGGCCTGAGCGTCATCCCGTACTGCGGGAGGTGCGGGTTGCCCGGGCTGTACCACGGCGGGCCGGGCCGCCGCTGTGACCGGGCACGACGGCCAGGTCCCGGCCAGCTGCTACGGGATCGCGCGGTTCTCCTGCCGCTTGCGGGCAGTGCCCCGTGCCGGCTCATGCTGGTGAGGCAATCCAGGCACGCCTGACGTGAGCACTGAAGGAGGCCCTGATGTCGGAGCTTGGCGACGCGATCGGGCGCTTTCGCCGTCTCGCCGGGCTCACCCAGGCTGAGCTCGCGGACGCGGCCGGGCTGAGCGTCGGGTTCGTGCGCGACCTTGAGCAGGGCCGCACCCGCTCGCCCCGCTGGGGCTCGGTGGAAACGGTGGCGCGGACGCTGCGGCTGAGCCCGCATGAGCGCGCGCATCTCGACGCGGCCTGGGACGGCGGTGCTGGCGGGCAGCTGCCGGGCGGGTCGCGGCCCGGCTACGCGCGACCGGCCATGGCCGAGCCGGTCGCGATCCGGATCCTGGGCCCGGTGACGGCGGAACGGCGTGGCCACGTGATCGACCTGGGGCCAGCCCGGCGCCGGGCGGTCCTCGGCCTGATCGCGCTGCGCGGCGAGGCGGGCGCGCGGCCGGGTGAGCTGACCGACCTGATGTGGCCGGGCAGTGCGCCGGCAACGGCGGCGGCGCTGGTGCACAGGTCCGTCAGCCAGCTTCGCCGGCTACTCGCGTGCGAGCCCGGGCCGAACCACGCCCGGGCGGTGATCACCTGGACCGGAGCCTCCTACCGGCTGGAGGCGGGAATCGGCTGCCGGCTGGACAGCGCCGATTTCGCCGGCTTCACCCAGGGCGGGGACAGGCTGCTCGCTGCCGGAGTGGCCGACCGCGCCTGCTCGCTCTACGAGCGCGCGCTTGGACTGTGGCGCGACGGGGCCGTGGCCGACCTCGATTGCCTGCGCCAGCATCCCGTGGCCGTCACGCTGAACCGGCGAAGATCCGAGGTTGTCAGGCGGTACGCCCGGGCAGCGGCGCAGGCAGGGGAGCCTTCTCGTGCCCTGGAAGAGCTCTACGCGGCGTGCCTGGCCGAGCCGCTGAGCGAGGAACTGCACACCATGCTCATCACGGCTCTTGGCGGCTCGGGGCGGAAGGCCGAGGCGGCCCAGGCATTCGGGCGGCTAAGGGACCGTCTTGACGACGAGCTTGGAATCCGGCCTTCCGATCAGGCGTGGCACGCCTACGGGCTGGCGATAGGCGCGTGACCCGTGGGGCCAGCGCTTCACCGCCGGGCACCGGTGCGGGAGGGGTGCGACCAGGCTGGTCGCACCCCTCCCGCGCCTAGAGCGGGCGGACCCGCTCGGCCTGCGGGCCCTTGGTGCCGCGGATGGCGGTGTACTCCACCCGCTGGTTGTCCTGCAGGCTGCGGTACCCGTCGGTCTCGATGACGGACTGGTGGACGAAGACGTCAGGTGTGCCGTCGTCAGGGGCGATGAAGCCATAGCCCTTGTCCGCGTTGAACCACTTCACTGTTCCCTCAGCCATTGACCTCTCCTACTGTGACGATGATGGGATCCACGGGTGCATCCGGGGCTGCCACGCCCATCTGTGCTTCCGAGGCCAGGCCTTGGGATGGGCGGTGCCTGCGTCCAGAACGGCGCGGGCACCGCTACACGGACATGCGATCCGACTACAGCCTGTTCAATTAAACAGCAGGGACCGAGGGGACCGCGTCAGCGGCGCGGCTTTTCCACGTCAAGCGGGACGGGCACTACCCCGAAGGACGTGGCCTCGGGCGGGGTGATCGCGTTCATGAGCCAGTCAGTCAGCAGGCGCGCCCGGTTCCCTGGCATCTCGATCAGGTGGTAGCACCGGGTCACGGCGTTCGCTACCGGCCCCGACAAGGCGACGCCCAGCGGGTTGGCCGCGGCGGCCAGTCCCCCCAGGTCTACCAGGAAGCCCAGGTCGCGATGCTTGTACGGCTTGCGCGTGCCGGTGCCGAGGGACGCAGCGACGTTCCTGGCGACCAGCGCGCCCTGCCGCTGGGCGTGCTGGGCGGTCATGCCGCAGACCTGGCCGGGCCGGGTCAGGTCGGGCACTGCGGCGCAGTCGCCGCAGGCGTAGATCTCCGGCGCGCCTGGCACCGTCATGAACTCATCGACCACCAGCCTGCCCCGGTTGGTCTCCAGCTCCAGGTCCTCCACCAGCGGGTCGGGGCGGACACCGACGCACCAGATCAGCGATCGGGTGGGCACCTGCTCCCCGGTGGACAGCTCCACGCACTCGTGCAGCGCCCTGGTGACCGACTGGCCGGTGCGCACCTCCACGCCGCGCCGTCGCAGCACCCGCTCGGCGGTCCTCGACAGGTGCGATTCCAGCTCGGGCAGCAGCCGGGGCGCGGTGTCAAGCAGCAGCCAGCGGACCGGCTGGCCGGCCAGGCCGGGCAGGGTCCTGGCCAGCCGGGTGGTCAGCAGCTGGCCCTGGGCGGTGACCTCGGTGCCGGTGTAGCCCCCGCCGACCACGACGAAGGTGCATCGCTCCGCCCGCTCGGCCGGATCGGCCGCGGCGGCGGCCAGCTCGAGCTGGGAGGTGATGTGGTCGCGCAGGTAAAGCGCCTCCCAGATGCTGCGGAATCCGTGCGCGTAGTCGGCGACGCCGGGGATCGGCAGCAGCTTGTTCACGCTGCCCGCCGCCAGGATGAGACGGTCGTAGCGGAACTCCCCCGCCGTTCCCCCCGAGCCGCCCCAGCTGACCGTGCGCCGCCGCGCGTCGACGTGCCGCACCGTGCCGAGCACGAACCGCATCGTGCGCAGCTGCCTGGCCAGCCCAGCGCAGATGTGCCGCGGCTCCACCAGCCCACCAGCGACCTGCGGCATCAGCGGCAGGTACAGGAAGTAGTCGGTGGAGTTGATAACGACGATCTCGGTCGTCCGGCCGACCAGCCTGGACAGCTCCCTGGCGGCGTTCAGGCCGGCGAAGCCAGCCCCGACGATCACCACGCGCTGCTTGCGATCCCCCGCCATCTTTGCTCTCCCCGCCGGTTAAAGCCGATCGTCACAGTACATGAACAACTACCGAAGGTCACGATCGTAGCGGGGCCAGGCGGCGACCAGGCTGGCGCACCCGGCAGCGCGCGGCCCGCTGGATAATGGTCTTCCCTTCACCAGAACGGATGGTGGCCAGTGCCGCAAGCGGAAGACCCGGTGGTCATCGACGGAGCCACGCTCGACTGCGCCGCCGTGACCGCGGTGGCCCGCCGGGGCGCGCGGGTCATGATCGCGCCTGACGGGCTAGCCCGGGCGGCGGCGGCACACCAGGCGGCGGTCGCGGCGGTCGGCCGGGACGCGTTCTACGGGCGCACCACCGGGGTGGGTGCCAACGGCAAGGTCGCGGTCGAGCCGGGCCACGGCCACGGCCTGCGGCTGCTGCGCAGCCACGCGGGCGGGGCGGGCGACCTCGCCTGCACTGCCCTCGCCCGCGGCGCGCTCGCCATCCGGCTCAACCAGCTCGCGGCGGGTGGCTCAGGCGCCGACCCGGCCTGGCTTGAGGCCACCGCGACCGCGCTGAACTCCGGCCTGACGCCACAGTTCCGGGTCCTCGGCGCCATCGGCACCGGGGACCTGACCGGGCTGGCGGCCACGGCGCTCGCGCTCATCGGCGAGCGTCCCTGGCGCGCCGCGGACGGCCAGCTGACGCGAGCGCTGCTGCCGCGCGCGGTGGCCGACGCGGACGCGCTCGCCTTCCTCTCGTCCAACGCCGTGACGCTGGCCCAGGCGACCCTCGCGCACCAGGACCTGGCCGCGCTGCTCGACGCGGAGCTGGCAATCGCCGCGCTGAGCAGCCTCGCCCTGTCTGGCTCGGCACAGCCTTACGCGGAGCCGGTGCAGGCGGCACGGCCGCATCCCGGCCAGCAGGCCACCGCGCGACGGCTGCGCGAGCTGCTCGGCCCGGATGCGTCGCGCCCAGCAGCCCGCGTGCAGGATCCGTATGGGCTGCGGGCGCTGCCACAGGTGCACGGCCCGGCCGCGGACGCGCTCGGCCAGCTTGAGCGGGTGCTGACCGTCGAGGTAAACGCGGCGGCCGAGAACCCGCTGGTCGATGCGGCAGGCGGCCAGGTGCTGCACAACGGCAACTTCCACGGCGCGTACCTGGGCCTGGCGCTGGACTGTGCCCGGCTCGCGCTGTGCGCTGACGCCGCGCTGTCGCCGGCCAGGCTCGCCGCCCTGACCGAGCCGGAGCGGACCGGGCTGCGCCCGTTCCTGGCCGGCGACGCCGAGGGCAGCTCGGGCATCTTGATCCTGGAGTACACCGCGAGCGCCGCGCTGGCCGAGCTGCGAGGGCTGGCCGCCCCGGTCTCGCTCGGCGCCGCCGTGCTGTCACGCGGCGCCGAGGAGCATGCCTCCTTCTCCCCGCAGGCGGCCCGCGCGGCGACCGCGATGGTGCCGCGGTTGCGGACCCTGCTCGCCTGTGAGCTCGTGGCCGCGGTGCGCGCACTGCGCCAGCGCGGGCTCAAGCCGTCGGGGACGAGGCTGCGGGCGGTGTATGACCGGTGCGCGGGTGACCTGCCGGCCGGGGAGGAGGATCGCCCGCTCGACGCCGACATCGCCGCCGCCGAGCGGCTCGTCGATGAGGCGGGCCGGGGATAGTGCCGGGCGGCGACGCCGCCATCGTCCCTATCTGCGGCTTATGCCGACGGGCTGGCCCCCGACGCCGTTTGTGGCACCGGAGTAGTTCATCCACATGCGGGCAAGCTGGATGATGGCGTCGAATCGGGGGCGACCTGCGGGCTGAAGGGGGAGCATATGACCGAGGTACTTCCCGTGAAGAGCGAGACGATCACTACCGGGCAGATCACTGATCTCCGGCGGGTCGGGATCAATCCCGACTTCTGGTACCCGGTCGCGGTATCCGCCAGTGTCAGGAAGGAGAAGGCGTTCGCCGCCAGCTTCGCCGGCCAGCGGATCGTGCTTTATCGCGGCGCCAGCGGTGCGATCTACGCGCTTGAGGACCAGTGCGCCCACCGCCAGGTGCCGCTGAGCATGGGCGTGGTCGAAGGCGAGGCGCTGCGGTGCTGCTACCACGCCTGGGCCTACCGCGGCAGCGGCCGCCTCAGCCAGATCCCCTACCTGCCCAAGGGGGCGGCCCGGCCACCGCGCGGTGTGCGGGCCTATCCAGTCCGCGAGGCCTACGGCCTGATATTTGTCTTCCCCGGCGACCCCGGCCTGGCCTCCGCCACCCAGCTCCCGTGGCTGCCCGAGTTCGCCTCTACCCGGCACAAGACCATGACGTTCTCCCGCACCGTCGCCTGCCATTACTCGTTCTTGCACGAGAACCTGCTGGACATGAACCACCAGTTCCTGCACCGGGGCATCGTCGGCCGCGTCCAGCCGCAGTTGCTTGGCTACGAGGCCGGGCCGGACTACGTGCAGGCCCGGTACCACTTCATCCACGGCGGCGGCAGTAACTCCTTCGGCCCCTCCTTGCTCGCCAGCAGCGCCGGCCGGGAGTCGTCGGACGTCCTCACGATCCGCACCGGCTACCCGTATCAGACCCTGCAGCTTGACGCGACCGAGGACGGCATGGCGCCGTTCTCCCTGTGGGCCGCCTATGTGCCCGAGGACGCCACGCAGCGCACCAGTCATGCCTTCGGCCTGCTCATGATCGCCAAGCCATCGCTCCCTGGCGCGCTGCAGCTGGCCTGGCCGCTTATCCGCCGCTTCACCGAGCGGGTATTCGCCGAGGACCGGATGGCGGTCGAGGCCGAGCAGCGGGCCTGGGACGCCTACGGCCGGGACCGCAACCACGAGGTGTTCCCCCTGATCCTGGACCTGCGCGACATGCTGCGGTCCAACGGGGTCCCCGTCGGCCCCGATCCGGTGCCCGGCGCACAGCCGGACGCCCCGTTCTGCCCGGGATGAACTAAGGGTCCTACGGCACGCCTGCCTGACCCGCGGGACGCAATTGCGTAGTATTCGGCTGGTAACCCCGGTGCCTCACCCCGGCATGGGCCGTTGCCGTTCGACATGAGCGTGGGGCACCGCGGGTGGGGACCCTGTCAGCGGGGGTCGGTGGCGCTCACAAGCCCATCGGGGTCGGGCGAGTCTAGGCCGGGCCCGGCCTCGTCGGGAAACGCCTCCTCCGCCCGCCGCTCAAGGCGCCGCATGGACCGGCGGACCACGACAATGGAGGCGACCGTGGCCAGGGAGGCGAGCCCGTAGCCCGGGTAGGTGATGGTGGTCCCGACGCTGGAGGCCGCGCTGCCGAGGGCGTAGGCGCCAAAGGCGTAGAAGCCTGCCCACAGCACGCCCCCGGCCGCGTTCGCGATCAGGAAGCCGGCCCAGCGCATCTTGCTCACCCCGGCGAGGAACGCGGCGAAGGTCCGCAGCACGGCGATGAACCGCCCGGCGAATACGACCTTCACCCCGTGCCGGGCGAACAGGTACCTTCCAACCTTCAGCTTCGCGCGGTCCAGGCCGACGAGGCGGCCGTAGCGCTGTGCCAGCCAGTAGCCTCCGGTCCGGCCAATCCAGTAGCCGGCGTTGTCCCCGACGACGGCCCCGGCAGCCGCGGTGGCCGCCAGCGTCGCGACGTTCAGGTGATGCGTCGTGCCCGCGTACAGGGACGCCGTGATGAGCGCGGTCTCGCCCGGCAGCGGGATCCCCGTGCTCTCCAGGGCGATCAGCGCGAACACCGCGTAATAGCCGTACGACTCGACTATCTGAGTGATCCAGCCCCACGACATGAGGCCCAGGATAGGAACGGGCACGCGGGCAGGGCATCGGCCTGGCGGCCCATATTGGGGCCCGCTCCCATCCCCCGCAGGTCCAACTAGGCGTCGTCCTCAATGCCTACCTTGCGCGCGCTGGAGGTCAGGCCCTACCCGGTGACCGTCACCCCGTCGGGTACGTTGCCGACCTCCACCGCCGTCCCCGGGGCGGAAGTCGCGACGGTGACCGGCACGACGTTGTTGACGTTGGTGTCCACCACCCAGGCCGTCGTCCCGTCCGGGCTGAAGCCGACGGCATAGGCGCCTGAGCCCGTTGGGATGAAGGCCCCGGCCGAGTCGGTGGCGAGCGTGATCGGCGTGACGCCGCCTGCCCCGAAGTCGGCCACGTACGCCACCGTGCCGTCGGGCGAGACCTGGACGTACTGCGGGTCCGAGCCGGTGGCCACCGTGGAGCTGACGCTGTCGGTCGCGGCGTCGATGACCGACACCGAGTTGGAGCCGCCGTTGGTGACGAGTACCTTGCCGCTATCCGGGGTGACCGCCACGCCGAACGGGGCCGCGCCGACCGTGATCGTGTGGGTCACGGTGCCGGTGGCCAGGCTCACGTCACTGACCGTGCCACTGCCCTGGTTGGCCACCCAGAGCTGGGACCCGTCCGGGCTCACCGTCAGTCGCTCCGGCTGGCTGCCGACGGCGACCGGCGAGCCTGCCGTCAGGGTCGCGACGTCAATCGGCTGCACGGTGCCGTCGCCGAAGTTACTCACCCACACCGTCTTGCCGTCGGGCGTGGCCGCGACGTCGGCCGCGACGCTGCCGACCGGGATCGTCTTGACCACCGCGTTCGTCGCGGTGTCGATCACCGTGACGTCGTTGCTGTTGTTGTTGGCCACGAACAGGTCGCCGCCGGCGACGATCATGCCGTCAGGCCCGCTGCCCACCGGTATGGGCGGCCCGGCCGTGTCGGTGGCGGTGTCCACCGGCGTGATGGTGTTGTCGCTGTAGTTGGAGACGTACGCGGTCGGGATGCTCTGTCCCGGCTTCGTCACCGTCACCAGCAGCGACACCGCGGGAATGATCGCGCCGTCAGAGGCACGGGCGGCGAAGCTGACCTGGTAGTACCCGGTGGCGAGGCCGGAGGAGGCCGAGATCGTCACGCTCGTCTGGGCCGTGCCGCCCGCCGGGGCGGTGACCGTGGCGCTGGCCGGCGTCACGGCTAGCCCGGCCTGCGCGGTCGCCGACCAGGTGACCGTGGCCGGGGCTGGCGTGCCCAGGGCCTGGTCCGCGGTGTTGTCCACCGTGGCGCTGAGCGTGGTGGAAGATCCTGGGGACAGCTGCACCTCCCCCGGGCTCAGGCTGAGCGCCGCGCTGGTGCTCGGCGGGAAGTGGACGAGGCCCGCGCCGAACGACGGCGGGGCGTCGGCCGCCGCGGTCCCCCAGCTCTTGTCCGGAGCCGACGACAGGGTGAAGTCAAGCTCGTGGGCCTGGCCCAGGTCGATCCACGTGTGCTGGGTCGCCTGCCCGTTCACCGTCAGCCCCTTGACGTACTCGTCGCCCGCGCCCTGCGCGTTGACCGTGAGGGTGCCGTACGCGCCGTGGATGACCGCCCGCGGGAACTGCGGGGTGCCGACGACCAGCATCGGGACACCTGGCGTCTGCGGGTACAGGCCGAGAGCGGACCACACGTACCACGAGCTGAGCGCGCCCAGGTCGTCGTTGCCTGGCTCGCCGCCTGGGGTAAGGGAGTACAGCTGGGTCATGATGTCGTGCACGACCGACTGAGCCTGCCAGGGCTCGCCCGCACTGTCGTAAATCCAGGGCGAGTCGAGCGACGGCTCGTTCCCGGCCCAGTCCTGCGGTTCGTTCGGCCCGGAATTAAGCTGGGTGAAGAAGCTGTCAAGCCGAGCGACCGCGGCCTTGTCCCCGCCCATCCCCTGGATCAGTCCCTGCAGGTTCTGCGGGACCATCCAGGTGTACTGGGCCGCGTTGCCCTCCTGGAATCCGTCCTGCCCGAATCCCGCGCTCGTCGTCTGCACCGGGGCTCCGGACGGGAACGCCCCGTCGGCGTCGCGCGGCTCGATGTAGCCGCCATCGGCCGTGTCGAAGAGGTTCGCCCAGTTCTGCGACCGCTGGGTGAACGTCGAGGCGACCGGCGAGTGCAGGTCACGAGCCAGCCGCGAGATCGCGAAGTCGTCCAGGGCGTACTCCAGGGTCTCCGATGCCCCGTTCGGCACCGGGCTGATCGAGTCGGAGCCGATGTTCGGCACGTAGCCCTGGGCGATGTACGTGGCGCCGTTCGGGCGCTCGACGTACCAGCCCTGCCCGACTGGCGCCTTGGCCTCAGCTCCCCTGACCATGTCGGCCAGCGCGGCGGACGCGTCGAAGCCGCGGGCGCCGAAGGCGTAGGTGTCGGCGAGGATCGGGTCGGCGGCGTCGCCGTTCATCACGCCGGTGTACCCGTTGGCGACGGGCCACTTCGGCAGCGCGCCGCCCTGGGCGGCGTCGTTGACCAGCGAGGTCGCCATGTCCGCTGCGACCTTAGGATCGATCGTGGCCAGCAGGGGCACCTCGGAGCGGTAGATGTCCCAGCCGGAGTAGTTGGCGTACTGCGCGTGCCCCGGCTGGACCCGGTGAACCTTGTCGTCGAAGCCGATGTACTGGCCGCTGGCGTCGCTGAACAGGCTCGGCTCCAGGGATGCGTGGTACAGCGCCGTGTAGAAGGTCGCCTGTGCGGTGCGGCTGCCGCCACCGATGGCGATCGTGGCGAGCTGCCGGTTCCAGGCGGCGGCGGCCCGGGCGGCGACCGCGGCGGCGTTGAAGGTGCGGGCCTCGGCGGCCAGGTTGCCGAGTGCGCCCGCGGTGCTCACGTAGGAGATCGCGACCTGCATTCCGACGCTGGGGTCGTGCGCGGTGTTGAAGGTCAGCCAGCCGCCGGCCACGACGCCCGAGCCCTGCTTGTCGCTCGCGGCGTAGTCCTTGGACAGCGGATCCTGCTTGCCCCGGACGGTCACGGCCTTCGCATCGGGCGAGCGGGTCACGGTGGCGGCGCTGGTACCGCCCCACGTGCCTGACGCGGTGAACGGGCGGTCGAACCGCGCGGCGAAGTACACGGTGTAGCTGTCCGGCTGGCCGCAGAAGTGACCGCTGGTGACCTCGCCGGTGATCTCCTGGTCGCCGACCGCGGCGAACGACGCGGACGAGCTGCCGTTGGCGCTGTCGGCCACCTTGACCAGCAACTGTGCCTGGCTCGTCGACGGGTAGGTGAACCGGGCCACGCCGGTGCGGTCGGTCACGGCCAGCTGCGTGCGCACGCCGCCCGCGGTGACCGCGTACGAGCCCGGGTGCGCGCTCTCAGAAGAGTGGCTGAACGACGCGGAGGCCGAGTCGGGGTCGGCGGGGAGCGCGCCGGTCACCGGCAGGATCGGGAAGTCACCCGCGATCGCGCACCCCGGGCCGGACACGTGGGTCAGGCTGAAGCCGGTGAGGGACGAGTCGGCGTCGTTGTATCCGCCGCCGTCCGGGCGCGAGGAGGTGTCGGGACTCCACTGGATCATGCCGAACGGCATGTCCGCGCCGGGGAACGTGTCGACCTGGCCGACGGTCGCGCCGCCGCTGCCCGTTCCGACCATCGGGTCGACGAGCGCGGCCGGATCGGTCACCGCGGCCGGCGTACCGTCAGGCACCGTGCCGCCCTTCGCGGCGGCGGACGTGGCCACGACGCCCCTCGCGGCGGCGGCGTCGGCCTGGGCGTACGCCGCCGGGATGAGCATGGCGGTGGCCATGGCGAGTGCGGCGGCAGTGACCGCGGCTGCCCTGAGCAAGCCGGGCCTTGCGTGCCGTCGGGTGGAGGGCCTGCGGTCGCGCGATGACAACGTCGTCATACTGGGCATAAAGTCACAACACTGCCCAGCTTGTCAACAAGCGGGGCAAGGATTGGCGGCCGGCGACGGCGGCCCGGTCCGCCGTCCTGCTAGCTGAGGCCGGTCCGCCAGTGGCTGGCCGGCCGCAGCGACGGGACCTGCCCGCCGGTCAGGTCAGCTCGACCAGTGGGACGCGCGGCTGCCGGGAAGTCCCTGGCGATTCATTTCAGGAAAACCGCAAAGAAACTTTGCCGGACGAATGCAACGCCGGATTTGCCCTGTCAATACCTGCGCCCGAAATAATGCGACACTTAAGGCAACCGGAATGGCCAGAAAGCAGCATGGCCACGTTCTAGCGCCGTGCGCGCAGTAGAGGATTTGCTTCCCATCGCCCTCGGCACGCCCCGCAGAAGCTCTTGACGTCACTCCCACGACAGCGCTGCGTCATTCCTGCCATCCCCACGACAGGCGCGTGACAGCCGTGCGGCACCGCTGCGGTGGGTTAACGTACGCAATGCGTCATCGGGTGCGCCCAGGCAGCAGCGCTGTGACAGCGCGGGCAGGATCGCGCGACAGCGGTGACGCACCACTGCGGTGATGCACCCACTGCGGTGACGCACCCACTGCGGTGATGCACCCGCTGCGGTGATGCACCCGCTGCGGTGGGCAGTCGTGAAGGTGCCACTGGGTGGGGCCAGCCCCCTGAGGGCGGGCGGCACTGGCCGGCGGTGTTGAGCGGAGACTCTGAGGCTGGGAAGGAAGACCCGGCGCATGACAGCCCGTAATATGGGTATTCAAGGACAACTGAGCATCCCGTGGGATTGCGCCTTGTAAGTTTCAGGAATGCGTCTGGAGTGTCGGTAGATACACGAATTCATGCGGCTTACTGATGTTTTAGAAGTTGCTAGCCCTTCCAGGCACTATTCCCCGCCGACGACCGTGCGAAAATTTCTGAACAGGCCGGCAATTTATCCATCATTGCCGCAGATCTGGACGGGCTCTATCATCCTCCAAACCGCCGAAGGCGATAGGAGGAGACATGAACGCGGAGGAACTCAGGGCCGCAGTTATGAGCCGAAGATCCGCACTGAAGGCAGGAGCGGCCACCGCCTTCCTGCTCTCGCAGGCCGCGCTCTTCGAGCAGGTGGAGAAGACCATCATCCGGCCGGTCTCGGCCGACGCGGCGACCACGTTCTCTGACATCCAGTTCGACATGGGGGCCTTCATCAACCCCGCGGTGGTCCTCAATGACGGCGCGGGCAACGTCACCGCGCAGTTCCCGCCGACCTACGCGATGTTCCTAACGGCAAAGCTCAACCGGACCCCGACCCGCACCGATCAGACGACGCTGGCCAACGCGCTGAACACGATCGAGGCGAGCTACCCGGCCAGCCCTTCCGGCCTGCTGATCTTCTCGGTGGCCTACGGCGTGCCTTACTTCAACCGGCTGCCGGGATCGGTGGTGTCGGCCAACATGCCCGCGGCGAACACCGGCGGTCCCGTCCTGGTCGAGGCGACCCCGTCTCCCACGGACGTCGTGGGGGGCCTGGTCGGCGGACCGAGCGCGCTGATACCAGGCGTCACGAAGGAACGCTTCAACGTCAATGTGGTCATCGAGAACAACGACGTACTGTTCCACCTCCAGAGCGATTCGATGGTCAACCTCTCGGCGATCCCGCTGTGGTTCAACGGCAGCAACAACCTCAATGGCAAGGGCGTCCCATCGCCCAGCTTCAACGGGCTGTTCACGTTCCAGACGCCGCGCATCAAGTTCATGCAGATCGGAATGCCGCGGACGATGGCGGAGCAGTACGGCTTCGAATTCGCGCCGCGGATCAACCCCGACTCGTCGATGGCGATGGGCTTCATCGACCAGCAGACCAATGCGGGCGGGCCGCCCGCGATCGTCACGTTCGCCGGCAACTCATCGGCTCACCTGACAAGCGCGGTGCCTGGGAGCTACTTCGACAACGGCTCCATCGCCCACCTGTCCCATGACATCCAGGACCTCTACCAGTTCTACAACACGCCCGGGCAGGACTCGGACTTCCCGTCGGGCGAGCCGTTCACCGAGCGCTGCCAGTACATGTTCCGGTCCAACCAGCTCGGCACCAGCTCCGGGATTCCGGCCGCAGGCAACACCGACCAGTTCACCAACGGTGGCGGCCCTGCCTACATCAACAACGTCTTCCAGGGCACGAACTCGGCCGCGGCCGCGGCCCAGGACAGCGCGGGCCAGTTCTCCGCCAGCAACCAGACGATCAACGCGACGTTCACCGACGAGCCCAGGATCGGCCACATTGACGCCCTGCAGCAGGTCTCCCGGGCGTCGGACGGAACCCCGCTGCACATCCGGGCGGACGGTCCCGGCCTCGACACGATGGACACCCCGCGGTTCGAGACCTTCCCCGGGTCGAACAGCTTCGTCTCGGCGGGCAGCTACCAGTTCAAGCTCCAGTTCCTGGTCTACGTGCCAACCGCCACGTTCTTCGCCCAGATGCGCAGCGCCCAGGCAGCGCAGAACCTGCAGAAGCAGTTCAACGTCGACCCGGGCGACAACGGGCTCGAGCGGTTCATCACCGCTACCAGGCGGCAGAACTACCTCGTCCCACCGCGGCGGCACCGGGCCTTCCCGCTGGTGGAGCTCGCCTGATTCCCCCAGCCCTCCGCACCTGGCCTCGCCCGATCGGGCGAGGCCAGCGGGAGGAAGAGGGAGATTCCAACGAGCCACTCGCCAGCCACCGAGATGCTTCCGGCGGCCTGCCGCCTGCTGACCACGATGAAGTACCGGATCGACGATGTCATGGACGCGCTGTGGCGCCGCCAGGAGATCAGCTCGGCTGCCGTCCGCGATCCGCTGTTCCGGCTGCTTGGCGTCAGTGGCGCCGCGCTCGTGCCCGATGGGATTGACTGGCTAGAGGCAGTCGGCCGGGATCCCGCGATCGACGACCAGCCCTGGCTAGCGCAGCGGGCCGGCACGGGCGATGCCGACCAGTCCCTGCTGTATGCCATAGCACCGCACTCGTTCGCGCGGCTGATGCTGCCATCCGATCACGGCGGCAGGCCATTGCGGCAACTGGCGGCCGGGGACATGACCCTGGCGGAAATCGATCCTTCCCTGGTGATCGGCGGGACCTATCAGCGTGGCTGGCGGGCGATCCCGAGCGCAGGCGAGCTCGATGAGATCAACGCGCGGGCCGCGGCGGCACCACCGGGCCTCGACACGGCGTACGTGCGGGTCGGCCGGCTGCCGCTGTACGTGGCGGTCGAGGGGAAGAACCGCGTGCGCGCGTTCCAGGCGGCGGGAAAGGCGATCACCGGGTTCACCGGCACGGCCCCGTTCCCCGACCCAGCGGCGCTGGAGTTGCATGAGATCGCGGATTCGTCCGGCGCCGCCTCGGACGTCGTGCTCGTGGATGAGTCCGGCGCGGTGCGGGTGCTCGTGCTGCCCGGGGTTACCGTGCCGGTGCTTGAAGCCTACGGAGCGCGCTGGGGACGAGCGCTGCCGCCTGACGTAGCCGATCACAGTGGCCGGCCGCTCGCTGCTGCCCGCCGGGCTCTACTGGAAGACCTGGTCAGGCACTTCATGCATCCGTGAGATCGACCAGCAGGGATGCCGGCCTGGTCAGGAGTCCCGGATCGGGCCGAAGGCGGGAACGCCAAGCCGTTCCAGGCCGTGCACCAGGCTCCAGCCCGCGCCCTGAGCCCTTGTCCGGTGCCGCGCGGTCCCGGCGAGTGGCTGGGACCGCGCGGCGCGCGCTTGACCGCGGGATGTTCCGTTATGGCGCTCCGGGTATCAGGGGTTACTGAACCACGGACCAGACGAACGTGGCCGTGCCGGAGACTCCTTCCGCGTCGGTGGCGGTCACGGTGACGGTGTAGGTTCCGAGCGTGCTGCCGGAGCCGGAGATCGTCCCGTTCGAGGCGATGCTGATGCCCGGCGGCAGCCCGCTGGCGGTGAACGTGAGGGCCTGGGACGGGTTGGAGTCCTCCGCCTGGAGGGCGAATGACACCGCGGCGCCCTTGGGGCTGCTGTAGCCGTAGGGGTTGACCACGCCAACGGTCTCCGCGCCGGGCACGCCCGAGTTCGCGGTGACGTTGGCGCTGACCGCCGTGTTGGCCAGCGAGACGCCCGCGCCCGAGGTTCCCGCGGCGACCTGGCCGGTCAGCTCGTGGGCCAGGCTGGTCGAGCCGGCCAGCGGCAGGTTGCTCGACGCGTCGCCAACCTTGATCGAGTAGGTGCCGGCCTGGGCCTGCCAGGCATTGCCCGCGGGCGAGAACGCGGCCAGGTCGTGGATGTTCAGCGGGAACGACACCGTCGTGCCCTGCCCCGGTGTGAGGGTCACCCGCTGGAATCCCTTGAGCTGCTCGGGCGGGTCCTGGCTGGCGGCCGGGTCGCCGACGTACATCTGGGCCACGTCCGCGCCCGCCACCGACCCGGTGTTGGTAATCGTCGCGGTCACGGTCGCCTGGCCGTTGGCGTTGAACGCGCCGACGTTCAGGTTGGAGAACGAGAACTTCGTGTACGACAGCCCGTATCCGAACGGGAACATCGGAGTGATGTTCTGTGACTGGTACCAGCGGTAGCCGATGTCCACGCCCTCGCTGTAGTCCACGCCAGCAGACGTGCCGGGCCACTGCGCGGTTGTCTGCGCTGGGACCTGGCTCAGGCTGGCCGGGAACGTGACCGGCAGCTTGCCTGACGGGTCGGCCGTGCCGAAGATCAGCGCGGCCGTCGCCGCGCCGGTCTCACCGCCGCCGTACCAGTTCTCGAACACCCCGGCCACCGAGTTGAGCCACGGCATGACCACGGGCCCGCCGCTGTTGATCACCACGATCGTGTTCGGGTTGACCGCGGCCACGTCCGCGATCATCGTCTCGTCCGCGCTGGACAGGTCGAGGGAGGTCAGGTCGCTCTCCTCCCCCTCGGGCAGGCTGACGTAGATGATCGCGTCGGTGGCGGCTTGCGCGGCCGCCACCGCTTGCGGGATGTCGGTGGTGCCGTTGTCGTCGCCCGCGGTGTAGGTGACCTTGACGTTCGGCCCGACCGCGTCCTGGATGCCAGTCACCGGCCAGACGGTGTTCGCGCTGGTGACCGTGCCGCTGCCGCCGCCCGCGAGCTCGACCGCGGCGCCGCCGTCGGTCCCGATCACCGCGATGGACTCGCTGCCGCTGGGGTTGAGCGGCAGCAGGCCGTTGTTCTTCAGCATGACCGTGCCCTCCTCGCCCAGCTGTAGCGCGGTCTGCTGGTGCGCCGCGGTGCTGACCGTGGCGGACAGAGAGCCGGCCTGCGGGTTATCGAACAGGCCGAACGCGAACATCTGGGTCAGGATCCTGGCCACGATCGCGTTCAGCGTCTCGGCGTTCAGCGTGCCGGCCGACAGCGCGGCCGACACGCTGCTGGCGTCGGAGAACGGCATCGCTATGTCCATGCCGCCCTCGGCGTCCGCCACGGCGTTGCCCGCGGCGCCCCAGTCGGAGATGACGAAGCCGCCGAAGTTGGCCTGCTCGTCCAGGCCGTCTTGCAGGAGGTCGGCGTTCGCGCAGGACGAGGCGCCGTTGACCACCGCGTAGGAGCACATGAACGAGGCCGGCGCGGCCTGCTCGACAGTGGTCTGGAACGGCGCCAGGTACAGCTCCTCCAGCGCCTGCTGGCTGACCGTCTCGTTGTTGTCGCCGTTGGGGTACTGCTCCTGGTCGTAGGCGGCGACGTGCTTGACGTCGGCCATCACGCCCTGGCTCTGGATGCCCTCCACCTCGGCCGTGGTGATCTGGCCGGCCAGGTACGGGTCCTCGCCGTAGGTCTCATAGGTCCGGCCCCAGCGCGGGTCGCGCACCAGGTTGGCTGTCGGGCCGAGCGAGATGTTCACGCCCTTGCCCGCGAACTCGGCGCCCATCGCCGTGCCCTCCTGCTTGATCAGCGCCGGGTCCCAGGTCGCGGCGGCGTTCTCGCCGTCGGGGAAGGCGGTCACGCCGCCGGTCCCGTCACCGACGCCATTCGGCCCGTCCTGCATGTTCAGCGCGGGCATGCACAGGTTGGGGATGGCGTTGACCTGGCCGATGTAGGACGAGCCGCCGTCACCGGAGGCCAGGGTGACCTCTTCCGACTGGTCCATGGTGTTGAGCACCTGCTGGACGCGCTGGGCGACCGGCGCGGTGGAGCCGACCCACGGGCAGCTGCCGTTGCCGCCGTTGCCGTTGCCGCCGGTGACCGGCGCGGTGGTGGTCAGTCCGTAGACGTCGAACTCGAAGATGGAGTAGCCGAACTGGGTGGCGCGCACGGTGCCGTTCATGCGGACGTAGCGTGCGGTCACGGACTCGGGGAACGTCTCGTTCCCGCCGGTCCCGGTCGTGGTGGAGTAGATCGTGGTCCAGCTGGAGTTGTCGCTGGACACCTGGATCGAGAACGCCGTGGCGTACGCGGCCTCCCAGGAGATGCCGATGCTGCAGATCTGCTGCGGGGCACCAAGGTCGACCTCCAGCCACTGCGGGTCGCTGAACGCGCTCGACCAGCGGGTGCCCGGGTCACCGTCGGTGGCGTCGGCCGCCGGGTAGTCGGTGGCGTCCTGGGTCGAGGAGGCCGTAGTCGGCTGGTCGAGCGCCAGGTCCTGGATGCCGCAGTACTCGGTCGGGCCGGTGCCACCACCGCCACCACCGCCGCCCGATGACCCCTGGGTGAAGGCGAAGTAGTGGAAGTTGAAGCCGTTGGAGTCCTGGTCGACGGTCAGCGTCTGGGTGCCGGCCGCCAGGGTGATGCTGGCGGTGACCGTGGTCCAGGTCTCGTACCCGCCCGTGTTGGGGACGGCGACCGGGCCGGTCAGGTTGGTGCCCGCCGCGTTGGCGATGTGCAGCGCGTCGGTGATCCCGTAGGGTGAGGCCACCCGGAAGCTGACCGTGTAGACGCCCGCGGTCGCGACGTTGACGGTGTAGTCGAACCACTGCCCGGGCGTGGTCCAGCCCATGTCGTAGGGGCCGCCGGCCGCGCTGGTGTCCTGCGTGTCCGCGGTGGACTCAAGGTCGACGCCGTCGGACCTGTAGCTGTTGGCGGTGCCGTTGGCCGCGGTGACGTTGTAGGCCACGTTCTGGCCGCCGGTGTCGTAGTTCGCCACCTGGACCGTGCCCGGCACGGCCGCGGGCGTCCCGCCGAAGGGCTGGTCACTGCCCGACCCGCCGCTGCCACCACCGCCGCCACCGCCCGAGCTCAGCGTGAACGTCATGAAGTGGAAGTTCCAGCCGTTGGTGTCCTGGTCGACGGTCAGCGTCTGGGTCCCTGCGGGCAGGGTCATGGTGGCGGTGACCGTGGTCCAGGTCTCGTACCCGCCCGTGTTAGGGACGGCGACCGAGCCGGTCAGGTTGGTGCCCGCCGCGTTGGCGATGTGCAGCGCGTCGGTGATCCCGTAGGGTGAGGCCACCCGGAAGGCGACGGCGTACGTCCCGGCGGTCGCGACGCTGACGGTGTACTTGAACCACTGCCCGGGCGTGGTCCAGCCCATGTCGTAGGGACCGCCTGCCGCGCTGGTGTCCTGCGTGTCCGCGGTGGACTCAAGGTCGACGCCGTCGGACCTGTAGCTGTTGGCGGTGCCGTTGGCCGCGGTGACGTTGTAGGCCACGCCCTGCCCGCCGGTGTCGTAGTTCGCCGCCTGCACGGTGCCTGGCAGCGCCGCCGCCGTGCCCCCGTAGGGACCTTCCGTGGCGGCCAGGGCCGCGTGCTGCGTGCCGTTCACCACCGTCAGGGCGGCGAGGACCGTGACGGCAAGGGCGGCAATGCCCGCGCGGCCCCGTCGTGGCTGTGCTCGCCGCGGCCCTGCCCGCCGGGGCCAGGGCAGTCGCGGGACGTGAATTGATCCCATTCCTCTTACTCCCTCTTGCAATTCCCGGCCCGGGCTGGGTCCTTGGCCCATTCCTGGGATGGGTCGCGCGGGTGAAGCAGCCTTAAAATTCAGGGCTTGTATTAAGTCGTGATATAACTCGCGCGCCGGGGTTCGTCAAGAGGGCCCTAATTTCCTGGCCTGGTTCTCGCCAGCTGCGCCGGCCGCTGCGCTGGCGGGTCGAGCAGGAGCCTGGCGTCGGCGCAGCCGATCAGCCCGGGCCGGGCGGCCCGCAACGGGGCAGCCAGCAGTTGGCCGCAGCGGGTAACGACGTGCTCGGCGCCGGCGGGCCGCGCTGCCGGGTCGGCGGCGGTCAGGTCGGCGACCAGGCGGGCCACGCCCGCCGGGACCGCGGCCGGCATGGGGGGCAGCGGGCCCGGCCGGCCGAGGGGTGCGTCCGGGGCCGTCCGTGAGCCGGTCAGGCACTCCCAGGCGACCAGTCCGAGGCAATACAGGTCGCTTCCCCGGCCTTCGCTCCCGCGGGCCAGCCCGAAATCGGTGAGCTTCGCCGCGCCCCCCGGCCCGAGCAGCACGTTCTCGGGCTTGATGCGCTGATGCACCAGCCCGGCGTGGTGCGCCGCGCCCAGCGCTGAGGCCACCTGGCCGGTCATCTCAACTACCCAGGCCGAATCAAGCGGGCCCGCCTGCATGACGGCGGCGAGCGAGAAGGTGCCCACCACCTCGCTCACAAGGAACGCGGTGCCTGCCGGGCCCGCCTGGCCATAGTCATGGACTCGCGCGATTCCCCGATGGCGCAGCCGCGCGGCCCGCTCGGCCCCGGCAAGGAAGCGCTCGGCCTGCGCGGCACGGGCGGTGCGCAGCAACCGCACCGAGACCGGGCGGCCGGTTGTCAGGTCGGATGCCTGCCATGCCTCGACGATCCCGCCGGGCACGGTCCGCCGGTCCAGCCGGTACCGGCTCGCGAGCAACGTTCCTGCGTCGGCCATGCGATCCTCCTGTGCTCTAATCCGCCGACACGGAAAACCGTCACGCGCCCCGTCCGTGTTACAGGCCGCAGGCCCGGGCCGAGCAGGATCGTGGCCTACTATCGGATTTTCGCCCAGGACGCACGGACCGGCACGTATCGTCGCTTTCGTGCTGGGAGGAGAGTTCCGCGAGGTGATGAGCGCGGCGGCGCGCGGGGATGAGGCCGCGTTCGCTCGGCTCTGGCGGGACAGCCAGCCACCATTGCTGCGCTACCTGCACGTTATTACTGGTGAAGCCGCGGAGGATGTGGCCAGTGAGGTCTGGCTGGAGGTCTCGCGCAGGCTCGAGCGGTTCCGCGGGGGCGAGGGCGAGTTCCGCTGCTGGCTGTTCGCGACCGCCCGCAGGCGGGTGATCGACCTGCGAAGGCACGCGGCCCGGCGCCCGGAGGTGCTCAGCGAGGAACCCGGGGACATGGACCGCCGGGCGCCGGACGACACGGCCGCGGCGGCGCTTGAGCGCATGTCCACCGCGGCGGCGCTTGAGCTGATCGCCAGCCTGCCCCGCGAGCAGGCCGAGATCATCGTCCTGCGGGTCATCGCCGACCTGGACGCCAGGCAGGTGGCCCGGATCGTCGGCAAGCGGCCCGGTGCGGTGCGGGTGGCGGCGCACCGGGGGCTGCGCGCGCTGGCTGCCAGCCTATTGCGACCATCTGACCAGGGGGTATCGCGATGAGTCCCGTCCGGGGCCTTACCTTCGCCCGGCGGCCATTTTCCCGCCGCAGGGGAAGCGAGCTGCTGCTTGCGGCTGACACGGAACGACTGCTCGCCCGGCGGCACGCTCGCCCCGGTGCCCCGGCCATGCAGCAGGCGCTGGCCGAGCTGCTTGACTGGGCGGCCGGGCCGGCCAGCGACGAGGAACTGGCCGGAGAAGCCGCAGCGGTCGCGACGTTCGTGCTGGCCACCGGCGGGCGGGCGGCCCGCCCTGCGCCGTTCCTCCCCTGGGCCAGGCGAGCTTCGGCTATCGCCGCCGGCCTTGGGGCGGCCATCGTGACGGCCCTTTCCGTGGCGGCCACCGCGGACGCGCTGCCCGCGCCCGTCCAGGAGCTAGCCCACACGACGTTCGGCGCGCCGGCTCCCCCGCATCCCGCCCCGCCGCATCCCGCCCCGCGGCATTCCGCCCCGCCGCCCAGGGCGACAGTTGTCCCCTCCCGGCCAGTCCCGTCGGCCAGCCCGAGCTCGGGAAGCCAGCATGGCAAGGGAAAGGCCCTGGGGAAGAAGGCAACGGCCGGCGGGCCGGGCCGGGCCGGGGCAAGCCGAAGGGTAAGCCCGTGCCGCCCGGTCATCTAAAGTCCTGACCGGCACGGCCTTGCACCTATTGACTCAAGGTTCCTGGGCGGTTACGTTCACCTTGAATTTATAGGAAACTTACCTGTTAATTCGCAATGGCACTCAACTCGTCCGGCACCCTGCTAGCCCTGGGAGCAAGCCATGATCCGTCGCGCCGCCGCCGCCATCCTGGTGATCGTGGCCCCCATGATCGGCCTGGCCGCGGCGTCCACCGCGACCGCGGCAACGAACCTGGTCAGCAACCCGGGGTTCGAGGCCGGCACCCTTTCCGGATGGACCTGCTCGCCGGCGGACTCCGTCGTAGGCAGCCCCGTCCACTCCGGTTCCCATGCCCTCGCCGGCGGCGCGACCTCCTCAGATGACGCGCAGTGCTCCCAGGTCATCCCGGTTCAGCCGAGCTCGAGCTACGCGCTGTCGGCCTGGGTTGAGGGGAGCTACGTCTACCTCGGCGACAACGGGACAGGAACCAGCGACACCAGCACGTGGACGCCGTCCGCCTCGGCCTGGCAGCAGCTGTCAACGACCTTCAGCACGGGCGCCTCCACCACCAGCGTCACGATTGACCTGCACGGCTGGTACGGCCAGGGCACGTACTACGCCGACGACGTGACGCTGACCGGACCGGGAGGGTCCCCGCCAGCGTCCCCGCCGGTGCCCTCGGGCCTGACCGTCACGGGGGTCACCGCGTCCTCGGCCTCGCTGTCGTGGACCGAGGCGGGCGGTTCCGACGCGGCCGCGTCCTACGACGTCTACGAGAACGGCTCGCTAGCGCAATCGGCCAGCACCACCAGCGCGACCGTGACCGGGCTCGCGCCCGGCACCAGCTATCAGTTCACCGTGGCCGCGGTCGACGCGTCGGGCAACTCCTCGGCGCAGAGCACGGCGGTGAGCGCCACGACATCGGGCAGTGGCCCAGGGGGCGGAACCAGCGGCAACTGGCGCTCCCCCGTCTACTTGATGCCGCTGGACAACAACCCGCCCTCGGCCTCGCAGATCGCCGGCATCATGAGCGCGACCGGGGAGAAGGACTTCATGCTCTCGTTCGTCCTCGACTCCGGCGGCTGCACCCCCGCATGGGATGGCAGCAGCAGCGAGCTCGTCGCGAGCGACACCACGGTGGCGGCGCTGGTCTCCGCGATCCGCGCGGCGGGCGGCGACGCCGGGGTGAGCTTCGGCGGCTACAACGGCACCGAGCTCGGGCAGGACTGCGCGAGCGCCAGCGCGCTGGCCAGCGCCTACCAGTCGGTCATCAGCAAGTACCAGCTCACCCACGTGGACTTCGACATCGAGAACACCGCGCTCGGCGACACGGGCAATGAGCTCAAGCGAGCCCAGGCCATCGCGCTGCTCGAGCAGGAAGACCCGGGCCTGACCGTGTCGCTGACGATCCCGATGACCTCGGTCGGGCTGCCCGGCACGGGTACCGGCGAGATCCAGCAGGCGATCGCGGCCGGCGCCAGGATCGACGTGTTCGGCATCGAGGACTTCGACTACGGCCTGACCAGCGGCACGCAGGTGAGCAGCGACGAGACCGTCGCCAGCGACGTCGCCAGCCAGCTTGAGTCGCTGTACGGCTGGCCGGCCGCCACCGCCTGGGCACGCATCGGGATCACGCTGATGAACGGTCACACCGACCAGCCGAGCGAGCTCTTCACCCAGGCCACGTTCACTAGCCTGCTGGGCTTCGCGCAGGCCAGTCACGTCGCCTGGCTCAGCTTCTGGTCGCTCAACCGGGACCAGCCCTGCCCGGCCGGCGTCCAGGAGGCATGGGCCCCGGGAACCTGCAGCAACATCAGCCAGAGCCCCTATGACTTCACCAAGATCGTCGCCCAGTACGCCGGGTAGCCGGAAGGCGACATGTATGTTTCATCCCCGCCTCCTGGTCAGGCGGGGTGCACCCTGATCGGCGGTTGACGCTACCGCGGCGGGTCCAGACGATGACACCACTGTGCGTCCGCCTCCCGCCTGCGAGAACCCATGCACCAGGCTCCCTTCCCGCCTATCCGCCGCCGGCCCTGGTGGCCCGCCGCCGTGGTCGCCGCGCTGACGCTGGCCGCGGTCAGCCTGAGCGGCGCCGCGGGCACGGGTGGCGCCGCAAGCGCCGCGACCCCCGCGGTCAACGTCACCGTCAACGCCGATGAGGGACTCGGAACGGTCCCGGCCACCGCGTACGGCCTCAACCAGGCGGTCTGGGATTCCCAGATGAACAGCGCCACCTCGGTCAGCGCGCTCAGCCAGGCGGGTGTCGAGATGATGCGCTACCCCGGCGGCTCGTACGCCGACGGCTACAACTGGCAGACCAACACCGAGGACGGCGGCTACGTCGCGCCGGGAACCGGCTTCGACTCCTTCATGGACACGGTCAAGGCGGTGGGCGGCCAGGCGATGCTGATCGCGAACTACGGTTCCGGCACTCCGCAGGAGGCGGCGGACTGGGTCCAGTACGCCAACATCACCAAGGGATACCACGACGAGTACTGGGAAATCGGAAACGAGATCTACGGCAACGGGTACTACGGCACGGACTGGGAGACCGACGATCACGCCAGCAAGAGCCCGGCCACCTACGCCCAGAACGTCATCCAGTACGCGAGCGCGATGAAGGCGGTCGACCCGACGATCAAGGTCGGGGCCGTCCTCACGCTGCCGGGCAACTGGCCGGACGGCGTCGTCGCGTCCGGCGACACCCAGGACTGGAACCAGACGGTGCTATCGCTGGCCGGCTCGTCGATCGACTTCGTGATCGTCCACTACTACCCGAGCCCCGCCAGCGCGGCGGACGCCCTGCAGACCCCGGAGCAGCTCCCGGGCGAGATGGCGCAATTGCGGCAGGAGATCGACCAGTACGCCGGGCCCAGCGGCCCGAACATCGGCATCGCCATGACCGAGACCGACTCCAATTACGACATGGACACCCAGCCGGGCGCCCTCTACGCCGCCGACACGTACTTCACCGCCCTGGAGAGCGGGGCCTTCACCGTCGACTGGTGGGACACCCGCAACGGGGAGACCACGGTCAGCACCGCACCGGACGGCGCCACGGATTACGGCGACGAGGGCATCTTCTCCAGCGGCCAGTGCAACAGCAGCAATGTCTGCGAGCCCCCGGCCAACACGCCGTTCCCGGCCTATTACGCGATCTCGATGCTGAGCAAGGTCGCGCTGCCGGGGGACACGCTGGTGAACGCGGGCTCGGACAACTCCCTGGTATCGGTGCACGCGGCGCGCAACGCCAACGGCGACCTCAGCATCGAGCTGGTGAACAAGGACCCGTCAAGCGCCTACACGGTCAGCCTGCACTACGCGGGCTGGCAGCCCAGCACCGCGACGCCGACCGTCTACACCTACGGCGATGAGGCCACCTCGATCACCCAGGCGCAGCAGGGCTCGGCCAGCACGCAGGTCATCCCGCCGTACTCGATCGTCACGGTGAAGCTCACGCCGTCGACGGCCAACCCGGTCAGCTCGGTGCTTTCAGCCCCCGGCCAGCCCACGGTGAGCGGTGTGTCCGCGACCTCGGCGACGGTCTCCTGGCCGGCCTCGACCGGCGGCAGCGTCACCCGGTATGAGGTGCAGGAGCAGTCCGGCACGAACAGCGTGCTGCTCGGCGAGTCCACCTCCACCTCATTCACGGCGCACAACCTCGTCCCTGGAACCTCCTACACGCTCAACGTCCTGGCCACCGACCAGAAGGGGTACCTCTCACCGCCGTCGGCCCCGGCGACGTTCACCACCACCACCCCGGCCAGCAGCACCTGCGCGGTCACCTACGACGTCAGCGACGGCTGGGGAACCGGGTTCTTGGCCAACATCAGCGTCACCGACACCGGTCCCAGCCCGGTCACCGGCTGGACGCTGGCGTTCAGCTTCCCAAGCGGCACCGAGTCGGTCTCGTCGAGCTACTGGAACGCGAACTACTCACAGACCGGCGAGAACGTCAATGTAACCCCGCTGAGCTGGGATAACTACCTGGCACCCAACGGCGGCAACACGGTGAGCATCGGGTTCGTCGGCAACCAGGACGGGGCGTATCCCTCCCCCGCCGCCTTCACACTCAACGGCACGGTATGCACGACGACCTATTCCTCCTGACCAGCGGCGGAACGCACCCGGCCGGCCGACGATCGCCGGCCGGGTGTGCCCGGCTCCCCTGGCCTGCGCTCACCGAGCGTAGACCGCGGTGAAGTCCCGGCTGTAGGGGGCGTAGTACCGGTAGGCCGTCTGCTGCTGTGTCGGCGGCAGCTTCACTGGCGTCGGGTCCTTCGGGTGGCCGCGGGCCTGGTAGTACTCATACGACATCCAGTACGGGTTGATGTCCAGTTGCATGCCCTCGACCACGCCGGCCCGCTGCAGCAGTCCCGCCAGGTCGCGTGCCTGGCCGATGGAGAAGTCAGCCCAGGCGAGGAGCACCAGGACGACCGTCCCGACGACCCGGACCTTGCGCCGGCGGAAGAAAGCCCGCAATCGGTGCATCCTCATCCGCCTGCCCCGTCCCGCTCCGGCATCGCACCTTCCCTGCCATGGTAGAAGGCCGGCCCCGAGTCGGCATTGCCCGCGGCAGTCCGGACTGATGGCGATCGACCCGGCTGGCCCGCGGTCTGCGAGTCCTCTCGTAGCGGCGGTTCTCGGCTGCTCGGCATCATCGGCGCTGACGCTGCCTAGCTGGCGCTTTCCGCAGGGATTAGTCGTGTTGGTTCGCAAGTCCGCGACAAACCTGAGCAAAAGCATTGACCCTTGTCGGTAATCGGCGAACAGTGTGAGCGAGGACCTGTTCGGCTGCCCCCCCACAAGTGGCTCATCCGGGCCAACTGACCCTGGCGGGGACCCGGCACGAGGGAGGCATGGATGCCAGACACCTGGTTCCGCAGGATCAGGGCACGGCGAGCAGGGGTGACAGCGGGGAAGCTGGTGACCGTCGCGTGCGTGATGGGCGTCGCGGCCGCGATCCCGGCGGCGCAGGCGGCACCGGTGGACGCCGCGGCACCCGGCCCGGCGGCGGCCGCCCCGCCGGCCTGCCCCGTCGCGGGATCGTCGGTCCAGCCGCTGTACCTGGACACCAGCTACTCGTTCGCTGAGCGGGCCGCGGACCTGGTTTCCTGCATGACGCTGACCGAGAAGGTGCAGCAGCTGCAGACGAACAACTCCCCCGCGATCCCCCGGCTTGGCGTGCAGCAGTACACCTACTGGAGCGAGGGCCAGCACGGGGTCAACCGGCTGGGGGCGGACACCGCCGCCGGTGGCCAGGGCGAGCTCGACGCGCAGGCGACCAGCTTCCCTGTGAACTTCGCCTCGACCATGTCGTGGGACCCGAGCCTGATCGACCAGGAGACCACGGCGATCTCGGATGAGGCCCGCGGGTTCCTTGACAAGTCGCTGTTCGGGACGGGCGAGAACAACCTGGGCCCGTCGGCCAGCGACTACGGCAGCCTCACCTACTGGGCGCCGACGGTCAACATGGACCGCGACCCGCGCTGGGGCCGGACCGACGAGGCCTTCGGCGAGGACCCTTACCTGGCCTCGCAGATGTCGGACGCGTTCGTCGATGGCTACCAGGGCGAGACGCTGAGCGGCCAGCAGCTGACGCCGTACCTGAAGGTCGCGGCCACCGCCAAGCACTTCGCGCTGAACAACGAGGAGGACGACCGGACCTCGGGCAGCTCGGACACCACTGACGCCAACATCCGCGACTACTACACCAGGCAATTCCAGAGCCTCGTTCAGAACGCGCACGTGGCCGGCATCATGACGTCCTATAACTCGATCAACGGAACGCCGTCCCCGGTCGACACGTACACGGCGAACGAGCTGCTGCAGCGCACCTACGGGTTCGACGGCTACACGACCTCGGACTGCGACGCGGTGGCCACGGCGTTCCAGGAGCCGCCGGGCGGGCACGCCTGGGCGGCGCCGGGCTGGACGTCCTCGCAGAGCAACGGCCAGGTCATCTGGACCAGCAACACCACCGGGGCGACGATCCCCGCCGCCGCGGGCGCCGAGGCCTACGCGCTGCGGGCAGGCACCCAGCTCGACTGCACCGGCGACGAGGCGACGGTGACCAACATCACCGACGCGATCGGCGCGGGCCTGCTCTCCGAGGGCGTGATCGACAGCGACCTGACTCAGCTGTTCACGATGCGGATGGAGACCGGCGAGTTCGACCCGCCGAGCGACGTCGCCTACACCAGCATCCCCAAGAGCGTGATCCAGGACCCGGCGCACCAGGCGCTGGCCGAGAAGGTCGCCGCGAACGACCTGGTCCTGCTCAAGAACGACGACGTGACTGGCACCAGCAAGCCGCTGCTCCCGGCCGACCCGGCCCGGCTGAGCAACGTGGTGATCGTCGGCAACCTGGCCGACACGGTCACCCTCGGCGACTACTCGGGTGACCCGTCGCTGCAGGTGAACGCCGTGCGGGGAATCACCGCGGCGGTGCAGGCGGCGAACCCGGACGCGCAGGTCAGCTACGACTCCTGCGCGACCTCCACGACCACGACCGCTCCCGCGAACTGCTCGGCGGCGACGCTGGCCGCGATCAAGTCTGCCAGCCTGGTGATCGTCTTCGCCGGCACCGACCTCAACGTCGCCACCGAGGGCCACGACCGGGCCAGCCTGGCCATGCCGGGGAACTACGACTCCCTCATCAGCCAGGTGACCTCGGTCGGCAACCCGGACACGGCGCTGGTCATCCAGTCCGGCGGCCCGGTCGACCTGGGCAACGTGCAGGCTGACTTCCCGGCCATCGTGTTCAGCGGCTACAACGGCGAGAGCCAGGGCACCGCGCTGGCGCAGGTGCTCTTCGGTCAGCAGGACCCGGCCGGGCACCTCGACTTCACCTGGTATGCCAGCGACTCGCAGCTGCCCCCGATCCAGGACTACGGCCTCACCCCGTCGCAGACCGACGGGCTCGGCCGCACCTACATGTACTTCACCGGCACGCCGACCTACCCGTTCGGCTACGGGCTGTCCTACACCTCGTTCAGGTACTCCCATGTCCGGGTCGGCCCGCGGGCGGCCACGGCCAACGGCACTGAGACAGTCAGCTTCGACATCACGAACACCGGCAAGACCGCGGGCACCACCGTCGCCCAGCTGTACGCCGCCCCGCGCTTCACGGTGCCGGGCAGCGAGCTGCCAGGCAAGCAGCTCGTCGGCTTCCAGCGAACGGCGAGCCTGCGGCCGGGCCAGAGGCAGCACATCACGCTTCGGGTCAAGATCTCGAGCCTGAGCCAGTGGGATGAGCAGGCGCTCAGGCAGGTCGTCTACGACGGCGGCTATCAGTTCTTCGTCGGCCCCGACTCGGCCACGGCGGCGGGCTCGGGCACCGTCGCCGTGCACGGTACCATCACCCCGCGGGTCCAGGACGTGACCGTGCAGCCGGACCAGGTCGTCTACCAGGCCGGCCAGACGCTTGACCTGACCGGGAGCAACCCCTGGATCGCCCCGGACACCGACTCGGCCCTCGAGCAGCCGCACGCCAGCGCGGCCAGCGTCGTCGAGGCGGTCAACAACGACGAGTCGTTCGTCAACCTGGCGCGGGCGCGGGTCACCTACTCGAGCAGTGACCCGTCGGTCGCGAGCGTGGACTCTAGCGGCCTGGTCCGGGCGGTCAGGGACGGCGTCGCGACGATCGGGGTCACGGTCAACGGCGTCACGGGCACCGCGGTCATCGTGGTCCAGGGCACGCTGGCCAACTCGACCCCGGCCGTCGTCCCCGCGGGCCAGCCGTCGGCGGTGAGCGCGACGTTCACCAACGGCGGCAGCTCCCCGGTCTCGGATGTTGCCCTGTCGCTGACCGTGCCGGCCGGCTGGACGGCCACGGCGGCCACGCCGGTGACGTTCGCCAGCGTCCCGGCCGGCGCCAGGGCCACCGCGACCTGGCAGGTGACCCCGGCCGAGGGAGCGACGCCGCAGCAGTACCCTGTCACGTTCGGCGCGACGTCAAGCGAGGGGCCTTTTAGCAGCTCGGCGCAGACCAACGTGCCCTACGCGTCGGTCGCCGCCGCCTACGACAACACCGGGATCAGCGACGACAACGCCCCCGCCGCGGGCGCGTTCGACGGCGGCGGGCTGAACTTCTCCGCCCAGGCGCTGGCCGCCGACGGGCTGGTGTCCGGCCAGCAGGTGACGGTGGACGGGAGCAGCTTCAGCTGGCCCGATGTCAACGTGCCTGACAACATCGTCTGCGGCGGGCAGGCCGTGCCGGTCAGCGGCTCAGGCAGCACGCTGGCCTTCCTCGGCGCGTCCAACAACGGCACCGGCTCAGGAACCGGAACGATCGTCTACAGCGACGGCACGACCCAGTCGTTCGCGCTTGGCTTCGCCGACTGGTGGTCCTCAAGCGCCATCGGCGGCACGTCCATCGCGGCAACCACGCCGTACCTGAACAACGGGGCCAATAGCTCCAAGCAGGCCCAGCCGGTCAACGTTTACTACGCCGGCGTCCCGATCGACCCGTCGAAGACGGTGCAGTACGTCGTCCTGCCCAACGTGACCGGCAATGGCGAGACGGCTCAGGTCACGGCCCTGCACGTCTTCGCCATGGGCATCAGCGGGTAACGATCCTGGGTTCCTCGGGTCGTAGGGAACGGCCGGTGGCGGCTGGTCGCGCAGCTGCGCGACCAGCGCGGTCACCTGTGCCATGATCGCCGCGGTGGCGGCGCGCAGCGCCTGCGCGCAATCTTGCTGCCCGGCCCAGCGGGACAGGTCCACCGGCGGGCCGGCTACCGTCCGGACGGTCTTGCGCGGGAACAGCCTGGGCTTCCTGGTGCCGTAGGGCAAGATCTCGGACGTTCCCCAGTGCGCGAGCGGGATCACGGGGACGCCGGTGGACAGGGCGAGCCTGGCGGCACCGGTCCTGGCGGCCATCGGCCACAGGTCGGGATCATGGGTCGCCGTGCCTTCCGGGTAGAAGACGACGACGGCCCCCGCCGCCAGCCGCTTCTCGGCCTCGGTGAGCACCTGGGCGGCGTCGGAGCGGCCGCGGTGCACCGGCAGCTGCCCGATCTTGCGCAGGAACAGCCCGATGCCCTTCACCTCGAACATCGGCGCCTTGATCATGAACTCCGGATAGCGGCCGCAGGCGTGGATGAACAGGCCGTCGGCCGCCCAGTCGGCGTAGGAGAGATGATTCGCCGCGAGGATCACGCCGCCGTTGGCCGGCACGTTCTCAAGGCCCTCCCGCCGGTGCCTGATCAGCACGCTCAGCAGGGGAATGAGAGCGACGACCGAGCCTAGCCGCCACAGCGGCGAGTACGGCCTGCCCGTTGTCCCGGTTGTGCGCATCAGGCTTCCTCCATCGTGGGGGCCGCCCAGGAAACTACCCAGGCGACAAGCCCGTCTCCCACGAAGATCCGCCCGCACCAGAAAGCATGAGGCTGGCCTGGCCGCGGTGCCGGGCAGCTCCCGATTTGCCAGAAGGATTTACCGTTAGGAAGAATCGCCCACGTTGGAGCGGGCAAATCATCCGTGCGGGCGCTGCGTTAGTCAAGGTGGAACAGTTCCTCGGCGGGAGCCCACCACTGTCCCTCGGCGGCCGAGTCGAGCGGCTGCTGGCACGGGTCGGTGAGCTGCCACCAGCGCCGGGTCGCTTCGTCGGCGGCGATCGCGGCCATGTCAGCGGCGTAGTCGTCCCCGGTGTACTCCAGGTAGCTGAACAGCAGCCCATCGCGCAGGAAGATCGAGTAATTCCGGACGCCCGCACGGGTCAGCGTGGCCAGCACCTCGGGCCAGGCCGCCGCGTGCAGCTCTCGGTACGCTTCCTCGTGCTCCGGCCGCAGCCGGATGACGGAGGCCACTCGCATCAGCTCACTCCTTCGTGGCGCCCGCGACCCCGGCCTGCGCACACCGGTCGAGACGGTCGGCGAGCAGGTCCTTGTGGACGCTTGATGAGAAGTAGATGTAGGTAAGGTACACGCCGGGCGGCCGGCCTGACTGGCCACCCCCGTTATGGCTGTCGCGCCGTCAGCGGACTGCCGTTCAACGCCTTCTGATGCCGGCCAGCAGCGGCGGGGAATCCCACGCCGGGTCCTCGCCGCTGCTCCACCGGTCGAGCGCGGGGGCCGGCGGGCGCACCCCGCCGAGCAGGTACAGGCCAAGGCCGATGACCGCCGCGCCGAGCGAGATGCCGAAGCAGGCCCATAGCGCGGTCCGCAGCCCGGCGACGGGGCTGCCGCCGGTTGTCAGCGCGACGTGCAGCAGGATCGGGGCGACCAGGAACGCGCCGACCGCTCGGAGCAGCTCGATGATCGCGAACACGCGCTGCACGTTGTGCGCATGCAGCGAGAAGGCGGCGATGAACAGCGCCGGGACGACGGACGCGCCCAGGCCGACGCCAACCAGCCCCGCGCCCACCACGACAAGGGGCAGCGTGGGCGGCGCGGCACCGTTCAGCACCAGCACCCCCGCGGTGAGGAAGATCAGCCCGGCCAGGACGGCGTAGTGCAGCTCCGACCGGTGGAACAGGGCGGCGAAGACGACAGCGGCAATGAGCGTGCCCGCGACCTCGGGCAGGTAGAGCAGCCCCAGGTCCAGCGGCGTGTAGCGCTTGGCGAGCACCCCTCCCGTCAGCACGATCGCCGACTGGGCCGCGGCAGCGGCACACACGGCGACGAGGATCGCGGCGGTGGGAAACGTGCTGATCAGGTCCTTTATCAGCAGCAGCGGCCGCCTGGCCCGGTACTGGTGGACGAACAGCAGGAAGATCAGGAACAGCCCGCCGGCCAGCGGGCCGTAGGCTATGGGGTCGCCGAACGAGTGGGTCAGCAGTTCCGAGGCTCCGTAGAACGAGGCCACGCAGCCGAACGTGGCCAGCACGATCGCGATCGGGTCACGCGGGGCGCTCGGGTCGGCCGCCGGGACATCCTCGAAGGTCAAGACGGACAGCAGCAACGCCAGCACCGCGATCCCTGCGATGACCCAGAACAGCGGGCGCCAGCCGGGCTGATTGGCCTGGAGGCCGCCGAGTACGGGGCCGAGTGCGACCGCGCCGAAGATGCAGATGTTCAGGTACACGACCGTGGTCCGCAGCCGGGACAGCGGGAACTGGGTGATCAGCGGCGGGACGGCGGCGATCAGCAGCAGGCTGGTGCACAGCCCCTGCAAGACGTGCCCGGCGATGAACACCCCGGCGTCCGGGGCCGCGGCGGCCAGCACCGAGCCGATCACGAGCAGGGTGCCGTAGACGAGCAGCATCCGCCGTTGCGGCTGCTGCTGTGCGATCTGCACAGCGAGGATCGTGCCGGCCGCGTAGCCGGCGTTGGCCATGCCGTTGGCCAGGAAGAACGTCTGCAAGGTCATGTGCAGGCGCAGGGCGATGACAGGGCCAACTGGCCCCAGGGCCGCGGAGAGCGTCAGGTAGGGGACCAGGGCAACGATGACCATCGTGGCCACCATCATGTACCGGCCCGCCAGCGGCCCCTTGGGCATCAGTCGCTGTCTCCTTGTCCAGCAGGCAACGTCGCTCTCCGGTGCCACGCGCGCCGATGGGGCCAAGCTAGCACCGGAGTCGTCACTCTGCGTGGAGACACCCCGCAGCCAGGGGGCCAATGTGCCACTCTGCGTAAGCAGGATGAGGCCAGGAAGGCGTCGATCTCGCTGCGGGCGGGGGCGGTGGCCGGACCGACTCGCTGGACGGAAAGGGCGGCGGCGGCGTTGGCGCGACGGGCGGCGGCCTCCAGGGGCGTGCCGCGCAGCAGCTCGGCCGCGAGCACGCCGCAATGGGTGTCGCCGGCCCCGTTGGTGTCGACGACCTCGACCGGGAAGCCCTCGATGCGGCGGACCTGCCCGTCGCGGGCCAGCAGGCATCCGGCGCCGCCATCCCGAGCGATCACCGCCGCTCCCGCACCGAGCCAGGCGGCGAGCCGCAGGGCGGCCGCCTCGCCGCCCTCGCTGCCTGTCAGCGCCCGGGCCTCGCTCGCGTTGCAGCTGAGCACGGCGAAGCCGGGCATCAGCGCCTGGAGCGCCTCGCCAGGGATATCGCCGGCCAGCGGTCCCGGGTCGAAGAGCACCGGCGCGGGCAAGCCCGGCAGCCAGCCAAGCAGCGCGGCCCGGTTCGCCTCGTGCATCAGGCTGTAGCCGCTGACGTACACGAGGTCGGCGGGCGTTACGGCAACGGAGGCGAGCTGCCCGGGGAGCAGCCGGCCCTCCGCCCCGGTGGCGGTCACGAACGTCCGCTCCCCGTCGTCGTCCACCATGACCACGCACAGGCCCAGGTCCTCGTCGGGCGCGGGCCGCTGGGCGACCGCGATGCCCTCGGCGGCCAGGGCGGCCCGGGCCTGGTCGCTGTACCGGCCCGTTCCGTGCGCCCCGGCGTAAGTGACCGAGGCCCCGGAACGGGCGGCCGCGGCCATCACGTTGAACCCGCCGCCCGGCATCAAGCGGGGGACGTCGTTGTCACGCTTGTCATGAGCCCTCCTGATTGCGATAGCGGAGTTCGAGCAGCCCATCGACGACGGGCTCAAGTCGCAGGCCGTTGACCCGCTGTACCTCCGCGACCAGGTCCGCCGGCAGCCCGGACAGACCATGCTGAGCGCCGACGATCGCCCCGGCGATCGCGGCGATCGTGTCGGTGTCGCCGCCCAGCCCGGCGGCCGTGGTGAGCACGTCAATCGGTGCCGAGCCCAGCGCCTCGACCAGCGCGAACGCCGCCACCACCGATTCCTGCGCCGCGACGGACGTGCCGACGACCGCGTAGACCGCGTCGCCGACCAGGTCGCCGCGGTCCTCGCTGGGGCCGGGGCCGAGGTCACGCGCCCAGCGGCGGGCCCACCGGATGCGTGCCGCGATCTCGCCGCCCGCGCACCAGTGGCCGTGGCGGGCACCCTCCTGCGCGGCTCGTTCGGCCAGGTCGAGCGCGTCGGGCAGGCCGGCGCCCTCGATGCCCGCCGACACCGCCGCGGCTACGGCGGCGGCGGCCGCGATGCCCAGGTTCGTGTTGTGCGTGACCTCGCTGGCGGCGACCACCGCCTCGACCAGCCGCCCCGAGTCCGGCGGGGTGGCGATCGCGACCGGCGTGATCCGCATGGCCGCGCCGTTCGTCGTCCCCGTCCGCCCGGCCTCAGCGGGTGGCGTGCCCTCGCCAAGCAACTCAAGCGCGCGCTTGGTCGACGGGCCGAGCAGGTCGAGCGAGCCACGACGGATCATGTCCGCCTCCCAGCCGAGCAGCGCCCGGGCGAACGCTTCCGGTGCCACCCGGCCGTCACCACCGATGAGCAGCCGGGCCAGCAGCACCGCCTGCTCGGTGTCGTCGGTGATCGACCCGGCGGGCATGCCCGGCGCGATGGGCTGGTCAGGCACCGCGGCCCGCAGCGTGCGGATCGGGCCGTAGCGGCGGGCGATCTCCGCCCGCGACATCGACTGGGTCGGCATCCCGAGCGCGTCGCCAAGGGCCAGCCCGTAGAGGGCGCCGAGCGCCCGGTCCCTCGTTTTCATCGCCGCTGTGTTCATCGGCACTGTGCTCACCAGTCGCCAAAGGTCAGGTGGAAGCGGAAGTGCGCGGGATCGAGCAGGCTGGCCACGTGCTCGATCAGCTGCCCTGAGGAGTCGGTGCTGACCCGCACCGCGCGCAGGAACCGCTCGCCGATCCCCCGCTCGAGCAGCGCCGCGGCCTCGGCGTCCAGCGCCTCAAGGCCGATCCACTGCTCCCCGCTCGATGCCCGCAGGCCGGCCTGGGCAAGCGTGGCCGTCAGCGAGTCGTTGACCAGGCCTCGCTCGGGCAAGTCGGCCAGCATCCCGGTGGCCGGAACCAGCGAGACCTCAAGCGACACAGGTACCCCGGCGCGCTCGCGGCGCAGCCGGCGGATCGCGATGAGCTCCGCCACCCCGTAGGCCTCGCGCAGCGCGGGATCGGTGGCCCGCTCGATGCCCAGCAGCACGGTGCTGATCTCAAATCCCGACCGGGCCAGGGCGGTCGCCCAGCCGAGCGACTGATCAAGGGCCACGCCGTCGAACGTGACGAACGAGCCGACCCCGCTCTGCGTGGTGATCAGGTCACGCTGTGCCAGCTCGGCCAGGGCGCTGCGCACCGTCCCCCGGCTGACCTCATACTGCCGCGCCAGCTGGTTCTCACCAGGCAGCCGGTCACCGCGGGCAAGCCGCCCCGAGCGGATTTGCGCCGTGAGATCGGCGATCAGCCGGTTCCGCTTGCCGAAACCTACCTGTTCGCTCCTGTACATACATGTACAGTACCTCCGCATCTACCTGCATGTCCAGATGTGAACCGGTTTGCGACCGACGGCGGTTACCCGGCGGCAGGCCGGGAACACCGGACGTCATGGCTAGCGCGCCGGTCACCGTGTTCGCCTGCGGCGACGTCATGACCGGGCGCGGGATTGACCAGATACTGCCTCATTCTGGCAACCCCGGCCTACGGGAGCCGCAGGCCGGCGACGCGCGGGACTACGTCCGGCTGGCCGAGCGGGTCAGCGGGCCGATCCCGGCGCCGGCGGACTTCGGCTGGCCCTGGGGCGACGCGCTCGCGGTGGTTGACTCCATGGCCCCGGCTGTCCGGCTGATCAACCTGGAAACCAGCGTGACCAGCAGCGACGCGTTCGCGCCAGGAAAGCGGGTTCACTACAGGATGAGCCCGGCGAACCTCCCGTGCGTGGCGGCGATCCGGCCGGACGCGTGCGCCCTGGCGAACAATCACGTCCTCGACTTCGGCCCGCCAGGACTGGCGGAGACGCTGGCCGTGCTGACGGGCGCCGGGCTGCGGATCGCGGGTGCTGGTCGTGACCTCGCCGAGGCCAGGCGGCCCGCCGCGATACCGCTGCCCGGCGGCGGGCGCGTCCTGGTGTTCTCTCGCGGCAGCCGGTCCAGCGGTATCCCGCGCGACTGGGCCGCGGCTCCGGCCCGCCCGGGTGTGTGCCTGCTGCCCGCACCGCCCGCGACGACAGGCGCGGGCAGTGCGGCCAGCACAGGCAGGGCCACGGGCGGGGCCGGAGAGCTGGCCGCCCAGCTACGGGAGGCCAAACGGGACGGCGACCTGGCCGTCGTCTCCATCCACTGGGGCCCCAACTGGGGATATGAGGTGAGTCCCGACGAGGTCGGCCTCGCGCACGCGCTCATTGACGCCGGAGCCGACCTGATCCACGGCCACTCCAGCCATCATCCGCGCCCGGTCGAGGTCTACCGGGGCAAGCTCATCCTGTACGGGTGCGGTGACTGCGTCAATGACTACGAGGGCATCGCGGGGCACCGGGAGTTCCGCGGTGACCTGCGGCTGCTGTACTTCGCGTCGCTGGCCCCAGGCACGGGCGACCTCGAGAGCCTCACCATGGTGGCGATGCGGTCGAGGAAGATGCGCCTGGAGCACGCCAGCCCGGCCGACGCCCGGTGGCTGGCCGGAACGCTGACCGAGGCCAGCCTGCCCTTCACGGCCGGTGCCCGGTGCCTGCCCGACGGGACGCTGCGGCTGCACTGGAAGTAGGCCCGTCATGCTGTCGCCAGGGCGAACACATGAAGGGCGGGAACGTCCGCGGTGACCCCGCTACTGACGTCAGGCAAGACGACGTAGGAGATCGTCTTGCCCGCCGTCAGCGGGACCACGGCCGCGTAGATGCACACGTCAAGGGCGCTCTTGCCACCTGAGTAGTTCCGGTAGGCGGTGTAGAGTGCCACCCCGGCGCCGCCCTGGCTGCAGCCACCGTGCCAGTCGGGTGCGTTGAGCGTGAACGAGGACGTGCTGCCGTCGGTGTAGACCACCTGGCCGGTGCCCGCCGCGCTGCCGTGGCTGGCCGACACGTACGTGCCCGACAGCAGGAACCCCAGCTGGGTCCCCGAGCCGGTGTAGGCGAAGGCCTGCCCGCTAGCGACCGCGTTGTCCGGCTGGCCGGCCGCGGCGCCGGGCCAGGTGAACGTGAGGCCGTCGGCGGTGACCGTCCCGCCGGGCTGCGCGCCCGCCGCGGCCAGCGCCTGCGCGGAGAAGCTGTACCCGGCCCCGTCGACGTTGCCGGCGCCGGGGGCGGTGTCGCTGGTGATGCCGACATTATCCAGCGCGGCGCCGAACGAGGAGTACGGGATCGAGACCGCCGAGGTGGCCGAGGTCGCCTCGTGCCCGGACGAGCCCGGGACGCTGAACACCGCCGCCTCGTAGAGCTGCCCAGCGCCACCGGGCGCGGTGGCCGGGACGGTGACGGTCCAGGTCTGCGTGACCGAGCCACCCGCAGGGACATCGCCCGCCGCCACCGGCGAGGACGGGGAGACCGTCCACCCTGGCGGGGCGTCCAGGTACAGCGACGCGCCCTGGAGAGCGGTGCTGCACCCGTCGGTCAGCGTGGTCGTCACCTGGACCGTAGCGCCGGGCGTGGCCGCTTGCGAGGCCGGGCTGCCGGTCACCTTCGCGCCCGCGCAGGCCGACGTGGTGCCGAGGATGACGGTGCGGGTGCTGGCGGCGGGGCCGGCCCCGGCGGCGTTGACCGCGGCGACCTGGAACGTGTAAGGCTGCAGGTCCTTAAGCCCGCCGATGGTGGTGAAGACGCTGTTGGACCCGGTGGCGCCCCACAGCACGTGGTGGCCGGTGAACTGCACCGGGCCCGCCGACACCGCGCCCCCGGTGTACCCGGTGATCGTGTACCTGGTGACCGGCGTGCCGCCGCGGGAACCTGGCGCGGTGACGTGCACGCTGACCGCCCCGTTTCCTGGCTCGACGCTGACCGAGGCCGGGGCGCCTGGCGCGGCGCCGGCCGTGGCGGCGACGGTCACCGCCGCGGTCGGCAGCGATGGCGGGCTGGCGCCGGCCCGGTTGACCGCCTGGACGGTGAACGTGTACGCGGTGCCGTCCTGCAGCCCGGGTACCACCGCGTACGACAGCCGCGTGTAGTCCGCCGCCGAGATCGTCGCGTGCGCCCCGCCAGGCGAGGCGGTCACCCGGTAGGAGGAGATCGAGGCCCCGTTCATAACGAACGACGGATTCCAGGACACGTAGGCCTGCCCGGCAGCAGCGGACGCGGTGACCTGGTCGGGCGGCTCGGGTACCGAGGGCCGCGCGGCCGCCTCGTTCGCCAGCCCCCGGTAGGCCGGCTGTAGCCCGGCGCTGGCCATGATGCTGGCAGGCACCTGCCGCAGTGAGGTGATGATCTTGTTGCCCGACTCGGTCACGTTGCTTGAGGAGTTGTCCTGGTCGCCCTGCTGCCAGTAGTTGCCGGAGATGAGCAGCGGATCATCGCCGCTGGCCCCGGCGGTGTAGTCGGTGTGCCTTGAGCCCCAGTCGTCCTCGTTGCCGAACTCGACGTTGCCGCTGATCGTGATGAACGTCGAGCCGTTGTCGGTGTAGATGGCGTGCCCGTGGTCCAGTGCACCGAGGATCACGTTGCCGGTGATCTGCTCGCCATCGGCCAGCGAGGTCCCCGTGATGCCCTGGGTGTAGATCGCCCCGCCGTCGGCGAGCATCTGCATCGGGTTGGAGATCAGGTTGTCCGCGACGACGTTGCTGGCGGAGTAGTTCGGGGTGGCAGGCTGGTCGATCTTGTCGGGCCAGCCGCCCCAGCCGAGCGAGATCGCGGTGTAGGCGGTGTTGTCGATCTGGTTGTGGGCGATCAGGCTGCGGGTGGCGTAGCCCACGTCGATCGCGACGCCGCCGTGGTACTCGACCGGCAGCGCGTAGAAGTGGTCGTCGAGCACCTGGTTGCCGGTGGTGTCCTGCACGGCGGCGGTGGGCTCGGGGTTGTCCACGCCGCCCAGCTCAAGCCCGTTGCCTGATATGTCGGTGAAGACGCTGCCCTGGACGGTGTCGTCCTGCGATCCGTCGCCAAGCCGCAGGCCGGCCGCGCCGAGGTGGGTGAAGTCGTCGTCGGTGAACTGGACGTCCTGGTCGTAGCTGAGGTCGATGTTGCCCGGTTCCTGGGTCCAGTCGCCGTAGGGGCAGGTGCCGCCGGCCACGAACTGGCACAGGCCCTGGGTGGCGTAGCCGTCCGCTCCGGTGATCGTGTAGTTGGCCTGTATCTCGGAGAACCCTTCTGGCGTGCTGGGCTGCAGCCAGGTGGCGTAGGAGAACTGGATGCCGTGGAAGGCCAGGTTGTGCACTGGCGCGGCCGCCGTGCCCGCCCCGCTGACCAGGGTCTGCAGGAGCGGCATCTCGGCGTCCGCCCGGGCCATGTCCTGCCCCGGCCGCGGTATGTAGTAGATCGTGTGGGCCGAGCCGTCCAGGTACCACTGCCCGGGCTGGGCCAGCAGCTCGTAGGCGTCGTCGGCGTAGGCCGGGATCTCGCCGTTGCCGAGGGTCTGCGGGCCGACCAGGTTCACCGTCCGGCCCGAGCCGTCGGTGCGCAAGATCCGCTCGGTGGAGTTGTCCCAGCATGGCTCGGCCATCGTGACCGTGGTGCCGGAGATCGACGCGACCGGGCAGCGCGGCTCGGTCCAGGCGCCCTGCCCGCCGGTGCTCAGCGACCAGAACCCCTCGCCGCCGGTGTAGACGAACTCGATCTGGCTCGGGTTGCGCCAGCTGTCCAGCGCGGTCGACGAGGCCACGTACCCGGTGGCGGTCGCGGTCAGCTTGACCGGGAGCGGGCCGCTGGCCATGTCGGCCCGCACGCCGTTCACGTAGAACTGCCGGGTCTGTGCTCCGGCCGGCACGGTAGCCGCCCAGATGTTCTTGCCCGGGTCGGTCAGGTGCCATCCGGACACCTGCCGGGCACCGCTGAGCACGGGGTGGGCGCCCGGCGCCGCCGTCCACACGACGTCGTAGCCGTTGCTGCCTGAGTCGGCCGCCCCGAGTGTCAGCGGCTGGTCCAGCCGGTAGGTGCCCGATTCCAGCTCGACGTTGATGTTGGAGTGCATGTCGGAATCGAGCGAGCGGACCAGTTGCTGGGCCCGGCCAAGCGTTGCCACCGCGTGCCCGGGGCTGGACCCCGAGCTCGCGTCGTTCCCGTGCGGTGAGACGTAGATCGTCACGCTAGGCGCGGGGGCGCCTTGGGCGGCGCCCGCCGCCGCCGTGCCCACGGCGGCGGACAGTCCGAGCCCGAGTGCGGTGGCGGCCGCGAGCCGCCAGGATGCGCGCATGGATTCTCCCGGTGGTCAGTACACGGCGATCGTGTACATGCTGGAGCCGTTGGTCAGGTCAGCCTGCGGGCCGAGGGTGACGGTCCCGGCCGGGAACGTCTTGGTGTAGACCTCGAACGTCCGCGGCGTGCCCTCGTTGTCGGTGATCTGCAGGCCGGAGTCAGTCCAGGTCGAGTCGAGCCAGGGCAGCCGGGCCAGTCGGGTGTCGACCGCGACCGCCACCGTCGCCGGGGTGTTGATCGTGAACGTCACCAGCGGGCTCTCGGTCGCGGACTTGGAGCTGTTGGCCGTCCGGATCCAGGCGGCCCCGGTCAGCGCGGCCGGCACCGATGCCACGGCGATGGTCCGGTCCCCGTACAGCTGGTCGCCCGGCTGCAGGTTCGACTGCACCGACCAGCTCGCGGCGTTCGCCGTGTCGGCGACGGAAAGGCCGGTGATGGCCAGCGTCACTCCCCCGGTCACGGTGACGGTGATCGTCGCGTACTGCGTTGCGGTCGCGTCGGTGGCCATCACCGGTATCTGATAGGTGCCGTTGCGTGCGCCGGCCGCGACGGTGACGGTCAGCGACGCGGACTGGCCTGGTCGCACGCTCGCGCGGCTGAGCGAGACGCCGATTCCCGCCTGCGGGCTGGTGGCGGTGAGCGTGACCGGCCCGGGACGCCCGGCCGTCACCGCGGTGCCCAGCGTGACCGTGGTCGCTGACCCGGCGGCCACGGTCGCGGTCGCGGGGGCGGCCGACAGCGAGAAGTTGTCAAGCCCGGCGGTGCAGCCGGGACCGGCGGAGCGGGATCCCTCGGTGCTCAGCCGCGGCACTCCGCCGGCCAGTGTCCGCGTCCCCACCAGGCAGTACCTGGTTACATCCTGGAACCCCAGGTCGAACGGGCTGTCGCTGCCCGCTTGCACCCGGACGCCGCGCAGCGTGATGTTGCTCGCGTCATTGGCGATGAGCGCAGGCCGCCCGTCATCGGCGGCTAGCTGCAGCGAGGCGTCGTTGAAGGTGATGCCGGTGACGTTATGCAAATAGAAGCCGTAGGCCGGGCGGGTGCCGAGGCTGTTGGGGTTGTAGTCGCCGTTGTCGGTGGGAACCGCGTTAGGGTCCATCGGGCCGATCCCGCCGGGCAGCGTGAGGTGAACGTCGTTGAAGGTGATGTCGCTGACCGGGTGGCCGGGCTGGCCCCACAGCGTCGGGCTGAAGGCTCCGGCGCTGGTGCCGGTCACGTCGTTGTAGTGGATGCCGGATATCGATCCGATCGTCGGGCTGCCCCCGCATCTGAGCCTGGTGCCGATCTTCTCCATGATCGGCGACTGGGTATTCGACATCACCACGTTGTTGTAGGTGACGTCGGAGATGTGGGCGCCGTCTTCAGAGACGATGCCGAGGCCGGACTTGCCCGCCTCGGTCACGAGGATGTGGTTGAACGTGTAGTTGGTGAAGTTGCCGCAGGTCTCCGAGCCGAACATGACGGCGTTGCAGCACTTGGACGACAGCTGCGCGTTGTTCACGACGACGTTGCCGCTGTTGTACACCTGGCCCAGCGCGTAGTCGGCCTTGAAGACGAGCGAGTCGTCGTTGGACGAGACGTTGATGTTGCTGATCCGCACGTCGGTCGTGTCGACGACGTTCCAGCCGTCCCGGTCGGCGGCGGTGGAGATCGTCAGGTGGTCAGACACCACGTGGGTGCAGTGCTGGGTCAGCAGCGCGATGTGGCCGCCCAGGTCCAGCGTGATGCCCGAGAGGATCAGGCCGTTGACGTTCACCAGCGTGAGGAGCTTGTCGGCCTGGCCGGGATTGGGCGTGCCGGTGATCAGGTGCCCGGCGCCGGTGATCGTCCCCGACCCGGTGAAGGCGACGTTGGTGAGGTTCTCTCCCCAGATCACCGAGTCGTGGAAGTGGCTGTGGCCGTAATCCTGGTACTGGTCGTAGGGGTTCGGCTCGGGCGGGTCGAACCCGGTAGCCGCCGCCGTGATCGTCGCCCCGGCGTCAAGCTGGATGGTGATGTTGCTCAGCAGGTGGATGGAACCGCCGGCCAGGTAGGTCCCGGCCGGGAACTCGACCACGCCCCCGTCGGGCCCGGCCGCGTTCGCCGCCGTGATCGCGGCGTTGATCGCCGGGGTGTCGTTGGTCGTCCCGTCGGTGGCCGCGCCGTAGTCCAGCACGTTGAACACCGGTCGCGCGGTCGCGCTCGCGGGTGCGGCCGGGGACGTCAGGGCGGGCGAGGCCGCGGCGGCCGGGGACGCCAGGGCCGGGGGCACGAGCGTGAGAGCGAGGCTCCCGACGGCAAGCGCCGCCGCGGCGCACAGCGCGCGAATCAATTTCATGATTGTCCTCCGATCGCCATCGCGAAGATGTGCAGGCTGGGGCTGCCGCTGGTAACGCCGGCGCTGATGTCGGGCAGCGTGACCGCCACGACCTGCTTGCCTGGCTGCAGCGGGATCGACTGCTCGAAGATGTTGACCACGTTGGGGTCCTGGGTGTTGCCAGGGCGGTTGCGGTACGGGGCGACGATCACCGCGTTGGATCCGGATGGAGCCGCCTTGTACCAGTTGGGCACGCTGAGGCTGAAGCTCTGCGTGGTCCCGTCGGAGTAGCTGATCGTCCCGGTGCCGGACGCCGGGCCGTAGGCCGCGGTGTCGAGCAGGCCCAGCGACGAGCCGGTCCCTGAGATGTCAATGGTCTGCCCGGCGGCCACCACGTTGTCCTGCTGCCCGGCGGCCGCGGCGGGCCAGCTGAACCCGATCGAGTCGTAGCTCAGGGCCGCCCCCGGGGTTATCCCGGCCGAGGCCAGCGCCTGGGCCGAGAAACTGGAGCCGGCGCCGTCGATGTTGGCCGCCGCCGTGTCGGTGTCGTCGGAGATCCCGGTGTTGTCGTAGGCGGCGGCGAACGACGGATACGGCACCGTGACCGGGATCTGCGTGCCGGCCAGCGGGTACTGGTGGCCTCGCTCGGTGAAGGTGAGGCCGAGCGGCACGGGGGTGAGGCCGCCAGCGCCGCTGTCGGCCGCCCCGATGGCGACCGTCGTGCTGGCGCCGCCCGGCGGGACGGTCAGCGTGCCCTGGGCCGGGGTCACGGTGATCCCGGCGGGCGGGGTGGCGGCATAGGCCAGCGTCACCGCGTCCGGCAAGGTGGAGGTGACGGTGAGCGTGCTGGTGCCCGCCTGGCCCGGGGTGAGCGAGACCGGGCTGGCCGTCACGGTCAGGGCGGGCTCGACGCTGACCGTGGTGGCGGCGCTGAGGCTCCCGGCCGCCTGGTCGAGCGCGGGGGCAACCGGGGCGGAGTCCAGCCGGGCGGTGACGGTCGCCGACGAGCCCTGCGCGGATACGGGGACGCCGACCCGCCAGCTCACGGTGACCGAATGCCCCGCCGCCAGGCTCCACGGGGCCGGCCGGGCCAGCCGCGCGGTCCAGCCCGCGGGCACGTCCAGCCGGAACCGGGTGCCGTTCATGGCGTAGTCGCCGTCATTGTTGAACGTGGCCGACACCGTGATCGTCGACTCAGGAGCCACCGGCGTGGCCGGCGGCTCGATCGTCGCGTAGCGCGCACCGATCGAGCGGGCCATGGTCAGCTGGCCGGACAGCGGCAAGTCACTGGCCGATCCGCCGACCTGCACGGTGAACCGGCCATCCGGCACCACCCAGCCCTGGGCCGCGTCACCCCAGGCGGACAGGTCCCGGCCGGTCAGCGGGAACGTGACGGCGGCCGACTGGCCCGGCGCCAGGCTCACGACCTGGTCCCCGGTCAGCACCGGGGTGCCTCCCGGCGCCGTCAGCCAGAGCTCGGCCGCGCCCGGCCCGGTGGCCGTCCCGGTGTTGGTGACGGTGGCCCGCACCGTGGCGAGCCGGGCCGCCTGCCCGCTCGGCGTGGCCGGCCCGGACACCCGGTTGGCCAGCCGTGGCGGCGTGACGCGCAGGTGGGAGAAGGAGTAGCTGGCGCCAGAAGGCGCGACGTCGTACATGAGCACGCCGTGCGCAGGGACGGTGCCACTGATCGTCCCGGTGGTGTCGCTGGTGCCACCCTGCCACAGGTCGGTCAGCGTGTAGGACGGCGAGGCGGCCAGCCCGACCTGGGCCGCGGTCGTGCTGATCGGGGCGGCGGAGCCGGTCGAGTTGAACAGCACCACGGCCCGGTCGCCGTTGGCCAGCGGCTTGGTCAGCACCCACAGCCCGTTGGCGTCCTGCACCGCCGAGCCCTGCTCGCCCAGCGGGTCCTGGTCCACCGCGATGACCGCACGGTTCTCGTAGGTGGCCAGCGTGGCCGCGCTCGCCGACCGCAGGTCGGTCCCGGCGATCAGCGGGGCCGCCATCTCGGCCCAGAGGCTGAACTCAGACTGCTCCTCGGTCACGGACATGCCGCCGTTGCCTACTTCCAGCATGTCCGGGTCGTTCCAGGCACCGGGCCGGGCCAGCGAGGCGAGCTGGACGTTCTGGGTGAAGTTCGACAGCATCGAGCTGAAGGTGTCATGGATGTCGCCGGTGGTGCGCCACAGGTTCCCCACGGTGGGCCAGGTGGAGTTGGGCACGCCGTAGTCGGTCTTCTCGCAGATGCTGAACACGATCGCGTGCCCCGTCTTGGCCCGCGCCGCCAGCAGTGCGTCCCGCATCGTGTCGTAGCGCTGGACGGTCGCCGCGACGTTCTGCCCCGATGCCGGGATGTCGCAGTCGTCGTACTTCAGGTAGTCGACGCCCCATTCGGCGAACGTGAGCGCGTCCTGGTACTCGTGCCCCAGGCTGCCGGGAAACCCGCTGCTCGAGCAGGTGTGGGTGCCGGAGTCCTCGTAGATGCCAAGCTTCATGCCCAGCGAGTGGACGTAGTCCGCGACCGGCTTGATGCCGTCGGGGAACTTCGCCGGATTGGGCACGAGGTTGCCGCTGGCGTCGCGCTGCGGCTCGGCCCAGCAGTCGTCGATGTTCACGTAGTCGTAGCCGGCGGCCTTCATGCCGTCGGCGACCATGGCCGCCGCGGTCTGCTCGACGAGTTGCGCGCTAACGTTGCAGCCGAAGGCGTTCCAGTCGTTCCAGCCCATCGGCGGGGTCAGGGCGAGCCCATCGTCCAGGGCGAGCGCGGGCGAGGCCCCCGACGCCTGGACGGCCACGATCCCGCCGCCCACCGCCAGCGCGACAGCGAGCAGGGTAAGCATGTGGCGCAGGCCCCTTCGCGGAGCCGCATACATCCGATCACTGGATGCATTCGGCACACTAGTCGTATATGAGCCCGCGGAACTGTTACGACTGTGACCAGGAGTCCCGCCAGCGATGACGCCGGCCCCGGCCACCACTTCCTTGCAGCCCTGTCCGCGCAACTCGCGGCGCAGGGGGTCCGACCTGCTACTGCCGCGCTCTCTTCGGTCGTCCCGCCGCCAGTTCCACGGTCGCCAGTGACTCGCTCTTTCCATCGCAGCTCTCCCGAGGCGACATCGCCCCATATATGTGCAAGGTTCTTCATCAAACCTGAACATCGGATGACTGCGATGTCAAGACCCCATATGCGACGTCCTCGGCGGCTATGGCATGGTCCCGGTGACTACCGCGCGGTCCAGCCGCGGCCTCCCGGCGCGACGGTCCCTCCCGGCCTCCCGGCGCGACGGTCCAGCAGCGGCGTCCGGGAGCAGCGCTGTCACATCGCTGCGGTGGCGAAATGGGGGTGATGCGTCAGTGCTGCTCCACTGACATCAGGCCCGGCGACACCCATCGCGCATCCTCGCGCGCGGGAATGTACGCGGTGCGCCGATGCTGTCGCCCCCGCAGCAGCGATGCTCCAGCGTCTGCACGGTCTCGTCGCAGTGATGCGTCATTGCCCTTAAAGAGCCCGCGACACAGGGCTACCAGAACGTTGCCACAAGTCCGCTGGGTAGCCCGGGCCGAATGCCCGGTCCCGACACTCCCAGGATGGGCGGAGCACCCGCTGGCCTCGCCAGTGCTCGGTACCGTGAGACAGCTCCCGCAGACGCTGGCGAGCGGAAGGGAACCATGACAGGCAACGAGCTTCCCGGCGGCAGCTACCGGGTGGGCGACCTGGCCCTCACCCGGTTCGGCTACGGTGCCATGCAGCTGGCCGGGCCAAACGTCTTTGGTCCTCCCCGGGACCGCGACGCCGCCATCGAGGTCTTGCGCACGGCCGTCGAGCTGGGCATCCGGCACATCGACACGGCCGACTACTACGGCCCCCACGTCACCAACGAGATCATCCGCGAGGCGCTCGCGCCGTACCCGGACGACCTGCACATCGTCACCAAGGTCGGCGCCCGCCGCGACGAGCGAGGCGGCTGGCCACCGGCCCGAACGCCGGGCGAGCTGGTGCAGCAGGTCTACGACAACCTGCATCGCCTGCGCCTGGAGACACTGGACGTGGTGAACCTGCGGGTCGGCGGGCGCAGCGCACCCGAGGCCGGGTCAATCGCCGAGGAGTTCGGCGCGCTCGCCGGACTACGCGAGCGGGGGCTGATCCGCCATCTCGGGCTGAGCACGGTCAACGCGGACCAGCTCGCCGAGGCTCAGGCGATCGCCCCGGTAGTCTGCGTCCAGAACTTCTACAACATGGCCAACCGGCAAGACGACGATCTCGTCGATAGCACCGCCCGGCAGGGCATCGCCTACGTGCCGTACATGCCGCTGGGCGGCATCTCGCCGCTCCAGTCGGAGGTCCTGCACAGGGTCGCCATCCGGCTGCAGACCACGCCGATGTCGGTGGCCCTCGCCTGGCTGCTGCAGCGCTCATCGAACCTGCTGCTCATCCCGGGCACGTCCGCGGCGCAGCACCTGCGCCAGAACATCGCCGGCGCCGCCGTGGGATTGCCGCCCGACGTGCTCACGGAACTGAGCGCCATCAACGCTAAGGAGTAGCATCGGGGGCCAGGCGCCATCGAGGTCCGCGGCCCGGGCTGAAGCCGTGATGGCCGGTACCAGGGAGACGCCAGGTGGCACGACAGGGCGGCCGTGCGGCGCGCCAGGCCGCGGTGCTCGCCGCCGGGTCGGCGGCCCTTGGCCGCGAGCTGAGGCGGCCCGACCTCATCCGCGACAGCCACCGGACGATGGTGCTGCGCTGCGCCGACGTGGACGGGCCCGCGGGTGGCGACGGCACCGCCATCGTCAAGGCCTACCCACCGGGCCCTGATGGCGATTGCGGCTTCGCGGCCGAGGCCGCGGGGCTGGCAGTGGCAGGCGATACCGGGATGGCACCTGAGTTGCTCGCGGCCGACCCGCCCTCGCGCACGGTCGTGATGTCAGACCTGGGCCGTGCGCCTAGCCTGGCCGACGTGCTGCTGGGAGCCAGCGAAGACCAGGCGGCCGCGGCGGTGGTCGACTGGGCCGATGCCTGCGGCCGGCTCGCGGTCGCCACGGCGGGGCGGGAAGCTCCGCTGGCCCGCCTGCGGCGCCAGTACGCGGGCGGGGAGCCAGCCGACCCGCCGTGGGCCGGGCTGCGGCAGCGGGTGCTCCAGGTTGAGCAGCGCGCCGCCCTGGCCGGCGTGGCCGCACCGGACGGACTGGCCGCCGAGCTGGCGGAGGTGGCGGCCGCGGTGGCCAGTCGGGACTACCTGGTCTTCTCCCCGGGCGATATCTGCCCGGACAACAACCTGCTCACCGCGGCCGGGATCCGGTTCATCGACTTCGAGGCATCCGGCTATCACCCGGTCTTCTTCGACGTCGCCTACCTGAGGATGCCGTTCAGCACCTGCTGGTGCGTGTTCCGGCTGCCAGTCAGGCTGCGCGACGCCGCCGAGGAGCGGTACCGGGCTCAGGTCGTGCGGATCTGGCCCCCGCTGGCCGACGACCGCACCTGGCGGCGGGGCGTGCGGAACGCCGTCGCCGCCTGGAGCCTCAGCTCGATGGGATGGCTGCTGGGCCAGGCGCTGGCCGGTGACGTCTCGCTCGAGCCTGACGCGGTGGCGGCCCCCCGCACCCGCCAGCTGATGCGGCACCGCTGGCAGGTCCTGGCGGGCGAGCTGGAGGCGGCGGGAGAGTTGCCCGCCATCGCGGCGATGGCACGGGCGCTGCTGACCGCGACCGTCGGCTGGCACGCCGAGGAGCTCCCCCTTTACCCGGCCCTGCGCTAGCCGCGGCGCCGGTCGCCCAGTGACCAGGCACAGCTGCCTCTGAATTGCCGCTAATCATCTCAGGCCATGTTGACAACCAGGCACGGCAGGCATTGATTCTGGGCATGGAAAGAAATAGTGCTTCCGGGCGCGCCAGCGCCACTCGTCGCGCGTTCTTGACCGCATCGGCCGCCACCGCGGTCACGGTGCCGCTGCTCAGCGCCGCCACCTCGGCCAGCGCCGCGGCACTGCCCCATTCCGAGCCGGACGCCAGCCTGCGCCGGCTGCTCGGCGAGATCGATCCGGCCAGGATCGAGGCCACAATCACCCGGCTGGTCCAGTTCGGCACCAGGCACACCTCCTCGAGCCAGACCGACCCGGTGCGCGGGATCGGGGCCGCCACCGAGTGGGTGTTCCAGCAGATGCAGGCCATCGCCGCCACCTCGTCGGGCCGGATGACCGTGCAGAAGCAGTCGTTCACCCAGCCGGTCTCGCCCAACATCCCCGTGCCGACCGTGATCACCAACGTCATCGCCACGCTGCAGGGCACCGCCTCGCCCCAGCGCTACTACGTCATCACCGGGCACCTGGACTCCCGGGTAACCGACGTCACCGACTTCACCAGCGACGCGCCTGGCGCGGACGACGACGGCTCAGGCGTGGCGGTCGTGCTCGAGCTGGCGCGGCTGTTCGCCACCCATCAGTTCCCCGGCACGCTGGTGTTCGCCACCGTGGACGGCGAGGAGCAGGGCCTGTACGGCTCGGGCTTCATGGCGGCCCAGATGAAGGCGGCCGGCGCCGACGTGCAGGGCATGTTCAGCAACGACATCGTCGGCGCGTCCCAGGCCTTCGACGGCACCAAGCCCGACCCTCATCACGTGCGGCTGTTCGTTGAGGGCGTTCCCGCGGCGGACAGCGCGGCGCAGATCGGCCTGATCGAGGAGGTGGGCGGCGAGAACGACGGCGGCACCCACCAGCTTGCCCGGTTCGTCACCGCCGCCGCTCCGGCCTCGCTGACCGGGCTGAGCATCCGGGTGATCTGGCGGCGCGATCGCTACCTGCGCGGCAGTGATCACGTGTCGTTCCAGGCCCAGGGCTATCCCGCGGCCCGGATAACCGAGCCCAGGGAGAACTTCGACCACGAGCACCGCAACGTCGAGGTCATCGACGGGGTCGACTTCGGCGACCGGCTTGAGTACGTCGACTTCGACTACACCGCCCGGGTGGCCAAGCTCAACGCCGCCGCCCTGTGGGCGCTGGCGACCAGCCCGTCAACGCCGAAGAACGTGCAGATCCACATCACGCCCCCGGCTGGCTTCGCCGGCATCAACGACACGGTGCTCACCTGGGACGCCAACCCCGAGTCCGACCTCGCCGGGTACGAGGTGGTGACGCGGGAGACGAGCGCGCCTGACTGGACCGACGCGATCGCGGTCGGCAACGTCACCTCGGTGACGCTGGACATCGCCAAGGACAACCTGCAGTTCGGCGTGCGCGCGGTAGACCAGGCCGGGCACCGCGGCCCAGTGGGCTTCCCCGCCACCGTCACCACCTGACGGCGCGAGCGGCAACTCCGCGCGGACCTTTCGCGGAACTTTCACTGGAGGCAGTTATCGGTAACGCCCTGACCTGCGCGTGATTCACCACTGTCCGGCCGGGATGGCCGGAAGGGCCGGCCCGGCCGCACCCTGGCCAGTGACGGCAACGTTGGGCTGGCGGAGGTGGATCATGCGCAGGCGGTGGATTGCGATCCTCGCGGTGGTAGGGACGTTCATGGCGGTGATGCTGGGCCAGGTACCGGCATTCGCGATCGATCCGGGCGGGACGCCGGCGCCGGTCACGGGGAATGCCACCTGGTTCTCCGGGCTGGGGTCGCCTTACGGTGGCTGCGGGCTGCCGCAATCGGCCCTGGACTCGCAGAACTTCCTGGCCCTGAACGTGCAGAACTCGCCGGGCAACTACAGCAACCTGCCCCGGCCCATATCGGCGGCCAACGCGAGCGAGATCGGCATGTTCGACAACGGGCTGAACTGCGGCCGCTGGGTGCAGGTCACGATCGGCAACTACTGCACCGGCACCAACGACGGGGCACCCAACGAGCCGTTCTGCCGGAATGGATCGTGGGTCTCCGACCAGTTCAACGGGGCCACTCTCGACTTCGTGGTCGCCGACAGCTGCGACGACGGCAACGCCTGGTGCAAGGACGACCCGTACCACGTCGACCTGGCCCAGTCCTCGCTGAACAACTTCGTGCTCAACGGCCAGCCCGTCGGCGACATGTACCCCGACCACTGGAACAACCGGCAGGTGAGCTGGCAGTTCATCTCGGCGCCCGGCTACACCGGCGACATCAGCATCGGAGCGATCCAGGGTGCCCAGCCGTACTGGCCAGCCATCGCCCTCTCCCACCTGCCGAACGGGATTCACGGCGTGCAGTACTACGCCAACGGCGCCTGGGCGAGCGCGACGATGGATTCCGACCAGGGCGACGACTACATCATCGCCCCGACGACCGGGCCGGGCACCGGGGGCTCGCAGTACGAGATCCGGGTGATCGACGCCTCGGGCAACATGGTCAACAACGGCGAGGTGTACAACTTCAGCCTGCCTTCCGGGTGCCTGCCGAACGGCTGCTCGGCACCTTACACCGCGGTCAGCTACACCACGTCCAGCGCGCCTGGCGGGACAGGAACCGGAACAGGGACAGGAACGGGCACGGGGACCGGTTCCTGCGCGCTGACCTCGGTGGTCACCAATTCCTGGCCTGGTGGCTACCAGCTGCAGCTCACCGTCACCGACAACGGCACCGCGCCGCTGACCGGGTGGACGGCGGGGCTCACGCTCGGCGACACTTCCGAGACGATCGCCAGCTCGTGGAACGCCACCGTGACGCAAAGCGGACAGCAGGTCACGGCGGTCAACGCCAGCTACGACGGCTCGGTCGCGGCGGGCGGGTCGACCACCTTCGGCATGGTGGTCAACGGTTCCAGCCAGGCGTTGTCCGGACTGACCTGCTCACCGGCCTGAGGTAGCCATACAGCTACATCGCGTGAGCACGGAGGCGTGCGGGCCGCCCTAGGGCGGCCCGCACGGTCAGGCCGGCCGAGCCGGCGCCGGCCCGGCGAACCATGCCAGCGGCTCGTGGGATGCTGGTGTTGTCGTGGGTGAGTCGCGGGCGAGGGGACGGCTGATGAGCAACCTGGAAGTGGCCCCGGCCGAGCTGGCCTTCTGCGGCGGCGAGCCGCCCGCGCGCGAGGTCGAGGTGCTTGCCGCCAGGGACGTGCCGCTGGGCGGGCCGCGGGCGATGCGGGTCCGGCGAACGCTCCCCCAGCGCGCCCGGTCACTGATCGGCGCCTGGTGCTTCGCCGATCATTACGGCCCGGACGACGTCACGCTGGGACCGGGCATGGACGTGGCCCCGCACCCGCACACCGGCCTGCAGACCGTCAGCTGGCTGTTCGCCGGCGAGGTCGAGCACCGCGACAGCCTGGGCACGCACGCGCTCGTGCGGCCAGGCGAGCTGAACCTGATGACAAGCGGACACGGGATCTGCCACTCGGAGGTATCCACCCCGGGCACGACGGTGCTGCACGGCGTGCAGCTGTGGGTTGCCCTCCCCGACTCCGACCGCAACGGGGCACGGGACTTCCAGCACTACGCGCCGCCAGCCGTTGGCCTGGGCGACGCGACGGCGCGGGTGTTCCTGGGCACGCTGGCCGGCCAGCGGTCTCCCGTCGCGACGTTCACTGAGCTGGTCGGCGCCGAGATCACGCTCGAGCCGCAGGCCCGGCTGCGGCTGCCGGTTGACCCCGGATACGAGCACGGCGTCCTCGTGGACGCCGGGCCGGTCAGCCTGTGCGGCGCCCGGCTCGAGCCGACCGAGCTTGGCTACCTGCCGCCCGGCTCAGCCACGATGGAGCTGGCCAGCCTCAGCAGCGACCGCGCCAGGATCCTGCTGCTCGGCGGTGTCCCCTTCGAGGAGGACATCGTGATGTGGTGGAACTTTGTCGGCCGCAGCCATGAGGAGATCCTGGCCTTCCGCGCGGCCTGGGAGGGCGAGCTTGACCAGTTCGGCACGGTCGAGGGCTACGCGGGTACGCCCCGGCGGCTGCCCGCGCCGGTACTGCCCAACGTCAGGCTCAGGCCAAGGAGCCGGTGACTGCCCTCACCCCCTGACTACCCGCTTGTGCGGTGGTCCAGCTGGCTTGCGTCCCGATTGTCGTGATGCGTCCCGGCCGCCACGGCGGTATCGATTCCCACGCCCCGTTCCGCGGCGCCAATGACGGGGGTTACGGGCTAGAGTTCGGCTTCGAGGGCCTCAAGGCTGTATCCGTCCCCCCAGGTCATCAGCGGCTGACACGAGGGGTCCTGGCACTGAACCTTCTGAGAGACGAGGCCAGGCAAGGATGACAGCTAGTGATACCGAGATCAGCACGCCGCTGCTGATCGCCGGGCAAGAGCGGCGCACCGCCGAGACCTTCCCTGTCTACGACCCGGCGCACCTGGGCCAGGTCGTAGGTCAGGCCGCCGCGGCCACGGCCGATGACGCGCTTGACGCCGTGGCGGCAGCGCACCAGGCCTGGCCGGCCTGGGCGGCGCGGCCGGCCGCCGAGCGCGCCGCGATCGCGATCGCGGCGCTTGATGGCCTCGAAGCCGACGCGGATGACCGGACTGACATCCTGTCCAGGGAGAACGGGAAGATCCGCGGCGAGGCGGCGATCGACCAGGCCGTGTTCACCGGCCGGTTCCACCAGGCGGCCGAGTTCGCCCCCGAGCTTGACCGGCCCGAGCACATAGCGGGACCGCCGTTCAGCACGACGATCACCCGGCTCCCGACGGGCGTCGTCACGATCATCTACCCGTTCAACTGGCCGCTGGCCATCCTGGCGGCGTCACTGCCCTACGCGCTGATGGCGGGCAACGCCGTGGTCGTGAAGCCGCCGCCCACCGCACCGCTTTCCTCGGTCCTGACACTGGCGCAGCTGGTGCGGAAGCTCCCGCCGGGCGTTCTGAACGTGGTGACCGGGGCCGCCAGCGACATCGGCCCGGTGCTGGTGGGCGACCCGCGCGTCGGGCACGTCTGCTTCACCGGGGGCGTCCGGGGCGGCAAGCAGATCATGAAGATGGCCGCAAGCAGCCTGACCAACGTCACCCTCGAGCTCGGCGGCAACGACCCGGCGATCGTCCTAGACGACGCGAGCCTGGACGAGGCGGCGTTCGGCCGGCTCAGCGGCGCGACATTCATGACCACCGGCCAGGTGTGCATGGCGATCAAGCGGCTTTACGTGCCGCGCCGCCGCTACGACGAGGTCATCGACGGCCTGCGCGCGTCGCTTGCGAGCTCGAAGGTCGGCCCCGGGCTCGATTCTGCCACCACCTTCGGCCCGCTCAACACCGCACAGCAGCGGGACTACGTCACCGGGCTCACCACGGAGGCCGGAGCGGCCGGGGCGGAGGTGCTCACGTTCGGCGAGTACACCGTCGATGCCGCCAGCGGCAACTACCTGCTCCCCTCGCTCGTCCTTGACCCGGCGCCAGAGCTGGGGATCGTGACGGAGGAGCAGTTCGGCCCCGCTCTTCCCGTGATCGGCTACGACACCGAGGAAGAGGCGGTCGCGCTGGCCAACAACACCTGGTCCGGGCTGTGCTCGTCGGTCTGGTCGGCCGACACCGAGCACGGGATGGCGATCGCCGGGCAACTGCGCACCGGCGTCACGTTCTTCAACAACCACAACGCCGCGGCCGTGGACGAGCGCGCCCCGTTCGGCGGGTTCAACTCCAGCGGCATCGGCCGCGAGCTCGGCCGGGAGGGCCTGCTCGAGTTCACGCAGACGCATGCCATGGCCGTGCCCTCCGAGGGCTAGTGCCTCGACCGCCTGCCCCGCCGCAGTCGTGGCGGGGCAGGCCGGGCCATGGGACGGGGTGCGCCGCCGGCCCCGCTTCCATAGACAGGACCGGCGGCAGCCCCGACCCCCCGGATCAGCCCGGCGCCGAACGGCACGACCAGCCCACGGCCAGGCGATCCCGCACCCACTCCACGTAGCTGACTACGGGCCGCGCCAGCAAACGGATTGGACGCGCGGGGCGACATCGGCCACACTCGCCTGCCCCCGGCACCCTCGTCCCTGATCTGGCTGGCGCTGGCCAGCTGGTTTCCCGGAGCGGTTAGGCCGCTGGCTTGCGCGGCCGTGTGCTGGCCCGCGTGCCCTTGGCCGGCGCCTTCCTCGTGCCCTTCTTCCCGGCTGAAGGCTTCGCGCCCGCCCTGGACCGGCTTGCCGCCCTATCGGGCTTGCCCTCGTCGGCGGGCTTCCCGCGCGGCTCGTTCTTCGCGGCGTCCACGCTTGCCCGCAGCGCCGCCGTCAGGTCGGTCACGTTGGTCGTGGCCGGCGGCCCGGCGGCGGGCTGGGGCTCGGTCTCGTTCTTCTTCGCCTCGATGAGGTCGTTGACGCGGTCGGCGTAGGTGTCGCGGTAATCCGAAGCAGCCCACGGCCCGCTCATCGACTCCACCAGCTGGCGAGCCATGCGCCTTTCCTGGCTGGATACCCTGACCTCGCCTGGCAGGTTGCCGATCTCTGCCCGCGGGTCCCTGACCTCATCGGCGTAGAACAGGGTCTCAAGTACCAGCAAGCCGCTGTCGGCGCGCACCGCGGCCAGGTACTCCTTGCCGCGCATGACGAAGCTGGCGATGGCGGCCTTGTCGCAGTCCGCGATCGCGTCGCGCAGGAGGGCGTAAGCCCTGGTGGCCTCCTCGCTGCCCGGGCCGAGAAAGTACGTCTTGTTGAAGTAGATGGCGTCGATCTCGTCAAGGTCGACGAACATGTGGACGTCAAGCGATCGGGACCGGCCAGGCGCGACCGAGTCAAGCTCGCCCTGCTCCAGCAGCACGTAGCTGCCGTCGCCGACATCGGCTCCCTTGACGATGTCGGAGTAGCCGACCTCGTCCCCGGTGCGCTCGTTGACCCGCTGATAGCGGATACGGTCAGCGGTGCCCTCCGCGAACTGATGGAACGAGGGCCGGTGCCCTTCTGTCGCCGAGTACAGCTGCACGGGAACGGTTACCAAGCCGAACGACAGCACACCCGACCAGATTGCCCGCGCCATGCTGCTCCCCTCGTCACAAAGACCCGGCCATCACCGCTTCGACCGGCTTCGACCGGCGGCTACCCACCGCGGTCCGGAGTAAGCCAGCCGGCTCGCGCGACGTGACCTGGCGGGACTCAGTCGTGGGAGCAATGGCGGGCTGCCGGGGGGACATCGAGGGTCGGGTTGCGGGGGAAGAAGCCGGTCGGCTTGAGCACGAAGCCGCACCGGGCCACGGGCATGACCGGCCAGTCCTCGGGCCGCGGGGTATGGGTGGGGCCGAAGGTGTGCCAGACGACGATGTCCTGGCCGTCGATATCCCGGTCGGCCGCGGTCCAGGCGGGCAGGCCAGCCCCGCCCGGGTGCTGGTTCACGAAGTCACCGGCCGGGTAGCGCTCGGCCTGGTCGTACCGGGTCACCCATAGGTGGCTTGTGGCGAACCCGGCCCGCTTGGCCAGCGGCGCTTCCTGGCCGGCGAGCAGCACGGGGGCGGGCTCGGGGTACAGCGTGTAGCTGACCGGCTGACCGTAGCGGTTGCGCCGCCGCGGGTTGATCACCCGCCAGGTCCGGCCCCTGGCGGCGTCATTGCGCCGCGCGGCCTGCGACTCGCGCGCCAGCCGGGTGACGGTGTGCCCGATCGCGTTGCCGTAGGGGTTATCCGGCCCGATCGGCAGGCCGTGCACGTCGACCTCCTCGACCGCGTTGGCCTGGCCATCGACCTGCATGTCCAGCCGGGCGCTGAACAGGTGCTGGTGCACCGGCGCGCCCAGCCCGGGCGCGACCTCGGTGGCGTACGGCCCTGGCCGGGCCGAGGTGAACACCACGCCAGTCGCCTTGACCTCCAGCTCGACCGTGCCGTCCAGGTAGAAGTACCAGTAGAAGCCGTAGTCATAGTTGCCGACCGTGGTGAAGAACGAAACGACCAGCCGTCGCTGCCGCCGTGACTGGGCCGAGCCGTTGAAGATGTCGGTGTGCTTCCACAGGATGCCGAAGTCCTCCTCGTGGACGCAGATCGCGTTGCCGATGACTCTCGGCTGCCCGCCCTCGTCGGTGACGGTGGCGTCGAGGTAGGCGATCTCGCCGAGGCAGTCGCAGCCGAGCTCGAGCGAGTTGGCGTAGACGCCGATCAGGAACTCGCCGGAGTCGAAGTAGGCCTGCCAGTGGCGGAAGTTCGGGTCGCCGTAAGGGACCACCATCTCGGCGACTGAGGCCCGGTAGATCAGCGGCCGGCCAGCGATCGAGATGTCGTGCAGGGTCAGTCCCTCGCGCGCGTCGAAGCCGACGCGAAGCTCCCAGTCCTGCCAGCGCAGCCGGTTGCCGTCCAGGGTGAAGCTCGGGCCCTCCGGCTGGGTGATCTCGATCGGCCGCAGCGTGGCGCGGAACGGGCCGCGCACCTGCGGGTCGTCGTAGTCACCCGACTCAAGGGGCACCGGTGCCAGGAACTCATCGTCGATCCGGTAGACCTTGCGCTCGATCAGGTCCACGTAGGCGGCGATGCCGTCGACTGGGTGCGCCCAGGCCAGGTCGTGCTCCCTGGCCTGGACGAACGCCAGCACCCTGACGTACCTGCGGCTGCCGTCGCCTTCCGAGCCTGGCACCCCCATGGTGATGGGGCAGGTGCGGATCTTGCCCACGTCGGTCAGGCCGCGCTTGGCCATCGCTGCCCGCCAGCCCGGGTCGGCCTTGGTGATCTCGTCGACCAGCGCGAACTCCGACCCGACCATCGGCAACTGCCCGTCGGTGGGCGGGTCCAGGACCCTCTTGCTGGTGATGGCACTGGCGCGAAGCGAGACGACCACGTCGGTCGACTCGCCGGTGGCCTGGTTGAGCAGGAAGGCGCGCAGTCTCCGGTCGGTCGCGGTGCCCGCCAGGACTTGCGCCTTCGGCGGCTCCTCGAGCCCGTAGTAGGCGAACCGCACGCTATCGCCGAGCAGTCCGGCCTTCTCCAGGATGTCGCGGCCCGCCAGGTACTCGTCCGCGGTCACCGGATCGAGCGGATGCATTGCGCCTCCCTTTCCTTGCCTGTGCTATTCGTCGGCGATGATCGAGCCGACCCGGTCACCGAGGCCGGGGTCGCGGCGGGTGAGCAGGATCGCGTAGATGACGGATGCCACCACGATGCCAAGCGCCAGGTAAGGGAACCAGTCGTAGGGATCGGGCTGGCCCGGCTTGCACAGGTAGTAGACCGGGACGGCGATGGCGGCCATCCCCAGGATCGGCAGCACGGCGTGCTTGATGATGCTGAACTCGGCCCGCCGGTACTTCAGGTAGTAGAACGGCAGCGCCAGGTTGGCCAGGAAGTAGACGACCAGGACCAGGATCGTGCCCATGGTGCCGGACTCGTCGAAGTAGTTCAGCGCGCTCAGGCTGCCGGTGCTGCCCCCGACCAGGTGGCCGAGCGCCCAGCCCGCGACGATGACGGTGGCGATGCCGATGAACGTGATGATGGCGTGGACCGGGGTGAGCCGGGTCGGGTGGACCTTGCCGATCCAGCGGGGCAGCAGGCCCTCCCGGCCCGCGTTGAAGATCAGCCGGCATTGAGAGTTGACCGCGGCGATCAGCACGCCGAGGGTGGACGTCAGTCCGGCCAGGTAGGCGATGACGGCCAGCCAGGCGACGACTCCGTGCGCCACGTTGACGAACGGGATCTCGGCGTTGCCCAGCGCCGCCCCGTTGTAGCGGAACCCGCTCACCGTGGAATAGGCCACCAGGAGGTACGTCACCGCCATCATCCCGACGGACAGGAACACGGCCCGGGGCACGTTGCGCCGCGGGTTCCCGGTCTCCTCGGCCAGCGCCGCGGAGTTCTCCCAGCCGATGAACAGGTAGACCGCGAGCGGGAACCCGGCGGCCAGGCCGCTGAACCCGTTGGTGATGTGCTTGGGCTCGAACGGCGCGACCGACAGGTGGCCGCCGTTCTGGATCAGCGCCGCGACCGAGACGATGACCAGGACCAGCATCTCGAAGCCGAAGAAGAATCCGGCCAACTTCGTCGACACGGCGACGCCGCGGAACATCATCACCATGGCCCCCGCGGTCAGCAGCACAGAGAAGATGATCCAGGGCACGCTCCAGCCGAAGTAGTACTGCAAGATGATGGACAGGAAGCCGCCGGAGATCACCAGGACCGACGAGATCGCGATGATGTAGCCGGCGCCGCACAGCAGCGCGGTGGTGACCGCACTCGTGCCGCCGAACGTCTTGCCGACGAAGGTGATGAAGCCACCGGTCGACGGGTGCGCGCGAGAGAACTGGGACAGCGTGTTGGCCAGCAGCGCGATCGCGATAACGGCCGCGATGATCGTCAGCGGCGCGGCGATGCCCGCCGTCAGGACGATCAGTCCGAAGCTGAAGAAGAAGCTGTACGCGGGCCCGATGTTGGCCATCGTGGACGCGGAGATGTCGATCAGCCGCAACGCGCCGCGGTGCAGCCGTTCCGGTGACTCGGGTGCCTTGGATTCGGTGAAGGGGACCGGTGCCGCTTCGCTCATCTGGTTACTCCCGCTGTCGCGTCAGGATCAGTAGGCGGTCCTAGTAGGGATAATGAACGAGCGCTTTTGGGCAAGCGCTTTCCGGATTTCTGCGAACGCTAGCGGACCGGTGGCTCGCGCGCAAGAGGTGATCAGAGGGAAGAAATGGGAGGCTAGCCAATCAGCGCGGCGGTTGCGGGATGGTGCTCTCCCGCACGATGACTTCACCCGGCACGGGCAGAACGCGCGCGGACCTGCTCTCCCCGAGCCGTGCGCTGGTCCGGTCGTCGAGGACGTCACCGGCCTCGTCCGCCAGGACCAGGCCCGCCGCGATCTCCCCCATCCGCTTGAGTGGCAGCCGGACGGTGGTAAGCGGCGGGTACACGTCGCGCAGCGTGCTGATGTCGTCGAAGCCGGCCACGGCCAGCTGGCCGGGCACGGCCACGCCGGCGGCCCGCAACCGGGCCAGCGCGCCGACGGCCATGACGTCGGTAACGGCGAACACGCAGTCCGGCAGCGGCCCCCCGGCCGCGAGGATGGCGCTCATGCCCTCATAACCACCGTCGCGGCTGAACGGACAGTGAACGACCCGGGCCGACTCAAGCTCGACGGACCAGGCGGCCAGCCCGTCGCGAAATCCGTCCAGCCGGTCCCGCGCGGTCAGCAGGCCGCGCGGGCCCGCCAGCACGGCGAAGCGGCGGTGGCCCTGCGCGGCCAGGGCCTTGGCCAGTGCCTCGGCGCCGAGCCGGTTCTCCGGCAGGACCGTGTCAATGCCGAGCAGGTCCTGCCCGACGCAGGCCGCCCGGCCACCCGCGGCGGTGAACGCGGCGATCTGGGACCGCAGCGCCCCGGTGGCCGCCGGGTCATCGGACCGGCTGCCGATCAAGATCACCGCCCGGGCCCGCTGGGCGCGCATCAGCGTGACGTAGTCAAGCTCGGCCGCCTCGGCCACGGCCGCCGGGGCCGCTCCCCCGCCGGCCACTCCCCCGCCCCTGGCCGCGGGGATGCTCGACAGGCACGCGAGCAGCTGCTTGGATCTCGCGGCCTCGATCACCCCGGCGGCGATCGAGGAGAAGTACGGGTCGGAGATGTCGTGCACGATGACGCCGACCAGCGCGCTTCGGCCGGTCGCGACGGCCCGGGCCTGGAGGTCAGCGGTGTAGCCGAGGTCAGCGACGGCCTTGCGGACGCGCTCGGCCAGCGCCTCGCCGACCGGCCGTGAACCCTCGCTCACGACCCTGGATGCCGTGCTCAGCGAGACCCCCGCCCGATCGGCGACGTCCTGCAAGGTCGCGCGCGCGCCCGGTCGGTCCGCCCGCTTGCGGCGCTGCGCCACGGTCCTCCCCCACTGTTGCGATCGCTGGTTGCCCGCTCCTCCCCTTGACCAAGGGTTCCGGACCAGCCTAGTGTTGGCAAGCGCTTTCCCAGAATCTCGCCGAGGCTTGGGGCTGATTGATGACGCACAAGACGGTCAACGTAGCGATGAACGGTGTCACTGGCCGTATGGGTTACCGGCAGCACCTGCTCAGGTCGCTGCTCGCCATCAGGGACCAGGGCGGGGTCCGGATGGCGGACGGGACATCCCTCATCCCCGAGCCCGTCCTCGTCGGCCGCAATTCCGAACGGCTGCGCGCGATCGCCGCGCGGCACGGGCTTGACCGGTGGACGACGAGCCTGGACGAGGTGCTCAGCGACCCGGGTATCGACGTGTACTTCGACACGCAGGTCACCAGCGCCCGGGTCGCCAGCCTGATGCGGGCGATCGAGGCGGGCAAGCACGTGTACACGGAAAAGCCGGTAGCCGAGTCGCTTGACGAGGCGCTCGCGCTGGCCCGTGCCGCCCAGGCGCGCGGCATTACCAGCGGGGTGGTGCAGGACAAGCTCTTCCTTCCCGGGGTGATCAAGCTGCGACGGCTGGTCGGGAGCGGCTTCTTCGGGCGGATCCTGTCGGTGCGGCTCGAGTTCGGCTACTGGGTGTTCGAGGGCGACGGGCCGGCGGCTCAGCGGCCGTCCTGGAATTACCGCAAGGAAGACGGCGGCGGGATCGTGCTCGACATGTTCCCGCACTGGCAGTACCTGCTCGAGGACCTGTTCGGGCCGATCACGTCGGTGTACGCGCGGAACACCACCCACCTGACGCAACGCTGGGATGAGTCTGGCCAGCAATACCCGGTGACCGCGGACGACGCCGCCTATGCCGTCGTGGAGTTCGGGAACGGCGCGTTCGGCTCGGTAAATTCATCGTGGGCGGTGCGGGTCAGCCGGCGGGAACTGCTGGAGATACAAGTTGACGGCACCCACGGCAGCGCGGTCGCGGGGCTGCGGAACTGCGCGGCCCAGCACCGGGTCAACACGCCCATGCCGGTGTGGAACCCTGACCTGCCTGATCCGATCGACTACCGGGCCTTGTGGCTGGACGTGCCGGACACCGAGGACTACGGCAATGGGTTCAAGGCGCAGTGGGAGCTGTTCCTGGCGGCGGCCGCCGCCGCCGCGCCGTTCCACTGGGACCTAGCCGCCGGGGCCCGTGGAGTGCTGCTGGCCGGCCTGGCCCAGCAGTCCTCAGACGAGAAGCGGCGAGTGGACGTGCCCGCCCCGGAGGGCGCTAGCTGATGGCAGGCGCAGCCCGGATCCTGCTTCCTGGCCGCGGCGAGGCACTCACCATCACCCGCCCCGACTGGGCCGCGAGCTATCCGCCGCCGTCGTCGCGCCGGGTGTATGCCGCCGCCCACGTCGCGGCGCGGGCCGGCGGGGTCATTGACTGGGACTCCACGATGCGGTTTCGCGAGCACCTGTGGGCGCTTGGCTTCGGGATCGCGGAGGCAATGGACACCGCGCAGCGGGGCATGGGGCTGTCCTGGGCGGTGGCGGGCGAGCTGATCACCCGGTCGGCCGAGCGGCTGGCCAAGCACCGGGCCGCGGGCACGCTGGCCAGCATGGCCAGCCCGCTCGCCTGCGGTGCGGGAACTGACCAGCTGGCCGACGGGGAGAGCCACTCGCTGCCCAGCATCGCGCGGGCTTACCTGGAGCAGATGGACCTCGTGCAGGGCGCGGGGGCCGACGTGATCATCATGGCCAGCCGGGCGCTCGCGGCCAGCGCCCGCAGCGCACGGGACTACCTCGACATTTACACGGACCTGCTTAGCCAGGCCGAACGGCCGGTGATACTGCACTGGCTCGGCGAAGCGTTCGACCCGGCGTTGCGCGGTTACTGGGGCGGCGCCTTCGCGGCGGCGTCGGACACGGTGCTCGAGCTGATCGAGCGGGCCGGGGCGAAGGTGGACGGGATCAAGCTCTCGGTGCTTGACGGGGCGAAGGAGGTGGCCCTGCGCCGACGGCTGCCGCCGGGCATCCGGCTCTACACCGGCGACGACTTCAACTACGCGGAGCTGATCGCGGGCGATGCCGAGGGGCACAGCGACGCGCTGCTGGGGATATTCGCGGCCATCGCCGCTCCGGCAGCGGCGGCGCTGCGGGCGCTCGACCTCGGCGACCTGGCCGGCTACCGGGCGGCGATGGCGCCGACCGTGCCACTGAGCAGGGTGATCTTCGAGGAGCCGACCTACCACTACAAGGTGGGAGTGGCCTTCCTCGCCTGGCTGAACGGCCTCCAGCCGCAGTTCGCGATGGTGGGCGGGCTTGAGCGGCGGCGGACGACGGCGCACCTGGTCCGGGTCTTCGAGCTCGCCGCCGCGGCCGGGGCGCTGACCGAACCGGAACTGGCCGTGGCCCGGATGACCGAACTGCTGGAGGGCGCGTGATCGAGGCCGGACGACTGTCACTCAACCAGGCGACGGTCAAGAACCTGTCCGTCGCCGCCGCTGCTGAGCTTTGCGCCCGGCACGAGATCAGCGGCATCGGGCTCTGGCGAGACCGGGTGGCGGAGTGCGGCGTGGCCGAGTCCCTGGCGGCGGTTCGCCGGGCCAGGCTGCGCGTCTCAAGCCTGTGCCGAGGCGGTTTCTTCACCCACGCGGAGGCCGACGCGCGCGCGGCGGCCCTGGCGGACAACCGGGAGGCGATCGCGACCGCGGCCGCGCTCGGGGCGGACGTTCTCGTCCTGGTCAGCGGGGGGCTGGTGCCGGGCAGCCGGGACATCGGCCAGGCTCGCCGGATGATCGCCGACGCGATAAGCGACCTGGCGCCGATGGCGCAGCAGGCGGGAGTGCGGCTCGGCATCGAGGCGCTGCACCCGATGTACTGCTCGGACCGGTGCGTGATATCCACCCTCGGCGAGGCGCTCGACCTGGCGCTTGAGTTTCCCGCGGACGTCGTCGGGGTCGTGGTGGACACGTACCACGTCTGGTGGGACGCACGACTGCCCGAGCAGATCGCCCGCGCGGGGCAGCGGATCTTCAGCTTTCAGCTGGCCGACTGGACATTGCCGCTGCCAGCAGACATCCTGCTGGGCCGGGGCCACGTCGGCGACGGCGCCGTCGACTTCCCCGCCATCGCCGCCGCCGTGGACTCGGCCGGCTACACCGGGCTGGTTGAGGTCGAGATCTTCAACCAGCGGATCTGGGACGACCCTCCAGACGCCACCGCCGCGACCGTGCGGGACCGCTTTCGCGCCATCTTCCCCTAACGGCCACTCGCCGAGACCGCACGACTGCCGCCCACGCGACCGCTATGACGCAGCGCTGTCGCCCCCACAGCAGCAATGCCGCAGCGCAGTCGCCCCCACAACAGCAATGCCGCAGCGCTGCTGCGGGAGCGGTCGAACCAGCGGTCGCAGGAGCGGCTGCGGGAGCAATGGGACCAGCAGTCGCATCGGCAACGGTAGGGGCAACCGTGGGCTGGCCCGGAGGGCGCAGCGCGTGTTACCCGTCGGTAGACATGGAAACCCTTTTCCTCGCTTGCCGTCCCGATGCAGCATGATTTCCCGCAGAGCGAGAAAGCATTATCTCTAGCTGATACGGGTCGTGCAGCATGGACGTCGGCCGACGGGCAATCTCGCTCGCACGCGTGTGTCGCCCCGCAGGTCACGCTGACCACTACCTGCTTGGCCTTCCGGCAAGACAGGGCTTGACAGCGGCCAGCCGATCTCTAGGCTCGGGTGAAGAAAAGGTTTTCCTAACCTTTCCTAACCTCTTTAAACCTTCTGCCAGCCGAGGACCCCCGGGAAGGACCACGGATGAGCGCCCAAAGACGACAACGACTTAGATGGATGACCGTGCTCATCGGCGCGCTTGCGGCACTTGTCGGCATGGCGATGCCCGCCGCCGCGACGCCAGCAGCCGCCAGGCAAGCAGCCGCCAACCAAGCAGCCGCGATGTCGGCCGCCGCGACGCCAGCAGGAACAACGGGCAGCGCAGGAACAACGGGCAGCCCAGCAACAACAGGCAGCAGCAGCCCGCTTCAGCCGATGCCAACGCTGCCCAGGAACATCTGCCAGAACTCCTCGCTGCCGCAGGACTATGGCACCAACTTCCCCACGCCGGGCGACCCCCTCGGCTTCGGCTACGCCAACCAGACCATCATCGGCTGGACCAACAACTACTACGCGCCGTTCGAGTACCTGTCGGGCTCTTACTTCGCCCGCGGCGTGCCGAGCACGTACCAGCCAGGCGGCAAGGGGCAGGCCTACTGCGGCGCGATGTACTCATTCGGCGTCTACACCTACGGCCTCGCGGCCGGCCAGGCTCCGCCGGCTCAGTCCGTGCAGTGGAGCGAGGCCGACGGCTACCTGCCCGCCATGACCACCTCGTTCACCCGCGACGACGTGGCGATCAAGATCACCGACTTCGCCAACGAGCAGTCCATCGGCGGCAGCCCGGTCGAGCTCGTCTACACCCGGGTGACGGTGACCAACAAGGGCACCGCGGCGGTCGACGTCCCCTCGGGCCAGTCGGGGCCGAGCCTCGTGACCCTGAACGACGAGCCGGACACGGTGCAGCCCGGCCAGACCGTTCATCATGACTTCGTCGCCGCCGTTGATGACTTCAGCACCACAACGCCGCTTCCCTCGGTTACCGCCCTGACGCCAGCCAGCGGCAACCCGGGCGCGCTGCCCTACGACGCGGCCTACAGGAACATGGCCAGCTACTGGAACAAGCAGCTTTCCGTCACGCCGAGGCTCTCGCTGCCCAACGTGGCCCTGGCCAACACCAGCAACCTCAAGGACCCGGGCACGGCGATCGACAACGCCTACAAGGCCGCGTTCATCTACACCCGCATCGTCCAGGTCGGCGACGCGCCCTTCTCCGGCGCGAACAACTACGCCTACCTGCTCAACCACGACCTGCCCGGCATCATGGCCAACAGCTTCGAGGAGGGCGACTTCACCGACGCGCAGAGCCTGCTGCTTAACGGCCGGATCTCCGAGGCGTCCAACTTCAACGAGCTCGGCGCGAACTGGTACTGGGACGGACCGTGGCGGACACCGGTCGCGTGGGCCGCCTACCTGGAGGGAACCAACGACACCGCGTTCGTCAGCCAGTACTTCCATGACGACGCGAACGGCCCGAGCCAGTGGGGCCCGAGCCTGTACACCCTCATGCACACCGACTACCTGTCGCAGCCGGAACCTGTCAAACCGGATGAAACATCAAGCGACGTAAACGCTGGCTGCTGTGTTCTCCTGTGACTCGATGGTCGGTCGTGGCTGGTTGATCCAGGTTTTGCGTGGCAGTT
>Ga0335075_10000252_pt1 | contig 100691 bp, 75 predicted proteins | sample Lox_Sample_24_FD_206723 | JGI IMG/M metagenome (GOLD analysis project Ga0335075, IMG submission 206723) | Soil microbial communities from Loxahatchee National Wildlife Refuge, Florida, United States - Lox_Sample_2.4 | ecosystem: Environmental > Terrestrial > Soil > Wetlands | place: USA... | reverse complement strand
TGCGCACCCGGGCCCAGCGTCCCTGGTTCGGTGTGCTGACCGCGGAGAGCCGCAACATGCAGGCCGCGCTGCGCTGGGCCATCGAGCGGGGGGATGCCGACACCGCGCTGCGGTTCTGCGCCTCGCTCGCCTGGTTCTGGTACCTGTGCGGCCAGCGCGGCGACTACCCAGCCCTCGCTCGTGCCGCGCTCACACTGGACGCGGCCGGGCCGCGGCGGGAGGACCGCGCGGCGGTGGAGGCGCGCGGCGTCTGCGCGGTGATCGCCGCGAGCGAGGACTGGGTCCTCCAACCCACAGGGAAATGGGTCCTCAAGCCCGCCACGGAGTTGGTGGATGCCGCCGCCGCTGCCGCCGCCGCCGATCCCGGCGGGCCAGTGCTGCACCCCCTGGTCGTGTATGCGCAGGCGCAGGCGCTAAGGTTCGGCGGCGACGGCGAAGGCGCGCTTGAGCTGTTCGTCGGCTACCTCGACTCCGCCGACCCCTGGACCGGCACCGCGGCCCAGATGCAGATTGCGGTGACCCTGCTTGGCCTGGCCCGCATCCAGGAGGCGTCGTTTGCCTGCGACGCGGCCCTGGTCGCCTTCCGCGACATCGAGGAGAGCTGGGGCATCGCGATGTCCCTGATGCTCCGCGCTCAGCTGGACAAGATGGCCGGAGACCATCGCGGCGCCATCGCGGCGCTTGAAGAGGCCGTGGCCTCGGGCCGGCAGCTTGGCGTGCAGGAGAGGAACGTCACGTGGCTATATTCGGACCTTGCTTGGCTGCGGGTCCGCACCGGAGACTACGCCGCAGCGCGTGCCGCCCTCGACCTGGCCGACCAGTATGCCCGGGAGCGCGGAGACCCGGACCCGCGATTGCACCTCATCCGCGCGGAACTCGCCTGGCGAGAGGGACACCTGGCCGAGGCAGCTCGCGCGGCGGAGAGGCTGGCCGCCGCCGCGCTGCTGACCGCCGAGACCACAGGGGCCCAAACCACAGGAGCCGAGACCACAGGGGCCCAAACCACAGGAGCCGAGACCACAGGGGCCCAAACCACAGGGGCCGAGGCCACAGGAGCCAAGACCACAGGGGCCGAGCGGGCGGCGGTGCTGCTCGGCGCCGCCGACTCCATCCGCGGCGCGGTCCACCACAGTAGCCTCGACGCGCACGGTATCCGAACGGCCGCCAGGGAGCGGCTTGGCCAGGCCGCCTTCGACGCCGCCTATCAGCGCGGCCTCAGCATGCCCTACGACCAGGCCATCGGCTTCGCACAGACCAGCGCGCCATGGGCGGTGTAATCGTCAGCCTTGAGCCATTCTCGCCGGTGATGCTGCTGGTCGCAATCCGCGACGAGGCTCCGCGCCGTGCCTGGCTGCCGCCGGCCCGGCACTGGCCGGAGCTGCCGCTCATTGGCGGGCGAGATGAGCTGGCTGGCGGCACGTGGCTGGCCGTCCACCCGGCCATCCCGCGGGTCGCCTGCGTGCTGAACGGACGCGGCCAGCACGCGCCGCAGCCGTTTCGCCGATCCCGCGGCGATTTGCCGCTGCGGGCGGCAGCGGGAGGCCGCCCGGCTGTCGACGGGCTGGACCCGGGAGCGTACGACCCCTTTCACCTGATCGTCGCGGACATCGCGGCGGCGCAGATGCTGAGCTGGGACGGCGTCCGGGCTACCCGGACCAGCCTCGGCCCGGGGACACACCTGATCACCAGCGCCGGGCTGGACCCGCAGAACCCGCACGCCATAGATCTCGCCGAGCAGTTCGCCGCAGCCTGCCCGGCAGCCAGCCCGTCCGCGCAGCCCGGCGACGCGTGGGGCGGCTGGCTCAAGCTTGCCGGAGGCACCGAACTGCCACAAACCGGCTCGGACCAGCGCCCGACGCCCAGCGGACCGATCCGCGTTACCAGTTCGGTGAGCTACGTTGCGTTCGGCCCGGGCGGGATGCGCTACGACTTCCAGCCGGTGCCAGGCCAGATCAGCGCGGTCAGCACCGCCCGCTGACCACGGCTGAGTGCGGCCGGTCAGTCGCGAAACGCGCCGACCGGGTGCCGTCCGGTCATCTCGATCACCGGCCGCCCGTCGCGGCCGCCGGCCCACTGCCCGCAGGGGCCGCCGCTCTGGCTCACCCCGAGTCGCATCTCGGTGCCGTCCATGGCCAGCACCGGGTGGTAGTACTCCGCGACCTGGCTCGCCTCGGCCTGGATGTAGTGCCCGATCAGCGAGCGCCGGAACCGCCTGGCCGTGCGGTTGGGGTTGCTGCCGTGCACCAGCGAGCCGTTGAAGAACAGCACGTCCCCCGGTTCCATCGGCACCGGGCGCGGGCGGGTGCCCGGCGGCAGCGGCACCGTGACGTCGGTGAAGCTCTCCGCCGTGTCCGCGGCGGTCGTGCACAAGATCGGCCAGCGATGGCTTCCCGGGACGACCAGCAGGCAGCCGTTGGCCTCGTCGGCGCGGTCAAGCGCGAGCCAGGCCGCGACGCAGGTGCCAGGACTGACCCGCAGGTAGAAGTTGTCCTGGTGCGGCGCTTGCCCTCGGGCCCCCGGCGGCTTGAAGTAGCACATGGTCTGGACGGCGAACGGCGGCCGGTCAAGCACCGCCAGCAGGCGGTCGCGGATCCGCGGGTCCAGCAGCCACTCCAGGCTCAGCGGATCCCATCGGTGCATCTGCATCATCCGCGGGTAGCGCAGCAGCGGGTCACCTGCCGGCGAACCGGCGCCGGCCCCCTCGTGCGGGGGCGCCCCGCCGCGGAGCGCCATGAAGTGACGACGGTATCGTCCGGCCTCGCGGCGGCTGAACAGTTGCCTGGCGACCGCAAAGCCGTCCCGGTCGAATCCGGCACGGAACACATCGCTCATGACCAACAACGATATCCGCGGTGCGCCAGCCCCCGGGAAGGGAACCGGACCTCCCGCTGCGGGCAATGACAGGTGTCACAGCCGACACGCTGCTGCTTGTGGCCTGGGGCGACCTTAGCTACGAGCAGGCGGCGACGGCGCTCGGGGTCCCGGTCGGTACCGTGCGGTCGCGGGTCAGCCGGGCTCGAAGCAAACTACGCCGGACCCTCGGCGATACGAACCAAGCAGTTTCCGACGAGGAGTCCCTGGCATGAACGAGATCGACGCGCTGTCACGCCTCCGGGCCGAGGTTCCGGACCGCGGCACGGGCCGCGCGGAGGAAATCTTCCGCACCGCGATCGCTAAAGATCTTTCATCAGAACGAACCCTGGTATCACTTCCCCGGAACCGGTTCCGCCATCTCCGGCCGACGTGGCGCGCCGCCATCGCCGCGCCGCTGGCGCTCGGCCTTGCGGCCATCTACCCGTACAGCAAGCTCGGCTCGCTGCCGCGTGATCCGGCCAAGCTCGACAACCAAGATCAACTACGTTGCGCCCGGCCAGTGGCTGTACCGGAAGATAAGCGTTGGCGGCACGGACCAGGAAATCTGGGCCACCGCCGACGACTCGGCGCAGGCCCAGTACGTGAACGGCACCCTGGAGGTTTGCCGCCGTACGGACCCCTGCGCGGCGTCGCAGCAGTGGCTGATGCCGGCCGGCCCGAGCTACAGCCTGATCTATCCGCCCTACCCGCGCCTGGCCAAGGCCGAGGTCAGGCAGCACAACTATGACGTGCTGCATCACATCAAGCCGCCCAAGCCGGCCACGGTCAAGCCGCTGCCGACGCTGCCCTCCTTGCCGCAGCCGCTGCTGGACAAGCTCAACACCTACGGCACCGGCTGCGCCGACGTGGCCGGCGACTGCAACGCGGTCAACGTGGCCGCGAACGTGCTCACCGGCTACGGCAACTACCCGTACCTCGACTCGAGCTGGTTCCTCGCGCTCGCTGATGTGCCCGGCGTCTCGGTCCAGCAGGTCACCGACGCCGCCGGGAATCACGACATGGCGCTCACGTTCCCGGCGCAGGACGGCGTGACCACCATCTGCGTCAACGCCAGCCTGCTCAGCGCAGGCACGATCAAGTACGAGGGATATGTGCGGGACGGCCGGCAGACGCTCGTTCTGAATCAAGCGCCTGTCTCAGGTCCAGGAGTACAGCCGTAGGGGACCCTGAGCCAGCAGGAGACCGGGTGTGTCATCGCGTGGTCAGGGCACGGATGGCGTCGTCGAGGTGTGCGCGCCGCCCGGCCCTGGTCGTGGGCAGGACGCTGGGTGTTGAGTGGGCGAGCTGGCCGTGCCCCAGGTACGCGCTGTAGGCCAGGAGCGCCCGGCGGCGGGCTTGGGCCGGGGGGAACCCCAGGCGCCGGAGCACTGTGGCGATCACGTTGAGCCGGGCGGCGGTGACCCGCTCCAGCGCCGGCGCGACCACGGGATGAGCGGCACTGGCGAGCAGTGCCGGGCCCACCCGGTCCTGCTCGACGCGCTCGATCACGGCGGCGGCCAGGCGACGGAACTGGCTAGCTGGCCCGTCGTGGGCGGCGGTGACCTGCGCGGCCACGTCGGTTGTCGTTTCTTTCTCCCAGCGCCTGATCGCGGCATCGAGCAGTGCGTCGCGGTTCTCGAAATGCCAGTAGAAGCTGCCTTTGGTGGTGCCCAAGCGGGCGGCCAGCGGTTCGACGCTCACCGCCGCCAGGCCGCCGTCCGCGATCGCGCCCAGGGCGGCGGTGATCCAGTCGTCGCGAGTTAGCCGCCGCTGGCCGGTTGCCTTCTGCTTCGCCATGACCATACGCTACCGTATGGAAAACCATACGGTAGCGTATGGAAGCCGGGACCGAAGGAGGCGGCAATGGGTGCTGGCCGGTACGACGTGATCGTGGTAGGGGCCCGGGTGGCTGGCGCGGCCACGGCCATGCTGCTATCGCGGCATGGGCTGCGGGTGCTGGCGGTGGACCGGGCCTCGTTTCCCAGTGACACCATTTCCTCCCATCAGCTCCAGGTCCCGGGCGTAGCGCTGATGCGGCGGTGGGGCCTTTTGGGCGCGCTTACGGCGGCGGGCACGCCGCCCGTCCGACGGGTGCGCTTCGACGCCGGCGGGGGCCTGGTCATCGACGGGGAGTTCCCCGGATATGAGGGCGTGGACGCCCTGTACAGCCCGCGGCGGACGCTGCTGGATTCGATCCTGGTCCAGGCGGCGCGCCAGGCCGGGGCGGAGGTGCGCGAGAACTTCCGCGTGACGCAGGTGACGGCCTCGGGCGGCCGGGTCACCGGGATACGCGGCAGTACCCGCGGCCGCCCGCCCGTTACCGAGACCGCGGGCCTGGTGATCGGGGCCGACGGGAAGCGGTCACTGGTTGCCGGCGCGGTGGGCGCGCGCCGGTACCGCGAGCGGCCCGTGCGGTCGTTTGCCAGCTATTCCTACTGGGCCGGGGTCCCGGTCTCGGACGGGGAGCTTTACCAGCGGCCGGGGCGCGCGGTGGCGGTCTTCCCCACCAACGACGGGCTCACCATGATCTACGCGGCGGCACCGATAGCCGAGTTCGCGACGGCGCGGGCCGACCTGGAGGGTCATTTCCTGCGCACCCTCGACCTGTGCGGCGACCTGGGCGAGCGTGCCCGCAGCGGCACGAGGGCCGAGCGGCTGCGCACCACGCCCGACCAGCCCAATACGTTCCGGTGCCCGCACGGGCCCGGCTGGGCGCTCGCCGGGGACGCCGGCGTCGTCATGGACTCGATCTCGGCACAGGGCATGACCAACGCGCTGCGCGACGCCAGCGACCTGTCCGCCGCCGTCGTCGCGGGGCTTGGCGGCAGCCGGCCCCTGGCCGGCGCGCTGCACGACCATCACCGCCACCGTGACCGGGCCATCGGCGGCATGTACGACTTCACCCTCGGCCTCGCCGCCTTCCCCCCGGCCACGCCCAGCCAGCGCCGCTTCCTCGCCGCCGTCGGCGCCGATCAGAAGGAGACCGACCGGTTCCTGGCTGCCTTCGCCGGTATCGTGCCGCCTGAGCATTACTTCACCCCCGCCACCGCGGTGCGCGTCCTCAGCTCGCGCGCCATCCGCCAGCTCGCCGCAGCAACACACCCGCACCCTGGCCGGGATCGCGGTGAGTCGGGGGCACTCAGCCGACGGTGGTGCCGGACAGCAAGCCGGCCGGGATGGCCGAGTCGTTCTTCAGCGCGCTGAACAGCTCGGTCGCCTTGGTCTTGTTCCACAGCACCGCATCGCCGGCGCTGGTGTAGTAGTTGTTGTCGGCGATCGGGACCGTGCCCGTCTCCGGGTCGCGCAGCCCGGAAGCCGCGTGCACCAGGTCGAGCAGGCTCGTTCCCTTGTCGACAGACATCGAACTCGCCGCGGTTGACCCGAACGGGAGGGCAGTGAACGGGTCCAGGTACACGCCGGGCGAGGTGGCCTTCTTCAGCAGGGCGGACAGGAACGCGCGCTGGTCCTGTATCCGCTGCAGGTCCTCGGTGGCGAAAGAGTGCCGGTCGCGGACAAAGGCGAGTGCCTGGTCCCCGTTGAGGTTGTGGCACCCGGCGGCCAGATGCACCCCGGAGGAGGAGTCGTTGAGCGCGGTCTTGAGGCAGATCGGCACGCCGCCGATCTTGTTCACCACGGCGACCAGCCCGCCGAAGCCGATCCCCATGTAATGGTCGATCTTCAGCCCGGTGACGTTCTCGACCGTCTGGATCAGCAAGCTCGCCCCGCCAAAGGCCAGAGCCGCGTTGATCTTGTTCCAGCCGTGACCGGGAATGTCCACGTAGGAGTCACGCGGAATGCTGATCAGCACCGGGCGGCCGCTGCCCATGTGTAGCAGCATGATGGAGTCCGAATTCAGCGTGCCCTCGTCGAACCCGACGTGCAGCGCGTCGATCTCGGCGCGGGACAGTCCGGCCCGGCTGTCCGAGCCGGTGATCAGCCAGTTCGTCCCGGCCGAGGTCAGCGAGGTGGCCGGGAGCGTGACGGACCTATTCAGCTTGCCGTTCAGCCAGAAGTAGGTCCCGGCGAAGCCCGCGATCAGCACGACCACGACCATGCCGAGGATCAGCGCGATCCGCCGGCCGCGACGCCCCGGTTGCCCCCAGAACCGCCAGCGGCGCCCACCGCCTCCGCCCAGATCCCACCGTTCTGGCTCGCCCTCGCCTGGTACCGACCGGGTCGGCGGCTGGCTAGGCCACGCCCCGGCCCGGCTCGGGGCGGCCGTGAAGCCCTGCCAGTCGTCGCTCATCGATCCTCGCACCCTCACGCAGAGACAGCGGCCATGACGGCTTCACGATAAGTGGTCATCCTCCGCTCCAGCCCCTCCGAGACGGATCTTCCAGAAACCTGGAAGACAGGGACCGGCTCAGCCGAGGACGAGGATGGTGCCGTCGTCTCCCACCGCGTAGCAGGTGGCCGGGCCGGCGCAGTCGATGCCGTACAGTTCGCGCGTGGTCGGTGTGCGCTGCGCGGTCAACGTGGTCCCGTTGCTGATCCTGGCGATCGATCCGGCGCTTCCGGCCAGGTAGCAGGTCAGCGCGTCAGGGCAGGTGATGGCGTTGAGCACGCTGCCCGACCAGCCCTGCACTGGCCCGACCGCCACCCAGTCGGCTCCGCCATCGGCTGACCGGCCAACGAAGATGTCGGGTCCGAACGGGTTGGTGCTCTGGACGCCGTAGCAGCCGGTGCTGGTGGGGCAGTCGGCCGTGTCGGGCCCGCCGCCGCATGCGGCCGCGGACTGCGCGCATTTCCAGGGCTGGCCGGGACTGCCTGCCACCAGGACCGCGTACGCGAACCCGCAGTGCCCGCAGGCCACCAGGTCCCCGCCGCCTGCCCGGCATAGCCCGCTGCTCAGGCAGGAGACCCACTCCAGCGGGTAGCCGTAGAGCCCGGACTGGCAGTCGCCGTTGCAGGCCACTCCGGGCGGGATGGACTGTCGGGTCCAGGCCGCCCCCCCGTCGCGGGTTAGCCAGATCGAGCTCGGCGCGGCATGCGGCGTCTTCGGTACCGGGGTCCCGTTGTCGTAGGCCGGCGGCGCGGTGGCGACTGCGTAGCAGTCGCGGGCATTGACGCAGGAGATGTCAAGTAGGCCCAGGCGGCACAGCGCGGGTCGGCCCGCAATCGGCGTATAGGCAGGCAGGCACGCTTGGTCGGTGAGGTCCGCGTCTGGACAAGCCAACGGGCAGCACATGGCGGCTCCATGAGGCGCCGCCGTCATGCGTCACCAAGATGGTGTCAGGCCGCGCGATGACATAGCAGGAACTGGGGGCGACGCATGCGATCCGGTAGAGCGCAGCCGATGACCCGCGCAGCGGGTTGGCCTGGGCCCGCCAGGTCGTGCCGCCATCGGTAGTGGACAGGATGGTGCCCGCCGCACCCACCGCCTCGCACCGCCCGGCGCCCAGGCAGGCCACGTCGTACAGGCGCTGGCTGCTGCCGCTGCTTTCCGCTCGCCACGTGCCAGCGCCCGCCTGGGACGAGCCAGTGACCGGCGTGCCGCGTCCGGCGCTGGCCTGCTCGCCCGCCGGGCCACCGTAGCAGCCCGCAAGCATTACCACCGCGGCGCACAAGTACAGCGCCGCACCCGTCGCGCCTGGCCGTCGGTCCGGGCGGCGCAGCAGACGAGCAAGCAGCACGATGGAATTTTATTCCCGCCTCGCCGCCAAGGAGGGCAACCTGGGGGCTCATCCGGGCCGTTGAGCGGCAGTTGCGCACGGCCGAGGATGGGCTGCGGGTGAAGCTCGGCCGCTCTCCCAGCGTTCGGGAGGTAGCCGCGGAGGCTGGGGTATCTACCGACGAGGCGGAATTGCTGCAGCGCGCATCCAGGCCGCCGGTTTCCCTGTCGGCGCCTGTGGGCGAGGATGACACAGAACTCGGAGACCTGCTAGCGGGCCGAGAGCCCGACCCGGAGCTGGTGGCGCCGCCGTGCTCGGCATTTTCCGCGAGCGAACCCGCCAGCTGGAGGCCAGGGGCCTGGCGCGCCTGCGGCACCTGCCTGAGCTGCAAGAGCTTGCCTGCGGCAACGCATAAGTCGTCCGCGATGATCTCCGCCACTATGCCGTCGAACAGCACCGCGGTCACTTCGTCCGCGATCCACCGCACGACCTCGGGAATGGGCGGCTCGTCGTCCATTCGCGGATCGGCCATCAGCGATACCCCTTCGCCTTGCGGCCCGAACCGGCGGCTGTGCCCATTTTCCCCTCTTGTCCCATTTGACCGTCTCGGCCAAGTATAGGTAGCCGCTACTGAGGTTCTCCGTGGGCCAGGGCAGCGGTCGCGTCCGCCCTGCGGTGGGTTTCGGTGGCGAGCAGGCCAACCACCAGCGCGAAGCTGACATCGTCGCGCCCCCGTACCTTGTCGAGGAAGGCCTGGTAGGCGTCAATGATGAGGTTGAGGCGCTGCAGCGCGTAGCTGATGATGGCCCGCGGGTCTGAGCAGTCGGGGATCGTGAACTCGCCGTCACCAGGGGCGCGGTCGATGAGCTGCCGGGGGTCGGCGGTGACGGCGCCGCCAAGATCGCCGATCCGGTCGGCCAGTCGCCGCGCCGCGCCGCGGGCGTGGTCGGCGACCTCGGGGATTTCATCGCTGAGCAGGTAGATGGCCATGCCTTCCAGGCGGTTGGCCACCGCGTCCGCCCACAGGCTCACGATGACGTTGTGGCAGTAGAAGCTGTCGAGCGCGTCGATCACGTCATTGGCAGCCATGTCCGGGCTGGGCATCATTGTCTCCTCGTCTGCTGGTAAACGGCGACCACCACCGCGATCGGGACCATGAGCAGGAAGATGCTGCCCCGCCAGAAGTGTTCCAGCAGGCAGCCGCCGGTGATCGGCCCCAGTGCAACCCCGGCTCCTGCGCTTGCCCCCACAACCCGATCGCGGTGGCCCGCTCCCGGCGGTCGGTGAACACGTTGGTCAGCAGCGACAACGTGGCCATGTGTGCATATTCGCAGAGCCACCGGTTCCGCCGCATCGGTCAGCCAGATGAGTTCGGCATATGGCATGAATGGTTCACCCGGGCGGTGCGCCGGCCACGGGCGAGATCATCAAGATGAAGGATGCGGGCCGCCGCGCCACCAGCAAGGCTGATCCCCTATGAGATCCGTGTCTCCGGACGGCGCTCGATGATCGCCCGAATATGGCGTGGCTGGACGCGGTCCTGGGATGCCGATGCCTACGCCCGTTACCTGACGGCCGAGACGATCCCGCAGTGCCGCGCGGCTCCCGGGAACCAGGCCGCCTATCTGCTTCGCCGCGGGGACGGCGACCGCACGGAGTTCGTGCAGATCACGATGTGGGACTCACTGGCGGCGATGCGAGCGTTCACGGGCGAGAACGACCAGCAGCCGCAACTGCCCCCCGACGATGCCCGTTTCCTGATCGACGGCGCGCCGACCGTCATGCACTACGAGACGATCGACTGGCCCAGGTACTCGACCGGGTTAGGGCCGGTCACTGCCCTGCCCGGCTATCCAGGCCGCGATCTGGGCCCGCGAGCCGAAGTTCAGCTTGGTGAGGATGTGCGCGACATGGCTGGCGACCGTTGGCCTGCTCAGGTAGAGGCGCCTGGCGATCGCGGGGTTCGACAATCCTTCCGCTACCAGCCGTGCCACCTCCATCTCGCGCGCCGACAGCGGTCCGGCCCAACGGCGGTGCTGGGGTGACCGGACGCCCAGCCCGCGCAGGATCTCCTCGGCCCGGTGCGCCTGCCGGTCAGCGCCGATGTCCGCCAGGAGCACAGCCGCGTCCTTAGCTGCCACTGGATCTCCAAGCAGCTCACCGCGCCACCGCCCGGTGAGCCCGGACAACCATGGCCAGGGCGCGGCTGCGGCTGCTGCGGCCGCCTCCTGCGCCCGGTCGGCGGTAGGCTCCGCGCGGAACCTCGCCGCAACCAGGGCGGCGTCGTAGAACGGCGAAAGCTGTCCGCCGCCAGGAATCCGGTCAAGTAGGGCAGTGGCATCGGCGGGCCGGCCGAGACGCAGCAGCGCGTCCACGTGCAGCGGTACGAAGACCGGGCCGCCTACCAGGATGTGAAACTGCCCGCTGCGCCAGAGCCGGGCAGAGGGCTCAAAATGCGCCGCCGCATCCGCCCACTGATCCTCTTCCCAGGCCAGCCAGCCGAGCGCCGCGGACCAGTCGATCGCGTGACACTCCAGCTGTGCCGCCTCAGTCGCCGCGGCAGGCCCGCTCAGCCGCCGGGCCGTCCCGAGATCGCCGCGGTGTAGGTGCAGCACGGCCTCGCTGATGTCCACCAGCGGGGCGCTGAGCGGCTGGCCGAACCGCAGCTGCGAGCCGAACCGCACGAACAAGGACTCGGCCTCGTCCGCACGTCCGCGCAGCAGCAATATGCCACCCCGGAGAACCTGCAAATAGGCCAGCACGGCGGGCGAGTCGGCCTCTTCGGCGGCCCGGATGCCGGACTCGACATCCGGCAGCGTGCCACCGTTGTGAAACGCCAGGTCGCAGAGCGTCAGTGCCTCCCCGATCTTGCTGCCGAACGCCCGAGCGGATGCGGCCGATTCGCTCAACGCGTCCACGGCGGCCTGCCGGTTCCCGTCGATCGCGTAGCCGATGTGGGCGAGGTCGTGCCGCGCGAGCCACTGCGCGAGATCGTCTCCGGCGCGACGAGCGGCCGCCAGGCCTCGCTGGACGTGCTCGCGGGCCTGCTCCTGGTCGCCGCGGAACCAGGCGACGAGGCCACCGCGGACGAGCAGCATGGCGGCGTCCGCGCTGGCGTGATCCGGCTCGAGGTTGGCCAGCTCTGTCTGGATAAGCGACCACGCCTCGGCTACGGCGCCGGTCCAGAGCAGGTGCTCGCTGAATACATTGGCCAGCGATATCCGCTCCGCCGGGCCCAGCGCACCGCTTCGTGACCAGGCGTCACGGATCAGCGGATCGAGCTCTGACCAACGCCTTGCCCTGAAGACCGCCCAGATCGCCTGTTGCTCCAGCCCGGGCCGACGAGAGGCCAGCCGCTCATGCCGCCGGGCCAGGCCGAGCGCCGCGAGGCAGAGGGTGGCGCCCCGGCCTGCCTGGCCCGCCTGCTTGGCCCGCTCGGCGCCCTCCTCCAGCACCGTCAGCGCTGCCTCCGGCTGGCCGCCGCGATCCAGATGAAAGGCGATCCGCTCGACGGCCTGCGCCGAGGCGTCGTCCGCGCAACCCATGGACAAGACGCCGGCAACCTCCTGGTGCAGCGCGCTTCGCCGCGGTGGCGGCACATCCGCGTAGGCCGATTCCTGGAGAAGCGGATGGCGGAACCGAAAGCCTCCCCGGTCCGGCTCCATCAGCCCGGCGGCCACCAGGTCATCCGGCGCCGCTTCCGGTCGCAGCGCCCGGAGTAGCTGCCCGTCCACGCTCAGGCCAGCTACGGCGGCGACTTCAAGCAGGTCACGCGCGGCCGGTCCCAGACGGTCGGCCCGTTCCCTGACGGTCACCCGCACGATGTCCGGCAGTTCAGGGAACTCGCCGGACTGCGCGGCTAGCTTTGCCAGCTCTTCGATCAACAGCGGCGTCCCGGCGCTGCGCTCCACCACCTTGGCCACCATGTCGCCGGCCAGATCCGGTGCCACCGCACGAGCGAGCCGCCCCGCCTCGGCGGTGCCCAGCCTGCGGAGCGGCACGATCAGCACCTGCCGGTCCCGTTTCAGCGTGACCAGGCCCGTCCAGCGCGGATTCGCCGGGCCGATCTCCTCCTCGCGGTAGGTCGCGGCAAGAACAAGGCTCATGTCGGCCACCCGGCGCGCCGCGTACCCCACGAAATGCCAGGTCGCATCGTCGGCCCAGTGCATGTCATCCAGCACCCACAGCGCCGCCTGGTCTCCGCAGGACGCTTCCTCGATCGTGTCGAGCAGCGCCTCGAACACCACCGGGCGGTCCGCGTCGCCCCCGGGCTCACCCGGCTGGCCGATTTCCGGCACGATCGCTCTCAGCACGCCGGCCCTGGTTCGCGCCGACTCCCATACCCGTGGCTCGGACCTGCGGGACGAGCGCAAGGTATCCGCAATCGCGCCGTAGGCGATCGTCGATTCCTCCGGCGAGCCGCGCCCAAGCAGCACTTGGCCGCCGCTCTTGCGGTGCGCGTCGCGTAGCTGCTGACACAGCCGCGTCTTCCCTATGCCGGCCTCGCCGTAGATCAGCACGACGCAGCCAACTCCCGCCGCCGCGGCGCCCAGCGCCTGATCAAGTTGCCGGAGCGCCTCTTCCCGGCCAACAAATGGCGCGGCTATCATGCAGGCCCCCGTCTGCTCGTCACCGACTACTAGGCAGCACCCTAAGCCACGGGCCACCGTGCCAAATAGGAATCCATTTGACAATCTTCACCCCCCAGGTCGCGGGCTCGCCGCGACGCGGCACGTTAAGGGCCGGGTGCTGAATGAGGGCTTGTCCGGGTTGATCGGTAGCGCGGCATAGGCGTCATGAACCCAGTCGCATAGCAGCGGCCTGGTCTCGCGCGGATCGATGATCTCCTCGATGCCGAACCGCTCGGCGGTCCGCAGCGGGCTGCGCACGGCGTCAAGCCGGGCCCGGATGTCGGCCAGAGTGGCGGCCGGATCGTCTGAGCTTTCCAGTTCGGCTCGGTAAGCGGCCTCGATCCCGCCTTCGACCGGCAGCGACCCCCAGTCGGCGGAGGGCCAGGCCCACCGGCGGATGAGGCGGTGCCGGTTGGTCATGCCCGCTCCGCCGACACCGAAGACGCGGCGCACGATTACCTCGGCGCCTGGCACGGTTGACTGGTAGATGGCGCTGATCGCCCGCACGCCGTGCCGGATGGTGGCGCGCTGTTCGGCGCGGGTGCCGATCAGCAGGCCTGGCTGATCGGTGAACGTAACGACCGGCAGGTGGAACGTCGAGCACAAGTCGGCCAGCCGGGTCATCGCCTCTGAGCCCTCGACGGTGAGGCAGCCCGCAGCCGCATACGGATCCCCGGCCACGACGCCGACCGGGTGACCTTCCAGGCGGGCCAGCGCGGTCACGATTGACCCACCGTAACCCTGAACCTCCATAACGGAGCCGACATCGAACACCGCTTTGAGGATGTCGCGGATCCGGTAGGGCTGGCGGCGGTCACGGGGTATCGCGGACAGCAGCATGTCCTCGCGCCGCTCAGCCGGATCGGCGCAGGAGGTCACCGGCGGCCGCTGGTATGCGCTTTGCGGCAGATACGACAAGAAGCGCCTGATCATCCCGAACGCCTCTTGCTCCGAGCCCGCCACCAGGTCCACGGCACCGTTACGGCCGTGCACTGCCGCCCCGCCCAGCTCTTCCTTGGTGACGTCTTCCCCGGCCCCGCCGCGCACCACGGGCGGCCCGGCGACGAACAGCTGCGCTACACCCTCTACCAGCACCGACAGGTGCGCGATGCAGAGCCTGGCCGCGCCGAGGCCGGCGACCGGGCCCAGGCCCGCGGCGACGACCGGCACGGTCGACAGGTTGTCGACGACGTAATCCCACCCGGGATTCACCGGAACGTAGGTATGTCCCATCTGCTCGAGCATCTTCACGCTGCCGCCACCGCCGGTGCCTTCGATCAGCCGCACCAGCGGGAGCCTCATCTGATTCGCAAGCTGCTCGGCATACACCTGCTTGCCCACGATCGCGGCATCCGCGGCGCCGCCGCGGATAGTGAAGTCATCGCCGCCAACCACAACCTTGCGGCCATCTATCCGGCCAGTTCCAGTGACGAAGTTGGCCGCGGTAAAGTCCGCCAGCTGTCCTTCGCCGTCATAGACGGCCATTCCCGCCAGCGCCCCGATCTCACGGAACGACCCGTCGTCGAGCAACGCCGCCAGGCGCTCACGTACCGTGAGCCTGCCCGCTTCATGCTGCCGCCGGACCTTCCCCGGGCCGCCCATCCGCTCCGCCAGGGTTTGCCGGCGGCGCAGCTCATCAAGTTCCGGTTGCCACGTCATAACCACAGAAGCTAACCAACAACCGGCGAACGCGATGCCGCACGGCGGCGTCCACCAGCCGCAGTTGCCCTGCGCCGCGATACAGCCTGCCCCGCGCACCCAGCCGCAGCGGGTGGCGAATATCGGCGACGAGCTGCCGGTTCGCCACGGACGGTGCCCCAACCGACCTTGCCCAGTGCGCCAGCCTGCCTACCCGCCGGCGGCCCAGCGCAACGGGAGCGCTTTGATTTCATGAAAGATCCTTATGCCTCCCACTTCCGGTTCGCCGTCTAGGGCGAGACCTTGCATGCGCGGTGCAAGGAACTTGAGCGCTTCTTCCAACTCTGCACGGGCAACGTTGACACCGAGGCAGTAATGCGCGCCTACACCGAAGGTGAGTATCTTATTTTCGCGGCTGACCGTGATGTCGAAGCATTCACTGTCGACCTGCTCGCTCGTGTTCCCTCGGCGGATGGGGAGCTCACGGTTAGCCCGTTCGGTGCAGATCCCGATGATCGTTCCCTTGGGGAAGATGACGCCACGATGTTCTAGCTGCTCAAGGCAAATGCGATAAATAAATGGAACGACCGGCTCGAATCGTAGTACTTCGCTTACGGCTTGCGCGGCCAGCTCCGGCTGCTCTGCGAGGAGCGCCCATTGGTCTGGATGCTCGGCGAAAAGCCGAAGCGCGAGCATCAGCGTGGACTGCGTTGTGCCGACGCCTGCAGTGACCACGTTCACTGCAAGGTTCACGCTTTCCTTGCGCGACAGCCCATTCTCTTGAGCCTCGGCCATCAGCAGACTGGCGATTAGCGAGTCTGATGACGCGGTCTGCGGCTGTTCGAATAGTGCCCCGATGTATTCGCGAATCTCAGTTGATGCGCGTTCGATCTCGACGAGTTCGTTCTCCAGTGCACGCAACTCAAATTGCTGCCGCGCCCGCATCGCCCACAGATCTAGCCGCGCTGCGTCCTCAGCAGGCGCACCGAACATCGCAGCCATCGTCAACGCTGAGTAACGCCTGAATGCGGCGACGAACTCGCAGTTCGTTGCGGGTTCGACACCTGACCACAGCCGCGCCAGGATATTCCGCATCGTCGGCCGCCACCTGTCCGCCGCCCGCGGGCTCAGTGACTGTTGTGCGACGGCTCTCAGTCGGCGATGGACGTCGCCACTGTGGTTTAGCATGTTGCCGTCAATAAGGTCACGCACCCGCCCGCCCATCACACCCGTTTCATCGGCAAGAGCGGAACCCGGGAAAGCAATCGCCTTTGAGCGCATGAAGAACTCACTAGCCTCGCGGTCCAGCACGACCGGAACCGGGACTGGCATATGTGACCGGGCCAGCCAGTTCTGCTCGCGCGCTTCGGCGAGGTACCGATGGTAGGCCTCTGCTGTAAAGTCGAGTGCTGTGAAATCGAAAGCGGGCAGATCCAGGTCACTTACAGTTATCACGGCAGCTCCTCTGCGAGCGAAAGGTCATCCATCCCAGGCGCTGGTTCCGTTCCCGTGAGGGGATGCTGGCTGATGCCCGGCGCGTCGGTATAAGGGATACGCCAAGTCAAAGTTAGAAAGAAAGCAGCCAGATGTCGAGTGAGTGAACCTTGAGGAGAATCCATTCCATCTGGCATTCGAACCCTGGCCTTGAGCACATGGGCGTGTAAGGGAATGTTACTATGCCTGTCTGCGTACCGATGCTCAACTGCTATGGCTCCGCAGTTGAACAGGCACGTGATGAGTCGCCCGGATGGTACGGTGTAGCGGGGTTTACGCCGCGTACGCTGCGGTTACTTTTCTGTCGGTCGACCTTGGATCGCGGAGCCCGAAATATCCTCCCCGAGCGTCGGAAGCGCAGCCTTGCCTGGCCGCCCGTGCGGGCGGTGACCGGATCGGTCCGGACCGGGACTTGATCTTGCCTTACGTCCGAGTCCGTCTCAGCCGCATGCTGTCACCATGACTCGTGCTCTTCTGGTGATCGATGTTCAGGAATCGTTCCGGCAGGGGCCGCTGTGGCCGGTCATCTCCAATCCCGGCGTCGCCAGCGACGTGGCCCGCCTTGTCGACGGCGCGCGGGCAAACGGCGACCTCGTCGTGTGGGTGCTGCACTCTGAGCCGGGATCGGGGACCACATTCGACCCGGCCAGTGGCCACGTCCGCTACATCGACCCGCTCAAGCCGCAAGCCGGTGAGCCACAGCTGACCAAGACCTCGCACAACGCCTTCACCACGACGAACCTCGGGCAGTTGCTCACCAAGCAGGGCATCACCGAGGTCATCGTCTGCGGCATCCGGACCGAGCAATGCTGCGAGACCACGGCGCGGGTCGCGTTCGACCTCGGCTACCTGGTCACGTTCGTAACGGAAGCGACCGCCACCAACCCGATCGCGCATCGCGACGCCCCAGAAGGTCAGACGGTCGAGCAGTTGCTCGCGGATCCGCGCACGCTTCCGGCCAGCGCGGTAATCGAGCGGACCGAGTACGCGCTGGCCGGGCGGTTCGCGACGATCGCCACGATTGCCGGGGTCACCGGCCATGCCACCTCGCCCGGGCCCCTGTTCGACCGGCGCGCCAGCTGAGCCGGTCAGGCCAGCCAGGCGGCTATCCTGACCAGATCGTGACTAAGGTCGTCTTCTTGCTCGTGCCGGGGCTGCACCTGCTGGACCTGGCAGGTCCGGCACAGGCGTTCGCCACCGCCGCTGACCTCGGCTGCGGCTACGAGCTTGGCTATGTCGGCGAGCAGGAAGACATCCCCGCGGCCCAGGGCGTCACCATAAGGGCACGCACGCAGTGGCCCGCGCTCACCGCAGACGATCTTGTTATCGTCCCCGGCTGGCGGGCCAACCCCGTGATCGCGGGCACCGGCCCGCTATCCGACGCTGCGCTGAAGGCGCTCGCCGCCCATCACACAAATGGCGGCACCGTCGCCAGCGTCTGTGCCGGGACCGACGCCCTCGGCCGGGCGGGTCTCCTCGACGGCCGCCGCTGCACCACTCACCACGACATCCAAGACGAACTCGCCAGGCGCTACCCACGGGCGACGGTCATCCGCGACGTGCTATACGTCATCGACGGCCGGGTCGCCACATCCGCCGGGATCGCCAGCGGCATCGACTTGGCCCTGCACCTGATCGCCGTCCGGGACGGCCCAGCCATAGCCGCGCGGGTCGCCCGCGAGATGGTCGTCTACGCCCGCCGTAACGGGGACGAGCAGCAGGCCAGCGCCGTGCTGCGGCACCGCAACCACCTAAGCGACACCGCGCATCGCGCCCAGGATCACATTGAGGCGCGGTTCGCCGATCCGCTGCCACTCACGGAGATCGCCAGTAAGTGCGGCGTCAGCGAGCGTACCCTCACCCGCAGGTTCACCACGGCGACTGGCCTGACTCCACTGCGCTACCAGCAGCTACTTCGGCTGGAGCGGGCCGAGCACCTGGTCGGCCACGGCGCCACGGTCGAGGCCGCCGCCCGCACCGTCGGCTTCCAGGACGCCCGCATGCTCCGCCGCCTCCGGGCCCGCCAGGGGCGGGGCGGAGGCCGGTGGAGCAGGGCGCGCGGTCAGTCGTAGTGCCTCAGGTACGGCCAGATCACGTTCCACCCCGCCACCGGGCCGGTGCAGACGCCGATCTGGAGGTCCGTCCAGTCGTTCTGCACGTGGTATGGCGGGTTGAAGGTGGCCAGGAGCCGGCAGCTGGCGAAGTAGGGGCTCAGTTGCCCGAGCGCGTCCACCACCAGCACCGTCCGGTCAGATGCCGGCCCGGGTCCCCACATCCAGTAGGTGTTATGGCCGGACAGCACCGGCGGCAGGCGGTACCCGGAGCCGAGGACATCGAGCGCACCGGCTTCCCCGTAGGCCCCGGTGAATATCGACGTGGGCGCCTGGCCTGCCCGCGTCAGTGCGGCGTCCTGCGCGGCGACCGCGCTGACGAGCTGCGGCCAGCCGACGGTGTCGCCGAGGTTGGAGAGGTGCTGAGCGCTCGAAGGCAGGCTGTGCACGTCCGTCACCGGCACCACAGGAAGGTAGAGCGGCAGCAGTATGAGGCCGCCCGCCAGCGGCGCGGCAGCCACAGCTGCGGTCCGCAGCCGCGGCCTGCGAGCGCGGGCGATCCAGCGCTCGGCCGCCACCGATCCGGCGGCCAGCAACTCGGGAGCTATCCCGAAGCTGTAGTAGCTCTTGCCCGGCACCCAGGCCAGCACGTAGGCAACGATCAGTGTGGACGCGACCGCCAGGAACCGCAGCTCCGGCCGTCGCCAGAGCACGACAAAGCCGGCCACGGCCAGCGGGAAAGCCAGCACCCCGCCTAGTTCAAACACCTGTACCGGCAGGCCGCTGATGTAGTTGCCCGCGGAGCTGTTCTGCTGGTGCAGCGCGGAAGCCATGGACAGCTGCGGCCAGCCGTGCGTGGCCTGCCATACGACGTTCGGCGCCCACAGGACCGCCGCGATCGCCGAGCCGAGCCACGGCCACGGTGTCCGCAGGACGGGACGGTACTTCGAGGCCAGGATGCCCAGGGCAAGGCAGGTCAGCAGGAGGAGCATCAGATTGTCGTTCTCAAGCCCGATGCCCGCGGCGACGCCGCCGCCCAGCCACCAGCGCGGCCGGTCGCGCAACAGCGCCACCGCCACGCACAGCGCAACCACCGGCCAGGTCAGCAGGTCCAGCGGCGTCGTGTTGCCGAGGTGGTCGGAGCTGAGCAGGACCGGAGAGCACGCGGTCAGCAGGGCGGCGATGACCCGGCCGGGCCTGCCCGCGCCGAACAGCGCCGCGAACCTGGCCGCGAGCACCACCACAGCCCCGCCCGCCAGGGCCGGGACGACCCGCACCGCGGTCGGCGTTACGCCAAGCAGCAGGTCCATGATCCGGTCAACCAGCGGCGTCAGCGGCGGCTGGTCCACATAGCCGAACGCCAGATGACGCCCTGCCTCGATGAAGTACAGCTCGTCCTGCATGAACCCGTACCGGCCGCTCAGCGCGAGTTCCAGCGCCACGAACACGGCGGCGATCACCCACACCAGCACAGGTACCCGGTCGGGATGCGACGCGGAAGCCCGTTGCGTCGATATGGCTTCGGTCATACCCGCTGCCTCCATGGCAGCGGCAGCAGAGCCAGACTCGTCCATGACGTTGCCTCCAGCGTGTCCCTGTCACCTAGCGGCTTCGACTTCTGAACACTTCACAAAAGCGCGTCGGGCAGGCCGATCACCCAGCAAAACACATGAAACGCTATGTTGCGGCAGGCCGTGAGCCCATCCTGACAACCCGCCGGATCGTGGTGGGGCCATCCCCACCGCATCCGTTGGCTCGCACCGGGGCGGGGGCGCGCGAATTGCCGCCGTCTTGCGGATAGATCGGCTCGGGCGGGGAAGACGATCTGCGGGTTCAGGCGTTTGTCCCTGGGAGGCCGTGCAGTGACCGAAAGTCTGGATAGTCGGCGGCTGGAACTCGTCCGGGCCGCCCAACAACAGTGGATCGCGGCGCTGACCGACCTGGGTGGCCGGAACACGCTGCTGTACTACAAGGACAGGCGGGCGGGCACGCTCGACCTGGCCGAGGCCGACCCGGAGGCCATGGACCGGTTCACGCAGACCGGTTCGATACGGCTGGCCAGGCTGTTCAAGGACGTCGACCTGCGCGCCGACGCGATCAGGCGGATGCAGGCAATCCACCGTAAGGCCCGCGAACTGCTGGAGGAGCGCGGCATCCGCGCCGGGTACCTGGCCACCGGCATGGCGCGCTGGGACGAGCTGTTCCTCGAGCCTGCCGCGCCGGTGCTGCTGCGCGGGCTTACGATCACGCCGACCCGGGCCCGGTACGACGACTTCGAACTGGTGCTTGACGACGAGGAAGAGGTCAACCCGGTCCTGGTGCACAAGCTCACCAGCGTGTTCGGCGCCGAGATGGCCAAGCTGACCCCACAGAACGCGGGGGACCGGCTGCGGGCGGCCGCCGCCGCCGCCGAGGTGCCTGGCTTCGAGATTACCGACCGGCGGGTCATCGGCACTTTCACCTACGCCAAGTTGCCGATGGTCAGGGACATGGAAGCGGCCGGTGACCTGCTGGCAGAAAGCGACCTGGTCGCCGCGATCGCAGGTGACCCGGAGGCACAGGAGCTGGTGTCGGCCGACCGGAACCCGGCACCCGAGCCGGCCGCAGGTAAGCAAAACGCAGCCAGGCCAGCCAGAGCCGAGGGCGGCGCCGACTCGCCTGAGGACGATTACTCCGTCCTGGACGCCGACTCCTCCCAGCGCCGGGCCATCGACACCGTGCTGGCCGGGCAGAGCCTGGTCATCCACGGGCCGCCAGGCACCGGCAAGAGCCAGACCATCGCCAACTTGATCGCCGCGCTGGTAGCCCGCGGCCGTAAGGTGCTGTTCGTGGCGGAGAAGCGAGCCGCCATTGACGCCGTGCTGTCCAGGCTCAAGGGCGTGGGCCTGGGTGACGTGGTGCTGGACATCCATGAGGGCACCAGGGACCGGCAGCGGATCGCCAGCGACCTCGGCGCGACCCTTGACCTGGCCGGGCAGACCGCCTCGCCGGACGTCGGGCGGCTGCACCGCCGCCTTGTCGACCGGGTGCAGCGCCTGTCCCGGCACGTCAGCGCGCTGCACGAGGTACACGAGCCGTGGGGCCTGACGCCGTTCGCGGTGCAGTCGGCGCTGCTCGGCATCCCCGAAACGGCCCGGACGCCCTTCCGGCTGCCCGCGCCAGAACGCGTCGACGGCGAGGCGGCCGAGACCGTCCGCGACGAGCTCCGGGAGTTCGGTCACCTGGGCGGCTTTACCCTGCGGCCATCCACCACGCCGTGGTACGGCGCGCTGCTGCGCACCGCCGCCGACGCGCAGCGGGCCATCGAGCTGGCCGGCGTGCTCGACTCCGAGACGCTGCCGATGTTCGCGCACCGGACGGAGGGCCTGGCCGCCGACAGCGGGCTGCGGCCACGCCGCGACTACGCCGAGCAGGCCGCGCTGATGAAGCTCTACGCCGCGATCGGGCAGACGCTGCAGATCTTCGACCCGGCCGTATACCGCTCGGCCCCCGCGTCGCTGGCCACGGCGACCGGAGACGGCGAGGGCATGGGCATGCTCGAGCGCAGGCGGCTGCGCGGCCAGGCCAGGTCCCTGTGGCGCGGCGCCGGGGACAAGCCCTCCTGGGAAACGCTGCGCGTGGCGCTCGACGCGGCGGCCGGCCAGCTGGCCGAGTGGCAGCGGCTCAGCGCTCGCGAGCCGGGCGAGCCGAGCGTCCCGGCCGGGTACGCTGCCGTGGCACGGCTGCACGCCGACGCCGAGCAGCAGCTGGCCGCGCTGCGGGCCCTTATCCCAACCCTGCCCGCGACGGTCGAGTCGGCGGTCCGCGCCCTGGCCGGCGACTCCGCCACACCATGGCAGCTACCCCGGCTGTACCAGCTGGCCAGGCGTTTCGACCGGATGGGCCTGCGCCCGCTGCTCGACGAGCTGGCCCGCAAGAAGGCATCAGGAGACCTGGCCGCGGCCACCTTCGACCACGCGTGGTATTGCTCGATCCTGGACCAGATCCGGGTGCGCGACCCCCGTTACGCCGCCGAGCGCGGCACCGCGCTGGACGAGATCGCTGACGACTTCCGGCAGCGGGACGTGGAGCACCTGGCCGCGAACCGGTCCCGGGTGCGCCGCACCTGGGCGGAGATGACACGCGACGCCGAGGACCGGCATCCTCTGCAGGCCAGGGTGATCCGCAAGCAGGCCGCGCTGCGCCGCGGTCACCTGCCGCTGCGCCGCCTGCTTGACCAGGTCGGCGACGTGCTGTTCGCGGTCAAGCCGTGCTGGGCCATGTCCCCGCTGATGGTGAGCCAGGTGCTGCCCGCCGCCCGGCTTTTCGACGTGGTGATCTTCGACGAGGCCAGCCAGATCGTCCCGGCCGACGCGATCGCCTCCATTATCAGGGCGCACCAGGTGGTGGTGGCGGGCGATGACCACCAGTTGCCGCCGACGAACTTCTTCCGCCAGTTCAGCGACCCGGCCGCCGACGATGAGGACGACGACGAGACGGTGTCGTTCGGGGCCGGCTTCGAGTCGGTGCTCGACGCGCTCAGGCCACTGCTGCCGACCGCGCCGCTGAACTGGCACTACCGCAGCCGCGACGAACGCCTGGTCGCCTTCTCCAACGAGCACATCTACGGTGGCGCGCTGACCACGTTCCCCGGCGTGGTGCGCGACGACTGCCTGCGGCACGTGGTCGTGGCCCAGGACGACTCGCCGGGCCAGGACGCCTCGGTCACCGCCGAGGTGAACCGGGTGGTGGAGCTGATCCTGGAGCACGCGCGCACCCGGCCCTCGGAGTCCCTGGGCGTGATCGCGCTTGGCGTCAGGCACGCCGAACGGATCGACCTGGCCCTACGCGAGGCGCTGGCCGGGGTGGATCCGCAGGACGAGGCGTTCTTCGCCGACGACGGGCCCGAGCCGTTCTTCGTCAAAAACCTCGAGCGGGTGCAGGGCGACGAGCGTGACGCGATCATCTTGTCCATCGGGTACGGCAAGCACCGGGACGGCCGGATGCGGTATCAGTGGGGACCGCTGCTGCGGGACGGGGGCGAGCGGCGCCTGAATGTCGCTGCCACCCGGGCCAAGCACCGGCTTACCGTGGTCAGCTCGTTCTCCAGCCACGACGTCGATCCCGAGCGCCTGACCAAGGCGGGTGCCCGGTTGCTGGCTGAGTACCTGGAGTACGCCGGCTCGGGCGGAACCCCCGTGGCCGCCGAGGGCGGCGACGCCGCCGACGCCTTCGCCGCCTCCGTGGCCTCCCGGCTCGCTGAGTACGGCATCACTGTGGTGGCGCGGTACGGAGTGGGCGGTTACCGCGTCGACTTCGCCGCCGCGCATCCCGACGACCCGGCCCGGATGATCCTGGCCGTGGAGGCCGACGGTGCGTCCTACCGTGACTCCGGCAGCGTCCGCGACCGGGACCGGCTGCGCAAGGAGCACCTGGAACGCCTCGGCTGGCGCTTCCACCGGCTGTGGTCCACCAACTGGTTCAACGACCCCGACGCCGAAGTCGCCAAGCTCCGCCAGGCCTACGACCAGGCCGTCGCCTCAGCCCCCCGCCCCGAACCCCCGCAGCCGCCGCAGCCGCCGCAACCATTTGAGCCTCCTCAACCTTTCGGGCCCCCTGACCCGTTCGAGCCGCCGCCCCCGCCGCCCGCGCCGCCCAGTCCTCCCGAACCGCTCGAGCCGTCCGAGCCGCCGATCAAGCCGATTGAGCCCCCGAACGAGCCGTCCGGGTCTCGGCGGGCGATCGAGCCCCCCAAGTCCGCCGCGCCGACCGGGTAAGCGCCCGGCGCTGTATCAACGCGGGGAATCGGGCCTCCGTCAGGTCGAAAGCGCGCTCACGAAAGCGCGCTAAAAGCGCGCTCACGAAAGCGCGCTCACGAAAGTCCCGCAGCGGCAATCCGGGGGCCAGCACGGCACCGAATACAAGACAGCTAGGCCGTTCAGGGACCTGAGCCTGCGGAGTGAGGCGATCGGCATGGCGGAGTGGGATGTTCCGGGGTACACCGGCCTGAAGATGCTTGGTTCCGGCGGGTTCGGTGACGTGGTCCTGGCCCGGCATGACGCATCAGGCACGCTGGTGGCGATCAAGTACCTGCGGCCGAACCTCCTGGCCGATGCGCAGTTCACCCGGCTGTTCCGAGCCGAGGCCGAGGTGCTGGCCCAGGTGGACGACCCCCATGTGGTCCGGCTCTATGAGTACGTGGAATCGCCGTCGGGCGCGGCCATCGTCATGGAACTGATCGACGGCGTCTCTTTGCGGGAGATCTTGTTCAATCAGGGCGCCACCACGGCCGAGGCGGCGCTGGTCGTCCTGCAGGGCTCGCTGCTCGGCCTGGCCGCGACCCACCAGCACGGGGTCGTGCACCGGGACTACAAGCCGGAGAACGTGCTGGTCAACGCCAACGGTGACAGCAAGCTTACCGACTTCGGGATCGCGGCCAGGGCGGGCGACAGCCCGATCCCGGCCGGGACCATGATTTACGCGCCGCCTGAGCAGTTCAGCGGGTCCCCGGCCACCCCCGCCGGTGACGTGTACGCCGCCGCCGCCACCTTCTACGAGTGCCTGGTCGGCCGGCCCCCATTCACCGGCGACACCGCCGAACGGCTGCTTTACCAGCACCTGTCCCAGCCGGTGCCCCTGGACCCGGTGCCCGCACCGCTGCGGCCCCTGGTGGCGGCCGGGATGGCCAAGGATCCCCGCGACCGGCCTGCCGACGGGACCACCTTCGTCAGCGCACTGAACTCGATCGCGGCGGGCGCCTACGGGCCGGACTGGGCCGACCGCGGCCGCTCGCACCTGGGCGAGGCCGCCCTGCTGCTGGCCGCCCTGTGGCCGTCCGCCTCTGTGCCCGGGGTGCAAGGCTCCGCCGTCCAGCAGGTCAACCTGTCCCAGGATTCGCACGGAGCCAGCGAGTCCGGGCACGCCGGCCAGGCTCGGCATGCGTCCGCCGAGGCGCGCCACCGCTGGCACCTGCGGCACCTCGCGCATCTGCGGCATCGCGAGCACTTGGAGCATCTTGAGAGCGTCAGGAATCGGGACCGCCGCTTCAAGCCGGTCAAGACTGCCGTCGGGGCCACCGCCGCGCTGGCGCTCGCCGGGGCGGGCACGGCGCTGATCGTCAGCGCCACTACCTCGTTCCATCCCGCCGCCGCCGTGCACGGCGTCGCGCTGCAGCAAGTCCAGCTTCACCCGTCGCTGGCGGGCGAGGGTTCGAGTCCCGCCCCGGGCTCGTCCGGCCCGGGCTCGTCGGGCACGGGCTCGTCCGCCCCGGGCTCGTCCGGCGCGGGTTCTTCATCGGCTTCGTCCGGCTCGGGTTCCGCTCCGGGTTCGCCGGGCGTGTCCTCCAAGAAGCACTCGTCCCCCCATGAAGGCTCATCCTCGTCCCCGGCGTCCGGCTCATCCTCGTCGTCGGGATCCCCGGGCTCGGGCTCATCCTCGTCCTCGCCGCCAAAGACGGTGCAGCCGCAGATCTCAGGGATCTCCCCGGCCAGCGGCCCCGCCGCCGGCGGGACCAAGGTCACCATCACCGGCACCGGCCTGGGCCACGCCACCGGCGTCAGTTTCGGCGGTGCGGCCGGGGCGATCACGGCCGATTCGGCCTCGCAGATCATCGTGAGCAGCCCGGCCGGGAGCGGCACCGTGGGCGTCACGGTCACCACCGCGGGCGGCACCTCGGCCGCGGCCCGGTTCACCTACGCCGCCGCACCCCCGACCGTCACCGGGCTCTCCCCGGCCAGCGGGCCCGCGGCGGGCGGGACGGCGGTCACGATCAGCGGCACCGGCCTGGGCCACGCCACCGGGGTCAGTTTCGGCGGTGCGGCCGGGGCGATCACGGCCGATTCGGCCTCGCAGATCATCGTGACCAGCCCGGCCGGGAGCGGCACCGTGGACGTCACGGTCACCACCGAGGCCGGCGCCGCAGGCGCGGGGCGGTTCACCTACGAGGCTCCGCCTCCGGTCATCGCCTCGATTTCCCCGTCAAGCGGACCCGCTAGCGGCGGGACGGCGGTCACGATCAGCGGCACCGGCCTGAGCCAGGCGACCGGGGTCAGCTTCGGCGGTGCGGCCGGGGCGATCACGGCCGACTCGGCCTCGCAGATCATCGTGACCAGCCCGGCCGGGACCGGCACGGTGGACGTCACGGTCACCACCGCGGGCGGCACCGGGGCCGCGGGGCGGTTCACCTACGAGGTTCCGCCTCCGGTCATCGACGCGATCTCGCCGTCCAGCGGATCCACTACCGGCGGGACCACGGTCACGATCAGCGGCAGCGGCCTGGCCGGGGCCACCGCGGTCAGCTTCGGCGGGGCGGGCGCGAAGATCGTCGCCGATTCCGGCACGCAGATCACCGTCGTCAGCCCGGCCGGGAGCGGCACGGTCAACATCACCGTGACCACCGCGGGCGGCACCTCGGCCATCACCGCCGCCGACCGGTTCACCTACGTCGAGCCGATCGAGTAAGGAACCGCGCCCCCGCCCGCCACCCGAGCAGGAACAACCCAAGGAACGCCAGCGCCACGACTACGAACGCCACGGCGGTCCCCTGCCCCGCCACGACGCGGAAGACCATCCCGAGCCCGGCCGCGCCGAGCCACGCCCCCAGGCCGGCGGGCAGAACCGCGACCGGCCGCCGCCAGGCCCGTGCCGCCAGCCATCCGCCGCCAAGCCCGGCCAGGAACGGCCACGCCGTCGACGCGATCCCGGCCAGGCTCTCGCCGCGCGCATGAGCCGCCCGGCCGATGAGAACGAACGCCAGCACGCAGCAGCAGTCGAGCACCACCGCCAGCCGGACCGAACGCATGAACCACAGCGTAACGGCTCGATGACCACCTTAAGTCCGGTACGGCGGGCCGCCTGGCCGAACGCCTTAGCCGCGGCACCCAGCCCGGCCCGGCTGCTGACCAGGGAGCCGAGGTCCACCACGCCCCGTGCGGCCAGGCTGATCGCCCGGGGGTACACCCGGTTCATCCGCCGCACCATCGCGATCGTCAGCCCCTTGCGCCGCGCCAGCGAAGCCCGGAACCGGATCGCGTCGTCGCCGGGAATGCCGGCCAGCACGACCCGCCCGCCGGGCCGGACCGACTCAAGCGCCAGCCCGATCGCCTCGTCGGTGCCCGCCGCTTCGAACGCCACGTCCACGCCGACCCCGGACAGGTCGGACCAGCCGGGCTCGGCCACCACGTCCGCGCCCAGCCGGGACGCCGCCTTCCGCCGGTGCTCGAGCGGCTCGACGGCCAGCACCGAATCCGCACCCGCCGCCTTCAGCACGGCGATCAGCAGGAGCCCGATCGGCCCGCACCCGACCACGCAGGCCGTGCCGCCGAACGGCAGGTGGCCTAGGTCCACGCTGTGCACCGCCACCCCGAGCGGCTCGAGCAGGGCGCCCTCCGCATCGGAGACGCCGTCGGGCAGCGGGTGCAGCAGCGCCGACGGCCAGGCGATGAACTCGCGCATCATGCCGTCGGTCTCGCCGTGCCCGGCGAACCTGATCCGGTAGCACAGGTTCTCGTAGCCGTCGCGGCACGCCCGGCAGAGCCCGCACGCGATGGCCGGATCGATCGCGACCCGCTCGCCCCGTCGCGGCCCGGCCGCGATCACCCCCGCCCCCTCGTGGCCGAGCACAAGCGGACGGGTGAGCACGTCGTCGCCGATCGCGCCCTCGCCCCACCAGTGCAGGTCAGAGCCGCAGATTCCGACCGCGGTGACCCGCACCAGGCTCATCCCCGGGCCAGCCTCCGGCTCGGGTTCCTCGCCAACCCGCAGGTCACCGACCGCGTGGAGCCTCGCCGCGAGCACCGGTCTCCTCTCTTGGAATCCTTCTTTTTTTATACAGAACGGGCCGTGGTGCGCGCGGCCCCAACAACAAATGCTCCCCGCTGCCCGGTCAAAGCCGGGGCGGGGAGCACTCGTGCAGAACTTGCTGAATTAGGCTGCCGGGCCGTTGGCCAGCGTCAGCGTCGTGGTGTGCGACTGGCCGTTCTGGTCAACCCAGCTGATCGAGATCGAGTTGCCCGGGTGGTACTTCACCAGAGCGTGTGCCACGTCCTCGGCCGAGGAGACGGTCTGCCCGGCGATCGCCGTGATCGTGTCTCCCTGGGTCAGGCCCGCGTTGGCGGCGGGGGAACCTGACACGACGTTGCCGACGGTCACGCCGTTCGTGCCGCCCTGGTTGCCCTGGCCGCCGAAGCCGCCGAAGCCGTTCGAGCCGGTGTTGCTCGAGTTGTCCAGTCCGATGCCGATAAAGGCGGTGGCGCCGATGTGGACGTCAGAGGTGGTGGTGTCCGCCTCGATCTGCTTGGCGATGGACAGCGCCTCGTTGATCGGGATCGCGTAGGCCTGCTCGGCCTGACCCGACTGGCCGGACTGGCCCTCGAACTGGTAGTTCGTGCCCGCCGCCGTGTCCATGCCGACCACCTGGCCGTAGGAGTTGACCAGCGAGCCGCCCGAGTCGCCTGGCTGGATGGGCGCGTTGGTCTCGATCAGCCCGGTCAGCTGCTCGCTGACCCCCGACAGCTCGTCCGATGCGGTAATCGACTGATCGAGCGCGGTCACGGTGCCGGTCGCGACCGACGGGGTTCCGCCCTTGCCCTCGGCGTTGCCCAGGGCGGTGACGCTGTCCCCGGCCTGCACCGTGGAGGAGTCGCCCAGGCTCGCAGTGGTCAGCCCGGACGCGCCCTGGAGCTGGATCACCGCCACGTCGTGGGTGGCGTCGTAGCCCACCACCTTCGCGGCGTAGGACTTGCCGTTGCCGATGTCGGTGACCTTGATCGACGTGGCGCCCTCGATGACGTGGTTGTTGGTAAGCACCTCGCCGCTTGAGGTCAGCACGATGCCGGTGCCCGCCGACTCGGCCCCCTGGTACCCGTCGGTGGACACCACGTCAACCAGCGCCGGGTCCAGCCGGGATGCGATCTGGCTGGACGACAGGGCCGTCTTGGACGTAGACGTGACGGTGCCCGTCGCGGTGTGGTCCATGCTCCCGATCAACCCGCCCAACGCGGCGCCGGTGGCGAGCGCCACCACGCCGGTCACCATCAGCCCGCGTCCGCGGCGCCGGCGCGGCGGCATCGGCGGCACCGGCGGCTGGCCGTAACCGGGACCGCCCGCATACCAGGACCCGCCCGCGTAGCCGGACCCGGGGTTGTCTTCGTCAAACATCTGGCTCATGGGTCTCGCCTCAATTCCCCTCAGTTCGCGAGCCGCGGCCGGTGCGGCTTCGTCCCCTTCGTTACTTGTAATAATCGGCCGCGGACCTTGAGGCTTCCCAAGGCGAGCCCGCCGTAACGCTCTAAGTTTGCTGAAGGTCGGCTGAACGCGTTCAGGTTGAGGGGTTCTCGGAGAGCGGGATCAGCTCCCGTTCCTCGGTTTCGTCCTCGTCGGCGGTGAGCCACTCGCGCACGGCCAGGGCCAGCAGTTGCGGGATCAGGTCACGGGACCGTCGCATGAACCACGTGGTGCCCTTGGTGGCCATCCACCTGACCTCCGCCATGCGTGACGGCGGCGCGCTGGACGGCTCCGGGTCGGGACCTGGACCGACCGGAACCCCCGCCGAGGCCAGCAGGGCGTGGAACTGGCAGGCGACGAACCGGTGCCCGCGCTCGTTCGGGTGCAGCCGGTCCACGCTCCAGTAGTGCCGCTCGTAGATGGCCGGGTCCCTGGCCGCGTCCAGGTGCAGCGTGCCGTAGCGCGCCGCCAGGTCGTCCACGGCGTCGTTTACCGCGCGCACCCGCCGGCCCAGTGGCCGGGCCAGCGACTTCGGCAGGCCGAACATCTGCCCGGGATCGGGCAGCCGCATGGTGAGCACCTGGGCGCCCGCCGCCCGCAGCCCTGCCACCGTGCGGGCCACGGCGGCGCCCGTGCGCTGCGGGTCGAAGTTGCCGCGCAGCGTGTCGTTGATCCCGACGACCACGCTGGCCAGGTCGGGCCGAAGCGCCGTGGCGGCAGGCAGCTGCACGCGCTCCACGTCGGCCGCCAGCGCGCCGAGCGTGGCGAGATTGTGCATGACGGGCTGGTGCAGGCTGGCGGCCAGCAGTGCGGCCCAGCCGCGCCACCCGCAGCCGTCGGGCGCCGGGTCTCCCATGCCCACCGTGATCGAGTCGCCGAGCGCGACGAACGTCGTCATTTCACGCTCCCCGCTTTCGCACTTGCCTCCACTCCATCCGCCACCCCGCTTGCCCCGCTTGCCAGCAGGGCGTCGTGTACCGCGAGAAACGCCTCCACCGCCGCGGGCCAGCCGAACTGTTCGGCCCTGGCCCTGGCCGCGGCCCGGCGGTCTGATTCCGGCCAGGACAGCACGGTGAGCACGCCGGCGGCGAGGTCCTCGCCTGCTACGCTGGACCCCGCCTCGCCCACGACCTCCGGCAGCGCGGATTCCGCGCTGACCACCACCGGCGTCCCGCAGGCGAGCGCCTCGAGACCGGCCAGCCCGAACGTCTCCGCCGGGCCGGGGGCGATGGCCACGTCGGCGCTGGCCAGCAGGGCGGCCAGGTCGCTGCGGTCGGGCAGGAAGCCGGCGAACGTTACCGGCAGAGCGTCGCGTGCCGCGCGGCGTTCCAGCCGTCGGCGCAGCGGCCCGTCGCCCGCCACCACCAGCCGGGCGGGCAGCCCCTTCGCACGCAGCGTGGCCAGCGTGTTCAGCGAGCGCTGCGGCTTCTTCTCCGGAGACAGCCGCCCGCAGTGCACCAGCAGGGTCTCGCCCGGAGCAGCGTAGAGGTCACGGGGTTTGTCGCGGCGGGGTGCGGCGAAGGTGGTCAGGTCGACACCGAGCGGCGCGCGCAGCAGGTTCCCCATGCCGATCCGCTCGAATTCGGCCGCCGCCCAGGCGGTCGTGCAGATCACATGCCGGTAGGCCCGGGCTGTACGCCTGTTGACCGCGTCCACCAGGGCAAGCGCGGGACGCCACCGGCTCAGCGCGGGCAGGTCGAGCCCGGGCACGGCCATCCTCATCAAGGCGGTGAGGCTCTCGTGCGAGATCATCACCGCGGGCACGCCGTGCTCGCGCGCCCACCGCCCGGTCCACCGCAGCGTGGTCCGGTCCGATACCTCGAGCGTGTCCGGCCGTAGCTCGCCGAGCAGCGCGGCCACCCGCCGCTTGCGCAGCATCGCCCGGTACCCCCCGGTGAACGGCAGCCGCGGGCCGGGCAGCGTGATCACCCGGCCCTGCGGAGTCTGCTCGTCGCTGTCCCGCTCGCCCGGGATGATCAGCACAGGCTCGTGGCCCGCGGCCAGGTAGCCGGCGCCGAGCTCGCGCAGCGAGGTCCGCAGCCCGCCGGAGTTCGGAGCAACGTAGTTCGCCAGCCGCACGATCCTCATATCGCGACCGTCGCAGCGCGCTTGCCGCTGAGGACCGCGGCGTAGTGGCCGACCAGTTCCTCGGTCAGCGCGGGCCAGGTGCGGGCCAGGACCTTGCGCCGCCCGGCCGCGCCGAATGCCGCGCGCAACGCCGGGTCCCCGGCCAGCCGCGCGACGGCGGCCGTGAACGCGTCCGGGTCGTCCGGCGGCACGAGGTAGCCGGTCACGCCGTCGTCCACCAGGTCAAGCGGCCCGCCCGCAGCCGGCGCGATCACCGGGAGCGCGCTGGCGGCAGCCTCCTGCAGCGTCTGGCCGAATGTCTCGTACGGCCCGCTGTGGACGAACACGTCGAGGCTGGCGTAGATGGCCGCGAGCTCGTCGCCGCGCCGCTCGCCCAGGAACGTGGCAGCGGGCATCTGCCGCCGGAGCGCGGCCTCGTCTGGGCCGCCGCCGACGATGACCAGTCGCACCCCGGGCAGTGCGGTGATCCCGGCCAGCAAATCCACGCGCTTCTCCGGGGCCAGGCGGCCCACGTAGCCGACGATCAGCTCGCCGCCCGGCGCGATCGACTCCCGGATCCCGGCGCTGCGCCGGGCCGGGTCGAAGCGGGCCGTGTCCACGCCGCGACCCCACAGCCACACGTTGCGAATGCCGTGGCCGAGCAGGCCGGTCGCGGTGACCGTGGACGGCGCAAGCGTCCGCGCGGCCCGGTTGTGGATGCCGCGCAGCCACCGCCACGCGAACGCCTCGCCGGCCGGGCCGAGCCGGTAGGCCCGGGCGTAGTGCGGCAGGTCGGTCTGGAACACGGCGACCACGGGCAGGCCGAGCCGCCCGGCGACCGCGGCGCCGTGAGCGCCGAGTATGACCGGGCTGGCCAGGTGAACGACCTCCGTCTTGTGGTCGACCAGCGTGTCGGCCAGGCGGTGGCTTGGTAGCCCGAGCCGGAAGCCGGGGTAGCCGGGCAGCGGGGCAGCGGGGACCCGTACGACGGGATAGGGGAACTTCTCCTCGCGGGACGGCCGCGTGGTACGCGGCGGCTGTGGCGCGATGACAGTGGGCTGGTGGCCTCCAGCGGCGAGGAGTTCTGCCACCCGGACCACACAGTGTGCGACCCCGTTGAGGTCGGGCGGGAACGATTCGGTGATGATCGCAACCCTCATGACTCACAAGGTGCGATATCAAGAGATCGAAGCGCCGCAGGCGCCGTGACTTCCAGGCGAAGAATCTGTGACTTCTTTGCGACAATGAGCCCATGAATTCCCACAGCGTCAGCCCGACCTGGATCGTGCGGCTCGATACCACCGGCGCGGGGGTGCGGCTCGCGGTCAAGGACTGCATAGACGTCGCGGGCGTGCCCACCACGGTCGGCTGCCCGGTGATCGCCGAGCGGGCCCGTCCGGCGGGCGAGGATGCGGCCGTGGTGGCCGCGGCCCGCCGGTCCGGGGCGCGGATCGTAGGCAAGACCAACCTGACCGAGCTGTGCTGGTCGGCCATGGGGACGAATTCGTGGTCCGGCATGCCGGCCAACCCGCTCGACTCGCGGCGCATACCCGGCGGCTCGTCCAGCGGCTCGGCCGTCGCCGTCGCCGTCGGCGAGGCGGACGTGGCCCTGGGCACCGACACCGGCGGCTCGGTGCGGATCCCCGCCGCCTGCTGCGGCGTCGTTGGCCTGAAGACCACCTGGGGCCGCGTACCGGTCCAGGGCGTCTACCCGCTGGCTTCGTCCATGGACACGGTGGGCCCGCTCGGCGCGGACGTGGCCGCGGTCGAGCTCGGCATGCGCCTGATCGAGCCGGGCTTCACGGCCGGATCCTTTGAGCCCCAGGTCGGCCGGATCCGGCCGGAGGCCGGCCCGGAGGTCGACCCGGCCGTCGACGCGGCGATCGACGCCGCGCTGGCCGCCGCCGGTATCAAGACGACGGAGGTGGCCGGCCTGGACATCGCCGCGGCCAATGATGCAGGCAACCTGGTCATCGACGTCGAGGCCTATCAGGTCAACTCGTACCTGATGCCTGACCTCGACCGGCTCAGCCGGTACAACCAGCGCAACCTGCCAGAAGCGGCCGCGGTGACCGCCGACCAGGCGGCTGCCGCGAACCTGACCAGGGACGCCATCCGCGAGTGGTTCGCCGGCCAACTGGCCCGCCACCCGGTCCTGGCCATGCCGACGCTGGTCGGCGCGCCGCCGCTGATCGACGGACCGCGCATCTCGCTCACCGCGCTGACCATCCCGGCCAACCTGGCCGGCCTGCCCGCCCTGGCCCTGCCCGTGCCCGGCGGTCCGGCCGGCCTTCCCGCTTCCCTGCAGCTCATCGGGCCGCCTGGTGGAGAGGAGAAGTTGATCGCCGTCGCCCGCGTCATCGAGGGCGCGATCGCCAGCCGGTTACGGACCCGTACCATCTCGTACTCGAGCCTTCTTACCTGCCATTTCCGGCCGTAGGCTCATGTTCCGATGGGCTTTACACGGGGTTCGCTTGCGCTGCCGCGACTGAGCGCTTATCGCATGGTGATCGTCGCGGCAATATTGACCGTGGCGGTGGCGGCGGCACTGGCCACGGCGCTCGTTACCCTCGGCAGCCAGGCACTGCCGCGGGCTATGCGCCACGACCTGGCCACCGCGACCGGGACGGCGCTCGTCATCGGCGGCAGCGTCGATGCCAGCCAGGCCGCCGAGTACACGTCCCAGCTGCCCGGCCGGATTTCCTCGGCGCTGGGCGGCGCGCCGTTCACCTTCTACCACGCCGTGTGGTCGGACCCGCTCGCGTTCGTTCCCGGATCGCTGCCAGCCGCGCCCGCCAGCAGGGGCAATCAGTCGATTGCCGAGGCCGCCGCGCTCAGCGGCGTAGCCGCGCACGCGGTGCTGACCTCGGGCCGCTGGCCGGGAGCCCCAGTGGTCGGCAGGGCCAGCGGCCAGCCCATCCCCGCAGCGCTGCCGGCCACAGCCGCCGCGCTGCTGCACGTGACGGTCGGAGACGTGCTTCGGCTGAAGGACCGGATATCTGGCCAATATGTTCGGTTCGTGTTGACCGGCCTGTACCGGCCACGGCAGGTGACCGCTGAGTACTGGGGCCTGAACAACATCGCGCTGTCCGGCTCGAGCACCCTGGCCGACTTCACCACCTACGGCCCGCTGACCGTGCAGGCCGCGGCGTTCGCCGGGCCACTGGCTGTCAACGCCGGCTCCTGGCTGGCCCAGCCGCAGACGGCGATCGTGCCGGCCACGCGGCTCCGCGCCGTGGCCGGCAACGTGACCGGCCTGCAGGGGGCGCTGGCCAGCGCCCCGGCGCTGCCCGACCTCACCCTCACCACGAGCCTGCCCTCGGTGCTTGACGGGACGGCGAACAACCTGGAGGTGGCCCGCTCACTGTTGGCCATCTGCGACGTGCTGCTTTTCCTGCTCGCCGGAGCCGCCCTGCTGGCCGTCGCACGGCTGCTTGTCGGCCAGCGGGAAGGCGAATCGGTGATGCTGGCGGCACGCGGCGCCAGCCGCGGGCAGCAGCTCATGCTGGCCGCGGCCGAGGCGATACCGTTGTGCCTGCTGTCCTCGGCGGCGGGCTGTGTGGCGGGGGCGCTGGCCTCCGCCAGGCTCGACGGCGGCGGGGATGGCATGGCCGCGGTGCTCGCCTATGCCTGGCCGGCCGCGGCGGCGGTCGCCGCGGGCGGTTCGGCGATCATGCTGATGCCGTCATTCGGCGCCGCGACCCCGGGTGCGGCCCGGGCTCGCCGCGGCAGGCAGGCAGCCATCTCCACGGTAACCAAGGCCGGCGCCGACCTCGCCCTGGTGGTGCTCGCGGTGCTTGCGGGCTGGCAGCTCCGGCAGTATTCCGCGGTGTCGGCTGGCGGGAACGGGATCGATCCGGTGATCGTCGCCGCGCCGGCCCTGGCCCTGGCCGGCGGGACCGTCGCCGCGCTGCGCCTGCTGCCCGCCGGAGCCAAGGCAGGCGAACGGGTGGCCGCCCGCGGACGGCGGCTGACCGCGGCGCTGGCCAGCTGGCAGATCAGCCGCCAGCCCATCAGGCAGGGCGGCGCGGCGTTGCTGATCGTGCTCGCGGTGGCGACCGGCACGCTGGCATTCGCGCAACGGCAGAGCTGGGCGCGTTCCGGCTACGACCAGGCCGCGTTCGCCATCGGCGCCGACGTCCGGGTGCAGGCAAGCCAGCCGCTGTCGCCGGCGCAGGCCGCAGAGCTGAGCCGGGCCCCGGGCGTGCGGCAGGCCATGCCGGTCGCTTCCTTTACCGGCCAGGCGACCGGCTCGCAGACGCTCGCGCTCAACGCGCGGCAGGCCGCGAGCGTCGTGCTGCTGCGCGCCGACCAGTCACCGACCTCAGAGGCCAGCCTGTTCGCCATGCTCCAGCCGGGCGGTCCGCCGCCCGGCGTCGCGCTGGCCGGGCATCCAGTGGAGATCAGGCTCGTCGCCAGCCTGGCCGCCGAGTCGCCAGGGCTCGCCCCGGCCACGGTCACCGTCTCGGTCAGCGACGCGGACGGCGACCTCTATCAGCTGGGCGCGGGCATGCTGCCCGCCGACGGGGAAGACCACACCCTGACCGCCAGCCTGGCCGGCGGCGCCGTGTACCCGCTACGGCTGACCGCGATAACGCTGGGCTACACGCTGCCTGGAACCGGCCCCCGCGGGCCCGCCGTCCTCACCGTGGCCGACGTGTCCGGCGGGCCAGGCACCGCCCAGGTTCCCGGCGCAGCGCTGCGCGCCATGACGCCGGCCGCAACGTCACAAGAGCTCGCGGGCACCCTCCAGACCACGGGCGCCGCCGGTCCTTCGGGGTTGCCCGGCTCGTCCGCGCTGCCCGCCATCTCTTCCAGCGTCGTCCGGGGCACCGCGCTCGCGGTGACCTTCGACTCCGGGTACGGGATGGGGTTCAACGGGTTCCACGGCATACCGGCCAAGCCGGTGCCGCCAACCCCGCTGGCTGGCCAGCTCGCCCTCTCGGCCGGCTCACCCTTCACCGTCCTGCCCGGCCTGGCCACGCGGGGATTCCTCGCCTCGAACAGCGACAGGGTTGGATCGGTGGTGCAGGCCGACGTCGGCGGCACGACCGTCGGCGTGAGGATCGTGGCGGCGGTCGCCGGGTTCCCCACCGTCTCCGGCTCGGGCGGCGCTCTGGTCGTGGACCTGGGCGCCCTGCAAGGCGCTCTGGCCGACGACGGCGCCGCGCCCGCCCAGGCAACGCAGTGGTGGCTGGCCACCTCCGGCGGCATATCCGCCACGGCGCCGCTGCCGGCCGCCGCGGTGCCGCCTGGCTCGGCCATCTCGAGCGCGGCGGCCGTGTCGGCTGGGCTGCTCGGCGACCCGCTGTCCACCGTGCCGCAGCAGGCGCTGCTCGCCGTCGCTGTCGCCGCCGCCGTGCTCGCCGTCACCGGCTTCTTCGTGAGCATCGCGGCCGGAATCTGGCAGCGCCGCTCGGAAAGCGCGCTGCTCGCCGCCCTGGGCGTGCCGCCTCGCGCCGCGGCTGGCCAGCTCTGCCTGGAAAAGCTGATGCTGAGCCTGCCATCGGCCGCGGCGGGCCTGGCACTCGGCGCGGTGCTCGCCGAACTGCTCGTCCCCGCGATCACGCTCACCCCGTCCGCGACCGTGCCGGTGCCGCCGGTGATCATCGAGATCGGCTGGTCCCAGGCGATACCGCTGGCGCTCGCGGTCGCGGTGGTGCCGGTGCTCGCGGCGGCCCTGGCGATCGTCAGGCGGCCGGACGCCGCCGCCCGGCTGCGCGCGGCGGAGGCTCTATGAGCCGGTGGATCGGCACCGCCGCGGCCGGCACCCTCGCGCTCGCGCTGCTGGTCGGCGGCTGTGTGTTCGTCGCAATCGCCGGGCCCGCGCTCAGCCTGCACACCAGGACCCAGGCGCTGCATCAGACACTGGCCCGCGTTGCCAGCACGGGCAAGACGGTCCAGATGACCGGGCTGTTGAGCGACTTTGTCGATGCCACCGGGATATTCATGCAGAAACAGGGGCTGACGCGGGACCGGCTCGCCTCCTCGACCCGAGAGCTCGGTGGCGGTTTGGCCGCACAGCAGGTCCCGCTGGCCGGCGGCGCCTGGGCCAGCCTGACCACCAAGCCGTTCATCGCCACCTCAGGCGCCGCAGCCGTGGCCAGGACGGGCGTGCTGCCCGAGCTCGAGGTGGTCTACCGCGATCCGCTAGCGGCCGACGCGCAGGTCGTGGCGGGCACGTACGCGAGCAGCGCGGTTCCGGCCGGAACGCTGGGGGTGGCGGTCACCACGCAGACAGCCGCGCGGTTCGGGTTGCGCCCTGGCAGCCGGCTGACGCTCGCCGTCCAGAACGGCAAGGTGCATCTCGCCGTCACCGCGATCGTAAGGGAGCGAGCGCCCGGGTCGGCGTTCTGGACGCTCGATCCGACCGTCGGCGTGCCGTCGCTGAACTTCCCGCCGAGGGCCGAGCCGTTCTGGGCCGGCGGGGTAATCGCCGATCCGGGCCAGCTCGGCGCCATGCAGGCCGCGTTCGGCCGGGTCGTCATGACGCTCAACTGGGTGTTCCCGGTCGCCGTCGGCCGCGTATCCGCCGACCAGGCGCCGGGGCTTTCCGCTGACCTTAACCGGGTCGTTGCGGGCCTCCCCGCGCTTTCCGGGGAGCTTGCGCCCGCCGCGGGCACGCTGACGGTCAGCTCGCCGCTGATCGCCGACCTGGCGGCCTTCCTCGCCACCCAGTCGGCGGTAGAGACCGTGCTGTTGCTGCTCTTCGTCACGCTGGCCGTGGTCGGCGCGGCGGTGATCGGGCTCGCCGGCCTGATGATCGTCGCCCGCAGGGACAACGAACTCGGCATGTTGCGGGCCAGGGGCGGATCGGTGCACCAGCTCGCCGCGGTGGTAACCCGCGGAACGCTGGTCGCGGCCGCACCGGGTGCGCTGCTCGGCGCCGCCCTGGCCATCGCCACCGTCCCGGACGGCACGGCCGTGCCTTCGCTCGGCTGGTGGCTAGCCGGGTTCACGGTCGCGGCCGCGCTGGCCGGCCCGCCGCTGATCGCGGCATGGCGGCACCGCAAGCCTGCCCCGGCCGTCAACCCGGCGCGGATCACCACCGCGGAAACCCGCGGATCCCAGGTACGCTGGCGGCGTCTGGTCATCGAGGTCACGGCCTGCGCCGCTGCCGTCGCGGGCCTGGTCGTCCTCCACAACCAGGGGCTGCCGGCCGGCGGCGCCAACCTGTACCTCAGCGCGGCGCCGGTGCTGGTGGCGATCCCGGTCGTGCTGGTCATGCTGCGGCTGTACCCGCTGGCCGTGCGCGGCCTGCTCGCCCTGTCGGCGCGCGGCACGGGCGCGACCGGCTTTCTCGCGTTGTCCGGTGCAGTACGAGCGTCAGCGGTGCTTCCCGCGTTCGCGCTCGTGCTGGCCCTCGGACTGGCCAGCTTCGCCGGGATGGTCGGCGTCGGCATCGGCCGCGCCGAGGCGGCCGCGGCCTGGCAGGTCACCGGGGCCGACGCCGTCGTCACGCAGGGACCCGCGTCCCATCCGGTCAGCTCCGCCGCGGTGCGGGACATCGCGGCGGTCCGCGGCGTACGGCAGGCGACCGCGGTCTGGGCCACGAGCTGGCAGACGACGAACGGCCAGCCGGTGACGGTGCTGGCCGTGAATCCGGCCGGATACGCCGCCCTCACCGCTGGCACCCCGTTCCCGCCCTTCCCCGCGGCCAAGCTCACCGCCGCGTCGGGGACCGCCTCGGCGTCCGGGACCGCCTCCGCGGTCGGCGGGACCGTCTCCGCGGCCGGCGGGACCGTCTCCGCGGCCGGCGGGACCGCCGGGTCGGTGCCGGTGCTCGCCTCGCCCGCGGCCGCCGCCGTGCTCGCCCGGGAGGCCCGGTTGTTCTCGGCGGACTTGATGGGGCCGTTCACGGCGCGGGTCGTGGGCACGCTGAGCGCCACCCCGGCCCTCCCCGCCGGCGGCGCGTTCGTCGTCATGGCGCTGCGGACCCTGCCCGGGCAGAACGGCCGCCCGGCGCCGGACCTGGTCCTGGTTAACGGCTCCAACATCGACCAGGCCGAACTGTCCGCCGTGGCCAGCCGGGCGATCCCGGGCAGCACCGTCACCTTCCGTGCCGCCGTGCTCGCGTCCCTGTCAGGTTCGCCGCTGCAACGCGGCGGAGTCGTCATCATCACGCTCACCATCGTGGCCGCCGGCGCACTGGGCCTGTTCATCGTGCTGGCCGGCCTGGCGCTGGGGTCGGCGGAGCGCGAGTTGACCCTGGCCAGGCTCGTCGTCATGGGCCACGAACGGGCGATAACACTGGTGCTGGCCGAGGGCATGCCGGCCGTGCTCGCCGCCGTCGTGGCCAGCGCCGCCTGCGCGGTGGCGCTGCCCCGGCTGGTTGGTTCGGCCATCGACCTTTCAGCGTTCTCCGAGTCGGGAGCGGCGGTGCAACTCCAGCCGGACGTTATCGCCCTGGGCCTGCCCGCCGCGGTGATCGTGCTGCTGGCCATGGCAGCGCTGGTGGCCCAGACCAGAACACTGCGCCGCCGCGGCGTCACGGGCATGCTCCGGGCCCAGTAATCTCCGCCGAGCACTTCTTCGGCCAGGCAGTGCCCGGTTCTCCATCTGGGCTCCATCTCCGGCACACGCGCCCCCCGCCTCTGCTTGCTACCAATGTCTAAGCCAACAACTCGAACGAGCTCAAACGGGTGTGACGGAGGGACGACGCGATGGAATGGCTGATCATTCTGGCCGCCGGGCTGTTCGAGACCGGTTTCGCCGTGTCGCTTAAGTTGAGCCATGGGATGACCCGGCTGTGGCCCACGGTCAGCTTCGCGGCGTGCGCGCTCATTAGCTTCGCCCTGCTGACCGTGGCGCTGCGCAGGCTCGAGGTCGGAGCCGCGTACGCGGTGTGGACGGGGATAGGCGCCACCGGGGCCGCCGCGGTGGGCATGATCTTCCTCGGCGACGCCGTATCCACCCTCAAGCTGGTGTCGATCGGCTTGGTTCTGGCCGGGGTTATCGGCCTTCACCTGTCCGGTGCGGCTGCGTCGTGACGGGCCAGACCGCTCACCTGTGCACGAGTTCGCAGCCTTGGCAGTACCTGGTCTCGGGAATGACGGTGAGCGTCCCGGCCGGGATCGCCGATCCGCACTGCTCGCACTGCCCGAAGCCGCCGGCCGAAAGCCGGCCGAGCGCTTCTTCCACATCGGCCAGTTTCCGGCGGGCCGCGACCGCGCGGTCAAGCAGCGCACGAGCCTCCGGCCGGTCCACCCCGTCACCGCTGTCGTCTGCGGCACCGTGATAGGCCAGCGACAACTCGGTGAGTTCACGCAGCCGTGCCTGCCACCGGTCCTCGAGGAGCGCTCGCCAGGCAGGTTTCGCGATCGTGGTCGTGCTCATCGGCTCAGCTCCTTACCTCCGGCATCTCGTATCGCCGGCAACCTGGCCCCAGCCAACCCGACGCGGGTGCACGCCGGGTGCGGCGCAGATGGTGAACGTGTGGAGAACCCGCTGCCTGGACCGGCGATCCGTTAGGCGCCAGGGAGGGTGAGGGTCATCTGCGTGCCGGATCCGGGCTGGCTGGTGGCGTTCAGCCGGCCGTGATGAGCGCGGGTCAGCTCAGCCGCGACCGCGAGGCCGATACCTCGGCCGGAGGTGTGCGCCGCCTGCCGGCCGCGCCAGAACCGGTCAAAGATGTGCGGCAGCTCATCGGCCGGAATGCCGGGGCCAGTGTCGATGACCTGTAGTACCACATCCGGGCCGGACTTCCTGGTAACGACGGTTACGTGCCCGCCGGGCGGGGTGAACTTCAATGCGTTGCTCAGCAGGTTGGTGATGACCTGGTGCAGCCAGCGCGTATCGGCCAGGACCGGGGCCGTGGCCAGTTCCCGGTCCACGGCGATCCCGGCCGCCTGGAAGCGGCGGGCCAGGCTGTCGACCGCGGCGGCGGCCAGGCTGGCCAGGTCACAGGGCAGCAGGTTCAGGTGCAACGCGGCGGCGTCGGCGGCGGCCAGGTCCTGCAGGTCGCCGACCATGCGGGCCAGTCGCAGCACCTCGTCGCGCAGCGAGGCCAGCTCGGACGGGGTTGGCTCGATGACGCCGTCCAGCAGCGCCTCATGCCCGGCCTGCAGGATCGCGATCGGGGTGCGCAGCTCGTGGGCCACGTCGGTGACCAGGTCGCGCCTGATCTGGTCCTGCCGGTCCACCGTGTCAGCCATCTGGTCGAACGCGGTCGCCAGCTCCCTCAGCTCGCCGGAGGCGCGCATCGGCCCGGCCCGTGCCGCACGGTCCCCGCCCGCCATGGCCCGGGTAACCGCGATCAGCCGCGCGACCGGGCGGGTGATCCGCCTGGCCGCGACCAGCCCGGCCGTCAATGCCAGCAGCGCCGCCAGGCCGGCCGTCTCGGTGATCGCCCGCAGCAAGTCCGCCCGCAGTCTCCCGTCGGAGGCGCTCAGGCCAGAACCGGTGAACCGGGCCACGGCCTGGCCGACCCGCTGCCCGCGGATCACTACCTGGGCGCTGTATCGCGGCCCGGCCGCCGTGGCGAATCGGGGCGAGGAGGCGACCGGATGGCCCGCCTGGTCCAGGACCTGGACATCAGCGCCGACGCTTCCGGCCAGGTCCAGCACCGGAGACAGGTCGGCCGACGTCCAGCTGCCGCCTCGGTCCCATGCCGCCCCCGCGGCCGTCGCTATCGCGCTTGTCAGCTGCGCACGCTGCTGATTGGTCAGGCTCGAGACGTCCGAGGCCGCGAACACCGCGGTCAGCCCGGCCAGCAGCGCTATCGCGACCAGCGCGACGGCCAGGAAGGCCAGCGCCAGCCTCAGCCCGAGGGTGTCGCCGCGGGCCCGGCGGTCGACCGGCCCCGCCACGTCAGTCATCGCGGACGAGGCCGAGCCGGTACCCGCCGCCCAGCACGGTCTGTACGATGACCGGACTGCCCGGATCGGCCTCGATCTTGCGGCGCAGGTTCTTCACGTGCGAGTCGATGGTCCGCTCATACCCCTCGAATTCGTGCCCCCGTACCCGGTTGATCAGCTCGTAGCGCGAGTAGACCCGGCCAGGGACCGTGGCCAGTGCCACCAGGACACCCCACTCGGTCGGCGTCAGCTCGGCCGCCGCGCCGCGCACCGTCACCTCGCGGCGCGGCTCGTTGATTACAAGCATGCCTCCGCCGTAGCTGGTGGAGCCGGGTGCGGCGGACTGCCCGCCGCGGCGCAACACGGCCTGAACTCGCAGCACGAGCTCCCGGGGGCTGAACGGCTTGGTCACGTAATCATCGGCACCAAGCTCCAGGCCGGCGATCCTGTCTTCCTCCCCACTCTTGGCCGTCAGCATCACGATCGGCACCGGCGCGGTGGCCCGCAGCTCGCGGGCCACCGTCTCACCCGGCACATCAGGCAATCCGAGGTCCAGGACCACCAGGTCAGGCACGGCGCCAGCCGCCATCGTGATGGCCTCCGCGCCGGATCCGGTCGACAACACCGTGAACCCGGCCCGTTCCAGGTACGACCGGACCAGTTCGCGCAGCTTGCGCTCATCCTCTACCACCAGCACCGTCGCCGCCATCACCGCCCGCCTTCCCGTTTGCCGTGGCACTTCCCATGATCCCCGCCCCGCCATTGTCCGGGCATCTCCATCTCGTCACCATCACAGCTTCACCACACGCCGCGCTGACCGGGCCGCGCTCGTGGGATCCAGCGCGGTGGGTCAGCAACGAGGACCCGAGGCCATCCGGGTTTTCCGCGCCGATCAGCATGTTGAAGCTTCCGCGATGAATTCTGCCGGGCTGTGACGTCCTAATCGTTGCCGCGGAGGCCCGGCCGACACGGGGGCCGGCCGGGCCATTCCGGTGCCACCCGCGCCCCAATGCCCTTACACACCGTCCGTTCGGTGAGAATGGTTGCAGGAGGGAGGCGCCGATGAGTGCACCGGCGATCACGCGATCCTCGCTGCGGGAGTTTCTGCACGGGCTGCCCGGAGTGGACCAGGTCGGGGCGGAAGCTCGGGCCGCCATGCTGGCCAGCCGGTCGATCAAGACCACGGCCAAGCAGTGGGCGCTCGACACCGCGATCTCGATGATCGACCTGACCACGCTGGAGGGCCAGGACACGCCGGGCAAGGTGCGGGCTATGTGCGCCAAGGCCAGGCGCCCCGACCCGGCCGACCCGACCGCGCCGCGGGTCGCCGCCGTCTGCGTCTACCCCGACCTGGCTCACGTCGCGGCCGCCGAGGTGAAGGGCACCGGCATCCACGTGGCCAGCGTGGCCACCGCGTTTCCCAGCGGCCGGGCCGGCCTTGACGTCAAGCTGGCCGACGCGAAGTATGCGATCGCCGCCGGCGCCGACGAAGTGGACATGGTCATCGACCGCGGCGCCTTCCTGGCCGGGGACTACCAGCTTGTCTACGACGAGATCATCGCCGTCCGGGAGGTCTGCGAGGGCCTGGCGCACCTCAAGGTCATCCTGGAGACCGGCGAGTTGGTGACGCTGGACAACGTGCGGCGCGCCTCGTGGCTGGCCATGCTGGCAGGCGCCGACTTCATCAAGACCTCGACCGGCAAGGTCTCGCCCGCCGCGACTTTGCCGGTGACGCTGGTCATGCTGGAGGCCGTGCGTGACTTCCGTGAGTCCGGTGGCCGACAGGTCGGCGTCAAGCCGGCCGGCGGTATCCGCACCGCCAAGGACGCCATCCGGTACCTCGTCCTGGTCAACGAGACCGCGGGGGAGGACTGGCTGGATCCCCGCTGGTTCCGGCTCGGCGCCTCCAGCCTGCTGAACGACCTGCTCATGCAGCGCACGAAGATGGCGACCGGCCGCTACTCGGGTCCCGACTACTTCACCCTGGACTTACCTGGCCCATGGATCATGAGGGGGCCGAAACCTATCTGCGTCGCCTGGCCGAGGCCGAGCTCCGCTGCGGCACCCGGCCGGTTCGGTTCTCCGAGGCGGTCCGTGCGCTGACCGCGGTGGGGGCGGTGGACGCCGAGCTGGCCGATGCCATTGGCTACGACCTCGAGCTCGCCAGGGAGGTTCGGCGGGAAGCACAGCAGCCCGGGCCGTTGCTATTCGGCCGGCGTTACCGTGCCCCGGTCGCGCGGATGATCCACTACCCGCATCAGGCCGCGACAGCATCGCCAGCCGCGAGCCTGGTCGCGCCGGCCGGCCTGCGAATCCCTGTGCAATACGGTGACGTCCGCGCCGAGATCTTCCTGCTCGCGTACGTACGGAACGCCTCGGGCGCGCGCATCGCGATCCATTCCTGGGGCACCGGCGATGGCGACCCGGGCATGTGGCTGCGCGGGTGGGGGCTGAGGGTGAGCGACGACTCGGGCCGCAGTTACGGCCTGCACTTCCTCGGCTCAGGCAGACAGGGCGAGTGGGACGGTGAGCTCTGGTTCCATCTCGCGCCCCCGGCCGGCGCCCGCTGGCTCGACCTGCTCCTCGCCGGGGAGCCCGTCAGGCGGATCAGCCTGGACCGGTCCACCACAACGCCAGCCATCACGATGACCGGGACCGAACTGACCCCGGGCGAGCAGTACCTGCACCGCGTCGCGCACCGCCTGCTCTGCGGCAATCCGCCGACTCGCGGCACCGGCGCGGCGGTCGACGCGCTGCTGGCGGCCGGCGCCCTGACCGCGGGCAGCGCCGTGCCAGGCCAGCTCGCCGCGCTGTGCGAGCGGCTGCAGTTCAGCGACGGCCACGGCATCGCCGCGGCACCCGCGGCTGAGCTGCCCGAGCGCTGGCAAAGCGTGCTCACCGGCGAACAGCAGGCCAGCGGGAGCCGCGGCTGCGCCGCCATCGCGGTCACGCTGCCCGAGTTCGACGGCAGCACGATCACCCTGCTCGGCCTGCACGACAACGGGGAGCAAACCGTCCTGCATGCACACACGACAGCCCCGCATCCGATGCGAGCCCCATGCCGAAACTGTGGCTGGTCGATGACCGGGGCCACTGGCACGCCGCCGACGGCGACGGCTGGCGCTGGGCCAGCGGCGACCCCACTTCGTTCCTGACCGTCGCGCCGCCGCTTGGACGGCCAGCCTGGGTGGAGATCATCGCCGCCGGGCGGTCGGCTGAGGCGCGCGCCAAGGTGCCGCTGCACTGGAGTTAGCCGCCTACCAGCGGAGAGGTATGTTTTGACTGCCATGGCGAAATTCGAGTACGCACCCGCGCCTGAGTCCCGCGCGATCGTGTCGGTCAAAGAGTCCTACGGGCTGTTCATCGGCGGGGAATTCACCCGGAGCGAGGACGGCCGCGCGTTCAAGACGATCTCGCCCGCCACCGAGGAGGTGCTGGCCGAGGTGGCCGAGGCGGGTCCGGCGGACGTGGACCGCGCAGTGACCGCCGCCCGTCAGTCCTACGACAACGTCTGGTCGAAAATGGCTGGGGCCGAACGCGGCAAATACCTGTTCCGCCTGGCCAGGATCGTCCAGGAACGGGCCCGCGAACTGGCCGTGCTCGAGTCGCTTGACAACGGCAAGCCGATCAGGGAATCGCGCGACGTCGACATCCCACTGGTCGCTGCGCACTTCTTCTACCACGCGGGCTGGGCCGACAAGCTCGACTACGCGGGCTTCGGCCCGGCGCCGAGACCCCTGGGCGTGGCCGGACAGGTCATCCCGTGGAACTTCCCGCTGCTCATGCTGGCCTGGAAGATCGCTCCCGCGTTGGCCTGCGGCAACACGGTGGTGCTCAAGCCGGCCGAGACGACTCCGCTGACCGCCCTCACGTTCGCCGAGATCTGCCAGCAGGCCGACCTGCCGCCGGGCGTGGTCAACATCGTCACCGGCGCCGGGGACACGGGCAAGGCCCTGGTCACCCACCCGGGAGTCGACAAGGTGGCGTTCACGGGCTCCACCGAGGTCGGCAAGGAAATCGCCCGGTTCTGCGCCTCGCAGCCGGGCCAGAAGGTCACCCTGGAACTGGGCGGCAAGGCCGCCAACGTAGTGTTCGAGGACGCGCCCGTCGACCAGGCCGTCGAGGGCATCGTGAATGGCATCTTCTTCAACCAGGGCCACGTCTGCTGCGCAGGCTCCAGGCTGCTGGTCCAGGAGTCCGTCTACGACGAGGTCCTGGCGTCGCTGCGGCGGCGGCTGGCCACCCTGCGGCTCGGCGACCCGCTGGACAAGAACACCGACGTGGGCGCCATCAACTCCGCCGCCCAGCTGGCCAAGATCCGCGAACTGTCGCAGGTGGGGGAGGAGGAAGGCGCGCAGCGCTGGTCCCCGCCATGCGAGCTGCCGGTCAAGGGCTTCTGGTTCCCGCCGACGGTGTTCACCGGGGTGTCGCAGGCGCACCGCATCGCGCGGGAGGAGATCTTCGGCCCGGTCTTGTCCGTGCTGACGTTCCGGACGCCCGCCGAGGCGGTGGAGAAGGCCAACAACACACCGTACGGGCTTTCCGCCGGGGTCTGGACCGACAAGGGATCGCGAATCTTGTGGATGGCGTCGCGACTGCGGGCGGGCGTGGTGTGGGCCAACACGTTCAACAAGTTCGACCCGTCGTCGCCGTTCGGCGGCTACAAGGAATCCGGCTATGGCCGCGAAGGCGGCCGACACGGGCTGGAGGCCTACCTCGATGTCTGACTCCGGCGCCCCGGCCCGCCTGGCCGTGCGGAAGACCTACAAGCTGTACATCGGCGGGGCCTTTCCCCGCTCGGAGAGCGGCCGGGCCTACGTGGTGACAGACCACAAGGGCGGCTTCTTGGCCAACGCGGCCATGGCCTCGCGCAAGGACGCCAGGGACGGGGTGATCGCCGCCCGCAGGGCGCTCGGCGGGTGGTCGGCCGCGACCGCCTACAACCGCGGCCAGGTGCTGTACCGGGTCGCCGAGCTGATGGAAGGCCGCCGCGCCCAGTTCGCCGCCGAGGTCGTCAGCGCCGAGGGCCTCAAGCACCGGCAGGCCGAGACCGTGGTGGACCAGGCCATCGACCGCTGGGTTTGGTACGCCGGCTGGGCGGACAAGATCGCCCAGGTGCGCGGCGCGGCCAACCCGGTGGCGGGCCCGTACTTCAACTTCTCGCTGCCCGAGCCGACCGGCGTGGTAGCGGTGATCGCGCCCCAGGACTCGAGCCTGCTCGGCTTCGTCTCGGTCGTCGCGCCCGCCGTCGTGACCGGCAACACCGTGGTGGCGCTGGCCAGCGAGCGCTGCCCGCTGCCCGCCGTGTCCCTGTCCGAGGTGCTCGCCACCTCCGACGTCCCCGGCGGGGTGATCAACGTGCTGACCGGCCGCACGGCCGAAGTCGCCCCCTGGCTCGCCTCGCATATGGACGTGAACGCCATCGACATCTCCGGAGCCCCGGGCGCGCTCAAAGACGAACTGGCCGTCGCCGCCGCCGAGAACCTCAAGCGCGTCGTCCGCCCCGCCGCAGAAGACGGGGAAGACGGCGAGCGCGGCGAGGACTGGACCGCGCCCCCCGCCCTGACCCGCATGCTGGCCTACCTCGAAACCAAGACCGTCTGGCATCCGATCGGCACCTGACCACCGCCCCTTACCGAGTGAATCCCCGCGTTCACCGAACAACGCCAGGGTGCCATGACATCTGTCACTGCGAGGACAGGATCTGACGCACTGGGCCAGCGCCAGCCGCCTGCCTAGCGTTGACGACATGACGACAAGCATCCAATCCATGGCCCCGGCCCCCGACCGCAGCCGCTTGCGCGCGGCCGCGAAGATCGTGCTCTTTGACATCGCCGGTCCCCTCGTGGCTTACCAGATGCTCCGCTCGGCCGGGCTGAGCGCAGTATCGGCCCTGGTTTTGAGCGGAGTGCTGCCCGGCATGGCGGTGCTTGGCGGCCTTGTCCGGCACCGGCGCACGGATGCCGTAGGCATCTTGGTGCTTGCCGGGATCGCGGTCGGCTCGATCCTGGGCCTGCTCAGCGGCGACGCCCGCCTGGTGCTGGTCGAGGGCTCGGTGCCCACAGCGGTGTTCGGACTGCTGTGCCTGGGCTCGCTACGGTCGCGCCGGCCGCTGATCTTCCGCTTCGCCCTCGAGTTCATGGGCGCCGACACCCCGCGCGGCCGGGAATTCGACGGCCAATGGCGTTACGCCGGATTCCGCCGCGTCTTCCGGCTCTTCACGATCGTCTGGGGCGTGGCCTACCTGGCCGAAGCCGCGGCCAGGATCGTCATCGTCGAGAGCACCTCGACCGGCACCGCGCTGGCCGTCTCCAAGGTGATGCCCTACGCCGTCGCCGGCGTCCTGACCGCCTGGATGTTCTTCTACGGCCGCCACGCCCGCCGCCAAGGCGAGCGCCGCGCCGCCCAAGCCGCCGCCCAAGCCGCCGCCCTGACCCCCGCCGCCCTGACCCCCGCCGCCCCGGAACCGCCCGTCGCGGCAACCGCCGCCGCCAGGTAAGGGTCCGCTCACCGCCGGCCAGCACGCACGCCGCGGCGATGCCAAGCAGCGAGAATATGTGCCGTCGGTTCGGCTGGCCCAGCAGGCGTACCAGGAGAGCTATCACGCCGTCATTCGGTGTGGTGCAGCCGGTAATGCTCGGCCAGCACGTCGTCGCCGAAATCGTCCGCCGGGTTACGCCACGCCGAGTGGATGTGGTTGCCGTTGCCCTGCGTGTTGTCGTGCTCGATCAGCAGCGTCGGCCCCTGGACCCGGAAGTAGTGCCGCTCGCCGGGAGACGTGCTGCCCGCCCAGGCGAAGCAGAGGCCGTCCAGCCCGGCCCGCTCGAGCTCGTGCATCTGCGCCCCGGCCACCTCGTCGGGCAGCCGCCGCACGAACGACCCGACCAGCGCGGCCAAGTCGTCCAGCTGCACCCGGTTAAGCGCCGAACCCGGCACCCCCTTCGGTCCCGAACGCACGTAGCTCAGCACATCGCGCTCGTTATCGCTGATCACGTAGTCAGGCTCCGGCACGAACACCGGGTCGGGCAGCTCGACCTCGCCGATCCTGGGCACGATCCTGGTAGCCAGGTCCGGCGGCGGACGGTGGTGGATGATCGCGGCGCTCCGCTGCGCCCCCTCGAGCGAGTTGACGAACCGGAAACCGAGTTCCTCGTCATCGGCCAGCGGAGCAAGCAGCCCGTAGGACGCTGGCTCGGCCCCGAGCATGCACGGCGTGGGCGAAACCCACTGGCCGTCGACCAGCGTGAAGTTCAGCGACACGTGATGCCCGGCGAACTGCCATGCCCACGCCCGCTCGCCCGGTGACCCGAACACTCGCAAACAGTATCGCTCAGGGTCGAACAGGTCGGCCAGCGATGGCGTGAGCGCCCGGAGCACGTGCTCCATGGCCATCACCGAGACGACCTTGGTGTACCCCGCCATGCTCGTGCCGGTCACGATCAGCTCGTGCGCGAGCCGGCGCTGGCCGTCGTCGAGCGCGCCGATCGGCAGGCCGACCCGGTCCCGGTCCGGCAGGTATGACCAGTCGCGCCGCTCGTCGCCGAAGGGACGCTGCGCCCGCCCCCGCTGCGCCTCGTTCAGCGCCTCCAGGAACGCCGACGCGGCCCGCGCCATACGTCCGGCCGCTTCCGGTACCGCCAGGTGATCCCACTCACCAATCGTCATGGTCTTTTTCTACCGAACGGCCCCCAGGTGCGTGCCCGCCGCCCCCTGCGAGTCACGGCGGCCGGACGCTCAGATGAGGCCGGCTGCGACCAAGGCGCCGATCACTATCAGGGTGGCAGCGGTGATGAGGTTAGCGCGGCGGTCAATCCACGGAGCGGTGAGCAGGCGGGCGCCGAGAGCAGCGGCGGTGGTCAAGCCGACGATGGTGGCGACGGTGGCAATGGTGAAGGTGGCCAGCGAGCCGAGGGCGGCGGCGGTGCCGAGGGTGCCCGCCGCGAGGAAGACGGGAAGGATCGTCAGATCGGGGGAGGCGGCGGCCCCGAACGGGATGAGCAGACCGGCCAGTCCCCGGGCGGTGAGGTTGTCGATGGCGCGCTCGGGCCGCTCAAGCACTGCGGTGGTGCTGTGGCCGTGCTCGTGCACGGTGCCGTCGTTGGCGTGATGCTGGTCGCCCTGGTCATGCTGGTGGCTCGGGCCGTGCTGGTGGCTCGGGCCGTGCTGGTGGCTCGGGCCGTGGTGGTGGCTCGGGCCGTGGTGGTGGCTCGGGCCGTGGTGGTGGCTCGGGCCGTGGTGGCTCGGGCCGTGGTGGCTCGGGCCGTGCTGGTGGCCTTCGCCGTCGTGGCCGTGGGCGTGGCCTTTGCCGAGCAGGTCGAGGACTCCGAAGACGACGCCGGTGGCGAGCAGGATGCCGCCGACGACGAGGTCGGTATGGCGGGCCACGGTGGTGCGGAACTGCTGGCCGATGACGATGAGGATGGCGCCGGCCGCAAGGGAGACGACGACGTGGGCGAAGGCGGCGGCCAGCGAGAGGCGCACCACGCCCGCGGCGCGGTAGCGGCTGGTGCGGGACAGAACGGCGAGCGGGAGCCAGTGGTCTGGCATCACGGCGTGGCCGACGCCGACGCCCGCGGCGGCGAGCAGCAGCGCGGGCAGCATGTTCACGCATCCACCATATCTTCTCATCTTCCCATCAGTGAAGATGAGAATATAGAATGCATGCGACTTTTATCTGCATCGTCTTTGCAGGTGGGAAGATGTGGTCCATGGACCTCTCAGCCGAGCTCGACCGTCCGGCCGCCGCCGACCACGGTCACGGCGTGCCGGGACACCCTCTGACCGACGATCAGGTCTTCACCGCTGTGGGCACTTTGGCGATGCTCGCGGAGCCGACCAGGCTGCGGCTGCTGTGGGCCCTCCGTGAAGGCGAACTGGGAGTGACGGCACTGGCGGAGGCTGCAGGTTGCACGCCTACTGCGGCCAGCCAGCACCTGTCCAAGCTCCGGATCAGCGGCCTTGTCGACCAGCGGGCCAACGGCCGGGCGCGCCTGTACCGCCTGCGCGGCGCCCACCTGCACCGCCTGCTCGATGAGGTCGTCGCGCACACCGACCACGCCCTGCGCGGGATCCCGCCGCACGCGTAAGGCGGCCGCGCTGCTGGCCGGCTAAGTCCCGGTTTAGACGCCAGGCAGGATCCCGGCCAGCAGGGCACCCATCCGGCCGGCCGAAGCCCGGCCGGACTCGACCACCTCGGCGTGGCTGAGGCCTTGCCCGGCCAGGCCCGCGGCCAGGTTGGTGACCAGCGAGACGCCGAGCACCTCCGCCCCGAGTTGGCGGGCGGCGATCGCCTCGAGACCGGTAGACATCCCGACCAGGTCGGCGCCGAGCCGACCCAGCATGGTGATCTCGGCCGGGGTCTCGTAGTGCGGCCCGGGCATCATCGCGTACACCCCCTCGGCCAGGCCAGGATCGGCCTGGCGGGCCAGCGCCCGCAGCCGGGCCGAGTACAGGTCGGTCAGGTCGACGAACCGCGGGCCAACCGAGGGCGCCGGGCCGGTCAGCGGCGACTTGCCGGTCAGGTTGAGGTGGTCGCGGATCAGCACCGGCTGCCCGACGGCGAACCCAGGCCTGATGCCGCCCGCCGCGTTGGTCAGCACCACCACCCGGGCGCCCGCCGACACCGCCGTGCGCACGCCGTGTACGACGGTGGCGGGTGACAGCCCCTCGTACAGGTGTACCCGGCCGAGGAACACCGCCACCCGCAGCGGCCCGGCGCTGACCGAACGCACCGTGGGAGTGTGCCCGGCCACGGTGGGCTCGGGAAACCCGCCGAGCTCGGCCAGCGGGACCTCGGCCTCGGCGGGTCCGATCGCGTCGGCAGCGGGGGCCCAGCCCGAGCCGAGCACCACTGCCACGTCGGGCCGCCCGGCCAGTTCGACCAGCCGGGCCGCGCTAGCCGCCGCGGCGGCGAATGGGTCATCGCTCACCCGGCCATCATGGCAGCCCGCAGGCAACAACGCCGCCCGCACCACCGCCAGCCGCCACCGCGATCGCGCCGCCAGTACCCCTGGCAGCCACCACGCGCCCCACGCTCCCAGCGTCAACCGAAGCCACCATGCGCCTCACGCGCCCAGTGCCAAGCGCAGGCACCACGGCCCGTTTGGTCAAAAAATTTGCTTTTAATAAAACTACGTAATTACGTATGATGCTCTGCATGACCGAGGAGTCCGCTCAGACCGAGCCCCTGCTGGCGCGGCTGACTGCCCTCGAGCAGCGGGTCGCCAGGCTGGAGTCCGGGCCCCAGGCGGCCGCGGTGCCGACGGCCGGAGCGTTCTGGGCGCTGGAGGGCCTGAAGCAGCAGGTTCCCGAGCCCGGCGCGGTGCTGTTCACCGGCAGCGTCAGCCTGCCGGGTGGCGAGCATTACGAGTGGCAGGAGGCTCACCCGGTCGACGTGCTGCTGGGCGAGGACTGGTCTGAGATCACCGGCGCGCTCACCGCCGTCGCCCACCCGGTCCGGCTGCTCCTGCTGCACCAGGTGCTGCACGGCGCGCAGACCGCCGCCGAGCTGGCCGAGCACGAGCGGCTCGGCACCACCGGCCAGCTTTACCACCACCTGCGCCAGCTGGTGTCGGCCGGCTGGCTGCGCAGCACGGCACGCGGTCAATACGCGGTGCCGCCGGACCGGGTGGTGCCGCTGCTCGTCCTGCTGTCCGCCGCCCGCCGATGAACTGGAGGGAACACATGCCCCGTTGGCTGACCCGGATCCGCACGCCCGCCACCTTGACCATGGCGCTGGCGCTCATCGCCACCTCGTTTGCCGGCGTGCCGGGATGGGTTCGTTCGGCCGTGGTGGTCGTCTTCCTCGCCGGGCTGGTGTCGCTGTACCTGCCGGCCGCCAGGCCCGGCACCGCGGGCCGCCCGCCGGCCGAGGTATGGCCTCCGGTGCAGGGGCGGTGGCGGGCGGTGAACAGCCCGGCCGACCGGGTGCCCAGCCACGGCGTGCACGCCTACGGCCAGACCTATGCCATCGACCTGGTGTACCGGCCCGATCCGGGCAGCGCTTGGTCTGGGCTGGTCCGCTGGCCGGTGGCCCGGCCGGCGCGGGCGTTCCCCGGCTTCGGCCAGCTGGTGCTCGCGCCCGCCGACGGCGTCGTGATCAAGGTGAGCGACTGGCAGCGAGACCACTGGAGCCGTAACTCCATGCCCGGGGTTGCGTATCTTCTCGCTGAGGGGATTGTCCGGGAGTTCACCGGGCCGGGCCGGATCCTGGGCAACCACATCGTGCTTGACCTCGGCGATGGCGTCTACGCCGCGCTCGCCCACCTGCGGCGCCGGTCGGTGCTTGTCCGCGTCGGCCAGCGGGTCACCGCGGGGGAGCGGCTCGCCGAGTGCGGCAACTCAGGAAACTCCTCCGAGCCGCACCTGCACTTCCAGCTGATGGATCACCCGAACGTGCTGCTGGCGGCCGGCCTGCCGTTCCGGTTTCGCGGCCTGCCTCCCGACGGTGCCGGGGTGCCTTCGCGCTGCCAGCCGTTCACGGTGCCGGCCGTTTACCGGGTACCGTGACCTGGTGGACGACGAGGCCGTGACCCGGCAAGCGGGGGAAGCCAAGGAGGCCGATCCGCAGGCGCAGACCACGGATCGCGCCGCGGAACCCGCAGGCCTGCAGTGGGACGACCCGCGGATACCGTGGTCCGGACGGCCGCGCCTGGTCGACATCTTGTGCTGGGCCGGCATTGTGCTCAGCGGGATCTACTACTGGAGCCTGCTGCCGTTTGTGGCCCCGCTGGTCGGGACCCATCCGGTGCTGCTCGAGGTGCTGAACGGGAACAGCGCGGCCATCATCGCCGCCGCGGCCTTCGCCCGGATCGGGCACGGGTCGCTGGTCTGGGTGCTGCTGGCTGCCATTCCCGGGCTGATGAAGTTCGATCCGCTCTACTGGTGGGCGGGCCGGCTGTGGGGCGAGCGCCTTATCGCGATCCTGTCAGGCCGGCGCAACCGCGGCAGCCGGTACATGGCCCGCGTCCAGCGCTGGGGCCGCAAGTTCACCTGGCCCGCCGTGGTGGTCTCCGACTTCCTGCCGATCCCCAATGCGATTATCTACGTCATCGCGGGCTGGGCCGGGATGCGGCTGGTCACATTCCTCATCCTGGACGCCATCGGCAACCTGCTGTGGGCGGGAATGCTGGCGGGCCTGGGGTACGAGCTTGGTCATCACGCGGTCGTGGTCGCGCAGACCATCTCCCACTACGGGCTGTGGATCTCGATCGCGCTGATCGTGGTCATCGTGGTCTTCCAGGTGCGCTCGCAGCGTCACATGATGCGCACGGCCGCCCAGGCCCGGATGGCGGCGCGGGCCAGCCGCGAAGACGACGCAGGCAGCACCACTAGCCCTTGACTACTCCCGAGGTGAGGCCGCGGATGTAGTAGCGCTGCAGCGCGATGTACAGCACCAGGCACGGGATCATCGCGATGACGGCCCCCGCCTCCAGGTAGCCGAAGTTGACCTGGCCCACGCTGCCGTACTCCATGTTGAGCAGCGCGAGAGGCAGCGTGTACAGGTCGTTGCTGGTCAGGAACGTCAGGGCGCCGACGAACTCGGTCCAGGAGAACAGGAAGGCGTAGAGGACCGTAGTGGCGATGCCGGGCACCACCAGCGGGCGGAGCACCGACACCAGCGTGCGCCCCGCCCCCGCGCCGTCGACCGCGGCCTGTTCGCTGAGCTCCCACGGGATCTGCAGGAACGTGTTGCGCATGACGAACACGCCGAACGGCAGGTTGAACGTGGTGTAGAACAGCGCCAGGCCGAACAGGCTGTTGGTCAGCCCGAGCGTGTGCATCTCAAGGAACAGCGGGGTCAACAGTGCCTGGAACGGCACCATCAGGGTCGCGAGGACCAGCGCGAACACCACGCCCGAGCCGCGGAAGCGGAACCGGGCGAAGCCGTAGCCTGCCATCGTCGCCACCACCGCCGTGGCCACCGCGGTCATCGCCGCGACCTCCAGGCTGTTCAGCGCGTAGTGCAGGATTCCCCCGTCGATGAGCCCGCTGTAGTTCGAGAACGTCACGCGGTGCAGGTCCGCGCTGGACGGGGCGCTGGTTACCAGGGTGTCGGGGAGAAGCGACCGGAACACCGCCCAGGCCAGCGGCAGCACGAACACGATGCTGGCGACCGTGCCCGCGATCAGGTAGACGGCCAGCCCGGTCCTGTGCCGCTGGCGTGCCCGGGGCCGTCCGGCCGTCCGCAGCACCTCACTGGCGGTTGTCATCCACGCCTCCGTCGCCGCCTGGGGGCATCGGCGTCGTCGCGGAGCAGGTAGAACTGAGCCGCGCTGATGATGCCGACGACGACGACCAGGGCGATCGCGCCCGCCGTCGCGTAACCGAGGTGATAGGCGATGAACGCCTCTTGGTAGATCCACATCACGATGGGCTCGGTGCTCGTGCCAGGTCCGCCCTCGGTGAGGATGAAGAACTGGTTGAAGGCGAGGAACGAGCCGATGACCGAGATGATCAGGCTGAGCGCGATGTTGCGGCGCAGCATCGGGATGGTGATCCGCCGCTCTTTCTGCCACCACGTTGCCCCGTCCACGTTCGCGGCCTCGTACAGCTCGCCGGGGATGCCCTGCATCCCGCCCATCAGGATCATCATGGTCAGGCCCGACGCGAACCAGACCACGAACACGCAGATCGCCCCGAGCGCGAGGCCGTAGTGGACGGTCCACGCGGTCGACGAGCTGGCCAGGCCAAGCTTGCCGAGCACGGCGTCGACCGCGCCGGAGTCCGGCTGCAGCTCGAGCAGCAGCATGAAGCTCTCGGTGGCCAGCCCGACGATGAACGGGAGGAAGAACGCGGTGCGGAACACCACGGAGCCTGGCCGGTTCGCGCGGACGAAGGCCGCCAGGGCGTAGCCGAGAACCAGGATCGGGCCGGTCACGATCGCCGTGTACAGCAGCGTGAACAGCACCGAGTGGATGAACACAGGATCGTGGATCAGTTCGGTGTAGTTGTGGCCGCCGGTGAAGTGGTAAGGGCCGATCAGCGGCCAGTCGGTCAGCGAGATGTAGACGGCGAAGCCGAGCGGGAACAGCACGAAGATGGCGACCAGCGCGAAGGCGGGCGAGACCAAGGCGATCCCGGTCCGCGCCCGCCTGCCCCGCAGGCTGCCGCCCCGCACGAAGGTTCCAAGCGAGCGGGTAGGCCGGTCCCGCGGGACGGTGGTGTCCCGCGGGCCGGATTCGTCGACGATCATCTGCTAGGAAGCCGCCTGCTGTATGAGTTGGGTGAAACCAGACTGGCCTTGTTGCAGCGCCAGTGTCATATTGCCGTCATAGACGGCCGTAGTAAACATCTGGAACCACGGTCCCGAGGCCACGTTGAACGCCTGGTTGTAGATCAGCCCGACGGGTGCGTAGCCGTGCGCTAGCGCCTTCAGGGCCACCGCGTCGAGCGGGTGGGCGGCTGAGTACGCCGGGGTGAGCAGGTCGGTGCGGATGGGCGTGGCACCGAGGTTCGGGTACTGCTCCTGCTGCTGAGTCTGCAGGACCCAGGTGATGAACTCCCACGCGCCTGACGGGTTCTTGGCCGCGGCGGGGATCGCGAAGTCGTCGCCGCCGTCGAACGTGCTGTAACCGCCGTTCTCGCCAGGCAGTGGCGTGTCCCCGAATTCGGTGGCGAGCTCGGACGGCGTGGCGATGTCCTCGACCTGGCCGTAGCCGCCCGGCATGATCCCGATCTTGCCCGCCACGAAGTCCTGGCCCCAGGTCGCTCCGGAGTCCGTGCGGTCGTTGTCAGGAACCAGCTTCTGGGTCCACATGTCCCGGTACAGCGTAAGTGCCTGGACCAGCGCCTGGTTACCGGAAATGGTGGCGGTCTGGTTGCCGATCGGGCCGGTGGTCAGGTAGCTTCCCGAGGCCCAGATTCCCGGCTGCACCGTGAAGCCGAGGCAGCCTTCGCAGTCGCCGGCGAAGGTGAACCCGTGGATCCCGTGGCCCAGCTTGTTGATCGCCTGCGCGTCGGACAGTATCTGGGCGTAGGTGGTCGGCGGGTTGTTCGGGTTCAGGCCGGCCTCGGTGAACAGCTTCTTGTTGTACCAGAGCACCGACAGGTCGGCCCAGTAAGGAAGGCCGTACTCCTGGCCGTTGTAAGTCGCCAGCCCAATGTGCCCGGGGCTGAGGTACTTCGCGTACGGCAGCTTGGCGATGGCCTTGGTCAGGTTCAAGAACGAGCCGTTGCGGGTGAAGGTGGGCATGTCGATGTCGTTGAGCCCGACCACGTCCGGCGGGTCGCCGGCCCGGATCGACGTCGCCAGCGACGTGGTGTCGTCGTTGATCGAGGTGAGGGTGAGCTTGACCTTCAGGTTGCTGTGCGTGGCGTTGAATTCGCTGACCAGTTTCTGGGCCAGGGTCTTGGACACGGTCCTGGCCCAGAACTGCACCGTGCCCGTGGCGTTGACGCCGAAGTTCGCCGATCCCGGCGACGCTGACGACGCCGCCGGGGAGGAACCCGAGGACGAGCAGCCCGCGGCGGCGCCCGCCGTCAGGACCATGGCGGCGAAAAGCGCGATGAACGATGCTCTGCTTCTTCTTCTCTTTCTCATCATGTGCACGTCCTTCAAGACGTCTTCGGCGCGAAGGCGCAGCGTGCGCCGGAGCGGCATGGGCGGCGCTGCGAGGGGGTAACGCGGGTGTGGCCCGCGATCGTGCGATGGCTAGCGGAGGGTGCTCATTGTGGAACCGTATGAAGACATCCGACCCAAGGAAATCCTTTGCCTTACCAAGTTATGGATCTAGCAGGGGCGCCGTCAACCCCCTAATCGCACTGACGCCAGGCACCGTGTACGGGGGCTGTCCTGGCCCCAGGCGTCACGTCTGATCTTGCCCAGCGCCGGCCCCGGCATCGGCCCCGGCGCTGGCTGCGGCGCCGTCCCGGCGGCTCGATTCGCGCACGACCAGGCGGTACGGGACCGTGCGCACACCGTGAGCGGCCTCGCCTGCGATCGCGGCGAGCAGCAGGCCGGCCGCGACGCGCCCGATCTCCTCCAGGCACATGTCGACGCTGGTGAGCGGCGGCTGCGCGCCGAGCGCCATCGGCTCCCAGTTGTCGAAGCCGACCAGGGCGACGTCGTCAGGTATCCGGCGGCCGGCCGCGCGGAGCGTGTCGGCGACGCCGCGGGCGATCTGGTCGCTTCCGCAGAAGATGGCGTCCGTATCGGGCTCGTCGGCGAGCAGCTGCCCGGCGGCCTCGCGTCCCCAGCGCTCGCTCCATTCACCGAACCGCGCCCCACCGTGCGGCCGCGTGCCCGCCGCCGCGAGAGCGACGCGGAATCCGGTTGCGCGTTTGCGTGCGGCGAGGAAGCGCTCGGGGCCGCTGATGTGCCCGATCCACCGCCTGCCCGAGGCCAGCAGGTGCTCGGCCGCGGCCCGTCCGCCGCCCTCGTCGTCTGGCAGCACCGCGGGGCCATCCTCGCCGAGTGGTTGAGTCATGGCATAGACGACGGGAATGCCGGGACCCGCCGTGACCGGTGGCCTGGGCTCTATCCGGCGGCCGGTGACGATCAGGCCGTCTACCCGGCGGGCGGATAGCATCTCGGTGTACCGCCGCTCGCGTTCCGGGTCGTCGCGCGTGTCGCACATGAAGACCGATACCTGGCCGTTGCCAAGCGCGTCCTCCGCGCCAAGCATCACCGGGATGCTGAACCGGCCGAAGCTGTCCGTGGTAATCAGGCCTACCGTGAAGGACCGGCCGGCCAGCAGGGCCTGGGCCAGCGTGTTGGGGGCGAACCCGAGGCGCTCCGCCGCCTGGGCTACGCGTTCCCTGGTCTCGGCGCGGAGCTTGCCCTGGCCGTTGAGCGCCTTGGAGGCGGTGCCGATGGACACGCCGGCCGCCGCCGCCACATCGCGTATGGTCACCCGCCTCATGCGGCACTCCTCAGCATGCATTCCGGCCAGCGGGACTTGGCCGCAGGTTACTCGAAACTGGGTACGGCTGTTGACACCTCGCTGTTGACGATCTAGCGTACGGTCCTATCCTCACCAAGGAAAACCTATTCCGCAACCATGCCAGAGCGCCAAGTGGTCAGCTTAGGAGCGGCACGACCAGCGTGGCGTCTCGGCTGAGCCGTACCCCGGGCGGTGTACATGGGCTCCGGTGGCCACGAAGTGTTCGGTGGGCCGGCATCGGGGCGCAAGAGCGATCATATGCGTTTGGAGATAGCGACCTGCCAGTCCTTGAATATGAGCTCGTAGCGCCCCTCGATCATGGCCAGGAAGGCATCCGTTGCCACCTTGCAAGGCATGGCGAACGAATCAGGAAGGACATCATTGGCATAATCGTCGAATACGAGGACGGCACCCGTCCGGGCCAGCCGCCAGGCGGCGGCGGCATCGGCTATGATGTCGAGCGCTGAATGTGAACCATCGACGTAAATGAAGTCGATGCTTTGCTCCTCTATATGATGCAGAACCTGCTGGGATCTGCCGCGCAGCTTTAGAACGGTTGCGTTGGAGCTGACGGCGTGGATATTGTGGTCAAAGTTTGATTCTTGTCCTGGGTGAAGGTCGAATGTATCGACGCAGATAAGCTGGCATCCGGGCGCTGTGAGCAACTCGCTAAGCATCCAGCATGCCGATCGCCCCTCGAATGACCCAATCTCGAGAAAGCGCAGGTTCGGCCTTCCTGAAAAGTAGCCGAAATGCTTTCTCCAATGATCTTCGTGGAAATGAAACCAGTCGTGCGTGATCCGATATCCCGGAACGTCGAGTAGATTGATGGAAAGCCGGTCAGCGAGGATTCGTTGAATCTCGACTTTTGTCTGCCGAGTAACATCAGACTGTTGCGCCATCCCGGTGAGGAGAGCCCGGATGGAAATGTGTCCGTTGGCGACGGCGAAGTCGTTCATGCGGCCTTCGGCGCGTTCGTCCTCGAGGCGCTGGAGTTCGTCCGCGACTGCATTCAGGATTCGCTGGGAATCTTGTTCGGTGAGTGAGTCTTGCGCGATCCGGCTGAACCACTCCATAAAGGCGGCATGGAATGTAGGACTGAGCGGCATGACCTCTGCCCTGATCGCCGTGATTCTGGCCCGGGCGTCCGTGCCGCCCGAATTGGGCGTCGCGTGATTCTCGGTGTCTGGGCTGAGCATATTCTCACCTCGTCATATAGGGGCGCGCCTTAACGGCGCGCCATCCGCATCGCCATGTGCTCGGCAATCATGACGACTGTCAGGTGCAGGTTCGCCCGCGGAATCTCGGGTATCACCGACGAATCGATAACGCGCAGGCCGTCCACGCCGAGCACCCGGCATTCAGGATCAACAACGTTTTCGTCGCCATCGGTGGCGCCCATCGGGCACGTTGCGCACAGGTGCTCGGTCGACGTGATGACCTTGAGCAGGTCCGGCCCGGCCGGAAGCTCGGGGCGGCCCTCGAGGACGGTGCGAAGCGCGCGCTGGCTCAGCAGTTGCCTCGCGCGCTCCAGCCCGTCCCTGACCCTGGCCAGGTCTCGCTCATCGGTCCCGAGCCCAAGCTCAACGAGCGGCTCGACGGCCGCGTCCCGGGACCTGAGGGTGAGCCTGCCACGCGAGAAGACCTGCTGTTGCTGCACTACCATCCAGCTGTGGCTCAGCGTGGAGCCGTTGTTGGCCAGCAGCATCATGTCGTTGGCGCCCGCCCCGGCCAGCCCGGAGGAGTAGCGCAGGACGCAGTTGGTCCTCCGGTTGCCGACGCTGCGGCGAGCGCTCGGCTTGGTCGGCAGCTTGATCAGGAGCAGGGCGTGGTCTTGCAGTTGGCGTCCTACCGGCAGGTCGGCCACCGCGTCGATGCCAAGCTTCGCCAAGTCGCGGGCCGGGCCGATACCCGAGCGCATGAGCAGCGCGGGGGAGTGGGCCGCGCCGCAGGCAATGATTACCTCTCCCGCCGGCACGAGTTGTCCATTTGCGAGCCGGACTCCGGTCACTGCCGGGCGCCGTGAGGAAAATGTCAAGGTGTCCGCAGTGGCTGAGCCGCGGATGGTCAGGTTCGGGCGCCGCCTGGCAGGTTCCAGATAGCCGTCATTGACTGATATCCGACGGCCGCAACGGATGTTCATCGCGAATGGCGACAGCCCAGTTGCGTCGGGAGAATTATGATCATTGGCCCACCCGTAGCCCGCATCGAGCGCGGCGTCGCGGAATGCGAGGTCGACTCCACCCCAGCCTTTTACAGGCTCACGGTATACCGGAACAGGCCCGCCTTTCCCATGATAAGAAGCGGCGGGGAAGTCATGCTCGTCCTCCAGTTTTACGAATGACGGCAGGACTTCCTCGAATGACCATCCCTTCGCGCCAGCCCTCGCCCATCTGTCGTAATCATCCGGAATACCGCGGATAGCGCACAGGCCATTGACCGTAGAACTACCCCCGGTGCCCCGGCCCTGGAGGTACTCACTTTCGCGTTGCACCGGGCTCCGCCGAGCGGTCAGCCCTGACCACCAGAATTCCGGATTCTGGTCCGTTCTGGTGTCGGCGTCGCGGGTATGGAATTGAGGCGGAGTCTCAGCTGACGAGAAATCTGGACCTGCCTCGATCAGCAGTACCCGCACGTCAGGATTCTCGGTTAGGCGCTCGGCGAGCGTCGCGCCAGCCGAGCCGGCGCCGACGATCAGATAATCGCACCCTCGGGTCACTGTCTCACTCCAGTCAGATCGCAGAGCTTCTTCCCGGCCGGTCACGCCCTAAGAGTCTCTAAATGACATGGCATCCAAGGCGTTCCTGTCAAGGCCCGGCACCGGTTCTGCGCGGACCGCTCCACTGCGTAATCGGGTCTAAGGTAATCGGAGGCTGCTGATCAGGTCATCGCCGGCCGCTTGTGCCGGGCCGTCGGCATCCCGCGCAGTCTGGTCGCTGAATTACTCGCATCGGATGACTCCCCGGACGTATCATAGGCACCAGATGACGACTGCTAAGACGGTGCGGAGATACGGATTAATGCCTGCCGCACGAATGCCGCCGACGCTGCAGCGGATGAGCGAACATCGGCTTGTGCTCGCCGCTGTGCTGCTCACGATCCTCATTAGCGCCGCGGTGGCCGCCGCGCTTGCGGTCTTCGCCGGGCAGGCGGTACCGCAGGCCGTGCACCGCAGGCTGGCAGTACCATCCGGCACATCGGTACTGGTTACCGGGCCGGTTACGGAGAATCAGGAGACCGCGGCGGTTCGCGCGGCCATGCGATCGGCATTCGGGACTGTCCCGTTCGCGTTCTATGGTGCCCTCTGGTCAGATTCGCTCAGCCTGCCCGCGCCGGCCGGAGTGTCGCAGGTGCCGGTGATGAAGGCCGCCGCGGCCGATGCCGCCGCCGCCAACTCGGTGCTGGTATCCGGCAGCTGGCCGACGGCGCCACGGCCCGGGCAGCCGATCCCCGCCGCGCTTCCCGCGGTCACGGCGAGCCTGTTGCGCCTGTCCGCAGGCGACACCATCACGCTGCGGGACCGCGTTTCGAACAAGCCGGTGTCGATCCGGCTGACCGGCACCTTCCGGCCGCGTGACCCGGCGTCGGCTTACTGGCAGCTCAATCTCATCGGCAATCGCGGCTTCAGCACTAACGGCAAGTTCACGACGTACGGGCCCCTCGTGGTCAGCCCGGCCGCCTTCCGCGGTGCGCTGGCCGTCGGTTCGGCGTCCTGGGTCGCCGAAGCAGATGTCTCGGACATCCAGGACGGCGACCTGAGCGCCCTGGCCGGGCAGATCACCCGGGAACAGCAGCTCATACTGGACTCGGCCACCCTCGGTGACCTGACGGTGACAACCAGCCTCCCGGCGCTGCTCGACGACACCGCGAGCAACCTGGTCGTGGCCCACTCGCTGCTGCTGATCGGCGGGCTGCAACTGCTGCTGCTCGCGCTGACGGCGCTCACCGTCGGGGTGCGGCTGCTGGCCAGCCAGCGCCAGGTCGAGTCCGCGCTGCTGTCGTCCCGGGGTGGCGCCCGCTGGCAGCTGGCCCGGCTGAACGCGGCCGAGGCCGTGCCGCTGGCGGCGGTCGCGATCGGCGGGGGTGTACTGGCGGGCGGTCAGCTCGCTGGCCTGCTGGCCCGTACCGGCCCGCTGCGTGCCGCGGGCTTGCAGACCTCCATTGCCGCGGCCGGTGCCTGGTACGCGGCGGTAGTGGTGACCCTGCTGTGCGTGGCCATCCTGCTGGGCTCCGGGCTGCGTCCCCTCTCGCCAGGGATCGCATGGACGCGGCGGGGCAGGCAGGCGTCCATCTCCGGCCTGGCGCAGGCGGGCGGTGATATCGCGCTGTTGCTGCTCGCCGTGGCCGCCGTCTGGGAACTGCGGCGCTATTCGGCCGTCGCCCCGTCCGCTGACGGCACGTTCGGCGTGGACCCGGTGCTCGCCGTGGCGCCGGTGCTGGCCCTGGCCGGCGGCACGGCCGTCCTCGTGCGGCTGCTGCCGACGGCGGCCAGGGTCGGCGACCGGCTAGCCTCCCGCGGCAGGCGGCTCGGCGCGGCCCTGGCCGTCTGGCAGCTAAGCCGCCGCCCGATCCATCAGGCCGGCGCCGCCATGCTGGTCGTACTCGCCGTGGCGACAGGAACGTTCGCGCTGTCGCAGCATCAAAGCTGGGTCCGATCGGTCCGGGACCAAGCCGCGTTTACCGCGGGCGCGGACGTGCGGGTGGATACCGCGCTGCCGGTCACGGCGGCTCAGGCGGGTGCGATCGCGACCGCTCCCGGGGTGCGCGAAGCCATGCCGGTCGCGCAGCTTGGCTACGGCGATACCGGACAGGCCCTCGCCTTGGACGCGACCCGGGCCGCGTCCACCACGCTGCTGCGTCCCGATCTTTCTGCGCTGCCAGCGACCGCCCTGTTCAGGCGGATTGCTCCGGTCGGCCGGGCCCCGGGCCTGACCCTGCCCGGCCGCCCCGCCAGGATCGAGGTCACCGCGAGCCTGGGCCCCGCCTCGCTGCACCTCGCTCCGGCCGCGGTAACCCTGTCGATCCAGGACGCCGACGGCAACGTCTACGCGCTGCCGGCCGGAAACCTGAGCGCGGACGGAACGCCGCACGGCCTGGTTACCGACATCACGCCGACGCGGCGGGCGGTCTACCCGCTGCGGCTGCTGGCGGTGACGCTGGCCTACTCGTTGCCGCGCGTTCGCGTTGGCGGGCGAGCGCTGCTCACCGTGCACGGGGTTGCCGTTTCGGCGGCGCCTTCCGGTGCGTTCGGCGCGTCGTTCGCGCCAGGCACCGCCCTGGCCGGATGGGAGCCTGCCGTCTCATCGGCGGACCTGGCCGGCCTGCTGCAGACCCCCGGGTCGACAACCGGCCGCTCCCGGCTGCCCACCACCGTCTCGTGGCGGGCAGCCGCCGGGGGGTCGCAGGCTCTGTCCTTCAATCCGGGCTACGGGCAGCAGAGCGCTCAGGCCGGCCTCATCCCTGGACAGCTCACGCTGACCGTGAGCATGCCCCGGGTCGCGGCAATTCCCGGCCTCGCCACGCAGGCCTATCTCGCGTCCGCCAACGTCTCCGTCGGTTCGGTCGTGCCGATCACGGTCACCGGTGTCTCGGTACCGGTCAAGATCGTGGCCTCCGTTACCGCGTTCCCCACCGTCTCCGGGCCCGGCGGGGCGGTGATCGTGGATCTCGCGGCCGTGCAGAACGCGCTGGCGGCCAAGTCGCTGCCGCCGGCACCGGTGAGTGAATGGTGGCTGGCCACGACGGCGCCGGGTGCGCCAGCCAATCTGGTGGCGCGCCCGCCGGCGGGCCTGGCCGCCCGCCTGCCGGCCGCCTCGGTCATTACCGTTCCCGGCCAGATTGCCGCCGGCCTGCTCGGCGATCCGCTCTCGGCCGCCCCGCAGCAGGCGCTCCTGGCGATCGCCGTGGCGGCCGCGGTCCTGGCCATCGCCGGGTTCTCGGTCAGCATCGCGGCGAGCGTGGCGGAACGGCGGTCGCAAGGCGCGCTTCTGTCCGCGCTTGGCGTCTCGTCGGCGGCCCAGGCCCGTCAGCTCGGCCTCGAGGAACTGATGCTGAGCGTGCCGTCGGCGGCGGTCGGCGTGGCGCTTGGCGCCCTGCTGGCCTGGCTGATGGTCCCGGCCGTCACGTTCACCACGGGTGCTGTCGCGCCCGTCCCGCCGCCGCTGACCGAGTTCGCCTGGTCCTGGGCGGCGCTGCTGGCCGTGGCCGTGGCCGTGCTCCCTGTCCTGGTGGCCGCGGCGACCGTGCTCCGCCGGCCCGACCCGGCGGCCCTGCTGCGCGCCACCGAGGCCGCGTGAACGCGGCAGGCGGCCGCCCGGCCTCCGGGCCCGGGCGGCTTAGGGCGGCGGTTGGGCAGCTCGTGATGGACTGGCACGAGATCATCAGCGTCGGCGTCGTGCCGACGCTGGCGTTCACGCTCACGATGCTCGGCTGCGTGTTCGTCGCGGTGGCCGTGCCCCGGCAAGATCTGCACACGCAGACCCGGGCGCTGCAGCAGACCTTCGACGCGGTACCGGCCGTGGATAAGTCGGTTGTCGCGAGCGGCGACTGGAACCAGCTCGACAACAATCCGGCCATGCCGTACTACACGCTGAGCCCGGCCGATCTCCAGGCCCAGGCGGCCGCGCTGGCCGGGGGGATTTCCGCCGTCCCCGTGCCGCTCGCGCCGGCGTCCGCCGACTGGTCCGGCATCACCTCGGCCTACGGACCGGTCTCCGGCGCGGGACACGGCGTGCGCGCTGGCGCGCCGGCCGAGCTGGAGATCGCGTACCGCAGCGCGATGGGCCAGCACTTCGAGCTGGTCACCGGCCATGAGCCGGACCGGAGCTCGGTGACACTCAATCCGGGCGTGCCGCTGGGGACACCGGGTGAAAGCGCCGTACGCCATGGGACGTTCCAAGTAACCCTGACTGCGGCGACCGCGACCCGGTTCGGGGTTGGTGTCGGGTCCCGGCTGACCGCGCAGGACGGCATCACGCTGGTGGTAACCGGAATCATCAAGCCGGTCGACCCGCACTCGGCCTTCTGGACCCTCGACCCGGTCGCGGCCGCGCCGGCAATCGGTTCCTCCGGCGTCTGGATGGGTGCCGCCTTCGTCGGGCCGGCCGAGGCCGGGGATCTGCAACTCGCCTTCGGTTCTCCTGACATGAAGGTGACCTGGGATTTCCCGCTCGCGCTGGCCGGGGTGAGCGCCGCCGCCGTGGGGCAGCTGGCCGCGCACCTGAACACCGCGTCGAGCGAAGACCTCGCGGCGGGCGAAGTGATCGGCGCGACCGAACTGGCCCCCGGCGCGATCGACATCTCAACCGGATTGACCCCGCAGCTCAACGCGTTCCTGCAAGCACAGGCCGCCGTCGATTCCGTCTTGTCGCTGCTGCTGGTCAGCCTCGCCGTGATCGGCGCGGTGGTCGTCCTGCTCGGCACGTACATGCTGGCCGAGCACCGGTCCGGCGCATTCGGCGTGCTGGTGGCCCGTGGCGCGTCGCCCGCGCAGCTTGCGATGCGGGCGCTGTACGCCGGCGGGCTGGTCGTACCCGCCGCGGCGGCAGGTGCGGTGCTCGCGATCATCGTCACGCCCGGGGACAACGTCCCGCTGGCGTGGTGGCTCGGCGGCGGCATTGTCGTGGTCGCGCTGGCCGGCCCGCCGCTGATCGCCGTGCGGTGGCACCATGCCGCCGAGCGGCCCGCCGGCCGGCGCGCAGCCCGGTGGAGGCAGGCCCGCCGGCTGGTGACCGAAGCGGTCCTGGTGGCGGCGGCCGTCGGCGGGCTCGCGGTGCTGCGGCTTGAGGGCTTGTCGGCCTCCGGCGGCGTCAACTTTTTCACCGGCGCGAGCCCGGTGCTCGTCGCGTTGCCGGCCGCGCTGATCGTGATGCGCCTCTACCCGCTCGCGATGCACGGTCTGCTTCGTGCGTCGGCGGCGCTGCGCGGCGCCACCGGCTTCATCGCCATGGCCAGGGCCGCCCGCACCTCGTCGGCCACCGTGCTGCCCGCCTTCGCGCTGGTACTCGCGCTCTGCGTGGCGGCGTTCGGCGGGATGGTGCGCGACGCGGTGCAGCGCGGTCAGGTGGCGGCATCCTGGCAAAGCGCGGGCGCCGACGCGGTGATAGACGACTCAGGCTCGCCGGCCGGGGTGAGCTCGTCCGCGCAGCGGGCGATCGGCGCCGTGCCCGGCGTGCAGCACATGGCGGCGATTACGACGCTGCCGGGTTCGCTGTCGTCCCGGGTCGCGGTCGAGGTGATCGTCGTGAATCCGGCGAGCTACGCGGCGCTGGTCGCGGCCACCCCGTGGCCGCGGTTCCCGGCCGGCGCGCTGGCGCCGCCGGCCACGGCCGGACAGGTCCCCGCTGTTGCCTCCGGGGAGGTCGCCGCGGGGTTCAGCGGCGGTACGGTCCAGCTGCCGAGCGACGATGGTGGCACGGTGAGACTTCGGGTTACCGCCACCGTGTCCGGCACGCCCGCGCTGCCCGGCCAGGACCTGTTCGTCGTGCTGCCTTCGTGGGCGCTGAGCAGGGTGGCCCCGCCTAGCCTCCTGCTGGTCACCGGCCCGCATCTTGACCAGCACGCCCTGTCCTTGGCCGTGCGCCGTGAGCTGCCGGGCGCGACGATCACTTTCCGTTCCGCGGCGCTGGCCGCGCTGGCCAGTTCACCGCTGCCGCAGGGAGCCGGCGCGGTCTTCGCCGCTGGCGTCGCCGCCGCAGCCGTGTTCAGCGTGCTCATCGTGCTGTTGAGCCTGGCGCTCGAGGCGCGCGACCGGGACCTGGCGCTGGCCAGGCTGGCCGCCATGGGACTGGGCAACGGGCAGGCGGCGCGGCTGGTCGTGCTGGAGGCACTGCCGGTGGTGCTGGCCGCCGTCGCGGCGGGGGTCGTCGGCGGGTGGGCGCTTGCGCCGCTGACCGGATCCGCGCTCGACCTGTCGGTCTTCACCGGCAGTGCCGCCAGCGTGCCGGTCCGCCTCAGCGTCGCGGCCGTCGGGGTTCCGGCGGCGGGTCTGGTGGTCCTCACGCTGGCCGTGCTGACCCTGCAGGCCGTGGTGGCCAGCCATCGCCAAACCGCCAGGACGCTAAGGACTGGCGCTTGAGGGGCGGCCGGTCCCGGCCGCGAGTAGTTCTCCCCGATCCCACCCGGACACGTCGTCCGGCCGGCGCGGACCGGACGAGTAGACCCGGTAGGCGTGCGGGGCCATGGCGAGGGGATAGCGCGGCAGCGCGGCGACCGCGAAGCGATGGAGCACGCCGGGGTCCAGGTCGCGGGTCCGGGCGTGGATGTACGCCGTGATCGTGCCATCGTCCAGCCGCACGTGAGCCGCGGCGACATCGGGATGAGCCTTCAGCACATCCGCACAGTCCGCGATGCTGATGCGGCAGCCGTCGACGATCGTGGTCGCACCCGCAATTTCGCGGCCGATTCCGGGACAGAGCCGAGGGATATCGCTGACGTTGACATCGCCCTCGGTAAGCTCGCACGTGATCTTTTCCATGCCCGCCAGGATCGCTTCTGATTCGGCCAGGCTCACCAACTGCGTGTCGACGCGGGCGACAAGTACCAAACACGACGTGCCGACGATAACGTCAAGGAAGAAGCTCACGTTGTCGGTGTCAGCCCGTGGCGTCCGGATAAATCTACTGAACCGTGTCAAGGACCTTAGCTCGGCCAGTGAGCACGATTCGCGGACTCGATCGAGCGGCTGCGGATGGATGTTAACCGTCGCCGTCCTGGCCAGCTTGTCAATAGACACTCCGCGTTGGAGCTCGATCTCATCGAGGCGCCGCTGGACGGCCAGGGGATCATGCCTCCCGTGCTGATACGCATTAAAAACCGAAATACCTATGGAACGAACGGACCATGCGGATTCGGGCCGGCAAACGGGAACGCATACCGGCGCTTCTTGCAGCATGGGGCCACTGAATTCGCGCCAGTGCGCGGTCCGGTTGTTCGACATGACATAGATGAGTGCCGAGGGCAGCGATGCGCGGATCGCCATGATCGCCGCGAAAGTCCCGATAACCGGGGCCGACAGCATGAGGCGTTGTTCGGTTCTCATCCTGGCCAGCGCCACGAGCAGGGCCTTCGACTGGAGCTCGACGTTCCAGTACCGCGGTTCGGCGGCCGCGATCAGCCGGTGCGGAAACATGGTCTGCGGCGCCGAGGCAAGCTGACCGGTGACGTATTCGAGCGCCCGGTCGTTAGCGAGCCGGCCGGCCTGGGACGACTCGTAGTCCGCGAGATCTACCGAGGTCTTTTCCTGCGGCCGGGGCGTGTGCGCGCGTGTGCCAGCGAGCTCGGCGGCCAGGTCCTCCCTGATGAGCCGGACCCCCCATTCGTCAGAAACAATGTGGCTCAGCCGCATGGCGACGTTCGTTACCCGTCCCGCCGTCACTATGACGAGTGCCTGTATGGGCAGTGATCCGCTGATGAGCGGCAGCCGGGCCGCTATCTGCGAATGCAGGAGACCGCGCGAGACATGAATGACGTGCACGGGGGTGGATCCGGAGTCCATGACGCTCTGATGGGCACCGCCGCCAGGATTCGCCACTATGCAGGTCCGCAGCGTGGCATGTCGCTCGATGAGCCTGCCCAAGCAGGCTACAGCGGTATCAACCGAGATCTCGGCCTGGACTCGAACATTGAACAGGTGGTCCATATTGCTCTCGTTGCCTGGCAGGTTTATGGCGCGCCACATGTATTCCTGAGCCCAGCTCAACGGGCCGCTGCGGGCGGCACCGCCCCGGAATGAGCACCATCGGATTTCATGCTGACCTGGCTGCTCCGCCCCGTCTTCATCCTGGTACATAGCTTCATCCGGGTGCCGGTTATCAGCTAGTGCTGCCATCACATCTCTTTCGCTCGTGCGGTGGCGGCGAGGCGCCGTCGCCTGATCTCGACGCCAACCAGGTCGTCAGGTACCGCGTCGGGCATGTCGGCATCGAACCTGGCCAGTGCGGGCACCCGCGCGGACACCACCACGAGAATGGCTATGGCCAGCCCGAAGACGATGTACATCAGGCCGATCCCGCGGCCGGGGCCCACCCCGATGACCGCCCCTACGGTGCCCGCCAGCGCGCCGCCCTTCATCAGCAGCGGGCCGAGCAGCCTGCTCCCGTAGGGTGCCACCACCGCCCAGCCGAGGGGCAGCGTGGACCATGCGATCAGCGTGTTAAGCGCGAACACCCGGCCGTGGAATCGCTGCGCGACCTTTACCTGCACGATCGTGGCGTAGATGCCGTTGAGGAGCGTGAGCCACAACGCCAGGCCGAAGGCGCCGATCGCCACCTCCGCCAGCACTGGCCGCATCCCGGTCACCGCACCGCATGCCGCCAGGGCCAGCGTGCAGAGCAGCAATCCCCTCATCCGGTAGTGCCGTGGCCCGCCCCACACGCCAAGCGCCAGGCCTCCGGCCGCCACGCCCAGGCCGCCCGCGAGGGATACCTCCGCGACCTTGCCGAGTGATCCGAACGAGAGCACCAGCGGCGTGATCATCAACAGCAGCGGCGAAAGGAAGATGTTCAGCACGGCGAAGAAAACCAGCATCGCCCGGAAGCCGGGATTACCCCACGAGTGCCGGAAGCCGCCGGCGATCTCGGCGGTGAGCGACTCCCGGCGGCGCCAGGCCATGGTCGCGGGAAAACGGACCAGCGACGTCACGCAGATCGCGAACGCGTAGCTTGCGATGTCGAGGCCGAGGATCCCGGGCAGGCCGATCGCCGCCAGCAGGCCCACCGCGACCAGCGGCACCAGAACCTGGGCGACGCCACCGGAAAGCTGGACGACGCCATTGGCGTGGCCGAGATAGCGCTTGGGGACGAGTTGCGGTACGGCCGAGCTGTAGGCCAGCCGCTGGAAGGTCAGCGCGAGCGACAGGCCCGCCAGCACCAGGTAGATCCCCCAGATCTGCAGGTGGCCGGTCCAGAGCAGGATCGCGAATATGAGCTGGACGCTCCCGGCCGCCACGTCGCCGAGCAACATGACACGCCGTCGGCTGGCCCGGTCCACGATCGCTCCGGCCAGCGGCGCGACGAGCAATCCGGGAATCAGGCCGCATACCGCGAGCAGCGCGAACTTCCCAAGAGAGCCGGTTCGCAGGTAGATCCACAGCGGGACGGCGAACTCGGTGAGCGCCGAGCCGGTCGCCGAGACGAGCTGACCGGCGGCCACGCTCAGGAAGCGGTACATGCCGGGCTGCGGTCCCGTCGGCCGCACGGGCTGCGGCGATCGGGACACACCGTGCAGCCACCACCCCGCGTGCGGGCCGCGCGCGCGCCGGCTCAGCGAATCGGGCCGCGGCAACGCCTTGTGGGCCCGCGTCACAATGTCCGCGAGCTCTTCGGCGCGGTACTTGAGGAAGAAGTGGCCGGCCTCGTCAAGCACCACCACCGCCGTGGTACCGGTGAGGAAGTGCCACTCCCTGAAGCGTTCTGAGTAGTAGTCGGTGGCCGGATCGCGATCCCCGGCGATGGTCACGATCGGGGCCGCCAGCCGGGCAGTCCCCGTCGCGAACAGGTCGCTGAAGTACGCTTCCGCGCTCTCGGTGTCCCGGCGCATGTTCCGGATGATCTGCCTGGCCTGCGCGTCGCCGATATCGCTCATGTTCACGCCCATCGACGTGAGCCAGTTCGCGTAGATCCGGTCGGACCTCAGCAGCTCCATCCGGGCGAGCCGGGTGAAGGTGTCCAGCATGCGGCCCTTCGGCCGGGCGAAGGGGAAGACCCCTCCGAGGTAGACCACCTCGACCTCACGGCCGGCGGCCTCCAGCCTGCGGGCGATCTCGACGGCCAGCGCGGATCCCACCCCGGAGTGGCCGTACACCGCGACCGGCCCGGGAATCCTCTCGCCGATCTCCGTCACGCAGCGGTCGGCGAGCTCGTCCAGGGGGATCGTCTGCTCGTCCAGGCCCACGTCGTGCCCGGGAATGGCGACGGCGAACAGGCGGTGACCGGGCGGCAGGGCGTCGGCAAGGGGCTGGTAGGCGACGGCGCTGCCGCCGCCATAGGGGACGCAGACGAACGAGAGCACCGTCTGGCCGGGCGCGGCGGGCGGTGTCAGCTCGCACAGTAGTCCCCGCCGCCCGCGCTCGTCCGGCGGCGCCTGCGTGAGCGCCGCGAGCTGCCTGACGGTCGGGTTCTTGAACAGGTCCATCACCGACACCCCGGCCCCGGCGACCCGGCGGAGCCTGGCGATGACCTGGGTGGCGAGCAGCGAGTGCCCGCCCAGGGCGAAGAAGTTATCGTCGATGCCGATCCGTTCGACTCCGAGGATCTCGGCCCATACGCCCGCGACGAGCCTTTCCGGCTCGGTCCGCGGTTCGGCGAAGGCGACACCGCCGGCCCGCCGCGCATCCGGGGCCGGGAGGGCGGCGAGATCGACCTTGCCGCTGCGGTTCAACGGCAGCGCCCGCAGCGGCACGACGATGTCGGGCACCATATAGGCGGGAAGCAGGCCGGCCGCATGGGCTCGTGCCTGCGCTGGCTCGGCCCGGCCCACCACGTACGCGACCAGGGCGTCCTCGCGAGCGGTCACCGCCACTGCGCTGATGGCCGGGTGTGACCGCAGCGCGCTCTCGACCTCGGCCGGCTCTATCCGGTGTCCACGGACCTTCAGCTGATCATCAAGCCGGCCGAGAAACTCCAGCATTCCGTCGGGCCGCCACCGCACCCGGTCACCAGTCCGGTACAGGCGGCCACCGGGGCGGCCTGACCGGTCAGGAACGAACCGCTCGGCGGTGAGCGCGGGACGCCCCAGGTACCCGGTGGCCAGCCCGGCCCCGCCGACACAGAGTTCACCGGGCACTCCGGCGGGAACCAGCGAGGAGTCCTCGTCGGTCACGTAGACCCGGGCGCCGGCCACCGGCCGGCCGATCGGCGGGCGCCGGGCGCTGCCCTCGGTGTCAGGTTCGGTAAGGTCCGCCCAGGTCGAGACCACGGTCGTCTCGGTCGGGCCATAGGTGTTGACCAGCCGTACCCCCAGGCCGCCGCGTGAACGCCAGGCCGTCACCGCGGCGCCGTCGGCCTGCTCGCCACCGATGATCACTAGCCGCAGGCGCCTCGGCCAGGAGATGTCGCGGTCGAGCGCCACCAGCTGGTGCCAGTAGGCGGTGGGCAGGTCCAGGACGGTGATCCCGGGGTCCTCGCGCAGGACATCAGGCAGCGAGTGCGGGCCGTCGGGCAGCAGCACGAGCGTCGCGCCGGCGGCCAGTGCGGACCAGATCTCCTCCGCGTGCGTGTCAAAGCTGAGCGACGCGAACTGGACCAGCCGGTCACCGGGCCCGAGCTGATATTCCGGCACCATCCAGGACACCCGGGCCGCGAGGGCGGCGTGCCCGACCAGCACGCCCTTCGGCCGGCCTGCGGAGCCCGAGGTGTAGATGACGTATGCGATCCCCGGTGCGTGGTGGCGGCCGGAGACCGGTCCGCAGCCGTCCGCCCGCGGTGGCGAGGTCAGCCCGGCCGGCGTCATCATCGCGGTCATCCTTGTGTCCGTGGTGATGGCCGACACGCGGGACGCGGGAAGATCGGGGTCGACGGCCACGTAGGCCGCGCCGCTACGCCATACGGCCAGCAGGGCCGCGATCATGTCGGCCGAACGGGGCATCCGGATACCGACGATGTCTCCTGGCCTGACCCCGCCCGCACGGAGCTCGCCGGCCATCTCGGCTGCTCGCGCGGTCAGCTCGGCGTAGCTGACCACGCTGCTTCCCGACACGACCGCCGGCGCGGCAGGGAACCGGGCCACCGCCGCGTCCACCAGGTCGAGCACGCTCGCCGCCGGACCGATCCGGCCCCCGTCCGCCCACCGCCGCAAGAGGCCAAGCTCGCCCTCGGCCAGCAGCGGCAGGCCCGAGGCAGTCAGCTCCGGATGGGCCGCGGCGGCGGTGAGCAGGATCTCCCAGCGGGCCGCCAGCCGCTCCACCGTGGCCCGGTCGAACAGGTCGGTGCTGTAGCAGAATGACGTACCCAGTGAGTTACCGTCCGGCCACACGTCGACCAGCAGGTCGAACTTGGCCTGCCGGTAGGAGGGATCGAACGGCTCGTCGCTGATCCCGTTGAAGGCGCCGTGGTCGGGATCGGCGGCGGCGCCGGTGTCCTGCATGGTGAGCATCGTCTGGAAGAACGGGTTCCGGCCGGCCTCCCTGTCGCTCGCCATTTCGGCGATGAGCAGCTCATACGGGATGTCCTGATGGCTCAGCGCCTGCAGCAGCACGCCGCGGTTGCGCCTCAGCAGCTCGCGGAAGGACGGTCCGCCGGACAGGTCGCCGCGGAGCACGAGCGTACGGGAGAAGTACCCGATGAGCGGCTCGGTGTCCACGTCGTCCCGTCCGGCCACCGGTGACCCGATGCAGATGTCGGTCTGTCCGGTGTACCGGGAGAGCAGGACCTGATAGGCGGTGAGCAAAACAGTGAAGAGCGTTACCCGCTCGCCGCGCGCCAGCTGCCTGACCTGTTGAGCCAGGCTCGCAGGCAGGCGCGTCCAGATCACGTCGCCGCGGGAAGTCCTTACGGTCGGCCGCGCCCGGTCGGTCAGCAGCTCGAGCCGCGGTGGGTCGGCGAGCTGGCGGCGCCAGTAGGCCAGCGACTCCGCGTCGTCGCGTTCCCGTTCGCGGCGGGCGTAATCGGCGTACTGAATCGGCAGTGGCGCCAGCGGCGAAGGCGCACCGCTGGTGAACGCGTTGTAGAGGGTGACCAGTTCTGAGTGGAAGATCTGCGAGGACCATCCGTCGCCGACAATGTGATGCAGCGTCACGCACAGCACGTGATCGTCGTCGGCCAGCCGGACCAGGCACGCCCGCAGTGGCGGTGTCGCGGCCAGGTCGAACGGAGCGTTGGTCCTCGCCCCGACCAGCCTGCGAGCCACCGCCTCCCGGCGCTTGTCCGCGATCGCGGCGGCGTCGATGAACTCGAGCCGCACCGGAGCCGGCGGCAGGATTTCCTGGCTGGCCCGGCCGTCTATCTCGGGGAAGCGGGTCCTGAGGCTTTCGTGCCTGGCAGCGATCTCATCGAGCGCGGCCGACAGCACCGCTCGGTCGAGCGGTCCGCGAAGCCGGCGGACCAGGTAGATGTTGTAGGCGGCATCGAGCGGGTCGAGCTGGCTGAGAAACCAGAGGCGTTCCTGTGGCGGGGTGAGCGGCGTCTGCTTCATCTGGTCTCCGGCATGAGCCTGGGACGAAGACTGCGCGGGCGCATGTCGGTCCAGACCACTTCGATGTGGGCGAGGCACTCCTGTTTGGTTCCCGTGCTGCCCTCAGGCCTCCAGCCGGGCGGGATGTCGGCATCCGCCGGCCACACGGAGTACTGGTCTTCGTCGTTGATCACGACGCGGAACTGCCTGGTATCGCTGCTCGTCACGTCGTCACCTCGCCGATCACCGCGACGATCCCGGCCACCGTGGGCGCATCGTAGAAGGCCTGCAAAGGCACGTCGACCTGCAGCCGAGCATGGATCCTGGCCACGATCCTGATGATCGTGAGCGAGTGGCCGCCGAGATCGAACAGATCATCGTCGAGGCCGATCCGGTCGACCCGGAGAACCTCGCGCCAGATGTCGGCCACCTCTGCCGCCAGGCCCTCCAGGGGCGGGGCGGGCGCGGCCGGTTCCCTGGCCGCGCGGTCGGGCGCGGGCAGCGCGGCTCGGTCAAGCTTGCCGTTCGGGGTCAGCGGCAGCCGGCTGAGCCCGACGAAAACGCTGGGCACCATGTAGGCGGGCAGGCTCGCGGCCAGATGACGGCCCAGTTCACGTCGGAGGTCATCGCTGAGCTCCGCGGGGTCAGGCCGCCGGGCCTGGCCGGCGGGCCCGGCGACGACGTATCCGGCCAGGTAAGGGTCGCGCCCGTCGGTGCGCAACGCCACCGCGGCCTGGGCGACAAGCGGATGGGCCAGCAGGCATGCCTCTATCTCGCCGAGTTCGATCCGGTGGCCACGCAACTTGATCTGATCGTCCGCGCGGGCCAGGAACTCGATCTCACCCCTCGGCCGGCGCCTGGCCAGGTCGCCGGTCCGGTACAAACGGCTTCCCGGCGGACCGAACGGATCTGGTACGAACCGCTCGGCAGTAAGGCCGGGGCGCCGCAGGTAGCCACGGGCCAGGCCCGCGCCACCGATGTACAGTTCGCCGGGTGCCCCGACCGGCACCAGCCGCAGCCGGTCGTCCAGCAGGTGAATTTGCGTGTTCGCGATCGGGCCGCCGATCATCACCGCCTCGACCGTCTCTGGCACCTCCCAGCAGGCCGACCAGATCGTCGTCTCGGTCGGGCCGTACACGTTCCACAGCCTGCGCACTCGCGTTCGCAACTCACGGGCCAGCGGCAGGGGCAACGCCTCGCCCCCGGCCAGCGCCGTCATCGCGGGCTCGCACAGGCCCGCGTCGAGCAGCATCTGCCAGCCAGAAGGGGTCGCCTGCACGTGCGTGACCGAATGTTGCTCGATGGTCCTCAGCAGCGCGGCGCCATCCTGAGCGACGGCCTCGGTGGCGACCACTACCCGCCCGCCGGTGACAACCGGCAGGAAGAGTTCCAGGGCTGAGATGTCGAAGGACAGCGAGGTGATGGCGAGCCAGGTGGCCGCCACCTCGGGGCCGAGTACGCCGCGCATCCCGCAAAGCAGGTTGGCCAGGGCCCGGTGGGTCACCTGCACGCCCTTCGGACGGCCCGTCGAACCTGAGGTGTAGATGACGTAGGCGAGATCCTCCGCTCGGGTCGGTGGTGCCGGCGGTGTCGGCGGTGCCGGATCGAGATCCCGGGCCCGCGGTTCGGCGTCGTCGATCAGGATCAGGCGCGCCTGGTAAGCCGGCAGCCGGGGAAGCAGCCCGTGCTGGGTCAGCAGGACCGGAGCGGCCGCGTCAGCCAGGATGAATTCAAGGCGGCGCGCCGGGTAACCAGGATCGAGGGGCAGGTAGGCGCCGCCGGCCTTGAGCACGGCCAGCAGGCTCGCCAGCATCCCGATCGACCGCTCCAGGCAGACCGCGACCAGGGTGCCCGGGCCTACTCCCTCCTGCCGCAGGCGGCGCGCAAGCCTGTCGACCTCGGAGTTCAGCGCCGCGTACGAGATGGTGCGCTCCTGGCAGGTGGCCGCTGGCGCGTCCGGAGTGCGGCCGGCCTGCGCCGCGAACATGTCGGCGACGGAGGTGACCCGGGGCGGAGGCTGCGCCGTCGCGTTCCACTCATTCACCAGCTGGGACCGCTCGGCCGGGCCGATGACCGTCAGATCGGATAGCCGGGCATCTGGGTCAGCCGCGATGGCCTCGAGCAGCGTGATGTACCGCTGACTCAGGCGGACGATCGTCGCCTCGTCGTAAAGGTCGCTGTTGTAGGTGAATACCGCCCTCGGGCGCTGGCCGCCGAGGAATACCTCACCGGTCAGGTCGATCTTGGCCTGGCGGAATCCCGCGTCGAACGGCCCTGACTCGGTTCCGGTCAGGGTCAGACAGGTGTCGTCCGCGCCGAACATCGCGAACATCGTCTGGAACAGCGGGGTACGGCTGAGATCGCGTTCGACATCGAGCTCGTTCAGCAGCAGCTCGAACGGGATGTCCTGGTGCACGTAGGCCTCGAGGGCCATGACCCGGGTCCGCAGCATCAGCTCACGGAACGTCGGATCACCGGTCAGGTCGCCGCGCAGCGCCAGCGTGTTGGCGAACAGCCCGATCAGCGGCTCGACGTCGGCCCGTTCGCGGCCGGCGATTGGTGAGCCGACACACACGTCGTATTCGCCGGTGTGCCGTGCGAGCAGCAGCTGGAACGCGGCGAGCCAGGTCATGAACACCGTGCACCGGCTGGCCCGGCTGATCCGTTCCAGCCCGGTGATCACGTCGCCGGGCAGCGGGCAGGTGACCTGGCGTCCGGTCAGGCTCCTGATCCTGGCCCGGGACCGGTCAGGGGGCAGTTCCAGCGGCGTCACGCCGCGTAGCTTGTCCGCCCAGTATGCGAGCAGCTTTGTCCTCGCGTCGCCGTCGAGTTGGCCGCGCTGGCGGCTCACGTGATCCACGTACTGCAGGGGCAACGGCGCCAGCGGTGACGGCTGGCCGGCCAGGTACGCCTCGTAGAGCGTCGCGAGCTCGGCGGACAAGACGCCCAGAGACATACCATCGCCCGCGATGTGGTGCAGCACCACGGACAGGACGTGGTCATCGTCGGCCAGCTTGATCAGGCTCGCCCGAAGCAACGGGCCCTCGGTCAGGTCGAACGGCCGGTTCGTAAGCTCGGCTACGACCGCCCTGGCTTGCTCTTGGCGAGCCAGTGTCCCTGTGACGTCGATCCGCGCCAGCGGTGGGCCCTGCCACTCGCCGCACACCTGGACCGGCGTTCCGTCCCGGTCCATGAACCGCATGCGGAGGATCTCATGCCTGGAAATGATCTCGCCGAATGCCGCGGATAGAGCCGGGGTGTCCAGCGGGCCGCGCAACCGCGCGATGGTGGCTATGTTGTAGGACGCATCGTCCGGATCGAGTCGGCTCAGGAACCATAGCCGCTCTTGGCCGTAGGAGAGGGGATGCCCGGCGAGCCTCATCGGGCCGCCTCGATGAGGGCGGCGAGCCGCTCGATCGTGGCTGACTCGAAGAAGTCGGCGATGGCAATCTCCACTCCGTAAGTACCGTGGATTTCGGTCAGCGTGCTTATCACGGACACCGAGTCGCCGCCCAGCTCGAGGAAATCATCCTTGATCCCGAGGTCATCGCGGCCAAGCAGCGCCGTCCATACCGAGGCCAGCCATCGTTCGACTTCGGAACGCGGGGGGACGAAGCGGTACACGGCCGGGACGGCGGCGAGCTGAACCCGCAATGCGTTAAGGTCAACCTCCGCCTCGCCGGTCCTGGGAATTTCCGGCAGGATCGCGATCACCTCCGGGATATCGGCATCGCCGAGTGCGGTCTTGAGATGCTGACGGAGTTCCGGGCCCGTGGCGAAGCCGCTCGCCACGACGGCCGCTACCGGCCGGACCGACAGGCCAGGCATCCACACCACCTCGGCGCTACTCACCTGCTGATGAGACATCAGCGCCTGCCGGATGACGGTCGCCAGCGGGCCTTCTGACTGCTGTCGCAGGTCATCCATTGGCGGACTCCTGCCTTTCTCCGGGTGCCAGGGCCATATCGTGCAGCTTGCGCCGGTGCAGTTTCCCCGACTCTGTTCGCGGAACCTGGTCAATGAAGTGGACCGACTGCGGGATCTTGTGCGGCGACAGATGCGCCGCGCAGAAGGAACGCACCGCACCTTCATCGAGCCTGGCACCCGGCCGATGGACGACGAACGCGGCCAGCTGCGAGCCGATCAGGTCGTCTGACATTCCGATCACCACGCAGTCGAGGATCTCGGGGTGCTCAAGCAGGGCCGCCTCTATCTCGGCCGGATAGACGTTGGCCCCGCCGACAAGCACCATGTCCTCCCGCCGCGGGGAGAGGAACAAGTATCTTTCGCTATCCAGCCAGCCGTAATCGCCTACGCTGCTGAACCCGTCGGCCGTCCGCCGGATCGCGGCGCCCGGAGCGGCGGCGCCGAGAGCGGCGGCCCCGGAGAATCCACCCTTTCGCATGTAGATCTCGCCGACGGACGCCGCCAGGTGGCCACGGCAATCGAGAATGCGGATCTGCGTGCAGAATCCCCGGCCCACGGTGCCGGGATGTTGCAGCCACTCGTCGCCCCTGACGAGGGTCGCCCCGATGTTTTCCGTCGCCGCGTAAAATTCGAAGACGCGCAGCGGGCCAAGCAGCTCGATCCATTTCCGCTTCACCGTTTCAGGGCACGGGGCCGCGGTATGCACGATGGCTCGCAGCGACGGCGGGACCGGATTTTCCCGCTCTAGCGCCGCGGTCATCCACTGCATATGCGTGGGCGTCAGCTGAACCCATTCCACCGCATGCTCGGCCATGATGCGCACAGTGCTGCGCGGGCGGAACACCTCCTGGAGCACGATGGTGTTGGCGTCGAGGAGCCCCTCAAGGCAGGCGGTGAACGGAGCGGCATGATGAAGCGGGCCCACCACCAGCTGACGCTGGCCACTCCGCCAGCCGGTCGCGGTGAGCAGCAGGTTCGGTACGCGCTTGCGGTCATAGCTGACCGGGCCCGGATGCGCGATCACGCGGGGATCGCCGGACGAGCCGCCGGTCGCGAGCAGGTAACCGGCAGGTGCCGCCGCGCCCGGCGGCCCCGAAGCGCCCGCCGGCGTAGGCCCTGAGCGTTCCGTCCAGGCATACACGGTGTGCGTGGCGCCGGCGGCTTGAAGCAGCCGGGCGCGCTCGGCCGGCGGAGCCTTGGGATCGAGCGGCAGCGGCGGAAGGCTAACGCGCAGGCAGGCCAGGATTCGTACTACGGTCTCGACGCGGTTCGGCGCGTCCAGCGCGATCACAGCCCGATCGTGTCGGCCTGGGAGTAGTTTCGCGCGGGCGGCCGACTCGCGTTCGAGCCTGGACCAGGTGATGACCTGTTCGCCGTCGCGGTCATCGACGCCGATGACCGCGGGCCGCCGCGGGTCGGCCGCGGCGATCGACCTGATCCGATCGTCGACGCTGAGCGTGACCGTCATCGCTGGCCTCCGCCCGGGGAGGTCCCGGCACCGGCGGCCAGCCTGGTCAGGGCCGGATAATCGGTCTTGCCCGTCTTGGTCACGGGGATGGCCTCTACCGGCCGGACGCTCAGCACTCCCGGTGGCAGCCCGAGTTGCTCGCAGAGTTGCCGTCGTATCCCATCGTGCTGATCGCGCGGATCCTCGACGAACACCACGATGTTCTCGGCGCCGCCCTTGACGGCCCGGGCCGGTCCGGCCGCGGCGAAGGCCATCTCCACTTGGTCAAGCTCGATCCGGTAGCCGAGGATCTTGACGATGCGCTTGGCCCGTCCTGTCAGGTAGAGGTATCCGTCCAGCAGGTATCCCAGGTCCCCGGTCACCAGCCGCCCCCCGAGCAGGTCGCCTTCGGCCAGGTCGGCCCGAGACTGGGCGTACCCCAGCATGACGTTCGGGCCGGAGTAGACAATCGCCCCCGGCCGGCCGTCCGGCAATGGCACGCCGTCCGGGTCCTCGATACGCAGCCGCCCGCCGGTGATGACCCGCCCCACCGACCCTGGCCGGCTTCCCAGGTCTCCCGGGGGAAGGCAGGTGATGCGGGCCGTGGCTTCGGTCTGCCCGTACATGACCCAGAAGAATCCGCCGTGCCGTTCCATGAGATCTGCGTAATAGCGGACGTGATCCGCAGAAAGCTGTCCGCCCGCCTGAGTCATGGTGGTCAGCGACGGATAACGCGCGGGGTCGAACCGTGCGCGGAGCAGCTCGTAGACCGCGGGGACTCCGGCGAAGCTGGTTACCGCGTAACCGGCCACTGATCGCCAGAACCGGGTGGAAAGCACGCGATCAGCGGACACGGCAATCGATGCCCCGGCGGCCAGGTGGCTGTTGAGCACGGATAGGCCGTAACAATGGCTGAGCGGAAGAGATGTTATGGCTCGTTCGGCCGCGCCGATCCCGAGCGCCTCTGCTATCGAGGCGGCGTTGGCCTCGAGATTTGCCCGGGATATCCGCACGACTTTCGGGCTGTCCGTCGACCCGGACGTCGCCAGGAGCAGCGCCAGGTCGCTGAAGATGGCTCCTTCCCCGGCCTGCTTGCGCCGGTGCACGACTGCCCCGCCCGGCAGGAACCCGGCCTCGTTGTAGTCATCAGAGCCGTGCCACCAGGCCTGGACGGTTCGCCGGGCGTGCACGACGAACTCCGGCTGGTACGTCCGGACCAAAGACGTCTGGACCCGCTCGGGAACATCACCGAAGAACCCGCACGCGTGCCCGGCGGACAAGCCGGTGAGGTAGGCGGTCACGCTGTCCATGTCCCGGTCACAGAAGATGGCGACGAGCGCTTTGTCCCGGTAATCGAACAGGTACAGGGAATCGCTGATTAGCCGCCACAGATCACGGTAGGTCAGGGGCCCTTCGGCGCCCGCGACCAGCGCTACCCGGTCACTGCGTGCTCTTTCACGAAGGCTCAGAATCGGCATGACGCACTTCTGCCAACGACTTTTGCACGATCACTGTGAATTCTCCGAGCTCGGGGTAGTCGAGCAGGTCGGCGATTGAGATATCGCACCCCAGCTCATCGCGGATGCGGGCGAGAACTCGCAACGCGGCGAATGAGTCTCCGTTTAGCTCGAAGAAACTGTCCGTCACGGTCACCGGAGCATCAAGCACGCTCTGCCAGATGCATTTCACGGCGGCCGCGACGTCGACGCCTGCCACCGCGTCGCCGTCAGCCGGCCGGCCCGTCATGACCCGGTCCCTTCGCCGGCGCCGGCGTGCTCGGGTATCCAGACGCGCATGTCGCTGGGTCCCCGGTTAGCCCAGGCATAATAGGGAATCGCGCGGAGTTCGGTGTATCGCGCCTGCCGGTCGCCGGTACCGTTGTCGCCGCCTGGCGGATGATCCAGGTAAGGCCATCCGGCCGGCTCCGCGGCCACGATCTGGCCGGGCACCGACAGCCCGGTGACACGATGGCCGGCCACGTCGGTGCCTGGGAGCTCCGAGGGTTTTGCTCCTGGCCGCACCGCGGCCCCGCGCAGCCGGTCGGTACCCGGCAGGTCCACGCCTTCGAAGCAATAGACGATGGGTCCGCGCTCGTAGGCGACGCACGAGCGCACCGCGTCGATGTCAGGAGCCGGATAAATCGTGCGGACCTGCAACGGGAACTCGACGTCGAGCTGGTCGCCCGGCGCCCAGACCCGGCTGATGCGGAGGTATTGATCGTCACCGGGTTCGGCGTGCGTCGGACGCTCGTTGAGCGTGGCCGAAGCCCCGGACGCCCAGCCGGGCATCCGGACCGCCAGCTCCGCCGGGCCGTCAGGCGCCTGGCGCAGCCGTAGCCGCAGCGTTCCGTCGTCCGGATAGTCGGTAGCCATCTCGATCGCGAACCTTCCCACGGCCAGGTCGGCCCGGACTTGGCCGCTTGCGAACTGGTGGATTTGCAGGCCCCCCTCGGTGCTCGTCGCGACGTAGTGGTCAAGGCTCGCGAGCAGCCGCATGATATTGGGCGGGCAGCAGGCGCAGTAGGGCCAGCGTTCCCGGTGGCGCGGGCTTCGGGTGTGCAGCGGGTTGACGTAGAAGAAGCTCTTTCCGTCGAGGCCGAGGCTGGCCAGGAAGCCGTTGTAGAGCGTCCGCTCCATGAGGTCGGCGAACCGGGCATCGCCGGTGGCCAGCAGCATCCGCCAGTTCCACATGATCGAGGCGGTCGCGGCGCAGGATTCGCAGTAGGCGCGATCCGGCGGCAGCTCGAATTGGTCGCCGAACGCCTCTCGTTTGTGTCGCGAGCCGATTCCGCCGGTGAGATACGTCTTGGCCGACACCATGTCGTCCCACTGGGCCATGGCGCCGCGAATCAAGCCAGGAGGGCCTGTCTCCAGGTACAGATCGGTGGCGCCGCAGAGCAGGTACAAAGCGCGTACGGCATGGCCGCGGATCTCCTCCGCCTGCTCGAAGGGCACCTCGTCCTGGAAGTAGGCAGGCTCGTAGACCTGCCCGACCGTCCGCCAGCGCAACGTGGACCGGCCGCGGCGGCTGACCAGGTCGGCGGCGAGATCGAGGAACTTAGCCGAGCCAACCGTCCGGTACAGCTCGACGAGAGCCATCTCTACCTCGGGGTGGCCAGGTACGAACCCATCAGGCAGGTCGGGGCCTGCCAGCAGGTCGGCGAACCGGCGCGCGACCGCGGCCAGCCCGTTCGGATCGCCCCCGGTGCGAAGGTCCGCCACGGCTGCCTGCAGCAGGTGACCGGCGCAGTAGAGCTCGTGACCCATCGCCGGGTTGCCGAATCGCTTGCCGCTCTCGACGACCTGCACATAGGAATTCAGGTAGCCATCCGGCTGCTGAGCGCGGGCCAGGAGCCCGGCCGTATCCGCGAGGAACTGGTCCTGCCCGGCGTCCGCGCCGTGCGCGCGTTCCCAGGCGATGGCCTCGAGCATCTTGTAGACATCTGAGTCTCGGAACAGCGGCATCGAATACCCACCGGAGGTCAGCCCGGCGGCTATCCGGAGATTCTCCAGGCTGCCCGACTCCTCCAGCATGCGCATGCCGTGCGGGATCGTGGCTTCCCTGTTGAGAGTCTGATAGCGGCCCCAAAACCCGCCCTCGATCCGCACCCCGCCGCCCCGGATCGGGCGCAGGGCAAGCCGTTCGGTGGCGACCGGTGCGACCGGCCCTGCGGCGGCAGCGCCTGCCGGGGAAGGGCCCGGTCGGCCGGAGGTATGGCTCAACGACTTCTCTCTTTCGTGGTCGCACGCGGTCGACCTGATGCCGCCGTACGCGATGTAGCGCAACGTGAGGGGAGCGTTAACAACTTGCCGCTAGTTAGGGCAGGCGGCACCGGACCCAGCGGCAATCAGCCAGGAGAGCATGCCGTGAGGTGGCGCATGGTGTCTCATCTGAGAGCCCTCCAGACGCTGCCGGTCGGGTAGCCAGTGATGGGTCGCATGCATGCGTAAGGAAATCCTTTGCCTTACTCTAAAGACGGGTCGTGAAGGGGTCAAGCCCGTCATCGGCGCGATGGCACAACCGGCCAGCGAAGGGCTGAACGGCGGCCCAAGTAGCCTGCACCGGCTCGGCGGCGCTGGTATTCCGGAGCGCCGCACCGCTGCGCACGCCTCAGCTCGCAAATCTCCGGCGGGGCGATCCGGGGTCCGCCGAGGACCAGTTCCGGCGGGGCGATCCGGGGTCCGCCGAGGACCAGTTCCGGCGGGGCGATCCGGGGTCCGCCGAGGACCAGTTCCGGCGGGGCGATCCGGGGTCCGCCGAGGACCAGTTCCGGCGTGACCTCGGCGGCCCGCCGACGACCAACGCCGGCGTGACCTCGGCGGCCGCCAGGCAGCTTGCTCCCGGGCGACGTCCAGCATTCCGGCGAAGCCGCGCGGGAAAGCTATTCCTTCGGGGCGACGTCCTGCACTCTGGCGAAGCCGCGCGGAAAAGCTATTCCTTATCCGCGGAGCGGCGACTGGTGACATGCACCCGGTCGGGGCGCCCCGAGATCATCTATCCGGGCACTATGGCGGCCAGATCGCTGTTGATCTGAAGCCGTCTCGGTCTGCCGCTGGACCCAGGTTGGGATCACAGACCGAGGACGCGGCGCAGCCCGCGGTTGACCTCGTTCATAAGGGATCCCGGCAGTTGGCCCACCGGTTTATCGAGGTCCGACTTGTTAAGGGTAACCAAGGCGGTGACATTGACGACTGAGTCCTTAGGCAAGCCGGAGACGGCCGCGGGCATGAAGACATTGCCTGGCATGGCGGCCAGGGCGGTATTGGACGTGATGACGGCCGCGATGATCGTGTTAAGCCGGCTGGTGCTGAAGGGGTCGGACTGGATTACCAGGACGGGACGCCGTTTAGCAGGTCTGCTGCCGCGCGCCTGGCCGAGATCAGCCCAGCAGATGCTGCCCCTGGACGTCACCAGTCGTCCAGGCCTGCCAGGCCGGCACGGCCGACGGCAACGGCGGCAGCGTTGGAATCGTCGTCACCAACGGCCTCCAGGGCCTCGTTGATCTGCTCAGTGAGAGACTTGGAGGCTAGTTCCTCCAGGTACCTGCGGGCGGCGCGGGCGAAGAACTCTGACCGGCTGATACCCAGTTCCGCTGCTTGCTTGCTGGCCTCTTCGTAGATATCGTCCGGAACCGAGATCGCTGTCTTCATATCTCTAGTATAACCAGGTATTACCGCGGCGGCTGCGACAGGGGATCACTCCTTGACCGCGCCGGTGGCCGTGCGGACGATGTACCTCTGGAATGTGAAAAACACGATGGCTACAGGAAGGGTCATGAGCAGCGCCGCGGCCATCTCCAGCGGGTACTGGGTGGAGGCGATCCCGAGCTCGCCGCTCACCAGGCGCCCGACCCCGGTGGTTAGGGTGTCGAGCGACGGGTTCTGCTGGGCGATGAGGATGTCGGAGAAGTCGTTCCACGAGCCCTGGAACGACAAGATGGTCAGGGTCATCAGGGCGGGCCTGGCCATGGGCAAGACGATGTAGCGGTAGATCTGCACCATCCCGGCGCCGTCGATTCGGGCCGCCTCCTCCACGCTCTCCGGTATCGCCTCGAAGAACTGCTTCATGATGAACACGCCCGTGGCGTCTGTCATCAGCGGGATGATCATCGCGGCGTAGGTGTTGTAGATGCCGAGCTGCTGAAAGACCAGGAACTTGGGGATGAGCAGGACCACGCCCGGCACGGCCAGCACGGCGACGAACGCGGCGAAGACCGCACGCCGGCCGCGGAAGCGTATCCGGGCCAGCGCGTATCCGGCCATCGAGTCGAACACCAGTCGGCCGAGCGTCACGGACACCGCTACGTACACCGAGTTCGCGAACCAGTGCGGGAATCCTTGGCTGCTCAGCTCGCTGAACGCCGAGGTCACCCAGGTATGCGGAACGGGGCTCGCCGCGTGCGCGACGGCATCCGGGTCCGTCTTGAACGCGGTACCCAGCTCGATGAGGAACGGGTAGATGTACAGCACGGCGAACGTGACCAGCACGAGATAGGTCAGCGCCCGGAGCCACGGGCTGCGACGATGCCAGTTCAAGCCGGGAAGGGCCGGTATACCCCGGCGCGCGGTGCCGGGCCTGGCCCCGGCGGCGTCCGCCTCACGGTGGAGTATCCCGGTCATCGGCTGTTCCTGGCGGACGCACCCGCCTGCTGCGACGCCGCCTGCTGCGACGCCATCCGCGGCGCAGGCGCCCGCCGCTGGGCGCGGCGGGCCCGCCGCTCGCTGCGGCGCTCCCGGCGTCCCAGTAGCCACCGCTGCAGCAGGACCAGCGCGATGATCAGCCCGAAGAGCAGGAACGCGATCGCTGCTCCCTGTCCCCACTGCTGGTCGCCGAACGAGGTCGTGTAGGCCAGGAAGGCCGGTGTCAGGGTCGTGCCGGCCGGGTTGCCCTGACTGATCAGGAAGACCGAGTCGAATACCTGCCAGGTGCCGATGAGCCCCAGGGTGAGGACAAGGAACGTCACCGGGCGCACAAGGGGCACCGTGATCCGCCAGAACTGCTGCCACGCCGAGGCGCCGTCGACCTGGGCCGCTTCCTCGACCTCCTCGGAGATGTTGTACAGCGCGGGCAGGAAGATCAGCATGAAGGTGCCGGTTGTCGTCCACACCCCGAGCGCGATCAGCGCGCACATGGCCACGCTCGGACCCGACAGCCATTGCCACCACGACAGCCCAAGCAGGCCGTGGTTCACCAGCGCCGACGGGCCGCTATGAACGCCGACGGCGGCCAGCAGGTTCTGGATGACCCCGTTGGGATCGCTGAACCAGTTGGGCCCGTGAATCCCGAGGAACCCAAGGACGGCATTGAGCGTGCCGGTCCCGCTGAACAGGAACTGGAACACGATGGCGATCGCGACCGAGCTTGTTACCGAGGGAAAGTAGTACGCGGTACGGAAGAAGCCCCGGGCGAACAGCCCCTTCCTACTGACCACCACGGCGAGCACGAGGGCTAGCAGCGTCTGGATCGGGACGACGAACAGCACGTAGTAGAAGTTGTTGCGGACGCTCTCGCCGAGATCGGTCCGGGCCAGCCCGGGCTCAGTGAGCAGAGCCTTGTAGTTCGCCAGCCCCACCGAGTGCACGCCGGACGACAGCGGACTGCCGATGCCGTCCCAGTTGCTGATGCTGACCCACGCTGCCAGCGCGATCGGGATCACAAGGAACAGCGCGAGGAGCGCCAGCGCGGGCAGGCAGAACAGCCACCCGCCGAGCTGTTCGCGCCACCCCTCGCCCGGGCGGGCCCGAAGCGGGGCGACCCTCTGGCGGGCCTGTGGATTGACGAACACCTGCCCTCCTCCGTGGTAACGGCCCGCCGGGCCGCGGGGCGGCCCGGCGGGCGGGCCGCTCAGCTTCCGCTGGCGTCCTGGCTGACCACTGCCTGCAAGTTGGTCTGAGCCGACGAGAGGATGCTCTGCGGGCTCTGGCTGCCGAGCTGGGCGAGGGCCGAGTTGAAGGCGTTGAGGGCATTGGTGTCCCCGGCGATCTCGATGTCGGGGTGGGCGAACGCCGTGGCGGACAGTTCCTCGGTGTTCTGCGGGAACGTGGTGTCGAAGGTCGATCCGAGCGTCTTCAGCGAGGGGATCGTCCCGAACTCCTTGGAGAACCGCATCTCCTGGGCCGGGCTGGTCAGGAACTTGACGAACTCGATGGTGCCGCCCAGGTTGTCGTTCTGTTTGGGCACCCCCCAGCAGTTGGTGAACGACAGCGTCCCCTTGATGCCGGTGGGGCCGGCCGGCAGCGGATGGACGCTGTAGGAGACGCTGGGGTAGTCCGTGGCCATCTCGCCTTCCATCCACGGCCCGCTAATGATCATCGCGGTCTTGTTCTGGCCGAGCGCGGGGACCTCGTCGGACTCGTTGAGCTGCGACGGGAAGTCGAGGGTCCCTGCCGACAACATGCTCTTGACGAACGTAAGAGCCTGCACGTCCGCCGCGCTGTCCAGGACGACCTTGCTGCCCGAGGAGTTCAGGACACCGCCGCCTGCCTGGTACAAGAAGGCGTCGAGCCGTGACTCCGACGGATCGGTGACGAGCCCGACCCTCCCGTGGGTGGTGAGCTTCTTGCCCACCGCGGCGAGCTGGCTCCAGTTCTGCGGGTAGTCCGCCGAGGTGAGCCCGGCCGCCTTCCAGTCCGCGTTGTTGACGTATAGCGACAGGGTCCCGCCGTCCTTGGGGTCGCAGACCAGTTGGCCGTGATAGGTGAAGGCCGATGCCAGGGCCGGGTAGAAGTCGCTGGCGTTGGGCAGGCTGGCCGCGTACGGGTAAAGCACGCCCTTCGCGGCGTACTCCTGGAACGACGTCGGATCCAGGTAGAACAGGTTGGGCGGCTGGTTTCCCGCGAAATCCTGGGCGAGCTCTTGGGTCAGGTTCGCGGCCGGCACGATGTTGACCGGTATGCCAGTCATCTTGGTGAACGCCTTGCCCGCGGCGTCCTCGGCCGCGGTCTCGGCCGTCCCGCTCGAGCCGAACAGCATGGTGATCGGCTTCTTGTTCGGTGCCGGGGTTCCGGTCGAGCCGTTCGAGGATGCCGACGTGCTGCCGGCCGAGGAGCCGCAGCCGACGACGACAAGGGCGGCGGCCATGGCCGCGGCCGGGATGGCGAGCCGCCGGGCCAGGCCGTGGCGGGAGCGCTGGGTGCATCTTTCTCGGGTCCGCTTGCTACCTATCATCACGTCACCTCGTCGGATGGCATCTGGAGGGCCCGGGCCCGGCGCCGGGTGCGCGCCGGCCCGGCTGGTGCGGTTATCCCGACGCCCGCACGATGAGCCGGGGGGCGAGCAGGACCTGATGCGGCGCAGCGGCGGCGCGGTCGCCGTTCCGAAGGAGCGTCTGCACGCAGTCGACGCACGCCCGGGCGGCGGCGGCCAGCGGCTGGGCGACGCTGCTAAGGCCGACCACCGAGGCGGTCGGCGAGTCGTCGAAGCCGATGATGGCGACATCGCGGCCCGGCTGACCGCCGCGGGCCGTCACCTCCACCCACGCACCCAGGGCCAGGGTGTCGCTGACGCAGACGATGGCCGTGGGCGGCCGCTCCGCGTCCAGGAGACTGGCGCAGGCGCGCCGTCCCTGCTCCACCCCGTCCTCGGTCCGGCGCAACAGCCCGCGCGTGGGCAGGCCACCGGTGCGGCAGGCCTGCTCCCAGCCGGAGCGGCGGTCCTCACCGACACCGGACCCGGCCGGCCAGCCGACGAACGCCACCCGCCGGTGCCCGGCCGCGATCAGGTGCTCCGTCGCCTCGCGGACGCCGCCGGCGCCGTCCACGTCAACCCACGGGTAGGAGGCGCTGCTGCCCCACGGCCTGCCGAACGTCACGAACGGCGTGCCCTTGCGGAGCAGCCACGGGATGCGTTGGTCACCCACGTGGGTGGAGTGGAACACCAGCGCGCCGATGTCGTAGTCGGCCAGCAGCTCGTCGTAGGCCTTGATCTCGCTGGCATCGTCGGCCCCGATCGCCAGCAGGATCTGGTAGCCGCGCCGCTGGGCCTCTCCCGCCAGGGAGTGCAGGAAACCCTCGTGAAGCTGGTTGCGGACGTTGCCCGGGCTGGTGACCCCGACGGCGATCAGGCTGGAACGCCGCGTCCGAAGCGCCTGCGCCGCCTTGAGCGGCCGGTAGCCGGCCTGCGCGATGGCTTCTTCCACCCGCCGCCTGGTCTCCTCACTCACGCGGTGCGGCGCGTTGAGGACGTTGGAGACAGTCTGGCGGGATACGGCGGCCGAATTAGCCACCGAGGCAATGGTGGGCCGGCGCATGTCTGCTGGCTGGCTTCCGTCGCTTGGCTGGCTTCCGTCGCCCGAGGGGCTTCCGTCCCCTGGCAGGCTAGAGCTGTCCGGCATGACCGTCCTGTTGATCGATCAAAATATGACTAAAGCCACTGTCATCAATTACCGCTCGTTCGTCAAGGCCTGCAATGGAAGTCGGCTCATTCAACTGTTTGATCGGTCCAACCAAGTACCGTATCGTGGCGGCAGTGGAAAAAATCCGCCCGATCCCACACCCTCCCGAGCCGGTTCCGCTCTCGTCCCAGCCGGTGACATGGGAACCGGCGCTCCAGCCCTTCCTCCACGACCGGTGCATCGTCATCCACGCCCCGTCGCTGGTCGTATCGGCTCAGGACGGTCAGATAGCCGGGCCCGCCGACGGTTTCTACCACGAGGACCTCCGCGCGCTGTCCCGGCTGGTCATCAGCGCCCGCGGGATCCGGCTCGTGCCGATCGGCTGGGAGCGCGACGGCGGGTCCGCGTCGTGCTTCCGCGGGGTGCTGCGAGGCCTGGGCGAGCACACTGCCGATCCCGCGGTCACCCTGGAGCGGCGTCGGCGCGCCGGGCCGTCTCGGTTCGATGAACGCCTGATAATCGCCAACCACGGCCGCCAAACCGTCCGGCTACGGCTTCAGGTCGAGGCGGCCGCGGACTTCGCGCCGATCAGCGACGTCAAATCCGGGCGGGGCGCCGCCGCGGTGACCGCGATGCGGTGTCCGGGCGGCCTGGACTGGCAGTACGGCGGCTCGGTGGTATCGATCCGGATGCGGCCGGACCCCGACATGGTCGACGCTCCGGCCGGCGGGCTCGGCGCGGACATCACGCTTCCGCCGGGCGGCGTGTGGGAGGCAACCCTCGCCGTGACCGTCTCCGCCTCGCGCCCGGCCCTGTTCGGCGCGTACCCGGGACCCGCGCCCTGGACGGAACCGCAGATCAGCGGGGTCGACCCGCGCCTGGCGGCGCTGGTCGACGTGTCCATGGCCGACCTGGGGTGCCTGCTGCTCGCCGACCCAGAGTCGGCACCTGGCTCCGCCGACCGGGAATCGGCGCACGGCTCCGCCGACCGGGAATCGGCGCACGGCAGCGCCGACCTATTCGTCGCGGCCGGCGCCCCGTGGTTCCTCACGCTGTTCGGCCGCGATTCGCTGTGGGCGGCGCGGATGCTGCTGCCGCTGTCCACCGATCTTGCCGCGGGCACGCTCCGCACCCTGGCCCGCAGGCAAGGAACCCGCAGCGACACCGGCACCGGGGAGGAGCCAGGCAAGATTCTGCATGAGGTCCGCGTCCCCCGGCCCACCCTGGCGCCGTCGCTGCCGCCCCGCTACTACGGCACCATCGATGCCACGCCGTTGTGGCTGATCCTGCTCCGAGATGCGTGGCGCTGGGGCCTACCCGCCGACCAGGTCGAACCGCTGCTCGGGCCGGCGAGCGCGGCGCTGGCCTGGATGCGGGACCACGGCGACGCGGACGGCGACGGCCTGCTCGAATACCTGGACGTGACCGGGCGCGGCCTGGCCAACCAGGGCTGGCGTGATTCGGGCGACGCGATCTTGTGGCACGACGGCCGTTTGGCCGAGGGCCCGATCGCGCTGGCCGAAGTCCAGGCCTATGCCTATCAGGGAGCCTGGGCCGGCGCCGAGCTGCTGGAATCTTTCGGCCGGGGCGGGGCCGGCGAGTGGCGCGAATGGGCAGAGGCGCTGAAGGCCAGGTTCCACGCGTCGTTCTGGATAGAAGGCCGCCTCGGCCCGATGCCGGCCGTGGCCCTCGACGGGCAGAAACGGCCAGTGGACTCGGGTACGTCCGCGCTGGGTCACCTGCTCGGAACCGGCCTGCTCGACCCCGGCCAGGAGGACCTGGCCGCCGCCTACCTGGCCTCCCCGGAGCTGGACTCCCGGTTCGGGCTGCGGACCCTCGGCACCGACGCGGCGGGCTTCAACCCGCTGGGCTACCACACCGGCTCGGTGTGGCCGCACGACACGGCCATCGCGGCCAGCGGCCTGGCTCGGTCGGGCCATCCGGCGACCGCATGGTCGCTCATCGACGGGGTACTCGAGGCGGCCGAGACGTTCGGCTACCGGCTGCCCGAGCTGTTCGCCGGCTACGGCCGCCCCGCGCGCCGGCCCGGCACGCAGTACCGCCACGGCACGCGGCACCGCCCGTCCCCCTACCCCGCCGCGTGCCATCCGCAGGCGTGGGCGGCTGCGGCGTCCGTGTCGTTCGTTCAGACGCTACTCGGCCTCGAAGCGGACGCCCCTGGGCGTACGGTCACGGTGGCGCCGCTACCAGGCGGATCCTTCCCGCTGCAGGTCACCGGCATCCGGCTCGGCGACCAGCCGGTGAGCATCGACGTGGGCGGCGACGGCAGCGTCCGATCAAGCGCCCCGGCCGGAGTGACCGTCCGGAGCGTCGGCGGCGCCGCGCGCGCGGATCAGGGCCGCACGCCGTAGAGGTGTTCGAGGGCGAGCTGGTCTAGGTGCTCGTAGCCCAGGCCGCGCCGTCCGAGCGCGTCGGTGTCGGCCGTGACGTCCCGGACGTCCCGCCATGTCTCACCGGCGGCGAGCGTCGGCGAGCGGAGCTGGTCCACCCCGGACGCGCGCAGCGCCTCGGCCACCTCCGGGTCGGCCCGGAACGCCCGTACCTTCGCCCGCAAGATCAGGTAGTTGCGCATGCACGCGGCGGCCGAGTCCCACACGCCCTGGTCGTCCTCCGTGCGCGGGGGCTTGTAGTCGAAGTGGACCGGCCCCTGGTACCCGCCGGCCTCCAACGTGTCCACCACCCAGAACGCGCCGCGCACGTTCCCGGCGCCGAACCGCAGGTCCTGGTCATAGCGCGGGCCATGCTGCCCGTTCAGGTCGATATGGAACAGCTTGCCCGCCCACAGCGCCTGGGCGATGCTGTGCGCGTAGTTCAGGCCCGCCATCTCCTCGTGCCCGATCTCCGGGTTGACCCCGACCATCTCCGGGTGCTCCAGCGAGCTGATGAACGCCAGCGCGCTGCCCACCGTCGGCAGCAGAATGTCACCGCGCGGCTCGTTCGGCTTCGGCTCGACCGCGAACCTGATCGGATAGCCCCGCTCGCGCACATACTCACACAGCAGGTTCAGGCCCTCGGCGTACCGGTCAAGCGCGACCCGGATATCCTTGGCCGCGCCGGACTCCGCGCCCTCCCGGCCGCCCCAGAAGATGTAGGTCCGGGCGCCAAGCTCCGCGGCCAGGTCCAGGTTCCGCATGACCTTGGCCAGCGCGAAGCGCCTTACCTCACGCTCGTTCGCGGTGAACGCCCCGTCCTTGAACATCGGGTGGCCGAACAGGTTCGTGGTGGCGGTCGTCACCACCAGCCCGGTCTCAGCCAGCGCCTTGCGGAACGCGCCGACCCGCTCGTCCCGCTCGCCCGGCGTGGCATCGAACGCGAACACGTCGTTGTCGTGGAAGTTAACTCCGTAAGCGCCGAGTTCGGCCAGCTTGTACACCGCCCGCTCGGCCGGCATCGGCGGCCGCACCGCCGACCCGAACACGTCGACCCCCTGCCATCCCACCGTCCAGATACCGAACGAGAAGTGGTCCTCGCGCGTGGGGACGTAATCCGTGCTCACCGGGCCATCCTTCCTGCCGCTGCCGCTGCCGCCCTAATGCTTTCACGCCGCGCTCGATCTTTGGGGGGTGCTTGCCGGGAGCCTTCGGCAAGCTGGGCTTGAGTTCGGCGGACGGAACGGGTCAGGCACAGGCGGGCCGCGGACCGCTGTTCGCGTAGCGGTGCTGGCTGAGTCGAAAGCGTGCCGCCTCTCCGGATGGCGGTCCCACCTGCCAGAGGTAGTCGGCCCGTCAGGTCGTGACGGCGACGTTGATTACGTAGACGGTCGAGGTGTCCTCGTCCAGCTCATACAGGATCCGGATGCCGGGCAGGTGAAGCCGGTAGATTCCGCTGCCTCCCCAGGCCACCGCCTCGTCGGGGTGCGGTTGTTCCGCCAGCGCGGCCAGTTCCAGGCGGATCGAGGCGAAGGCGTCCTTGTCCTCAGCGCGGATCCGGGCCAGCGCTCGCAGCGCTGTCTCCTGCACGACTACGGTGGAGCTCATCGAGCGTCGTCGGCGTCCATCCGGTCCAGGGCGGCATCCAGCTCAGCCAGAGGGACGCCGTCGCGTCCAGCCAGCCGGGCGGCGTAATGGGCGGCTAGCGCGGCGCGGTCTTCCAGGTCGGCGAGGTCGTCGATGTTGATGATCGCGACCGAGGGCTTGCCGTGCTCAGTAATTGCGACCGGACGGTGCGAATACCGGGCCCGGGATACCAGTTCGCCCAGGTGGGCCCGCGCTGACGTCAGGCTGTAAGAGTCATCCACAACTTCAAAGTGTACACTTTGTATGCTGGACCACTCCAATAGACGGGTTCACAGGTTCACCACGACTTCGATGGTCAGACGGCGGGCTGGCCGGATAGTGGCGCAGTTGGCGTGGTCCCTCTCCGGGTCCCGGGATGCCACACGGCTTGGACGGCGGGCGTCGTGCGGCGGATTCCCGCGCGAGGAGCACGTGTGATCCTCCGCGATCGTGCCGCAGCCCGGCCCCGGACATGTTCCTGGTGATTGTGTGACGCTGCCTCGCTGTGGGCGAGGCGGAGTCACACGCTCCTGGTCGCGAGGTTCCGGTGCGCTTAGGCCATCGGCGGCGAAGACACCGGCAGCAGCACTGGCCACAGGGGTCACAGATCACCCGCGGCTTCGATGGTCAGGCGGCGGCCAGGGCTGGCAGGCTCCGCTCTTGGGTTACCGGCAGCCACCGCATCCCAGGTGGGCTCCGCAGATGTGGTGCCGCTGTGGCGCCGTTGACCTCCCGGTGCAGGCGAGGCGCTGAGGCCGCTGGCCCGAACGGAGTGAACCCCGAGGTTCACCACGCTCAAGCTGCATGAAACCTGGGGTTCACTGCGTTGTCCGGGCCGCCCAGACCTCCAGCGAGGCCTCGATGATCAGCCATCGGCCGAACCGGGCCGTGGCACGGTTGCCGCGTTCCCCACTTCCGGGGCCCAGGTGCCACAGGTCCCATTCCCGGGCGCTTACCCGCTAGGGTGAGTGCCCCGGCCCGCCTGGTGGGGCCTGTGTGCCACGTGCCCGTTCGCGGCGCGTTCCTGGCGGGGCGCGTGGGCCACAAGCCCCGTCTTTCGGGGCTGGGGCGTCACCCGCCCCGAACGCCCGCGCGGCTGGGGCGTCACCCGCCCCGAACGCCCGCGCGGCTGGGGCGTCACCAGCCCCGAACGCCCGCGCGGCTGGGGCATCACCAGCCCCGAACGCCCGCGAGGCCGGGCGTCACCAGCCGCGGACGCCCGCGCTGCCGCCCGGGCCGCGCCACTTTCGGCCCACGAGAATGATCATGAAGTCGCCTAGGCCCGGTCCCATGAGGCGGTCGCGTCGCGGAGCTCGGCGTAGCGCTCGCGGATGAACGGGAGGGGCTCGGCGGTGTACTCGGCGCTCGCGCCGGCCAGCGGCCAGTCGGGCGGCGAAGCGGCGCCGGATAGCGCCCAGGCGGCCTGCCGGGCGGCGCCGAGCGCGACGTACTCGGCGGTCGGGGCAACGGTCACCGGCACGCCGAAGATGGCCGGGGCGATCCGTCGGATGGGCTCGGAGCGGGCGGCGCCGCCGATGAGGATGACCCGCTCCGCGGTGATCCCGGTGTCGGCCAGGTTGTCGACGGCGTCGGCCAGCGAGCAGAGCAGCGCCTCGACCGCGGCCCGGGCGAGATTCTCCGCAGTGGTGTTGGTACTGGTCAGGCCCTGCAGCACGCCGGTGGCCCCGGGCCGCCGCGGGGATCGCTCGCCGTCGAGGTAGGGCAGCAGGGTCAGGCCGCCCGACCCCGGCGGCGCGAGGAGCGCGAGCCGGTCAAGTCCCGCGACATCGGTGCCGATCATGCGGGCCGTGACGGTGAGGATCCGGGCGGCGTTTACCGTGGCCACCAGCGGCAGGAAGCGCCCCGTGGCGTCGGCGAAGCCGGCCACCAGGCCCGATTCGTCGGCGGCGGGCTTGGCTGCGACCGCGTAAGCGGTGCCCGAGGTGCCGATCGAGACCACCACTTCGCTCAGGCCCACGCCGAGGCCTAGCGCGGCGCCCATGTTGTCGCCGGTCCCCGCGGACAGGGCCGCGCCGCCCGGTGTCCGGGCCACGATCTCGGCCGGGGCCGCCAGCCTCGGCAGCCCGACTGCGTGACCGAGCGCGGCCTCGGCGATCTCGGGCAGCCAGCGGTCCTCGGCCGGGGAGAAATAGCCGGTGCCCGAGGCATCGCCGCGATCGGTGGTCGGCTGCGACGGCTCGCCCGGCCAGCCGGGAGGCTGCGACGGCCCGTCCTGCCAGCCGAGAGGCTGCGGCGGCCCGCCCTGCCAGCCGGTCAGCCGCCAGGTAAGCCAGTCGTGGGGGAGCAGGACGTGCGCCGTGCGCGCGGCGGCGTCCGGCTCGTGCTCGGCCAGCCAGCGCAGCTTGGTTACGGTGAACGACGCCGAAGGGACGCTCCCGGTCTGCCGGGCCCACGCCGCCGGGCCGCCCAGTTCGGCGATGAGCGCCGCCGCCTGTGGCGCCGACCGCATGTCGTTCCACAGCAGGGCCGGCCGGATTACCTGGCCGGACCCGTCGAGCACCACCATGCCGTGCTGCTGGGCCGCCACCCCGATCGCGTCGGCGCGGTCCAGCAGGCCCTGCCCCGCGTCGGTGAGCGCCCGCCACCAGTGCTCTGGGTCGCACTCGGTGCCGTCCGGATGCGCAGCGCTGGCCTGCCCGATCACGGTGCCGTCCTCGGCCTGGCACAGCATCACCTTGGTGGACTGGGTGGACGAATCGACGCCTGCGACGAGCATCAGTGGCTCCCTGCCCCAGCGGACTGGCCCAGCGGACTGCCCGAGCGGACTGCCTCAGCGGACGGCATTCCCGTGCCCTTAACCTAGCGCCGCGCCCGCTACTTGAGGACACTTGACGACGAAGAGCCTGCGCACAGGTTAGGTGCACGTAACAAATGAACGTGCATTTGGTCTTGCATGTGATGCGTGACTCGGGCAGGATGTCAGGTGCGCTAATCAGCAGGGATTGACGCACGAGGCTTTCGCGGGGTCGCGATGGGCATGAGCCAAGTAGGGTTGCCGACACGTACCAAGGTCGATCCTGCCTCCCGTCGACCCATGGATCTGACGGAGAGACTGCGGGGCGAGCCAGGTCGGCCGCGCGTGGTCCGCATGCCCTCGGACTGGTGGGACTCGCCCGCGGCCGCGGCCTGTTCGCTGAGCCTGAGCGCCCAGTCCGGCCGGTCGGCCCGGCGCTTCACCAGGAACACGCTACGCGAGTGGGACTTGGCCTTTCTCGCGGATGACGCGGAGGCGATCGTCGGCGAATTCGTGGCCAACGCGGTGTCGCACGCCGCCCCGGCCGCTCTTCCCGGGCAGCCCCTCGGCCTGCGGCTGCTGCGCAGGACCGGCGAAGTCATGTGTGCGGTGCTTGATCCTTCCGACAGCGCCCCGGTGCTGCGGATGCCAGACCGGAGCGAGGAGGTCGGGCGCGGCCTGCAGATGGTGGACGCGCTGAGCGACGTCTGGGGCTGGAGCCCGGTTACCGGCCGGGGCAAGGCCGTCTGGGCCATCCTGTTCTGCGCGTGACACAGGAAACGTGACACAGGAAAACGCCACAGCGGCAGAGGCGACGCCGACAGACGCCCTTCTCTCGGCCGGCGCCGCTCATTATGACCGCTTGACCCGCATTAACCTAGGGTGCCAGGTCTAGATGACGCCGCAGACGAGAGCCGGAGGCGAGAGAGGGGTGGCACCGATGCCCTGGACGTGGCGATACGAGAAGTCGGACGGCTCCGCTGTCACCGTCGGTGACCTGCAAGAGGCGATCTTCGTCAGTCAGGGAGACGCCGAGAGCTGGCTCGGCGAGAACTGGCGCGCGCTGCTTGACTGCGGCGTGGACCAGGTCACGCTGCTGGAGGAGACAAGGGCCGAATACGGCCCGATGAGCCTGCACCCCGAGGACTAACGAGGCCTCACGAGGACTAGCGCAGGCTCACGAGGTCTCTCAGAACCCAGGGGACGAACAGAGAAACCAGGGACCGAACAGAGAACCCAGGGCACCAACAGAACACCCTCAGAACTTCTCTCCCGGCTGCACCCGCGGGGCCGGCATGCGGAACCGGCGGATCTGCAGCGCGCGCATCACCGCATACATGGTCAGCCCTCGCGTCGACTCACCCGGCAGCCGTTCATTGATCAGCTTGCGCAGGCCGTGCCTGATGAACTGGGCGTCAACGACGATGATCACGACCAGCACCAGGACGAACGGCGAGACGTAGGCCTGCAAGGACTTGTTGCGGACAAACACGGCGACCAGCAGCACTACGAGGATGTACATGTAGTACTCGCTGATCCGGCGCTTGGAGTCGATGTAGTCGCGGGCCAGCGCGCGCGTCGGCCCGCGGTCCCGCGGGTTGAGCGCCCAGGACTCACCACGCTTCATCGCGTCGTACTTGCGGGCCCGGTCGGTTTTGGCCCTGGACTTGTCCTCGGGGGTCCGCGGCGCGGCAGGCGCGCGGGATCCAGTGATTGGCTGTCGCCGGTTGCGCTCGGCCTCGCTGCGCTTACGCGTAGGACGGCCCTTGGCCGCCTCGGCCGGGGAACGTGGCTGCTTGATATCGACCGGGTCGTCCGGGCTCTGCGCGCCCGGGGAATCCTGGGCCGTGCCGTCCGTCGCCCCGGCGCTACGGCGTCGGAACACGACGCATAGCTTAGTCCCGCGGACCCAGCACAACGGTAGCTCGCATGCTGGGGACCGCGTAGGGTGGAATGCGACTAGTCGCACGGGCTCGTCCGCCGTCTAGCCGGGCGCTCGGCCACCTCGGCCCCGTCGCGCGGCCATGTCGGCGGCGTGAATGTTAACGAAGGGGACGGCCGCGCGTATGGGCGTGATGAAGCGAGTCTCACTTGTCTTCAAGGCCAAGGCCAACAAGGCCCTGGACAAAATGGAAGACCCGCGTGAGACCCTGGACTACTCCTATCAGCGGCAGCTCGAACTGCTGACGAAGGTCCGCCGCGGGGTAGCGGACGTCGCCACGTCGCGCAAGCGCGTCGAGCTGCAGATGAACCAGCTACAGCAGCAGGCGAACAAGCTCCAGGACCAGGCGCGCAAGGCGCTGGGGATGGGCCGTGAGGATCTCGCCCGGGAGGCGCTGACGCGCAAGTCGTCGGCGCAGAGTCAGCTTGACGAGCTGCAGACGCAGTACGCCCAGCTGCAGGCCGAGGAGGAGAAACTGACGGTCGCCTCGCAGCGGCTGCAGGCCAAGGTGGACGCCTTCCGTACCAGGAAGGAGACCATCAAGGCCACCTACACCGCGGCCGAAGCGCAGACCAGGATCAACGAGGCGTTCTCCGGCATCTCCGAGGAGATGGGCGACGTCGGCATGGCGATCCAGCGCGCCGAGGACAAGACCGCGCAGATGCAGGCCAGGGCCGGAGCGATCGACGAGTTGATGGCCTCAGGCGCCCTGGACGACGTGGGCGGCAGGCGCGACGACATCCAGTCCGAGCTGGACATGATGAGCGCCAACAGCGACGTGGAGCGGGAACTGGCCAGGCTCAAGGGCGAGCTCACCACAGGCGCCCCGAAGCAGCTCGAAGGCGGCGCGCCCAACGGCGACGCGACGGCAGCCCAGGGATACCAGGCGCCTCAGCAGTCCCAGGGACCGTACACGCCTCAGTACACCCAGCCGCAGCAGCCACAGCAGGTCCCGCCGGCTCAGCCGCCTCAGCAGCCTCAGCAGTCCCAGGAAGCTCAGCACGCCGGCCTGCCGGTGTCTGACCTGCCCGGGCTGGCGGACGAGCGGCAAGAGGGTGACGGGTCGTGATCGTCAGGATCCTCGGCGAGGGACAGTTCAAAGTCGACGACGCGATCGCCGCGGAGCTCAACCAGTTGGACACCGACCTTGAGACCGCGGTCGAGCAGGGCGACGAGGCCGCCTTCACCGCCGCGCTGACCAGGCTGTTGGCCCAGGTGCACGCGCAAGGAACACCCCTGCCTCCGGATATCCTTGAACCATCGGAACTGATCCTTCCGCACGAGGACTCGAGCATGGACGAGGTGCGCAAGCTGCTCACGGACGAGGGCCTGATTCCGGGCTGAGCTCAAAGAACTCCCGGCGGGGCGCGGCAAACCCCGAGGGACCAGAGACGGCCGGAAAAGCCCAGAACGCCAAGAGCATACTTGCGGACAACGT